>Ga0209577_10000483_pt1 | contig 40457 bp, 35 predicted proteins | sample GraSoiAngelo_109_FD_185874 | JGI IMG/M metagenome (GOLD analysis project Ga0209577, IMG submission 185874) | Grasslands soil microbial communities from the Angelo Coastal Reserve, California, USA - 14_0903_12_20cm (SPAdes) (version 2) | ecosystem: Environmental > Terrestrial > Soil > Grasslands... | reverse complement strand
AGACGACGGCAAGACCTATGAAGGTCTTACCCGCGCCCAACTCATCCAGGCTTATCGGACCATGTACCTCTCCCGCCGGCTGGACGACCGGGAGATCCTTCTTAAGCGCCAACAGAAGATTTTCTTTCAAATTTCCGGCGCCGGCCACGAAGCCATCGGCATAGCCGCGGCCTTCTCCCTTAAGCCTGCTTACGACTGGTTCTATCCCTATTATCGCGACCGCGCCTTGTGCCTCGGCTTGGGTGCGACCCCGCTCGAGATGCTCCTGCAGGCCGTGGGCGCAGCCGATGACCCCGCCTCCGGCGGCCGGCAGATGCCGTCCCACTGGAGCTATAACCGGTTGAACATCGTGACGCAGTCATCGCCCACCGGGACCCAGATTCTGCAAGCGGTGGGTTGCGCCGAAGCCGGCCTGTACCTTGCCCGTCATCCTCAGGCCGCGCCGAAGGCAACCGGAGACTATCGCCAATTCAAGGACGTGACCTTCCAGGGGGATGAGATCACCTACGTCTCCTTGGGCGATGGCACTACCAGCGAAGGCGAGTTCTGGGAGTCGCTGAATACCGCCGCTAACCGCAAGCTGCCGGTCCTGTTCGTCGTCGAGGATAACGAGTACGCGATCTCGGTTCCGGTTGAGGTCCAAACCGCAGGCGGCAACATTTCGCGGCTGGTCGCCGGCTTTCCCAATTTTCATTTCGAAGAAGTGGACGGCACCGACCCGGTCGCCAGCTATGCCGCCATGACCCGAGCCGTAGCTTACTGCCGTGCCCGCAAAGGTGCAGGGTTTGTACACGCTCACGTGATCCGCCCGTATTCGCACTCGCTTTCCGATGACGAGCGTCTCTATCGTCCGGAAATGGAGCGCCAGCGCGATGCCGCCCACGATCCCATCTCGCGCATGCAGATGTTCCTGATTCGGGAAGGCATCCTGGACGAGAAGGCAATCAATCATCTGGAGAACGAGGTAGAGCAGGAAGTCCAGGAGGCTACCGATCGCGCACTCGAGGCTGCGCCTGCGGCGCCAGAGTCGGTGACGCGCTTCGTATATTCGCCCGACCTTGATCCCACTTCTTCCGCGTTCGAGTCTCAGCTCGCCGTTGCGCAGGGGAACACAACCGACAACAAGAAACCGGCCAAAACCATGGCCGACCTGATCAACGCCTGCCTGAAAGACGAGATGCGCCGCGATGAACGCATCGTGATTTTCGGCGAGGACGTGGCCGACTGCAGCCGTGAACAGTATCTCGAGCAGAAGCTGGTCAAAGGCAAAGGCGGCGTCTTCAAGCTGACGTCCGGGCTGCAATCGGAGTTCGGCTCCGACCGCGTTTTCAACTCGCCGCTTGCCGAAGCCAATATCGTGGGACGGGCGGTGGGTCTGGCGACGCGCGGGCTCAAGCCGGTAGTCGAGATCCAGTTCTTCGACTATATCTGGCCCGCCATGATGCAACTCCGCGACGAACTCCCGCTGATCCGTTGGCGCTCCAACAATGGATTTTCAGCTCCAGCCGTGATCCGCGTTGCGATCGGGGGCTATTTGACGGGCGGCGCCATTTACCACTCGCAGTGCGGTGAGAGCATCTTTACGCACATCCCCGGTTTACGGGTGATTTTCCCGTCAAACGCTCTGGATGCTGCCGGGCTGCTGCGCACCGCGATCCGCTGCGACGATCCGGTATTGTTCCTGGAACACAAGCGCCTCTACCGCGAAACCTACGGACGTGCTCCTTATCCGGGACCGGACTACATGGTCCCGTTCGGCAAAGCCAAGATCGTACAGCCCGGCACAGACCTGACCCTCATCACCTACGGAGCCGTCGTGCCTCGCGCCTTGCAGGCGGCTCAGAAGTTGAAACAAGAGCGGCACATCGGCGTGGAACTGATTGATCTGCGCAGCCTCAATCCGTATGACTGGGAGACCATCACCAACTCGGTGCAAAGGACCAGCCGAGTCGTCGTCGCGTACGAGGATTCTTTGAGCTGGGGGTACGGCGCAGAGATCGCTGCCCGCGTCGCCGACGAGCTGTTCCAGCACCTGGACGCGCCGGTTCGCCGGGTCGCTGCCAAAGATACTTTTGTCGCGTACCAGCCTCTGCTGGAAAATGTGATTCTCCCGCAAGCCGCCGACCTCTACCGCGCTATGAGCGAAGTGGCGGAATACTAGTACCTGGTACCCAGTACCGAGTACCGAGCACCGAATACCGAATACCGAATACCGAAGCCACGAGTTGGGTAGCGCCAAGGGCAGGGCATGGAGTTCGGTCGTGCCATCCAAGCTTTTCAAAGAATGTTCGGGCTTTAGCCCTCAGGTCGGTTGCCGCGCCGCCGCGCGCTGAGCACTGGGTAGTCCGTACTAGGTACCTCTGCCGCCACGAATGTGGTCCAGCGCAATCGGTCCCGCTCCGAAGAAGATCAGCGAAAGTGCAATTCCAGCCACAGCCAGCGGGAACTCGTAGCCTCCCTGTCCTACCAGTCCGTTTTTGAAGTGCACTTTCGCGATGGCCACCAGCATGTCGATGAGGACGGCCGCTGCCGCGATACGGGTGATCAAGCCCAGCACCAGGAGAATTCCGCCGCCGAACTCCGCCGCCGCTGCAAGATAGGCCATCCAGCCCGGAATCCCCAGGCCACTGACCATGTGCACAAATCTTTGCATTCCGCCGAATACTTTGCCGTATCCGTGAGCGATCATGATTGCGCCCAGTACGAACCGCAAAACCAGCAACGCCAACGGCTGCAGCCGCTCTAGATAGCGCAAGTGGTCCTCCGATGAAGGACAACAGATTACTGCAGCGTCTGTGGAGAATTGAAGTGAGAAATCAGAGGGCTGGAATTTTCCGATTTTCGAATTGACCGATTAACCAACTGCTGGCGCCAGCCGTTTGAATTCTTCAATTCGAAGATCCGTCAATTTGTAAATCTCATTCGATCCCGTACTCGATCCTGATCCCCCGCCGCTCGATCTCCTCCGGGAACATGTCCGCCGGCAGGTCGCGCTGCCCGAGGATCCCGCCGTGTTTGGCACTGGCACCGGACGCGAGCATTTGCACGACGATGGATGCCGGGAAAGCCCTGGTGCGCATCCTAGCGCTTATGTCGGTCTTAGGATCGTAGCGGTCTACCAGGGAGAAGGTGGCCACCTGGCCTTTCAGCCGGCCGCCGAGCAAGCCGCGGACTCCCGGTGCCCGCACCGACTCATGCGCCTCCAGACCCATGATGCAAACAGGCGGGCCCTTGCCGGCGAACTTGCCTTTCAAGATCTTGGGGAATCACCTGGGGCGTGGAGTGATCTGGAATCCACTCACTCGCCTCTTCTCGCTCGAGAACCTTTCCAAACCCTGCAACTCGCAGAGCAAGTCGTAGTGCCCCGGATAACCTAGCTAGAGTCTTTTCAAAACACTCTCCGACCGTACCCTCAAAACCTTCCGGCAGCGTCGAGGTCCCGCCTGAGGTGCGAAACGCCACCAGGGGAGGGAAGCCAGACAGGTGGAAATCCTCCGGTTCCGTCAGCACCAGCTTTCCCTTGCCCAGGAGGCGGGCCGGTTCGACGTACTCGTTAATGGACGCTGCTTCACCTGACCAGGAGTTACAGTCAAGCACCCATGCGGGCTCGAGCGGTGTCCCAGCCTCAATGACAATGTGGTTGTAAGCTACGGCAACTTGGGATATTTTCTAGCTGACTGGAGGTCATTAATGAGTGCAGGTGCAACCGCCGCCCGCCCGCAACCGCTTCGGCCGCGCACCGAAGCCAAGCGGGCCCGCATTGTCGAAGTGGCCATGCTCCATTTCGCCCGGCAAGGTTACGAGGCCGCGCGCGTCAGCGACATTGCCGAGGAGCTGGGCATCGCCAAGGGTTCCATCTTCCAGCATTTCGGGAGCAAAGACGGCCTCTTCTTCGAGGCCTACAAGAAGGCCACACGTGCTTTCTCGCCTTACCTGAATGTGCCACCCGATATCCGCGCCCGCGGCTTCTTCGCAATCTTGCGCTACTGGCTGGTCCGCACCGAGCACATGGTGCGCGAGGATTGGATCCCTTATCGGGTTTACCTGATGGGAAATTATGGAACCGATCTCGCACTCAGACGCGACATCAACCGCTTTCTGATTGCGGAAGACCCATACGGCCGGGTCGCTTTTGTACGCTTCGGCCTGGAACGCGGCGAATTACGCCAGGACTTGGATGTCGAGGTAATCGTCTCCATTATTGACTGGATGGTGGAACGTTTTCAGGACGCGCTGCTCACCGAAGAACTCGATCCCGGTTTGTTCCGTCGCCCCGGCGACGTGGCCGAAAAGAAAGAAGCACGCATCAACCAGTTTCTGGCCATCCTGCGCCGTGCCATCGGGAAGTAATGTCGAGAAGACCATGACAAAAGCGACTTCCGTCGACCGCATCCTCTCCCTCTACAACGACCGTGCATCGTTGGCCGAGGCTTCGACCATCCCCGCACCCTGGTACGTCGATCCGCGCATCGCTGAGCTAGAAGCGCAAACGGTCTTCAGCAAAACCTGGCAGCTGATCGGCCGCACCGACCAGGTGGAAAAGCCCGGCCAGTTTGTCACCGCGACCATCGCCGCCGAGCCTGTCGTCGCCGTGCGCGGGAGCGACGGGGTTCTGCGGGCCTTCTACAATGTCTGCCGGCATCACGCTGCCGCCGTGGTCAGTGACCCCTGTGGACAAGCGCAGATTCTGCGTTGTCCGTATCACGGCTGGAACTACGGCCTGGACGGCTCGCTCAAGGGCATGCCGGAATTCGACGGCGTGAAGAATTTCGACCGCGCTGTCAACGGCCTCGTTCCCGTGCCAGTCAGCACTTGGGAGAAGTTCGTCTTTGTCAGTCTCGACCCCAGGTCCGAGTCGCTGGCCGAATTTCTGGGCGGATTGGTGAAGCGGGTTGCGCCCCTCGGAGTCAGCCGCCTCCACTATTTCACAGCGCGTTCCTACGAGATCGCCTGCAACTGGAAGGTATTCGTCGACAACTATCTCGACGGCGGCTATCACGTGCCCCATCTGCACAAGGGACTCAACAGCGTTCTCGACTACAAGCACTACACCATCGAGAACGAAGGCCGCTATTGCCTGCAATCCAGCCCCATGGTGGCGAGCACGGAAGACGCCGATGCCGCTGCCACCCGCAAAGGAGATCGTGCCTACTATTTCTGGCAATATCCCAATCTCATGATCGACTGCTACGAAGGTTACATGGATACAATCCTTGCCCTCCCGCTTGACGTCGATCACTGCCGAGTGATCTTTGACTGGTATTTCGCGGATGTCAGCGAGGCTGCTCGCGCCTACAACGAGCAATCGGTAGCGGTCTCGGATCGCGTGCAGGGGGAGGACCTGGATATTTGCGAGGCCGTGCAACGCGGCCTGAAATCACGGGCGTACGGCGCCGGGCGCCTGTCGGTGCGGCGCGAGGCCGGCGAACACCTTTTCCATCGCTTGCTGGCGGCTGACCTGAAGAGTTTGACCAGGTCCGCGGTTGCGGCGGACTAGGACAGGGGGCAGGGACAGACGCCGATATCTTGTCCAGCTCTAGCTGCCAGGTCTGTTGTGGTCGCAGGGTTTGCTGCTCCAAGAACGTGCGCCGAGCGATTCGAATTGCTTCCCGCTCCCCTGCACCTGGCGCCGGAGACTGAGGCCGATCCCTGATCCCTGACCCTCCCCTTTCCTGCCGGTCCTGCACTTCCGTAATCTCCCTACGCATTACTAACACGTACGATACTGCGCTAGAACAGCATGACAACCCTCCCCCAAACCTCTTTCGCCCGTCGTCCCGCCCGCTTGCGACCTGCCGACCTCACTCCTGCCGTGCTGCGCTTTCAAGATGGAGCCTGCGCCACGGGAGAATTGCAGGTGGTCTCGCTGACGGGCGGATTGCTGGGTTTGTCTCCGCCACTTCACCAGGGCTCGGTGGTGAAGCTGATGTTCATTACCTCGAATGGGCCCGTGACGGGATCGGCGGAAATGCTGAGTCCTGTCACCCGCAGCCAGCAGCCCTTCCGCTTCCTGACGCTTCAGGGAGAGGCTCAGCGCCGCCTGCAGAGCGCTATTCAGGCGTCGCTGTATCCAAGAGGCCCGCAAGAAGAGTGGATCGAGAAGTATCGCGCCGCCATCAGCCAGGTCGAGCCTCCGCGAAGACGGTTCAGCCGGTTTATGTTGGGCACCCTCGCTCTGGGATTGCTCGGCTTGGCCAGCACACTTTACGTCCTGCACACCCATTTGCTCAAATGACGCCCTCCCAAAATACGCGGCGCTGGCAGCGGCATGAAGCCGATCTTCCGGTGAGTGTCGTCATCTGCGATGGCGATTCCCGCACCCGCGTGGCAGGGCGCGGCACCGAAATCAGCGAAGGCGGCATGGCCGTGTTTGCTGGCGTGGATCTGAAGCCTTACGACCTGATGGAAATCGAGTTCGAAGCCCCCTCCCAGGCGCGCGTCATCGCGGTTATTCGCAATCGCTCCGGGTATTGCTTCGGATTGGAGTTTCTGACACCCCTGTCTCCGGACCAGGAAAACAATAGCGGGCCAGCTGCCGGTGAAAAGAACAAGTTGGCTGCTGCCGTTAGCTCTTTGGTGGTGAGCGAGTTTGAGAAAATAAGAGCAGAGAAGGGACAAGCCGCAGCCTACGCCTTTCTCGCCGAGTCGCTCGAAGCCTCCGGTTGCAGCAATTGGGGACAGCAAGCCGCAGAGCAGGCCTTGGCCCTTTTTCTGCGAACCAAGGATTCTTATCTGAAAGAGAAGGAACACAAGATCGCGCGCTTGCGCACCGAGGTTGAGGCCCTGCGCCGCGTGGCGCCTCTGCTGGCTGACGCCGAAGACCCAGCCGATCCGAGAGTCCGCGAAATCGTGAAACTCCTGCCCGACCTGACCGGTCGCGAGTGAGCCGTACTTCCCCAAAAACATGGCTTCATCCTGGGCGGACAGCAGCTTGGCGAAGAGTCTGGCCAATACGTCAAGCCAAGCCTCAGCCCGGCGAGGGATCTCGCCTGTAGTGCCGAAACTTCCAACCGCTCGAGGGGAGATCCTTCGCCGGCTACGCTCGCCTCGGGATGACGCCAGACAAGTACCATCTACCAGCGCCGCTTCGAACCTAACCGGGTGTGAGTATCATCGAATCTTTATTCCGATTGGCCCTAATGATTCCCTTCTGCCGTGCCGAAGGCATTGCCATCGTGCCCCTGGAGCCCACTGGCGCGCGGTTTTGTCGCGGGGAACCGTCGTCGCCAGGATTACGGCGAGACCAGCCGCGCCAAGACCGATGACTACGCGCACCAGCTTTATTACCAGGATTCGGACTTTCAAACCGTCGATCGCATAACCGAAGTCGCGCGGCAACAAGGTGTGTCGAATGCGCAGATTGCGCTGGCGTGGCTCCTCGGCCAGCCCGGAGTCACGGCTCCGATCATTTGGCGCCAGCAAGCCCGGACAATTGGAAGATCTGGTCAAGGCGGTGAACCTAAAACTGAGCCAAGAGGAGTTGAAGAGCTTATCTGAACCGTATCGGCCCCATGTTGTTCTGGGGCATCACCGGAAGGTCTCAGGCAGCGGGTCGCTTAGCTTCCTCTATTTTCCGCCGAAGACGCGGCTGGCCGCCTCCGGGAGACGGGCAAGGAGACGGGGGGTAAGCCCGTCTCTACCCTAACGACGGGAAAGACTTGACTTGGGGCAGTCCACAAGCCCAAGAGCCTACAAAGCGTGGCAAGCGTTCCGCCCCAGGTGGGCGAGACCCAGATCGCCCGGCATCAGTAAGGCCGGGTGATGCCAATCGATTCCGTGGATTCCCCATCATCAGGTCGGCTCGCCCTGTTTCGGGGCGGCTACCGTCTGCTTTCCGCTCCCCCAATTGGAACCCTTGGCCGACAGGGGAGTCGCCCCAGTTTGGTTACGACGGGAGGAAGAATTTGTTAAAACGTCAGTGAATGAAGAGGTTGTAAGAATCCCACGCAAGTTACTGTGCCTGTTCGGAATAGCACCTTGGTACCGTCTCTAGTACCTTGGTTACCGGATTCCCCTTAAAGCGCAACTCGTCTGCATAAATACCGCTTCTAATTGGGTCCACTTCGGAGGGGACCACAATAGGTAGCACCAACCCGCATTTACCCTCGGGTGACTTTCCAGAAAAACCCTAAAAAACCCAGTAAAACGCGGAAATACACTCCCCGTCAGGAGCCTTCGGGCTTGAGATATGCTTTCGACACAAACAACTCCCCAACGGAGTCATATGGCCGAAGTTTTAAAGCTGATTTCTCCAATCCGCGGCATGGCAGCCGGTCTAAACACGGCGCCCTACGTGGTTTTTCTGTGGAAGGGGCGCTAACTATGGTCGACGCACGCGAAGTGATGAACATCCGCCAGGCGTCGCAGTACCTGGGGGTGAGTCCGGACACGCTGTACAAGTACGTGAACGAACAAAAAATTCCCGCCTTTAAGCTGGGCAACCGCTGGCGCTTCAAGAAGTCGAAGCTGGACCAGTGGATGGAAGAGCAAAGTGCCGGTGTGGAAGCGCGGGGCCAGAAGAAACCGAAAGCTGCGGCGCGGGCCGCAAGCACAACCTAGAAGGCGGGCACATGTTTGGATTCGGATCGAAATCGATAGTTGGCCTGGATGTGGGCTCCTCCAGCATCAAGGCGGTGGAGCTGAAGCGCACCCGGGCGGGCATTGAGGTCGCACACCTGGGGCTGGAACCCCTGGCGTCCGATATCGTTGTGGACTCGATGATCGTGGACTCGGGCACCGTCTCCAGCGCCATCTCGAAGCTGTTCGCGGAGAACCAGATCAAAACCAAAGCCGTGGCGACGGCCGTCAGCGGCCACTCGGTGATTGTGAAGCGCATCCCGCTGCCTTCGATGAGCGACCAGGAATTGTCGGAAGCGATTCCCAAGGAAGCGGCGCAGCACATTCCCTTTGATCTGGCGGACGTGAACCTGGATTACCAGATTCTTTCCGAAGACGCCAGCAGCCCGACCATGGATGTCCTGCTCGTGGCCGTCAAGAAAGACAAGATTTTGAATTACACCAACGTACTCTCGATGGCGGGCAAGACGCCGGCTATTGTGGACATCGACTCCCTCGCCCTGCAGAACTGCTACGAATACAACTACGAGCCCGCCCCCGGGCAAGTCGTAGCGCTGCTCAATCTGGGCGCCAGCGTGATGAACATCAACATCGTAAAAGGCACGACCCCGTTGTTCCCGCGAGACGTCAGCGTCGGCGGGCACCAGTACACCGACTCGCTGCAGAAGGAACTCGACTTGAGTTTTGAGGATGCCGAGGCGCTGAAGCTGGGCAGGAAGGTGGGCACGGTCAGCGAAGACGCCAAGACGCCTATCCTGCAGCAGGTGACCGAAATCATCGTGCTGGAAATTCAGAAGACTTTCGACTTCTTCCGCGCCAGTGCAGCGGGAGAGCACATCGAGAAGATTTATCTGGCCGGAGGTTCCTCCAAGGTTCCGGGATTGGTAGAGGCGCTGCGCCAGGAGTTTTCCCTGCCGGTAGAGATCTTCAATCCGTTCCAGAAGATCATGCCGCCCGCAGATGGAATGTCGGCGGATTTGATCGAGCAGAACGCCGGCCAAATGGCCGTCGCCGTGGGCTTGGCCCTGAGGAGCTTTGACGATCTATGATTCGAATCAACCTGCTGGGTTCACCCAAACCGAAAAACAAGCGCGGCTCTCCGGCCGTCGTCGAAATGAACATCGGCGGCGGGGTCAGCCCGGCGATTAAAGTGGCGGCCGTACTGTTCGTTGCGGCTGTGCTCAATGCCGGCTACTGGTACCGCCTGGACAGCCAGAAGCAGAAGATCGCCAAGCAGATGGCCGTCGCCACCCGCCAGAACCAGGAGCTGTCTCAGGTCAAGGCCCGCTACCTGGAGCGGCAGCGCCAGGCGGAGAACTATAAGCGCCGCGTGGACGTGATTGATCAGCTGCGGGCGAACCAGAGCGGCCCGGTCAATCTTCTGAACATGGTCGGCAGCACGGTCAACAACACCGAGGCGGTGTGGCTTAACACCATGAAAGACGAGGGCAACGCGATCAATATTGAAGGTTTGGCCCTGAGCCAGGACGCAGTGGCCAACCTGATCACGAATCTGCAAAAGACTGGTTTCTTCCGGAACATCGAGATCAAGGAAACCTATCAAGACGAGTCCGTGAAAGACATGCAGGCGTTCCTGTTCACCTTGTCCTGCGAGAAAGGCAAGTCCTAGAGGCTGGAAACTATGGGGACCTTCACCGATCTGTCAGATATCAAGCAATGGGGGATATTGGTTCTAGGCGCCGGGGTGCTCTCCGCGGCTCTGTACTTCACTATGTTCAAGAGCCAGGTGGACGCCAACCAGCAAGCGCAACAGCAATTGGATGCCAAAATGCGCGAGAACGCGGAACTGGAAGCCTATCGTCCCAAGCTGGCGGAAATCGATCGGCAGCTCGCCAGCCTGAAACAGCAATTGGAAATTGAGCGTCGCATCGTGCCGGACGAAAAGGACGCGGACGATTTCATCCGTATGATGACGGCCGAAGCCATGAAAGCCGGCATCGAAGTCCGCCGTTTCACGGCCAAGCCGATCGCCAACAAGGATTTTTATACCGAGCTTCCCTTCGAACTGGAAGTCGACGGCCCGTATTACTCGATGCTGAATTTCTTCGATCGGGTAGGCAAGTTGGAGCGGATCGTGAATGTGTCGGGGCTGCTGGTGGCAACGAAGAACAAGCCGCAGGAAGCTAAGGTCAAGCACACCTATAACTACGCGGCCGGCGAGAGCGTTGTGGCGACCTGTACGGCAACGACTTTCTTCAGTCATGACTTGGTGCCGCCCGCAAGCGCGCCGGCAGCAAGGCGGTAAGGGAAACGTATGAAGCTGACGACAGGCATTCTTCTGACGACGATGATGATGATGACGGGCGCTGCCTTTGGGCAGAATCCCAACCTCATCCAGAGCACGCAGGACAAACTCAACGCGGCCGAGCAGCAGAAGGTGGCGAAAGAGAATGAAGCGCTGGGTACGCCCCAATCGCAGAGCCAGACTTCGGCCAAGCCCGGCGCCAAGCCGTCTCCTGCGGGCGCGAAGGCAGCTCCTAAGGCCGCCAAGCCCTTGATCAGGGTGGCACCGGCAACAAAGTCTCCGGTTACGGCAGCGAAGCCCGCTACACCGACAAGCAAGCCCGCTGGCCCGCCGACCAGGACTGTCGTCGTAGCCGCCAAACCGGCCGCACCAGAAACCAAGCCGGCTGCCATGGCGAAACCGGCGGTTCAGGGGACCAAAGCTGCCGCTAAGCCAGCCACTGCTGCGGACAAGAAGGATAACAAGACTGCGCAAGTTGCTCCCAGCAAGCCGGCGCCGACCAGAATCGCGGTTCTGCCGGTGGCGCCCTTGCCCCAGCAAGGTGCTCAGAAGACAGCTTCCGCTGCCAAGAAGCCGGCGGCCAAAGCGGCCACACCGTTTGCTCCACATAAGGCAGCCAAGGAACCGCCTAAACCGGCTCCGGCTGCAACCAGCCAGGCTGCCTCCAAAGAGGGGGCCGCGGCTGAGACGCCCAAGGCGAAAAAGATCATCACTGCCGAAGGGCGTCGCGATCCTTTCGTCAGCCCGGTTGTTTCTCGTGCTACCGGTCCGGTTTGCAGCGTGGGGAAACGCTGCCTGGCCATCGATCAGATCCTGGTGCGCGGGGTGGTCAAGTCTGAGACCGGCATGATCGCGGTGGTGGTCAACTCCATGAATAAGGCATATTTCCTCAAGGAAAATGACCCGGTATTCAACGGATATGTCCTGCGCATCACCGGCGATTCGGTGGTCTTCAAAGAGACTTACCAGGATCGTTTGGGCAAGGAACTGACGCGCGAGGTCGTGAAGAAGCTTACGACGCCGGCTGTCTAAGCGGCACGGGTGCGGCCGAAGAACCGCAAGAACGGAATTGAAAGACACGTCGCGAGCCAAAACGGCCCGCGCGTGTGGGGAGAGGGGAAATGCGAAAGCAACTGCTGGCAATTATGCTACCGCTGCTGATCGTAAGCTGGATGGTGGCGGCTGAGACCGAAAGCACGTCAGGCACAGGTACGGTGGCCCAGGCGGCAAGCAAGCGCGCTGCGCTGAAGCACGTAGACGTGGTGCGCGGGGACAACGAGATCAGCATCGAGATCACCGCCGTGGGCGATGTGACTCCGAAGCTGAGCACGTTGGACCGGCCCAATCGCGTGATCCTGGACCTGCCCAACACAGTGGCCGTGACCTCCAGGCGTCAGATCGCCGTCGACAGCGACGGCGTCAAGATGGTGCGCGTGGGGATGGATGGCCAAGTGCCGCCGACCACCCGGGTTGTCGTCGATGTGGAACAGGCCATTAAGTGTGACCTGGTGCCGGACGGCGACAAGCTGGTGCTCAAGCTGCACACCAACGAATTCGTGGCCAAGGCAGCCCCCGCTCACAAAGCGGCCAAGCCGGCGGCGCCTCGACTGGTGACGGTCAGCCAGCCGGTTCCGACCGTGAGCGCGCCCAAGCCGGCAGAGGAAAAGAAGCTGGTGACAAGCGTTCCGGCGACTACCCGATCGGCGAACGACTTTGTTTTCGTCGAGCCGTCGTATCAGCCCAAGCCCAGCGCCGCTGAGGCGAAAAAGCCGGTTGTAATCGAACCCTCGGTCCGGGCCGGGGAAGCCGCTGCCAAGTTTGGTGACAAACCCGCCGCCGAACTGTTGCCCAAGCCCAGCGCTTCTCTCGAAGCCCCGGGACAGGCCGCGAACGCTCCCCAGCCGGCCGTCAACATGGCTGCCGAGCAGAAGTCGCAGATAGGACAGCACAACTTGAACGGTCCCAAGTACACGGGCGAGCCGATTTCGGTCAACCTGAAGGATGTGGATCTGAAAGACTTCTTCCGCCTGATTCATGAAATCAGCGGACTCAACGTGGTCCTCGATCCCAATGTAAAAGGCACGCTGACCATCGTGCTCGATGACGTGCCATGGGATCAGGCCCTCGATATCGTTCTGAAGAACAACGATCTTTCTCGCCAGCTCGAAGGCAACGTTCTGCGTATCGCTACGGTCGAGACGCTGAAGAAGGAAGCAGAGGGTCGCCGGGCGCAGGTCGAAGCCGAAGCTCTGGCGGTGGAAAAAGTCTCGGTGACGCGCTTCCTGAGCTATGCGCACGCCAAGGACGTGGTGCCTACGGTAAAGAATTTCCTGAGCCAGCGCGGTGACGTGATCGCCGATGAGCGCACCAATGCTCTGATCATCCAGGACATTCCCAACGTAATGCCGCCGATCGATCGGCTTCTGCAGCAGTTAGACCGCAAGACGCAGGAGGTCGAGATCGAGGCGCGCGTAGTTGCGGCGACCCGCAGCTTTGCCCGCGATATCGGTACCCAGCTCGGTCTGGGTTGGGGCAACTCGGCCACGACCGTGGGTGGCGCCGGCGCCGTAGGAACTTCTCCGGTTGGAGTCTTTGGCCTCCAGCCACAATACACGATCGTTGGTACGCAAGCGCCAGGCGGAAGCACCTTGACACAAATTCCGCTGTTTTCGAACCTGGGGGTAACCAGCCCGTCCAGCGGATTCAGCTTCCTGAACTTCAGCCGCAAGTACCAGATCGACGCGATCCTCACCATGGCCGAATCGCGTGGCTTGTTGAAGATCCTGTCGCGTCCGCGCGTGGTAACGCAGAACAACATCCAGGCGCTGGTACGGCAGGGCGTACGCGTCCCCATCGTGACCCAGGCTCAGTTGGGCGGACCGCCCACCGTGACTTATGTAGACGCGTTCCTGCGGCTGACGGTTACTCCGCAGATCACGTCGGAGAACACGATCTTCCTGAACGTCGACGTGGAGAATACGACGCCTGACTTCGGACGCACCGTGCAGGGTAACCCGACTCTGATCACGCAGCAGGCCACCACCCAGGTCCTCGTGACCGACGGTGGCACGGTGGTGATTGGCGGGGTTATCCAGACTCAGAACAGCGTGAACGTTTCGCAGGTGCCTCTGCTGGGCAACATCCCGGCCCTGGGCAACCTGTTTAAGCGGCGCAGCGTCAGCACCTCGAACCAGGAGCTGATCTTCTTCATCACGCCACGCATCATTCAGACATAGCCCGTTTAACGAGTTGCAGTAAGACCGCCGCCGGAACGTCCTGAAGAAGCTCTGAGGGATCCGGCGGTTCGTCTTTTTTGACCAACCGCCGTGCGGTCGTCCACTTCATGCCGTCATCCTGAGGGCCGCTAGAGCTAGACCAGGGCCCGGCAAGCCGGCCCGGAGCGACACCGAGCACCGTGAGCTGGAGTCGAAGGGATCGGGCGTACAGAACTTGGACGGCGGAACCGGTCGGCCCACGGCCTACTTACCCGAGCGCTGCACGCGAAGCTTGTATTCCTTGTCATCGGGCAGGCGCCCGTCGATTCGAACCACCTTGACGGAGGAATCGGCGTCGGCGGCGCGCACGTATCCAATCGCGCCGGGCACGTTAAAGACGAATTTGCGCACCTCGACCGGAGTCGCCAGGGTCTTGGGCGAGACAAACACCTCGCCCGTGAACAGGCCGTGTATAAAGTGGTTGCTCAAATCATTCTCATTCATGTGGTAGATGTCGCGCAGCATGGTCTTCCGTTCCGGTCCAGGATCCATCATAACCAGCGTGATGCGCCGGCCGTTTGTCCAGTGGCTCTTTTCACCCAAAAAGACTTTGCGCAGTTCAGCAGAAGAAAGGTTTTCCACCGGGTTTGATTGATTGACGATGATGGCCAGGCCCTCCTCCGATGCCGTTTGTCCCTGAGCTAGGCTGGGCAAAACCTCAAACAGCGAGACGGCCGCCACGAACAGGAACAGGACGCGCGCTCGACGGTGCATCTTCGTACCTTCTCTCAGAAAGTAAAGCCGAGCTGGAGAGCTAGCCCGCTAATTGCTTGCTGATTCCGCAATAGCGTGTAGTCGTACTGCAACTTTACGGCGACCGACTCGCTGGCATCGTAGCGCAGGCCGGCCGAGGGCCCGTGTCGCAGGCCGACTGGCGCGTTGTAAACCGGCCCGAAAATCGGCTCGTGGTCCGGGGCGTTCACGTACTGATAACGAAAGTACGGCCGATAGGAGCCGAAACGTTTTGAAACTTGGCTATAGAAACCGGGGGTCTGAAAAACACGGGACAGTCCCTCGGGTGCATGGCGGATCACCAGTGCCTCGTTGAGCCACTCGAAGTTGGGCCGCACAATTACCCCGTAGGCGTCAAGGATGGTCTCGCCGATTCTGCTCTGGTTGAGGGGCGTCAGGACATCGCGATAGCCGGAAAATCCCACCTGCAACCCGCGAATTTTTTCCGGGCGCACGAACAGCGCCAGGTTGAATGCCTTGAGATTGTTCTCATCGACCAGGTTTTGCACGGCTTCGGCGCGGGCAGAACTTGAAGCGCGCCCATTGCCGACTTCCGCCACGTAGTGCAATCCGAGAGAACCTGACGGTATCAACCCTGTCGCTGATACCCCGACGTTGTGGATCGGCAAGATCCCGCCCTTATCTTCGAACTCAAATAGAAGAGGCCGGCCGGTGGCGGTCTGCAGCCACGTGCTGTGGTGATAAGCAGTGTTGTAATACCCGATAGCCGTGTGATACCGCCCCGCAGACAGGTTGAAATAATCATTGGGAGAATACTGCAGGAGCAGGCGCTCCACATCCACGCCAACCGCGTTGTCCGGCCCGGCCTCAAAGACAATTTCGCTCAGGAACCTGAATTTCTCTGAAACATCGGACGTGACAAACAGGTTCAGCTGTCCCAAGCTGAAGGAGGTCGTGTCGCCTTTTCGGTTGTCGCCGTGGTAAGTGACGTCGCCGAACCCCCGTATGTGCAGCAGGGTCTTGCTCAGGTCCATTCTCTCCGGCTCAACCGTCGCAGGCATGGGTTCAGGGGGCGAAGGTGCTTGCGCAGTGGTTTCGGTGGTGGCGGGCCGCTTGGCCCCTTCTAATTGCGCGACTCGGGCTTCCAATCGATCGATCCGTTCCATCAGCGTTTGTATGGTCTGCTGGTCCGGATGGGGCGGGTCCGCGGCCGGCTGAGCGGACAAAGCACCGGCACTCGCCAGAATTACGATGAGCAGAGAAACCATGGGCATTGCAGTTATCCGGAGCTCTGGTGCGAGCAGGATTTTGACGGTTAGGAACTTCCGAAGCTTCATTGCTTCCTCCGTAAGAGAGCTCAGCGAGCCGCAATCGTGATCGGCGTTCTAAAACCTCGAAACCATTCGCGGGTAACCAGTCCCGCCGAACACACCTGTGCGACTTGCACCTTGCGAGCTAGCATCCGAAAACTTGGGTCCCGACAGCGAAAGAAATGATGGGTGGATTCCACCCCTGGGGAAGGGATTCGAAATCTACGTCACAATCAACGCAAAAGCCGTCAGCAAAAACACGACGCGGAGGCGAATGATAACCTTGCTGCCGCCATGGAATCAAGGTAATTAGCGAATGCGGCTTGCCTCCGGGGAGTCTACTTAGTCAAATCGCGGATGAGAACCACGTCAGAGTCGGTATGGCTGCGAAGGATGGCAAGGCTCTTACCGTCCGGAGACCAACGGAAGGTAAGAATCCGCTCGGAATTGAAAGAGGTAATCTGCCGGCCGGCCGAGCCGCCACTGAGCGGCTGCACCCAGAGATTATCCACCCCGTTCTCGCGGATCGGGTAAGCCACTGCTTTTCCGTCGGGCGTGAAACTCAACCCTCCGCTCGAAATGCGCTCATCGGCTTCAATCAAGTGCGGCGATTTTCCCGAAGACAGGTCCAGCAGCGCAATCTTGTATTGCGGATAGGGATCTTCCTTGGTGGGCACAGTAGACAGAACATACGCCAGGAGCTTTCCATCGGGCGAAGAGCTCAGTTCAGTGCCGGCGGGGAAGGTTTGTGCCACAGCGCTTCCCGGCAGCATTTCAGGGGGCTTGGAGCCATCCACAGGCACTCGCCACAGTTGCTGCGACGCACGGTCCGAGTAATAGACCCATTTCTCGTCGGGCGAACAAACTGGAGCATGGTCGTTTTTGCCGTCCGTCAATTTCACCGGGTTGCTGCCGTCTATGTTTGCGCGCCAGATGTTGGTCGCATTGGTGTCGCCGTGAAAGGCCCAGGAGAACACCAGGTAGTGACTGCCGCACCCGGCCACTTCCACGATGGCCGCGTTCGAATCCCCCATCAGTTGCGTCGGAGTATTCCGGTCGATACCGACACGCAAGAGCCGCACAAAATCGCTGAACACCAGGTTCCCATCCGCAGACCAGTCGAACCAGTCCACATACTCGCCTTGCGTCAGCAAAGGTTTCGCTTCCGAAGCCTGGCTCCCGGCTCCTGAAATTACATACAGGTTCTGAGTCGTCTTCTCCTGCACAGTGGACAAGGTCTTTCCGTCGCCCGAAAGCGTCAAGGTCGCATAGCTGTTGGTGTCGCGGGTGATGGGCTGGAACTGTCCTCCGTCTTCGGGGAATAATCCGATCTGCAAACGCCGCAGGTAATCGGGACCCTTCTGAGCGTAGAGGGCAAGGATTCCGCGCCCGTCCGGCAGCCATTTAAAGTCTTGGGTGGTCTTGTCGTCGAAGGTGGCAAACCGATCGATTTTGCTTTTCTTGACATCGAAAAGCTCGATGCCGCCAAGCGCCTTGTCAGGACTCTTCAGACTGTAAGTGAGCTGCCTGCCGTCCGGCGACCAGGCGATCGAGCCCGGAGCATCGGAGGCGGGGGCCGCAACCCGCAACTGGCTTTCTTCGGTGCCCTCCAGATTGGCGGTAATCAGCCGGTACTTACCCGGTTCCGGATCGTTGCGGCGCGCGAACGCAATGCGTGTTCCATCGGGAGAGAACGCGATGTCACTGTCAATGCCCCGCACCACGGTGTGGGGTACCCCGCCCAGTACCGGCGCCCGGTAGAGATCGAAATTGGTGTTGGTGGCGTCCACCGCCTTGATGAAGTACAGGTAGTTTCCGTCTGGCGAGAACGCGAGATTCTTATACGCATTCGGCGACGGCGGGATCACCTGGGTGTCGCTGTTGGTAGGAATATTGCGCAGCCACAAGCTTTGCAGGCCTTTGTCGTTGATAACCGTCAGCACGTATCGCGCATCCGGGGAGATCGCGGTGAGCGCTGCCTTTCCCGTGGTGGTAACCTGGATGACACTGAAATTTTGGAAATGGCTGGCGCCCGTACCGCGCAGCAGCGAGTACACGCCGAAACCAGCCGCCGCCAACACCATCAGCGCCACGGCCGCAATTCCAGTCACACCCCATTTGTGCTGCTTCACCACGGCTACAACGGCGGAACTGCTTGACGTGTGCGGGGTGGACGGCGCGGCCACCGAAATGGGAATGACAGCCGAACTCCGGGCCACGGCTTGCGCGCTATGGCTGGAATCTGTCTCCCGCTTCAGGCGCTTCAGGTCAGCGCGCAAGTCCGAGGCGTGCTGGTAGCGCAGCTCGCGGTCCTTCTCCAGGGCTTTGCTGATAATCTCTTCCAGCCGGGGCGGCAGATCGGGATTAAGGCGCAACGGCCGCAACGGCGGGCGGTTCAGAATGGCATCGAAGATCGTGGCGGAAGTATCACCGCGAAACGGCAAAGTGCCGGTGGCCATCTCGTACAGCACTGCCCCGAACGAGAACAGGTCGGTGCGTGCATCCAACTCCTTGCCTTTGGCTTGCTCCGGCGACATGTAGGCTACCGTGCCTACGGCCGAACCCGGGCCGGTCAAGTGCTCCAGACTCATCCCGGCGGTCGCTTCCACTACTACGCCGGCGGCTTGTGCGATCCTGCTGCCCACCAGGGTCAGCTTGGCAAGACCGAAGTCCAAAATCTTGGCATGTCCGCGCTTGGTAACAAAGATGTTGGCCGGCTTGATATCACGATGCACAATGCCTTCGCTGTGGGCCGCGTCCATGGCATCGGCTACATCAATGGCCAGCGACACCAGAGTCTCGTTGTCCATGGGGCTGGTGATCATGTGTTTGAGAGTCACACCCTCCAGATGCTCCATGGCAATGAACTCTTGCCCGTCGGCTTCGCCGATGTCGTAAATCGTGCAGATGTTCGGATGATTCAGGGCGGAAGCTGCCTGCGCTTCACGCTTGAAACGCGCCAGCGATTGGGGATCGCGGCAGAATTCTGCCGGCAGAAACTTCAGCGCGACAAAACGGTGGAGACGTACGTCTTCAGCCTTATAAACCACACCCATCCCGCCACCACCGAGTTTCTCGGTGATTTTGTAATGCGAGACAGTTTGGCCGATCATTGAGGTGCGATCCAGAACCCCCCCACCAAGCCGACGCAAACCTAGGTCGGGCCAAATCGCGCGTCGAAATTATGAACCGGCTGCCAGCATTGAGCAAGCAGGAAAAGCGCAGGAAGCGCAGGAAGAGCGTGGCCAGCCTGGCCCGGCGGATCTCATCCCTTTCTTCTGGCTGGCGACCTGGTTTCGTTGGTTCGTGACGGCTGGCAGATGTTGTTAAACTCCCCAGGATGGACCACAAAGGCCGTCTGCAACGGCTGCAGCAAGCTCTCCGGCAGCAGCGGTTCGATACTCTCCTGGTCACCCATCCCGCAAACGTGAGTTATCTCTGTGGCTTCACCGGCAGTGCCGGGGTGATGGCCCTCTCCCCAAAAGGCGCCACGCTCTTTACCGACGGCCGGTATATCGCTCAGGCTAAAGAACAGGTCCAGGGAGCGCGCGTCGTCATCGCCCCCAAGCCGCCCCTGGCGGCCGCGGCCGTCCGGCTTGCTAAGAGTCGCGGCAGGAGGACTCATGTCGTCGGGATCGAGGCCGAACACATGTCGGTGGCATCGCGCACCCGCTTGTCGGCTGCGCTTCCCCAGTCTTTTCGTTTGAAGCCGGCTCCTGCCCTGGTTGAGCAGAGCCGCATGATAAAGGATGGGGAGGAGATTGATCTAATCCGCGGTGCGGTCCGGCTTGGCGCCGGGCTCTTCGATACCATCCTGGAAAACATCCGCCTCGGAACCAGAGAGTCCGACGTTGCGGCCGAGATGGAGCATGCCGCCCGTCGGGCGGGCGCAGAAGGCATGTCCTTCCCGACCATCATTGCGGCCGGCCAGCGCTCGGCACTACCCCATGGGCGCGCTTCCACCGAGCCGATTCCCGAAGGATTCGTGGTGTGCGACTTCGGTGTTATACTCCGAGGTTACTGTTCTGACATGACCCGCACTCTGTACGTGGGTCGTCCGACCGCGGAGGCACGCCTCTTTTATCAGGCCGTATGGGAGGCACAGCAGGCCGGGATCGAAGCTGTGCGGCCCGGGGCCCCGGTAGGCCAAGTGGACCGAGCAGCCCGGAATGCACTGAAAAAAGCCGGTCTGGCACGCTATTTTACCCACTCAACCGGGCACGGAGTGGGATTGGAAATCCACGAAGCTCCTCGGATAGCCGCTGCTCAGCGGGAGGTACTCAGTCCGGGCATGGTCATCACCATCGAACCGGGCGCCTACGTGCCCGGGCGGTGGGGCGTCCGGATTGAGGACATGGTGGTCGTCACCGACAGCGGTTGCGAAATACTGACGCCTACTACCAAAGAGCTGATTACGATTTGAACTCCTGAACCCGGGCCACCTCGCGTCATCTGCCCGGCAAGTCTCCCGCGCGCTGGCGAGGGGAAGAGAAAGCGGCCCACCGGAGACCATGAATCAGAAAGAGCTGAAAGAACTCATAGAGTTCTTGAAAGAACAGGACATCGCCGAGTTCGAGCTGGAACGCGGGGACGTGAAGGTCCGGATTAAGCGTGCCACGCCGAATACGTCCCTGCCGCATGACGCGCGCTTTGTAGCGGTTCCAGCAGCTCCGCCTCCTCCCTCGCTGCCCGGACACGCCCCCGTTACGCCGGCAGCACACTCCACCCCCGCTCCGGCAAAGGAAGCGCCCGGGGAACCTCCCGAAGAGGCTTTGCACATGGTGCGTTCGCCCATTGTTGGGACCTTTTACGAAGCGCCCTCGCCGGGCGCCCCGCCCTTCGTCAAAATCGGAGATTCAGTGGAAGTCGGCCAGGTGCTCTGCATTGTGGAGGCCATGAAGCTGATGAACGAGATCGAGTCGGACGTGGCGGGCGAGATCACCAAGAAGCTGGTCACGAACGGGCAGCCAATTGAGTATGGGCAGGAGCTGTTCGTTATTCGGCCGCGGAAGTGAAAAGCACCGGCCACCCCTTTGGCCACTTAGCATCTGGCATTTAGCCGTGGCCTCCCTCAGATCGCGACCAAGGTTCGGGGGCCCCATAACGGAACTAGCGACCCATGTTCAAGAAAATACTCGTTGCCAACCGTGGGGAAATCGCGCTGCGGGTGATCTGCGCCTGCAAGGAACTGGACATCCGGACGGTGGCCATCTACAGCGAAGCTGATCGCCACTCGCTGCACGCCCGCTTCGCCGACGAAGCCATCTGCATCGGCCCGCCACAATTGGCGCAAAGTTACCTGAACATCCCGTGTGTTATCAGCGCCGCCGAAATAGCTAACGTGGACGCGATCCATCCCGGCTATGGCTTGCTCGCGGAGAACGCCAACTTCGCGGAAGTCTGTGAAGCCTGTCACATCAAGTTCATCGGGCCTCCGCCGGAGGTTACACGCCTCATGGGCGAAAAAGAGAAAGCCCGCGCCGCCATGAAGAAGGCGGGTGTGCCCATCCTGCCCGGCTCAGAGGGCGTGATCGCCGCGGAAGGCGAAGCCATGGAATGGGCACGACAAGTCGGCTTTCCAGTCATTATTAAAGCGTCGGCAGGTGGCGGCGGCCGGGGCATGCGCATCGTTCGCAACGAGGAAGAACTGCCGGGTCTGTTCAAAGCTGCATCCTCTGAGGCTGCTGCCTCCTTCGGCAACGGCGACCTCTACCTGGAGAAGTATGTCGAGCGGCCGCGCCATATTGAGTTCCAGGTACTCGGCGACGCCTACGGAAGCGTCGTCAGCCTGGGAGAGCGCGAGTGCAGCATTCAGCGCCGCCATCAGAAGTTGTTGGAAGAATCACCCTCCACCCAAATGACACCGGAATCGCGTGCCCAGATCGGAGAGGTCCTCTGTAAGACGCTGTCGGGCATCGGTTATGTCAATGCCGGCACGGTCGAATTTCTGATGGATGAAGACGGACGGCTTCATTTCATTGAAATGAACACTCGTATCCAGGTGGAGCATCCGGTCACCGAGATGGTCACTGACGTAGATTTGGTCAAGAGCCAGATCTTGCTGGCGGCGGGCGAGCGCATGAAAACCGTGCTGCAGGGGCCCATTGTGCACCGGGGCCACGCCATCGAATGCCGCATTAACGCCGAACATCCCGAGAAGTTCACGCCTTCCGCCGGAAAAATTACCGCCTTCCATCCACCGGGAGGGACTGGCGTGCGTATCGACACCGCCGCCTATGCCGAGGGGGTCATTCCCCCGTACTACGATTCGCTGATTGCAAAGTTGATCGTCCGCGGACGGGATCGTAACGAGGCGGTCTCCCGTATGTCGCGCGCGCTGGAGATGTTTATCGTCGAGGGCGTGTACACCAGCATTCCCCTCCATCGCAAGATTCTCGCCGACCCCGACTTCCGCGCCGGAAGGATCAATACGAATTTCATTGAGCGATTCCTCAATACCAGCAAGAAAGAGAGCGCCACTTAGGGTGGCAGGAGTCATCAATTCATGTCCTCATCCTGAAATTCATTCAATGTCGTCATCCTGAGCGGGCCGCAGGCCAGCGAAGGGTCGCGCGTGCAGTATTCATGATGCTAGGTGGTCGACGCCAGATCCTTGGCAAGCTTCCGACTCGCTCAGGATGACGCCATCCGATAGCTCATGATTCTTCCCAGCCTCTACGCCATCGCCGACGCATCCCATTTCCCGGAGACGGCGGCCCTTTGTGCCTTCGCTGAAGAACTCCTGGGGGGCGGTGTTACTCTGCTCCAATACCGCAACAAGACCGGCCATCCGCCCCAGATACTCGATCAGGCACGCGAGTTGAAGCGGCGGGTCGGCGACGGCGCCGGGCTGATCATGAACGACCGCGCCGATCTTTGCCGGGCGGCGGGATTCCAAGGTGTGCACGTTGGCCAGGACGACCTTTCCCCCGAGGGCGCACGCATCGTGATCGGCCCGAAACTCTGGCTGGGAGTGTCCACCCACAACCCCGAGCAGCTGGCAGAAGCTGATCGGACCTCGGCAGACTACCTGGCCATCGGACCGGTGTTCGCGACCTTGAGCAAAAGCAAGCCCGATCCGGTGATTGGTCTCGAAGGTGTGCGCCAGGCGCGTGCCCTGACGCGCAAACCCCTGGTGGCAATTGGGGGAATCACGCGTGCCAACTGCCGGTCAGTCATCGAAGCCGGAGCTGACTCGGTGGCCGTGCTCGCCGGTCTGCTAGGGGATCCCCGCAAATCAGCAGAGGAATTTTTGCGCATCTTGAGGTAAAGTCTTTTCGCTCCCAACATAACTGTAAGGAGGCGCGTGAGTACGGAGGCCAGGAACGCTGCCGCAACGGCGACCAAGTGGGAAATCGCCACCCATCAAGACCAAGAGCTCGTCAAAGGTCTCGGCTTAACCAGCGCCGCTACGCTTGTCATGGGGTCGATGATCGGCTCCGGCATCTTCATTGTTTCCGCCGAAATCGCCCGCGAAGTGAACTCGCCCGCCCTCTTAATTGGTGCCTGGCTGGTCACCGGTTTCATGACGATTGTGGCCGCTGTTTCCTACGGCGAACTTGCCGCCATGATGCCGCGTGCCGGTGGACAGTACGTTTACCTCCGCGAAGCCCTGGGACCGCTGTGGGGATTCCTCTACGGCTGGACTTTGTTCCTCGTCATCCAGACCGGTACGATTGCCGCGGTAGGTGTTGCCTTTGGCAAGTTCCTCGGGGTCTTCTTTCCTTCGATTTCCTCTGCCGCTTGGATCCTGCACTTCTGGAAAGTGCCGCCCATCAAGGTTGGCCCCATGGTGCTCGGCAATATGGACGTCGGCCTGAATACGCAGAACCTGGTTGCTGTCATTGTGGTCATTGTGCTTTCCGTGATCAACATCTTCGGCGTGAAGATTGGGGCCTTCATCCAGAATATCTTCACGATCGCGAAAGTCTCGGCCCTCGCTGGATTGGTATTGCTGGGATTGTTTGCGGGGCGCAATGCTCAGGCGCTGGCAGCTAATTTCAGCGGACACTTCTGGCAGAACGCCGGGCTCGGTGCAAAGCATGCTATTCAGGTAGGAATGGGGGGACCGACGGTATGGGTCGGAACTCTCACGATTCTGGCCGTGGCGCAGGTAGGTTCGCTGTTTTCCGCCGATGCCTGGAACAACGTTACGTTCACGGCTGGTGAAGTCAGGAATCCCAGCCGCAATCTGCCTCTATCGCTGGCACTGGGCACCGGCGTGGTGATCCTGCTGTATGTGCTCTGCAACCTGATCTACCTGACTACCCTGCCGCTGGACGGCGGCCCCAATGGGGCAACCATTCTTGAACGGGGCATCAAGTACGCCAGCGAGGAGCGCGTGGGTACCGCAGTGATGACCCAGATGCTGGGCTCGACCGGGGGAGCGCTGATGGCGGTGGCTATCATGCTCTCCACCTTTGGTTGTGCCAATGGCCTGATTCTGGCGGGTGCTCGTGTCTACTATGCCATGGCGCGGGACGGCCTGTTCTTCCGCAAGGTCTCGAGGCTGCATCCTAAATATAAGACCCCCGCAGTCTCCCTGATGGTACAGATGGTGTGGACCTCGGTACTGTGCCTCTCGGGCACCTATGGGCAGCTTCTCGACTACATCATTTTTGCCGTGCTGGTGTTCTACATTCTGACCATTCTCGGGCTCTTTGTCCTGCGGCGGACCCATGCTCAGGCCGACCGCCCCTACCGGGCCATCGGATATCCGCTCCTGCCTGCGATTTATATTGTGATGGCTTTATTCATTGATGTCGTACTATTGCGTTACAAGCCGCAGTACACTTGGCCGGGGTTGATCATCGTGCTGATCGGAATCCCGGTGTACTCCATCTGGTCGAGGCGGCCGACTGCGTTTCCATCAAGTAGATAGAGACTTGATTCGTTCAACATTGAGCACCTAGGAGAACTGGATGGCTAGTCTTGTAGCCCAAAAACCGATTGACACTATTCTGGCGGAGGCGCACGAGACGGGTGAACACTGTCTTAAGCGAGCGCTGGGCCCGATCAACCTGATCACGCTGGGAATCGGCGCCATCATCGGCACCGGCATTTTTGTGCTGACGGGGGCGGCGGCGGCTTTGTACGCCGGACCGGCCATTGTGCTCTCGTTTGTGCTGGCGGGCATTGGCTGTGTTTTTGCCGGACTGTGCTATGCCGAATTCGCTTCCCTGATTCCGATCGCCGGCTCTGCCTACACCTATGGTTATGCCACGCTTGGCGAAATCTTTGCCTGGATCATTGGCTGGGACCTGATCCTGGAATACGCCTTCGGCGCGGCTACGGTGGCCTCGGGATGGAGCGGGTACGTCATCAGCTTGTTCCAGGATTTCCGGCTACGAATTCCTCCTGCTCTGGCGGGTACGCCAGGCCAGCCCTTCGTGCTCTATCACGGCCGATGGGAGAGCCTGGCCCGCATCCGTCGGGCGCTCGATTTGGCCCACATTGATCCCGGCACCTTGCCTCACCAGATGGGCGTGTTCAACCTGGTTGCGTTCCTCGCCATTGCCGCCGTAACTACCGTGCTTGTCATTGGCATTAAGGAGTCCGCCAACTTCAATTCCTTTATTGTCATCGTGAAGGTTGCGGTGCTGCTGGTCTTCGTGGGCCTGGGTGTGAATTACCTGGCGGCGCACAAAGAATTGTCAACCGCCAACTGGCATCCGTTCGTTCCCCCCAACCTGGGCGAATTCGGCAAGTACGGTTGGTCGGGGGTGGCGCGCGCAGCCGGAGTGATCTTTTTCGCGTACATCGGATTCGATGCCGTTTCGACCGCGGCCCAGGAAGCGCGCAAGCCGGAGCGCGACATGCCGGTTGGCATCCTGGGATCGCTGTTAATCTGCACCGTGCTTTACATCCTTGTGTCCGGCGTGCTCACCGGCCTGGTTAAATACGACAGCTTGAACGTGCCGGACCCGATCGCGGTTGGCATTGACCAGACAGGGGTAAGGTGGGGCAGCCTGCTGGTGAAAATTGGCGCCATCTGCGGTCTCAGCAGCACCATGGTGGTCATGCTACTCGGGCAGTCGCGCGTGTTCTTCTCGATGTCGCGCGACGGCTTGCTGCCCAAGTGGGCCAGCAAGGTGCACACCCGCTTCCGCACGCCTTATCTGTCATCCATCTTTGTCGGACTTTTCGTGGCTGCGTTCGCGTCCGTCATTCCGATCTCGATTTTGGGTGAACTGGTGAGCATTGGGACGCTGCTCGCGTTCGTGATCGTGTGCGCGGGGGTATGGATTTTACGGGTGCGGCGGCCGCAGTTGGCGCGCCCCTTCAGGACGCCCTGGGTGCCGCTCGTCCCCATCATGGGAATTCTGATTTCCGGGCTCATGATGGTCAGCCTGCCCCGCGACACCTGGCTCCGTCTCATCGTGTGGCTGATCATCGGCATGTTTATCTATTTCTTCTACGGCCGCAAACACAGCAGAGTGCAGACCGGTACCGTCGAGGTCTCGACTCCTCCGGTCGGCGCCACCTACACCCAGAGCAACAAGTAGAACTAACTTTCTACCTCGGGCCTTCCGCACCTACGCGGAGGGCCTTATTGTTTTATAGTCAGGTCTCGGGCGCCAGGTGTCAGGTTTCAGTTCGGACTGGAAAGGAAGGTACAAGTATGAGAGTGGCGCACGACGAGCGTTTGCCGACACCTGAGACAGACGACCTGACGCCTGATACCTGGGAGCTGCGACCTGAGACCTTGCCTTGAAAGCCCTGAGAAATCTTCGCCTCATCGGGCTGGCTCTGGCGGCGGTGATTTTAGTCGGCACCGCCGGTTTTCATCTCATCGAGGGCTGGCCTTGGTTCGACGGCTTTTACATGGTGGTGACCACGCTGACCACCATCGGTTATCAGGAAGTTCATCCCCTCTCCCACCCCGGTCGCATTTTCAATGTGTTCGTCATCCTGTCTGGCGTGGCGCTGGTGTTGGTGGGCATCGGGGCGATCACGCAGGCTTTGCTAGAATTCGAGCTGCAAACTTTCTTCGGCAGGCGGAGAATGCAACGCGAAATCGGCCGGCTCTCCGATCACTACATCATCTGCGGCGCCGGACGCGTCGGACGCAGCGCTGCCCGCGAGCTGGCCCGCCGGCCTGTGCCTTTCGTCATCATTGAACAGAGCGAGGCCAAAGCCCAACTCTACTCCGCCCAGAATTGGCTGATCATCGTCGGCGACGCGACTCAGGAACACACTCTCCGCCAGGCGCAGATCGAGCGCGCCCGCGGACTGGTTGCAGCGACGACCACCGATGCAACTAACCTTTACATTGTCCTGACTGCGCGCGGACTGAATGCGCGGCTCAAGATCATTGCCCGCGCCAGCGAAGACGATGCCGAGAAACACCTGCTCACCGCCGGGGCTGACTCGGTAGTGTCGCCTTACTTGTTTGCTGGGCAACGCATCGCGCAATCGTTCCTTCGCCCGCACGTTGTGAGTTTCCTCGACACGGCAACCACGCACCTAGGCGTGGACCTTGAGATCGGAGAGGTCTACATCAGTCCCCGGTCCAGATTTGCCGGAACGACCATTGAAGGTTCGCGCATCCGGCAGGACCGCGGCGTGATTATTCTTGCCATCAAGCGCGAGCAGGGTATGCATTTCAATCTTGCTCCTGATGACCGCATCGAGCCCGGCGATTTCCTGATCGCCATGGGCGAACCCAACCAGCTTCGCCAACTCGAGCAGACCGCCGCCGCCCACTCATGAAAATCGTTTCTGCCGCCGAGATGCGCGAAATCGATCGCATGACCAGCGAACGTTTCGGCGTGCCGTCGCTGACGTTGATGGAAAACGCCGGCACGGCGGTCGCGGAATTTGTGCTGCAGCAGTATCCGGCGGCGCGAAAAATCGGCATCGTTTGCGGTAAAGGGAACAACGGCGGAGACGGCTTCGTGGCGGCGCGCAAGTTGCACGAAGCGCGCAAGCAAATCCACTTACTTCTCCTCGCACAACCCTCCCAGCTCGGTGGCGACGCAGCGGAAATGTTCAAGAAGCTGCCTGACGCGCCGGTCGTCGTGCGTTCTGGAGATGATCTGAAAGGAGAGCGGGCGCAGGCAGGCTTCACCGCCGATGTTCTCGTCGACGCCATTCTGGGCACCGGCTTTCGTCCGCCGGTCACCGGGCTCTATGCCGAAGCGATCCGGGAGATCAACAACTGTAGCGCACCCGTCGTTGCCGTAGACATTCCTTCCGGTGCGGACGCCGATGTCATCGGACCTCAGACCGGCGCAGTAGCTCGGGCGAACGGCATCATAACCTTCACCGCGCCACGTCCTGCACACGTGTTTGGAATGCTGGCCAACGGCCCGACGAGAGTCGCTCCCATCGGTTCACCGCCCGAGGCCATCGTTTCCTCGCTAAGTATGAACCTGATCACTGCGCCGGATATCGCGCCGCTGCTTGCCCCGCGCCGTCCCGATGCTAACAAAGGAAGCTTTGGCCACGTACTGGTAATAGGTGGCTCCGTCGGCAAAGCTGGCGCTGCGGCGATGGCTGGCATGTCGGCACTGCGGGTAGGCGCCGGATTATCGACGGTCGCCACTGCCAAATCTGTTCTGCTTACGGTGGCCGGGTTTCATCCCGAAGTCATGACCGAGCCTCTGGAAGAAACCGATGCCGGGACGATCTCTCTGCGCGCGCTTGAGTATGGCCGTCTCGATGCGCTGGTTCAGGGAAAGACCGTCTTGGCCGTCGGGCCCGGCATCTCACGAAATTCCGAGACTGCCGAATTTGTCCGGGCGGTGCTTGGCAAATACAAAACCGCCATGGTGGTCGATGCCGATGGCTTAAATGCGTTCGAAGGCTGCGCGGAAAAACTGAATGGCAAGGACCATGAACTGGTGATCACGCCGCATCCCGGCGAAATGGCGCGCCTGACCGGCCGCACCGCAGTCGAAATTCAAAGAGACCGCCGGGACAGCGCCCGCGCTTTTGCTCGCGAGCACCAGGTCATCGTGGTTTTGAAAGGCCACCGCACCCTGATCGCTCACCCCGACAGAGGAGTTTGGGTGAACACCACAGGCAATCCCGGCATGGCCACCGGCGGCACGGGCGACATTCTTACCGGCATGGTGGCAGGCTTGGTCGCACAAAATCCTACTCGCGTTTTCGAGGCGGTTTTGACTGCGGTTCACCTCCACGGCCTAGCAGGCGACATCGCCTGCCAAAGCAGGGGAGAACATTCGCTGGTCGCAACCGATCTGGTAACCGCTTTGCCCGAAGCGTTCTGGCGCACGCGCAGAGAGGCGGAGCAAAAACTGGTGCAGATTTGCTGAGGTGGCGCCACCGTCCCGGCGGCTGTCGCGCAGGCGTCTTGTCTCGGCTTTGACGCCCTACTCATTAGTACATTATCTAACTGCATAACAGCCGCATCTGCTTGAACCGCTTGCTGATCTTGTCTCTAAATCAACATCGCTTCTGAAATCCGTACAAGGCTCTTCCGTAATCTGGCGAGCAACCAGGGCCCCTGCCATAGTTCGATTCGGCTATGACCCATTTCCCCCAACCGCACCCCACGCGGCGCGCCCCGCGGGTACAGCTGGGCGGGTCGGTTGCCGCTGCCATCCAGCTCGACGACGGCGCGCGCGCCAAAGCCAAACTCCAAGCCATTTCCAGCACCGGCGGTCTCTTGCATCTGGCACGGGCCCTGGAGCAGGGGGACTTCGTCGAAGTTGCCTTCCAGACCAAGTCCGGCCCCGTGCATGGGATGGCCGAAATGCTCAGCCCGACCCGCAAACTCGTCGAAGGCTATCTGCAGCCCTTTCGCTTCATTGCCTTGGGCGACGATGACCATCGCAAGCTGCGCATCGCCTTGGATTCGGTACTGGATCGAACTCTGAGCGGCATCCCCTCCAGTTCTTTCCTGCCCAAAACTTTCTAACCGTCTGCCGAATGCGGGAGGCGCGGTAAGCGGGTCTCCGCCCGCAAGATTCGAACTGTAGAGACGGGGCTTGCCGGCTGTCGGCGAGTTGCAAAATCCGCGGGCGCGTCTCTTGACTACGTTCTGCGCAAAGGCTGGCCGCTGCTGACCCCACTGCCAGCGCCAAGCCCGTCCTCGCTCCTGCCCAAGAAACTCCCTCCTCGGCGTGACCTCTCTACCGTATCAGCTCGCTCACGGCTTCCGGCTGTGCCGCCAACACTACAAAAATTAGGAACCAGCATCAGACCCGAGATGCCCGCCGGCTGGATCGCATGATTTGTTTGTTGGAGACGCGGCAAGCCGCGCTTCTGCCCGCAAAGACCCAGGGAGAGACCCGGATTGCCCTGCCTCAGCGTGCTCGTCTTAAACAACGCGGCTCCAGCCGCGCCGACTCTCTTCTGTTTTTTTACTTTTCCAGTTCCTCTCTTTTGACATCCTCCTCTCCCTTAAGGGAGGATTCCTACAGAGCTTCGCTGGTTTTGCGAAGTCTCTTGGGTGGGTTCCTGCTTCACCGAGATGCCTTACAGCGCATTCTCTCCACAGGCTAACCAGGCATGCCCTGCCTCTAATGAGGACCTTAAGGCAATCCGCTCCGAAATTCAAGCTCGCTTACCTCGGCTCGCTTACCTCGGCCTGAAGTTTGAGGCTTGCGCTCGCAACCGGTCACTCGCGTCCACGCCAGTACGGGGGCATTCTTTCAACAGGGAATTTCCATGCCCATTCGCTGGACCTCGTCGGCGACTCTTCTCGAGTACCCGCTGGTCTCGATCGCGCTTGGTCCCGATCCATCCAAGAGCGAGCTTCGTGGTCATGCGCGAGCAATCATCGCCATTGGAGATATTGCTACCGGGGTGATCGCACCAGGTGGAGTCGCTCGCGCAGCGGTGGCCCTCGGAGGACTCGCTATCGGCGGAATCGTGCTCGGCGGTTGCGGGATTGGCATCCTCGCGCTCGCGGGGCTTGCCTTGGGATGTCTCGCGATGGGCGGACTAGCCATCGGTTATGCTGCGATCGGAGGTCTCGCCGTCGGCTACTACGCCATGGGCGGAGCCGCCTTCGGCCAGTTCGTCATCGGTCCCCTACACCAGGACCCCCAGGCAGTCGAATACTTTTCCAAACTTTGGCCCGGCCTGCCTATTCCGCCTGGACGAAAGCTGAGATAGCGCATGCGCTGACGTGCCGGCGATTTGCTGAGTATGGCCGCTGGTAGGAGTACATCCTTAAGCACACCCGCTATCTTGACGGCGTGCCAAAACCCCGCCAAGCTGTGTGTCCATGATTCGCGCAGAAGAGCCCTTTGTTCGGCCTGCGAAGCCACGCTGGCTGCCACCGGAGATGAGCACTCCGCCCAGCCTTCCGGATGTCGGAGCGAAGCATCCCCCGGAGCTGTTCTGTGCTTTGCTCGTCAATCCTTTCTATCCCAAAGACCCGAGGGCGAGTTTTGGCAAACACGTCCTCACACCCACTCTGGCACTGACCAGCTTCGCCGCCACAACGCCGGATCGTTGGCGAATCCGGTACTGGGACGAAAATCTGCTGGCTGGGCCGCCACCCTTCGATCCCGTTCCTCAGGTTGTCGGCATCACGGTTCACCTGACCTTTGCAGCGCGCGCTTATGAACTGGCGAATTGGTACCGCCACCGGGGCGCGAAGGTCGTTCTCGGAGGTCTGCACGTTCTGTCTTGTCCCGAGGAGTGCGCGCCTCATGCGGATGCCTTGGCGCTGGGCGACGGCGTTCAACTCTGGCCGCGCATCCTCAACGACATCGAGCGCGGATGCCTGCAGCCACGTTACCACGCAGGATATGAGAACAACTATTCCGACGATCCGCCGCCCCGCCGATCAATCCTGCCGCGGCACAGCTTCCTGACCACAACCAGCCTGATTGCCACTCGCGGTTGTCATAATCGCTGCGGGTTTTGCTATCTCGCTACCGACGGTCTGCGGATGCCGTATCGCATGCGCCATCCCAAGCTGGTGGTGGATGAGTTCGCGGCCGATAACCAGCCCTACGGCGTGTTTATTGACAACAACTTGGGCTCCCGCCGGGACTACCTGCGCGCGCTCTGTCATGCCCTTCGGCCGCTCAACAAGATTTGGAGTGCGGCCCTGTCAATCGATGTCACCGACGATCCGGATCTCATTCGCGAGATGGCGCTGGCTGGCTGTACTGGAGTCTTCGTTGGCCTCGAGTCGCTTTCCGACGACAATCTCGCCGATGCCCGAAAGAAGACTCCGAAAACGTCAGACTACGCCCGCCGTGTCGGTCTCCTGCACGATTACGGAATTCAGGTAAACGGGTCGTTTGTTCTGGGCTTCGACCACGATCGTAAGGATGTCTTTGCCCGCACCGCGGAGTGGGTCGAAGAAAACCGTCTTGAATGCGCGACCTTCCATATTCTTACGCCGTACCCGGCAACGCCGTTGTTCCAGCAAATGGAGGCAGAGAACCGTCTACTGCACCGCGATTGGAGTCTTTACGACACCGCCCACGCGGTTTTCCGGCCGCGGCATATGACTCCGGAAGAACTGGAACAAGGCTATGCCTGGATTTACCAGCGCCTCTTTTCTCACCCGTCCATCTGGCGCCGCCGTCCCGCGGACTGGCGCGCAGTGCCCCTGTATCTCGCCATGTCTTATCTCTACAAGCGGTCCAATCGGTTTTGGCACCTGCTGATCAAGCATAATCTTGTGCACTCCGTGTGGTCACCGCTGGTCGAACTCACCCGCCTTCGACACGTTCGCTACCGAGCGCATCTTCTGCGGCGGAATGAAGCCTGTTCAATGACTGGATCAGTCCTGTCCGCCGGTGTCTAGCACCGAGCCGGCGGGAGTCGATCCGCCCTGCCGCTCGCTATACTGGTTTCGGATGACCATGGGCACCCGCGAAGTCATCACCCACTCCCCAGAAGAGACCATTACCTTCGGGCGCACCCTGGCCGAGACGCTCGCCCCGCCTAAACTCGTGCTCCTACGAGGCGAGTTGGGAGCAGGCAAGACCACGCTTGTGAAAGGCATTGCAGAGGGGTTTCACGCCGCCCGCGAGGAAGACGTCACCAGTCCCACCTTCACTCTGGTCCACGAATACCGAGGCCCGCAGGTGACGGTCTACCACATCGATCTTTACAGAGTTGATACAGCTCGCGAATTGGAGACTCTTGGCCTCGATGACCTTCTCGCCCACGAGAGCCTTCTCCTGATAGAGTGGGGAGAGAAGTTCCCCCGCTTGCAATTAGAGCGGGACGTGGAAATCGCCCTCGAGCGAATGGGAGAAAGCCAGCGTCGGATCCTGATCACCGGCCGCTAACTGCTTGGGTATCCTCAAAGTGGAGTTCCGCACAAGGTGAGAGTCATTTCTTTTTTTCTAAGCCTGCTGTTGTCAAGCGTGCTTTGTGTCGCGCAATCCGGAAGCGAGCCTTCCTCTGATTCGGCGAAGGAAGGGCCGAACTCGCCTTCTCCCGGCCAACTTCCTGCCCAAGCTCAGCCCGATTCTTCTCCGCTGCCGGATTCGCCCGCGGCCCAGAAGGCACAAACGTCCGCGCAGGTATCGGCGGATAAGACCAAATCGGATCCACGAGACAAGCGCAGGGAAGAAACAACCGGAACCTCGGACGATCGGCTCTTCTGGACTCTGCCCAATTTTCTAAGTGTGTCCGGCAAGGATGTTCCGCCGCTGACGACGGGCCAGAAATTCAAAGTGGTGGCCCGGGGAACTTTCGATCCGGTGGAATATTTTTACATTGCTTTTCTTTCGGGAATCAGCCAGGCGCAAGACAGTGAACCCGGCTTCGGACAGGGGGCTGCCGGTTACGGTAAACGCTATGGAGCCGCCTTCGCTGACAACGCCATCGAGAATTTCATGACCGGCGCTGTTCTACCATCCCTGCTGAAGCAGGATCCTCGTTATTACGAATTGGGGAAGGGCGGATTCCCTCACCGAGCCGGGTACGCCATAGGCCGGATTTGCCTGACTCGTTCCGATTCCGCTCACACCCAGTTCAACCTCTCGGAAGTCGTGGGTAGCGCCCTTTCCGCCGGAATCTCCAACTATACCTATCACCCGAGGGCAGATCGCAGCCTCCGAAACGCCTTGAGCGTTTGGGGTACCCAGGTGGGATGGGACACGCTCACCTTCGGTGTCAAAGAATTCTGGCCCGACGTCCGCCGCAAGTGGAACAGGAAGAAGCAGAAGGTAGGATCGATCGCGGCGCCACCCGCTAAAGGCGATCCGGCGAAGACTCCGAATCGCTAGCGCGATTCAGCTGGAGCTCTCATAGTTGATGGTTGACAACCGGGAACTCGGAAACTGACCACCAAGAACTGTCCCTAAAACCCCATGATGTTGTACCCGCAATCCACGTGAACGGTTTCCCCGGTAATTCCCGAGCTGGCGTCGGAGGCGAGAAACACCCCGGTTGCCCCAACCTCGTTGACATCCACATTCCGTTGCAGCGGGGAGCGCTCGGCATGGGATTTCTGCATATCTCCGAAACCGGCGATGCCGCGCGCAGCCAGTGTCTTGATCGGTCCCGCAGAAATCGCGTTGACCCGAATTTTGCGCTTACCCAGCTCGTAAGCCAGGTAGCGCACCGTGCATTCCAAGGCAGCCTTGGCTACGCCCATGACGTTGTAGTGGGGCACAACTTTTTCCGCACCGTAGTAGGTCATCGTGATGATGCTTCCCCCATCCTCCATCAACGCAGCCGCGCCGCGCGCAACCGCAATCAAGGAATAAACGCTGACGTCGTGCGCGATGCGAAACCCTTCCCGAGTGGTGTTGACGAAATCTCTTTTCAGTTCGTCAGCCGGAGCGAAGGCCACGCTGTGCACCAGGACGTGCAGCTTGCCATAGCGTTGCTTTAACTCAGCGAAGAGACGATCAATCTCCTCGTCCTTGGACACATCACACATGAAGTCCTGCGCGCCGGGCAGGGAAAGAATCAGGTCCTTGGCCTCCTGTTCCAGACGCTCGTTCTGATAAGTGATCACCAGCTCGGCGCCGGCAGCATGCAATCCCTGCGCAATCGTCCAGGCGATGCTGCGCTTATTAGCGACTCCGAAGACAACGGCAACGCGGCCTTCGAGATTCGATGACATGTATGTCTCCTGAGGAAATTAGAACGGAAAGAATACCAGCGAGTGCGTGCGCTTGACCACCGACGATGGATTTACGAATTTTCGCATTGTGGGATTGGGGATGGAGCCGGATTTTTTCAATTCGTCAATTCAAAAAGCGGTCAATTCGACTATCGGTTCACTCTGCCTCGCTCGCCGCCACGGCTGCTCGACCTGCCATCGACCAGCTTGCGCTGCCCAATGCCAGCGTATACACCAGGCCTATCATGGCGTAGCCGGTGCCCAGGCCTATGTTGTGGGCCGCTGCTCCTACAACCAATCCCAACACCACCTGCAAGGCGGTGCCGAAGAAATAGAAGATATTCTGCACGCGTCCCATGAAGTGGTCGGGCACCTGTTCCATGAGGCTGGTGTTCATGGCGACGCCGCTGACGCCCCGCGCTGAACCCATCACGCCATAGATCAGGACCGCGATGGCCAAAGCCAGCGAAAATGGCGCCACAAACATCGAGAGCGCCAGCACTGCCATGGAAAGAGCAATCGAACGGCGCGATCCCAGACTGGCGATCACTTCGGGCGCATACAGCGCGCTGAGAAACGCTCCCACTCCCCATCCGCCATTGAGCCATCCAAAACCGGTAGCGCCGGCGTGGAAGACCCGTTCACTCAAGGACGGCGTGACCACAATTCCAGTCAGCATTGCCCCCAGAAACAACGCCCAGCAGGCGCCCAATAATGCGACCGGCCGGTTATCGCGCAGAAACTGTATCCCTTCCTTCATTTCCCGCCAGAAGCGTTCCAGTTGCGTTTCCGCAGCGATGATATCGGCGCGCAACTCGGCTGGGCGCGGCACCACGTGACGGCCCTTGCGAACCGCAAAATAGCACAGGAACGAAACCACATAGGTGGAGAAGTCGATGAGGAGCACGCCGCCCAGTCCGATGTGCTCGTAGACGAATCCGACGATCGCGCCCGCGATCAACCACCCACCCTGCACCCCGGCCAAAAGAAACGTGTTGGCTTGCACAAATTGTGCGTCCGGCGTCAGTTCGCGGATCAGCGCCGTGATCGTCGGCCAGAACATCCAGAAGCCTGCTGCCACCAGCGTGTTCATCAGGTAAAGTTCCCAGACCTGCGCCTTGCCGCGGAAAGCGAGAATAGCCACAACCAGGATCACGATGGCACGCGCCGCGTCCAGCATCATCACCAGACGCCGCCGGTCTTCACGGTCAATGATGACCCCGGTGAAGGGAAGCATCAGCATGGCGGGAATGGTCTGCAAAACGGCGAGCGTGCCCAGGGCCATTTCGGAATGCGTGGCCTGAAGGATGAACCAGGCCACCGCGGCCGAGTTCATCCCGCTGCCCAGCATCGAGATGACATTCGCGCCAAACACGTAGCGCAGCGCCCGCTTTTGCAAAATGGCCCGCATTCGTTCACTTTAAATGAAAAATAAAATGCTCGCCAACTCGCATGGCAACTGCCCATCACTCCATTTGGACTTGTCATCCCCGAGGTACATGCGGCGGCTGTACCGGATACCGTTGATGCACCCGGCTGTGTGCATTTCTTTGCGCGCCCGTTGCCAGCCGGTTCCCGGCATCGATCCTTCGCCCGCGCGTCGCGCGCGAGGGCGCGACAGGGCTCCCTGAGGACGACAACGAAGCCGACTCGCGAGTTATACTGCCCGTGCATGCGCCTCGACCTGAAGCGCCTATTCCAGAAAAAACAAAAGCAAGAGCACAAGATCCTGCGCCAGATTCAGCGCACCGGCGACGTGCTGCAGTCCGAATACCATCGTGCCACGCCCGAGTGCCCGCATCCGGAGCGCTGGAGCATGTACGACTCGATGACCGCCGAGGTCGAAGTGCTGGAATTCCTGCGCACGGTCGTAACTACCCTCAAACCCGAACTGGTGGTCGAGACCGGCACCTTCAGCGGCATCAGCACGCTTTCCATGGCCGAAGGCCTGAAACAAAACGCACGCGGAAAGGTCATCACCTGTGAATTCGATCCTCTCGTCTTCGCCGACGCTAAGAAACGTATTGAATCTTCTGGCCTCGCCCAGTGGATCGAATGCCGCAACCAGTCGAGCCTGGAAATGAAAGTAGACGGTCGAATCGACCTGTTTTTCAGCGACAGCGACATGCCGGTGCGCGAGCAGGAAGTTCGCCGCTTCCTGCCCCAGATCAACCCCTACGGCCTAATCCTCATGCACGACGCCAGTTCCCATCTGAAGCAGGTACGCGAAGCTGCCCTGAAGCTGGAGGCCGAAGGGCTGATCTCAGTCGTCCTCTTGCCCACTCCCCGGGGTCTGGTAATCGCGCAAAAGCGGGAAGGACGTAAGTAGGCGGGCGTTTCTCGCCCTTGCCCGTTGCCCGTTTCGGCGATACGATTCGCCCGTCAAGTACCTTGCCATCGCGGAGGTGACTCATGCGTCGCAACTACCATTTCGCCGCCCTCATTCTCATTGTCATTCCGCTGTTTTCTCAGGCACAGCTCGACAAGATCGTGATTCCCGCGGGAACTCCGGAAGACGTCGCCCTGTCGTCGATTTCCCGTGAGCAGGACGCGCCGAAGAAGCTGGCCATGTACCTGGACTTCGTGCAGCAGTTCTCCTCCAATCCGGCCGCCGTCGCGTATGGAAACTGGCAACTCGCCCAGGCATACCAGACTGCGGGCGACCTTGACAAGGCCATCGATTTTGGCAACAAGGCATTGGCCGCCTCGCCGCACAATCTCGATATCCTGGTCTCACAAGCCAACATCGCTCAACAGATGAAGAGCAATGCCAAGCTGGTCGACTACGCCGTCCGAGGCGGAGAGGCTTACAACTCGATCGCCAACCAGACCAAGCCGGACACCATGAGTGACCAGGATTTTCGGAACCAGGTGGAGGGCGAGAAGAACTCAGCGAGGGGCGCCTATGATTTTCTCGAAGCGGCGGCTTTCAACGCGATCGCCGACGAGAAGGACCCCAAGGCCCGCATGGCGTACGTCGAGCGCTTCACCGCGGCCTTTCCTGACTCTCGTTTTCAAGACCAGGTGGCGCAATATGCCATGTACACGCTCGGCCCGGGGCAACTCAACGATCCAGCCCGCCTGGTTGCATACGGAGACAAAGCGCTCGCGGCGCACCCGAACAACACTGCCACGCTGCTTCTGCTGGCTAATCACTACGTCGAAGACACCAAGCCCGCCAGCATCAGCAAAGCCGCCAGTTACGCCGAAAAAGTGATAGCGCTTTCCAAGGCCGATGCGCCGGACGCCGACCAGCCGCGCAAGCTTTCGGCGGCCGTGGCCCATTCGACGTTGGGTTACGCATTGATGAAGCAGGACCGGACGGCAGCCGCCATTGCGCATTTGAAGGCAGCGTCCGAGTTGCTGAAGGGTCACGACGACGTAGCCTATGCGACGGCGCTTTATCGCCTCGGCTGGGGCTACGCCAAGCTGAACAAGCTGACCGAAGCACGCGAAGTGCTGACGGAAGCGGTAAAGATTTCCGGCCCCATTCAGCAGCCGGCACAAGATCTGCTGGCCAAAGTAAACGCGGCCCGGGCAAAAGGGAAATAGTGGTGTTGTCGGGCGGGGATTTTGTCAGTTGTTGGTATCAGGGTACGGCCCTTAAGCCGTACCGACGGAATGCCCACGCATGTACTCAGCGGCTTCGGCCGCTGAAGAGCTTCTAGCCACACGGAACTTCCATGAGAGTCCTGGTCATCGGCGGCACCGGTTTCATCGGCCCCAATGTGGTGCGCATCCTGACGGCCCAGGGGAACGAGATTGCCGTCGTCCACCGCGGCAAGAGTAACCCCTCGTTGCCGCCTGAAGTTCGTCAGATTCTTGCCGACCGTGCCCACCTCCGAGACAAGCGGCCCGAGATCGAGAGCTTCGGCCCTGAAGTTGTCATTGACCTGATCATCAGCTCGGGAGCGCAGGCAGAAGCCTTGATGCGAATGTGCCACGGCCTGACACGGCGAGTGCTGATGATCAGTAGCATGGATGTCTATCGCGCCTGTGGCGTGCTGCACGGAATCGACGCGGGTCCGCTTGAGCCGTTGCCCTTGACCGAGAATTCCGCGCTGCGCAGGACTCGGCATCCGTACCCTCCCGACCGCTTGAAGGCGGTGCGAGCTATCTTTCCATGGATGGATGACGACTACGACAAGATTCCCGCGGAACGCGCTGTGATGAGCGACCCGGAGCTGCCGGGAACTGTCCTGCGGCTGCCCATGGTTTATGGGCCGGGTGATCCGCTGCATCGTTTCTATCCCATAGTGAAGAGAATTCTCGATGGCCGCCGAACCATCCTCTTTTCTGAGCCGCTGGCCGTCTGGCGCTCGCCGCGTGCATACGTCGAGAATGTTGCCGCTGCCATTGCGCTTGCCGCGGAACGAGACCAAGCCGCAGGGCGAATTTATAACGTCGCCGAATGGCCAGCCTTCTCAGAGTTGGAATGGGCAAAGAAAATCGCCGCCCAGATGCGCTGGCAGGGAGAATTCGTCGTCATCCCGCCGGAGCGAGCCCCCAAGCATCTCCTGCCGCCCCCCGGAAACATTGCCCAGCACTGGGTAGCAAGTTCAGAACGTATTCGTGGCGAGCTCGCGTATCGTGAGCCTGTTCCACTGGAGGAAGCCATTCGCCGATCTGCGGAATGGGAAGCGGCGAATCCGCCTGTTGGCGCTACCTTTTACCAGTTTGACTATGCTGCGGAAGACGCGGCGCTCGCCGCCTGAAAACTCAGTGTTGAACGAGATCATCGGAGAGCAGATGGGCTTTCATGGCGAGGTTGTGCCCACGTTGCAGATCGCCCACCTTAAGCGCGGCGTGAGCCTGCGTAATGAAAGCTCGAATTTGCTCCACCATAGCCCGCTCGTTTGCGGTTAGGGAGCGTCCTCGGGTGCGCTTGAGGTTTTCTTCGGTGGACGCCAATAGCTGGTTAATACTCTGCCGCGAGCGCGACGCCTCGTCCCGCGACATGCCGGGAGCCAGCTGGCCGCTAGGCTCGGGCGCGCCGCCATTGCGCACCACAACCTTCCTTGGTTCCGAGTTTGCCGGAGGCGGGTCCTTTTTCGTCGTCGCCGCCTTCGTGCCCCTGCCTTTTCGCGCCGGCGGTTTTCGAGATGGCTCCACTTCCGGCGCTGGTTTTTCTGGCACGGCTTGGGGCGGTTGCGCGGGAGCCGGGTTAGCGGGAGCCGGCGGCGGCGTGGGCTGCTGCTCGGGCTTCTCCTGAGGCTGCCTGTCCTTCGGCGATGGCTCCTGCTGTTTCGGAGCTGTCTGCCCTGAGTTGGGGTCAGGCGTCTGCTGTGACGTTGGCGTCTGCGGGAAATACGAAT
>Ga0209577_10000481_pt1 | contig 40539 bp, 35 predicted proteins | sample GraSoiAngelo_109_FD_185874 | JGI IMG/M metagenome (GOLD analysis project Ga0209577, IMG submission 185874) | Grasslands soil microbial communities from the Angelo Coastal Reserve, California, USA - 14_0903_12_20cm (SPAdes) (version 2) | ecosystem: Environmental > Terrestrial > Soil > Grasslands... | reverse complement strand
TCAGTCTCATAGTTGTTCGGCGCGTGTTGCAGCGCAGCCATCACGCGTTCGAGTCCCGCGCCCGTGTCAACCGAGGGTTTGGGGAGTGGCGTGAGGTTGCCTTCGGCGTCGCGGTCGTACTGCATGAAGACGAGATTCCAGATTTCGACCGTCGGGCTGCCGTCCCTGTTCACGTATTCGGGGCGGTTGTACTCCGGGTCTTCGGGGTTCTCGCCGCCGTAGTAGTGAATCTCGCTGCAAGGGCCGCAGGGGCCTGTGTCGCCCATCTGCCAGAAGTTGTCCTTCGCGCCGAAGCGGAGCACGCGCTCGCGCGGCACGCCGGCCTCGACCCACAGTTCCGCGGCCTCGTCGTCGGTCTCGAAGACAGTGAACCAGAGGCGTTCGAGCGGAATCTTGTACTCTCCGAGCAGCAGTTCGAGCGCGTAGCGGATGGCGTCGCGCTTGAAGTAGTCGCCGAAGGAGAAGTTGCCGAGCATCTCGAAGAAGGTGTGGTGCGTGGCGTCGCCCACGTCGTCGAGGTCGTTGTGCTTGCCGCCAGCGCGCAGGCACTTCTGCGAAGAGGTGGCGCGGGCGTAGTCGCGCTTCTCCACGCCCAGAAAAACGTCCTTGAACTGGTTCATGCCCGCGTTGGCGAACAGAAGAGTCGGGTCGTTTGAGGGCAGCAGCGGGCTGGAGGGCACGCGGCGGTGGCCCTGCTTCTCGAAGTAGCTCAGAAACTTTTCGCGGATTTCGTTGCCTGTCATAAATAGCACTCAGCAGTCAGCATTCGGCTATCAGCAAAAAGAGCCGCCGGACAGTTTAAGCTGACTGCTGACGGCTGACTACTGATAGCTCATAGAAAGTTTAGCACGCGGGAGACGGGCGGGCGAAGCAGACACGACGGACGCGCGGGGGCTTACTCGTCTTCGTCAACGTCGGCGGCTGACGCCTCGCGCACCTTGCGTATGATGAGGTCGTAGGAGAAGCCGAGGCGGAGCAGGTGGTCGTAGAGACTCTTCGTCTCCTGCCGCGTCGCGGGCCGACCGCGCAGGCGCACGCGCTTCTCGATGGCGCGCGCGATGAGTTCCTCTTCGGGCGTCTCCTGATAGACGAGTTCGAGCGCGGCGTCGGCGGTCTCCTTCGAGACCTTCTTCGTCTTGAGGTCGCGCGCGAGCCGCTGGCGTCCCACCGGCTTCTGGCGCACGCGGTAGGAGGCGAAGCCGAAGGCGAAGCGCTCGTCGTCGAGATAGCCGTACTCCTTGAGCTTCGCAAGGGCGTAGTCCGCTGCCGCCTCGTCCGCCCACTCCTTTTCGAGCAGGCGCTCGCGCAGCTCCGCGACCGAGCGCGGCTTCGCGGCGAGCAGCTTGACGGCGCGTTGCAGAGTCCGCTCGCGCGCCTTCTCAGGGTCGAGCGGGCGTCGCGGTCGCTCCTCTTCGCCCTCGCGCCTCTCTTTGAACTTACGTTGTCTCGCTCTTCGCATCGCTCGAAGATACTCTAACGCGCCCGTCTCGCGGCGGGCAAATTCTTAAACGCGAAGGGCGTGAAGAATCCTCAAAGGACGCAGAGAAAAACTTTGCGGCCTTTGCGTTTCCTCCTTCGCACCCTTTGCGGTTAATCTTTTCTTCAGGCAAAACACGCGGCTTCAAAGTTACGGGCGAACTTTTCATGGATGGACTCTTAATCATTGACAAGCCCGCCGGCTGGACTTCGCACGACGTTGTCGCGCGCGCCCGCCGCCTCTTGAAAGAGAAGCGCGTCGGGCACACGGGCACGCTCGACCCTTTCGCGACGGGCGTGCTCGTGTTGCTCGTCGGTCGCGCGACGCGGCTCGCGCAGTTCCTCGCGGGCGCGGAGAAGGAGTACGAGGCGACGGTGCGCCTCGGCTACGCCACGACCACGGGCGACCTGACGGGCGCGCGGCGCGAGGGCATGAACGACGCCGAGGGAATGAACGCGGGCGCGGGCGTCTGCGCGGCCCTCGGACGAGAGCAGGTCGAGGCGGCGCTCGCATCTTTGCGCGGCGAGATCGAGCAGGTTCCGCCGATGTACTCGGCGAAGAAGGTCGGCGGGAAAAAACTCTACGAGCTGGCCCGGCGCGGCGAGGAGATCGAGCGCGAGGCCGTGCGCGTCCGCGTCGTCGAGTTCGAGGTCGTCGCCGAAGGGGACGGCACTTTTTTAAAGCGCAACGAGGACGGGACGTGCGACGTGCGCGCCCGCGTCGTCTGCTCGGCGGGGACTTACGTGCGCGCGCTGGCCGAAAGTTTAGGCGAGCGCCTGGGCACGGGCGCGCACCTCGCGGCGCTCAGGCGCACGCGCGCCGGCCTGTTCCGCGTCAACGAAGCCGTCACGCCGGACGAGTTACAAAGGCTTGTCGAAGGCGGCGGCGCGGGCGACATTCTGATCCCGTTGGAAGCGGCGCTCCCTCACTTGCCCACGGCGCATCTAACGAATGATGAGGCGCGTAGGGTGCGCCACGGCGCTGGCATACGCGCGGAAGGCCCGCGCGAGTGGGAAGACGGCGGCCACGTCCTGATGCTCGACGTGCGGGGCCGCCTGCTCGCGGTCGGAGTTTACGACGCGGCGCGCGGGCTGTTGCAGCCGCGCGTCATGCTCGCGGTCTGAAAATAAGTGTTGACTGACGCGGGCGAGTGCTGTGTTATACTTGAAGGCAACAATGGGTCGCCGAAAACGTCTCGGCCCGGGCGGGCGGAAGCTGACCGGTCGCCACCTTTCCCGTTTTGAAAAATCGTTCGTCGGAGAGTTGGAAGAGTCTCGACGGCGCGGCGAGCGCGACACGCGCGAGCGCCCTGCACACGCATCGAGGCCGTTCCTCAAGGCGACCGGGCCAGGCTGCGCTGCGGCGGCTCGCGGTCGTTAAGATTTTATTGAGGGCGTGACTCCACACGCCGTCCTAAACGCGCGAAGCCGGCAAGAGGTTTACATAAAGGCTATGCAAGAGCAGGACGGAAGCAATAAGTTCGACATTTCGGCGCGGCTCGAAGAGCTGCGGCGCGACCACGCGGCGCTCGCCTGGGAAGGCTCCTTCCGCGACTACTTCGAGCTGGTCACGCAGAACCCGCGGCTGGCGGAGCTTTCGCACGCGCGCATCAACGACATGATCCACGCCGCGGGCCTCGAGAAGCTGAACGAGGCAACGCGCGACGAGGTTACGCGCTACAAGTTCTTCAGCGGGGAGCTGTTCGGCATCGAGGAGCCGATTGCGCGCATCGTCGAATACTTCAAGTCGGCGGCGCAGCGCCTGGAAGTCCGCAAGCGCATCCTCCTTTTGATGGGGCCGGTGGGCGGCGGCAAGTCAACAATCGTCACGATGCTCAAGCGCGGGCTTGAGGAATGGACGCGTGACGAGGGCGCGGTCTACGCCATCAAGGACTGCCCGATGCACGAGGAGCCGCTGCACCTCATCCCGGCGGAGCTGCGCCGCGACGTGGAGAAGCACTACGGCATCTACATCGAGGGCGACCTCTGCCCGCAGTGCCGCTACGCGCTGGAGCACACCTACGGCGGACGCCACGAGGACGTGAGAGTCCACCGCATCATCTTCTCCGAGAAGCAGCGCATCGGCATCGGAACCTTCGCCCCTTCAGACCCGAAGTCGCAGGACATCACGGAGCTGACCGGCTCGATTGACCTCTCGACCATCGGCGAGGTCGGGGTGGAGAGTGACCCGCGCGCCTACCGCTTCGACGGCGAACTGAACATCGCCAACCGCGGCATCATGGAGTTCGTCGAGATGCTCAAAGTTGACGAGAAGTTCCTCTACTCCCTGCTCACGCTCTCGCAGGAGCAGAACATCAAGACGGGCCGCTTCGCGATGATCTACGCCGACGAGGTCATCATGTCGCACACGAACGAGAACGAGTATGTCTCGTTCGCGGGCAACAAGAAGTCGGAGGCGCTGCAAGACCGCATCATCCTCGTCAGAGTCCCCTACAACCTGCGCGTCTCGCAGGAGGAGCGCATCTATTACAAGCTCCTGAACCAGTCCGAAGTCCTCCGCAACGTCCACATCGCGCCGAACACCCTGAAGGTCGCCGCGATGTTCGCCGTCATGACTCGTCTGGAAGAGCCGAAGCGGGCGAACGTGGACATCGTCAAGAAGATGAAGCTCTACGACGGCGAGGACGTTGAAGGCTACAAGTCGAAGGACGTGCGCGAGCTGAAAGAGGAGGCCGTGCGCGAGGGGATGGACGGCATCAGCCCGCGCTACATCATCAACCGCCTGTCTTCGGCGCTCGTGCGCGACGGCATCACCTGTATCAACCCGATTGACGCCCTACGCACGATCAAGAGCGGGTTTGAGCAGCACACGGGGATTACGCTCGACCAGCGCGAGCGCTACCTGAACCTCATCTCTTCGGCCCGCAAGGAGTACGACGAGATGGCGAAGACCGAGGTGCAGCGCGCCTTCGTCTATTCGTTCGAGGAGATGGCGCGGACGATGTGCAACAACTACCTCGACAACGTCGAGGCCTACTGCAACAAGGAGAAGATGAAAGACCCGATCACCGAGGAGGAGATGGAGCCGGACGAGCAACTGATGCGCTCCATCGAGGAGCAGATCGGAATCAGCGAGAACGCCAAGAACACTTTCCGCCAGGAGATTCTCATCCGCATCTCTTCCTACGCGCGCAAGGGCAAGCAGTTCGAGTACACGTCGCATGAGCGCCTGAAGGAGGCGATTGAAAAGAAAATCTTCGCCGACCTCAAAGACGTGGTGAAGATCACGACCTCGGTGAAGACGCCCGACCCCGACCAGCTCCGCCGCATCAACGAGGTCGTTGACCGCTTGGTGAAAGACGGCGGCTACTGCCCCGTCTGCGCCAACGAGCTTCTGACCTACGTCGGCACGCTGCTCTCGCGCTGACCGTGCGCGGGCGCACGTGCCGATCCGACGAGGAAGAGGCAGTTAACAATTTCGCCCGCGCTTCGAGAACTGAGGCGCGGGCGTTCTGCTTAACGCGGAAGCAAGCGTTTGAAGTGAGCAATGGTTATGATTGACGATCCGCAGATTTCGGGGACGATCCAGCGCAACGACTGGTCTTTGCAGCGCAAGGGCATCATTGACCAGGAGCGGCACAAGGAGCGCGTGCGTGAAGCAATCCGCAAGAACCTCGGCTCGATTGTTTCGAACGAGGCGATCATTCTTTCGGACGGCAAGCGCACCGTGAAAGTTCCCATCCGCTCGCTCGACGAGTACAAGTTCCGCTTCGACCACCGGAAGAAAAAGCACGTGGGCACGGGCGATGGGAAGACCCGCGTCGGCGACGTGATCGCGCGCGAGGGCCAGCCCGGTCAGGGGCCGGGGCGCGGCGCAGGCCCGGCGGGGCAAGACCCCGGCGCGGACTACTACGAGGCCGAGGTGGACATTGACGAGCTGGCCGCGCTGATTTTTGAAGACCTGCAACTGCCCTTCCTCGAAGACAAGGCCAAGAAGGCCGTGCCCGCCAAGACCACCCGCTTTAACGAAATCCGCCGCACGGGCGTCTTCTCCAACCTCGACAAGCGCCGCATGATCTTAGAGAACATCAAGCGCAACGCACGCGAGGGCGGCGAGGCGCGCTTCGGGGGCGTCCGCAAGGAAGACCTGCGGTTCAAGACCTGGGAGGAGGACAAGCGCTACGAGTCGAACGCAGTGGTGTTGGCGCTGATGGACGTTTCCGGCTCGATGGGCGAGTTCAAGAAGTACATCGCGCGCTCCTTCTTCTTCTGGATGGTTCGCTTCCTGCACACCAAGTACGACAACGTGGAGATCGTCTTCATCTCGCACCACACCGAAGCCAAAGAGGTCTCCGAAGAGCAGTTCTTCACGCAGGGCGAGTCGGGCGGCACGGTCGTTTCCTCGGCCTACCAGCTCGCGCTCGACATCATCAGCGCCCGCTTCCGACCCCAGGACTGGAACATCTACCCGTTCCACTTCTCGGACGGCGACAACTACTACTCGGACAACGAGGAGGCCGTCCGCCTCGCCGACGAACTCATTCAGACGTGCAACCTATTCGGCTACGGCGAGATCGGCGAGGAGGGGGGCGGCGGCTACCGCCGCTCTTCGGGCGCGCTGCTCTCCATCTTCAACGACCGCCTGAAGAATAACGAGCGCTTCATCGGCGTCCGCATAGACGACAAGGAGGACGTGTACCCCGCCTTGAAGCAGTTCTTCGGGCGGCGCGGCGTCGAGGCCTGAAGGCATAGGCGAAAGTCGCGCCCGCCTGTCTGCACGGCGCGCGTCCGGCGAGAGGTCTCTAATCACAGGGAGCAGACGGGGGCGCGCAAAAGTTCATACCTTCGCGCCCCGTGCCTCTTTCGCGCCCTTCGCTATGGAAGCCGCGGCGGGCCGCGCGTGGCCGGGCCTCACGCGACTCTTCAAGAGGGAGTCCGGCACGCCTCTTCAAAAAAATGGATTAAATTCAAATAAATTCACTTACAATATGGATTTAAATGCGGGGACGCAGGGCGGGGCCGGGTTGTGAAGCTCAAGCATTTCAGAAGTTACCTCGCGTGTGCGTGGCCGCGCGCGGCAGATGGAATAAGGCTTGCTTCCCGCAATCGCATGCAAGCTTCGCGGGCTACGGTTTTCATCGTCCCGACTTTTCGGCGAGTCCGAGGCAGTCGTGCCGGTGCCGTCTAAAGCACCGCAGGCAGACTCCACAGCGTTCTTCGATCAAGCAGTCGAACGGCCCGCGGCCCGGTCAAGCACCTCGCGGCGCGACTCCTGACCCGGCCTGGCTGTGCACGAGGCGAGCGGCGGCAGTTCGTTTACAGACTCCGCCTCGCGCTCCGAACCCACAGGGCGGCAGTTCACGCGCGCCGGGCCTTCCGTGTCGCCGTGCGGCCATCCATTTGACAACCCCTTTGGGAGGAGGTCTTCTGATGAGTAGCGGAAAAATTAAAAGGGCGGTCTCTTCCGTCCTCGCAGCCGTCCTGCTGACGGCCACCGCGATCCTACCCACGTCCGCGCTGGCGCAGACGGCGAGCACGGGCGTCATCACCGGCGTCGTGCAGAACGAGAAGGGAGAGGTGGTCGCCAACGCGACCGTCAGGGCGGTCAACACGGGCACGAACGCCACGCGCGAGGTCAAGGCTAGCGGCGAAGGCGTTTACGAAATCACGCAGCTCGCGCCCGGCACCTACCGCGTCGAGGTCGAGGCGCAGGGCTTCTCCAAGTCCGTGCAGGACAACGTCGCGGTCAACGTGCTCCAGCGCACGACCATTAATCCGACGTTGAAGGTCGGCGCGGTCACCGAGACCGTCAACGTCACGGCGGAGAACCAACCGCTCGTCGAGACGACGAAGACGGACGTCTCCGGCGTCGTTGACCAAAGGCGGATAGAGAACCTGCCCGTCAACGGGCGCTCGTTCGCCTCGCTCGCCATCCTGATTCCGGGCGCGACGCTCGCGCCCTCCTTCGACCCGACGAAGGCGCGCGTCGGCACCTTCTCAATCGGCGGCTCCACGGGCCGCAACCTGAACATCACGGTTGACGGCGGCGACAACAAGGACAACGCCGTCGGCGGCATCCTCCAGAACTTCTCGATGGAGGGCATACAGGAGTTCGCGCTCTCCACCCAGCGCTTCTCGGCGGCCAACGGGCGTTCGGGCGGCGCGCTCCTGTCGGTCGTCTCGAAGTCGGGCACGAACCAGTTCCACGGCTCGCTCTTCGGCTTCTTCCGCGACGACAAGCTGAACGCCAACGCGCCGGCGCTCTTAGCCAAGGCCAACACGACGCTGTTCGCCGCGGGCGACGCCGTCAAGCCGCCCTTCAGCCGGCAGCAGTTCGGCGGCTCGGTCGGCGGCCCGATCAAGCATGACAAGGCCTTCTTCTTCGGCACGGTCGAGCGCACGCGCGAGCGCGGCAACTCCATCGTGTCGAGTACCGACCAGGCGCAGATCACCTTCCTTGAGCCGTTCGGCTACAAGGCCGTGCGCTTCCTGCCGCAGCCGTTCAACGACACGCAGTACACGATCAAGGGCGACTTCAAGCTCAACAGTAAGCACACGCTCGTCACGCGCTTCGCCGGCCAGAACAACAACGGACTGAACGACCAGGCCGGCTTCCTCGTCGTCCGCACAGACCTGTCGGGCGGCAACAAGACCCTCAACACGCTCTACAGCTTCCTCGCCAACGAGACCTGGGTGGTGAACACGCGCACGGTCAACCAGTTCATCTACCAGTACTCGACCTTCGATAACCAGATTCTGGCGACCACGGAGCTGAATAACCTGACGTTCCCGAGCGGCATCGCCGTGGGCCGCAACGGCAACGTCCCGCAGGAGACCATCCAGAAGAAGCACCAGTTCCGCGACGACCTGACCTACAACCGCGGCAATCACGGCTTCAAGTTTGGCGCTGACTTCGTCTATGAGCCGACCCTGGGCGGCATCTTCGCCTTCACTTCCGCGCCGGAATACGACTTCCAGTTCGACCCCGCCGACATCGCCAACAATCCGGGGCAGTTCCCGCAAGGGTTCCGCACCCACCAAGTTCTGCCCGGCCCCATCACCTGCTCGAACATCGTCGGCACCTCGACCTGCACGGCGGCTGACCTCGCCGGCGCGGGTGTCGTCGCCGACATCGTGCTCGCGGGCGGCGACCCCTCGTTCAACCTGCGCGACGGCGCAAAGCAGTTCGCGTGGTATGTGCAGGACGACTGGAAGGTGACGCCGCGATTCACGCTCAACGTCGGCGTCCGCTACGACGTGGACATCGGCTTCCTCGACAGCACCCGCCAGGCGGGCAACCGCGCCATCCGCGCCCTCCAGATCATCGGCAGCCCCTACGGGCGCGTGGCGAAGGACGACAAGAACAACTTCAGCCCGCGCGTCGGCTTCGCCTGGGACTTGCGCGGCAACGCCCGCTCCGTCCTGCGCGGCGGCTACGGCATCTACTTCGACCAGTCGTTCCTGAACGTGCCTCTCTTCGCGGTGCAGCAGGCGAACCCGGAAATCTACGCCTCGTTCCTGAACGACGGCGATAACCTGGCGATTGACTCGCCGCCGCCCGCGGTGCCGCGCCCGCTCTCGAATCCGCTGCCCGGCTCGCGCGGTCGCATCATTGACCCCGACTTCGTCGCGCCGTACTCGCAGCAGTGGAACATGGGGTTCGCGCAGGAGCTGGGCCGGAACATGGCCCTGGAGTTCGACTACGTCCACATCCTCGGCCTGCACGAGTTCAGCTCGCTCGACATCAACCCGCGCACCGGGCCGCTGCACAACGCCAACCGCAGCCAGCCGGCCAGCGCCTTCCCGCGCGTGCTCGCGCCGCTCTTCGCCGCCCACGCCGCGGAGCTGACCGCGGCCTTCGGCGTGCCCAACCCGTTCGCGCGCATCACGGCGGCGCAGTCCGTGGGGCGCTCGCGCTACGACGCCTTCACGGTTTCGTTCCGCCGCCGCTACGCGAACAAGTTCCAACTGAACGCGCACTACACGTTCTCGAAGGCGCGGGCGTGGTACGGCCAGGCGGGCGACTTCGGCAACCAGCCGCAGAACATCTTCGACCCGTGGAACCCGGCGGAGAACTTCGGGCCGACGGACACGGACGAGCGCCACCGCTTCGTCGCCTCCGGCATCTTCGACCTGAAGTGGGGCTTCCAGGTCGCGCCCATCTTCCAGGCGTCCTCGCCCCGAGCCTACAGCATCTTCCCGTCCTGCGGCTGCGACATCAACCGCGACGGCGTCACCGTTGACCGCGAGTCGGTCAACCCCGGCGTTGACGACCAGCATCACCTGCCGCTAAACCCGATCCGCGGCGACAGCTTCTCGCAACTAAACGTCCGCGTCTCGAAGTTCTTCTCTTGGGGTGAGCAGCGCAAGCTCGGCCTCTTCTTCGAGGCCTTCAACGTCTTCAACACGGCGAACTTCGGTCGCGAGTTCCAGAACGTCACGGGGGCCGCAGACTTCGGCAAGCCGCTCAACTTCTTCGGGGCCACGGGCTTCTCCGAGCCGCTCGGCATCCCGTTCCAGGCGCAGCTCGGCGCGCGCTTCCAGTTCTGAAGCCCGCGCCACCTTCCGCTTGGCCGGGCGCTCGCTCCTGCGAACGAGCGCCCGGCCTCTTTTTGCGCGTCGTACTTGAACGCGGCTGCCGTCTTCTGTTATAGACGGGCCGAGGGCGGGGGACGGTCATGACGAACAGGAGACTTCCGGCTCGACTCATTTTCGCGTGCCTGGCGCTTCTTTCGGCGTCCGCCTCGGTGCGCGCGCAGGGGCCGAACGCGCTCGAAGGCCGCGTCGTGCTCCCTTCCGGCATGCAGCCCGCGCAGAGCGTCCGCGTCACGCTCACGCAGTCGGGCAGGCCCATCTACGAGACCTTCACAGACCTGAGCGGGCGCTTCAACTTTTCGGGCCTGCGCGCCGGAACCTACCAGCTCACCGCCGAGGGCGACGGCCAGACCTTCGAGACGACGAGCGTCACGTTCGACATCGGGGCCTTCGGCGGCGCGCAGACCTTCACGCAGAACATACAACTCAGGCCGAAGGCCGGGGCGAGCGTGCCGCCCGCCGCGAGCGTGTCCGCCGAGGAGATTGACCCCGACGTGCCCGAAGCCGCGAAGGAGAAGTACCGGCAGGGCCTGAAGAGCGCCGCCGCGGGCAAGACGGAACAGGCGGTCAAGCTCCTTCAGGAAGCCTTGGGCGCGCACGAGCGCTTCTATGCCGCCGACCTCGCGCTCGCCGGACAGCTCTCCAAGCTCCAGCGCTACGACGAGGCGCTCGCCGCCTACCGTCGGGCCGGCGAACTCAAACCCGACCGCGCCGAGCCTTACGTCGGCGTCGGCGTCACGCTCGTCAGCCAGAAGCGCTACGACGAAGGGATAAAGATGCTCCGCGGCGTCGTCGAGGTGGACAAGGACTTGCCCGCGCCCTACCTCTCGCTCGGCTACGCCGAGATGATGACGGGCGATTACCACTCGGCGGAAGGACACCTCCTGCGCGCCCTCGAACTCGGCAGGCCCGCGCTCGCGCACATCTACCTCGCCAACACCTACGAGCAGACCGGCGAGCCGGCGAAGGCCGTCGCGCAGCTCGAAGCCTACCTCAAAGAGAACCCCGGCTCGCCGCAAGCGGACGCCGTCCGCGCCGCCATCGAGAAGCTGAAAAAGAAGGCGAAGGACAGAAAGCCGTAAACCGTGAACCGTAAACCGTGACGAGACTCGAAGCGTCGCCGGAACGTCGCGGCGTTTTTCGTCACGGACTTTCTCTCGTCACGGTTTACGGTTCACGGTTTACGGTTTACGATTGGGGCATGGAAGACCGCGAGATCAGGGAACTCGAAAAGGCGCTCGAACAAATCTGGGACGTGGCGCGCAAGTTCGGACTCGACCCGTACCCCGTGCGCTTCGAGGTCGTGCCCGCCACGGTCATGTACGAGATCGGCTCCTACGCCCTGCCCGGTCGCTACTCGCACTGGACGTTCGGCAAGGCCTACCACCGGATGAAGACGATGTACGACTTCGGGCTGTCGAAAATCTACGAGGTCGTCATCAACACCAACCCCTCTTACGGCTTCCTCCTCGAAACCAACAGCCCCGTCCAGAACAAGCTCGTCATGGCGCACGTGCTCGGCCACGTGGACTTCTTCAAGAATAACGCCTACTTCTCGCGCACGAACCGCCGCATGGTCGAGACCGTCTCCACCCACGCGGGCCGGATGAGTGAGTACGAGTTCCGCTACGGGCACAAGACGGTCGAGCGCTTCCTCGACGCCGTGCTCTCGGTTGAAGAGCACATAGACCCGAACTTCTTCATCCGCCGCGAAGACCCGCGCCGGGAGGCCGAGCGGAAGAAGGCCGCGCCGAAGGTCGGGCGCTACGACGACCTCTGGAACATCGGCCAGAAGCCGGACGAGCAGGACGCCGCCGCCGAGGAGGACGAGCGCCCGCGCGGCGACCGCCTCCCCGAAAAAGACCTCGTCTATTACATCTCCCGCAACTCGCCCTCGCTCAAGGACTGGCAGCGCGACGTGATGGCGATGGTTCACGAGGAGATGGAATACTTCGTTCCGCAGATGCAGACGAAGACGCTCAACGAAGGTTGGGCGTCCTTCTGGCACGCGCGCATCATGCGTGAGCTTGACCTCTCGGACGAGGAGCACGTCGAGTTCGCCGAGCTGCACTCTGGCGTCGTCTCGCCCCACAAGGGCCAACTGAACCCGTACTACCTCGGCTACAAAATCCTCGAAGACATCGAGCGGCGCTGGGACGAACCCACCCCGGAGGAGCGCGAGAAGTTCGGGCGCGAGGGCGGCGGGGGGCGCGCGAAGCTCTTCGAGGTTCGCGAGACGGAGAACGACGTGTCGTTCCTGCGCAACTACCTGACCGAAGAGCTGTGCGAGGAGCTAGACCTGTTCGTTTACGAGCTGGTTGATGAGGAGGAGTGGACGGTGACGGAGAAGCGCTGGGAGAGGGTGCGCGACCAGCTCGTCGCGAACATGACGAACTTCGGCTTCCCCTACGTCGTCGTCGCCGACGGCGACTACGACGGCAACCGCGAACTCTACCTCAAGCACCAGTACGAGGGCGCGGAGCTGGACACCGCTTACGCCCGCCGCGTCCTCGAACACGTCCACACGCTCTGGGGCCGCCCCGTCCACCTCGAAACGGTCGTTGACGACGAACCCGTCCGCCTCCATTACAACGGCGAGGAGCACGACGAGGACTGAAGAGAAATGATGAATGCGGAATGATGAATGATGAATTAAAGACAGCTCGAATGCTTTCATTCATCATTCATTATTCCGCATTCATCATTTAGATCGTCGGGTTCCACGAACTCATCCAGAGCGTGTTGACGGATTCTTTGCGCCCGACCTTATAGACGTTGAGGCTCGTGAGCGGGGGCGCGTAGAGGTGCAGGGTGATTAAGTCCTGGCCGCTGATGTCGGGGTTGCCGAGTTGGTGTATGTCGGGGATGTCAGCGCCGGTGACGTGGCCGGGCGTCCACTCGCGCGAAGACTTGTAGCGGAGGCCGCTCGCCTCGCCCATCTCGAAGAGGGTCTCCCACATGAAGCCGGAGAGGACGCGCACCGCGCCGAACGAGCCGGCGTGGTCGTGTATCGGCGTGCGCTGTCCGGGCCGCCAGCAGAGGACGAGCAGCTCGGCGTGGTCGCACAGGAAGACGCGGTGGCGCGCGTATGTGCCCTCCTTGAAGCCGACGTGCGGGCGCAGCTCGTCCTGCCCGACACTCACGCGAAGCATCCACCCGTTCACCTCCGGCAGTTCAGGCCGACGGTCTAACCCGGCGAGCGTCTCGACGAGCGACGAGAGCGAGAAGCGTTCTTCGCCGCGCCCCTCTAAAGGGACGCGCGGGCGTGTCGTCTGCGTGTCGAGCGTGGACATAAGTCAAGCCTTTCGGGCGGCTGCGGACGCGGGGGGCGTCAAGATGCTTCTACGACAAACGCGGGGCTGAGTCAACAGAAGCCGTGAACCGTGAACCGTAAACCGTGACAAGAGAAAACCTGCTTTTATCTCGTCACGGTTTACGGTTCACGGTTCACGGCTTTTTCCGGTTCACGGCTTTAACTCATCTGCAAAGCCTTGCCGAGCGTGGGATCGCGGCGCACGCGCCAGATTTTCGAGTCGAGGTAGTAGTGCACGAAGGCGTAGCCCCACAGGAAGCCGGAGGCCAGTTGCGTGACGAAGGCTTCGGGGTCGGCGGCGTGGTTGACGTACTGCCGCGGCACTTGATACCAGACGCCGAAGACGAGTCCGAGGACGACGTAGTGCGGGAGTCTTCGGCTGATGAACTCCGCCGCGCCGTGCCGCTCGCGCCCGCGCGCGTCGCGCGTGTACTTGCGGTTGTGAAACCAGACGAGGCGCTGGTACTGGAGGTTGTGGTAGATCGTCAGCATCGCGACGATGGCGATGGGCTTCTGCGGCATCGGCGTCAGGAGCACGACCCAGTGCATCGGTATCGCCGCCGCGAGCAGCAGGTACTTCGGCACGTCGAGCGCAAGGCCCGTCCATGCGCGCTGAACCTGACGGACGAGCCACGCGACACCAGCAACGACGACGCCCGCGAGCAGGACACTCTCTAAAACTCCGAGCGAGGCGTGCAGCACGGCGGGCACGCGCTTCAAAGCCTCCTGGTCGCGCGCGACGAAGGCGACGAACGGGTAGGTGAAGGCGAGCAGCAGGAAGGCTCGGTCGAGGAAGTTGTCTGTCGCAGCGAGGTCGTCGTTCTTCTTTTTGTAGAGCACCATGAAGCCGTAGTGCTGCTTGACCAGGTGGTAGTAGGCCCACAGCGCCGCGAGGAAGAAGAAGACTAGCCCCTGGCCGGCGAGCACCGCGGCGGGGCCGACCGCGAAGAAGAGGAGCGACCACCACAGGAGCCGACCGCGCGCGCGCCGCTCCTCGCGGTCGAAGTAGGTGCGCGAGAAGGTGGCGAAGACGTGCGGCGCGTCCACGAGCACCGCCCACGCGACGACCATCGGCACGAGCGGCACTAAACGGGCGACGTAGAGCGCGAACAGCGCGTAGCTCGCCGCGACCGAGCCGATGAACCACACGAGGTCGTCGCGCGCGCCGATGATCCAGCGCAACGAGACGGCGCGGCTCGCGGTCGCGGCTCCGAGCGTCGTTCCGGTCTGCGTCGTGGCGGACATAAAAATCAGAGAGTGTTCAGCCGGCGCGGCGCGTCACCGCGTGGACATCGGCGCGGCGGCGCGCTCATAATTCTACAAACAAGACCGGCGAGGCGCGTGGATTCTAACACAACCGAAAGAGAACTCGCGCGCACCGGAGTAACCGAAAGACTTCCACACGGCGGAGGACTCTGACGAGATGACAGAGGACGAGAAGGGACTCGAACGACTGCTCGCGCTCATGTTCCAGGCGCACCCGTGGCACGGCATCCCGGCGGGCGAGGACGCGCCGGGGACGGTGAACGCCTACATCGAGATCGTGCCGACCGACGCCGTCAAGTACGAGTTGGACAAGGCGTCGGGACACCTGCGCCTCGACCGCCCGCAACGCTTCTCCTCGTTCCCGCCCACGCTCTACGGCTTCATCCCGCAGACCTTCTGCGGCGACCGCGTGGCCGAACTCTGCCTGAGTTGCGTCGGCGGCGACCAACAGATTCGCGGCGACGGCGACCCGATGGACATCTGCGTGCTCACCGAGCGCCCCGCCGCGCACGCCAACTTCCTGGTGCGCGCCAAGCCCGTCGGCGGCCTCCGCATGGTTGACGGCAACGAGGCCGACGACAAGATCATCGCCGTGCTGGAGAAGGACGTTTCTTACGGCCACATCGAGGACATCAGCGAAGCGCCAAAGGGTTTGATAGACCGCCTGCAACACTACTTCCTGACCTACAAGCAACTGCCGCAGGAAAGCCCTCGCCGCGTCGAGATCGCCGACGTGTACGACCGCGACGCCGCGTGTGAGACCATTCGCCGCAGCCTCGAAGACTACCACGCGCGCTACGGAGCGCCGGAACAGAGAGTGAATGAGTTGCGGCGGCTGTTGAAAGGGTAGAGGAGAAACGGACAGCAACAGACGGCGATGCGCGACACCGCACGAAGCGCCTGTCATTTCCAACGCCTTAACACCTGCACGACCATCCAGCCGACGACGCCGACGAAGATCGAGACGACGCGAAAGTACCACTGCAAATCCGTCCTGGCCTCGCGCGTGAGGTAGAAGACGCCCGCGAAGAAGACGAGGAAGAGGAAGAACCATTCGGCGCGGTCGAGGCGGCTGGGTTTGTTGTCCGGCGCTCGCCTGCTCATCACGAACCTCTCGCTCTCACTCATTCGGAAATATCTTCTTCGACGCCGCAGCGCGGGCAGAGGATCGTGAGGCGCGAGTCGTCTTTCCAGCGCGCGAGCGCGTTCTCTGATAGACGAGGCTCGCGCTCCTCGGCCTCGCCCTCGCGGAAGAAGCGCGGGAGCGCGTCCGCGCCCGGCGAGGATTCGGTGTCGCATGTCGCGCCCGCCGCGTCGTCCGCGTCACGGCAGCGCCTGCACACCCAGCCGTATCCTTCGTTGACGAAGTGTTCTGTCTCAGGCACAAAAAGCGGATGCTGGATGTCAGATGCTAGATGCTAGCAGGCCAGTCATTAGCTAACATCTAGCATCCGGCATCTGACATCTGTCTTTACCTTCTGAGGACTCCGCGGCGCTGCTGTTCGGGTAGCAGGCGGACGGGAACTGTCGCGCGCTGGCCGTCGCCGCGCACGACTTCGACCTGCACCACGTCGCCGAACTGGTGCTTGTCGAGGACGTTGTCGAGGTCGTTCCAGCCCGCGACCTTCGTGCCGTCAACCGCCGTGATGATGTCGCCGAGGTTGATCTCGCCGTCCTGCGTCTCGGAGAGTCCGCGAAGCCCCGCGGCTGCCGCCGAGCCGTTCGGGTCAACCTGGAGGATGAGCACGCCCTCTTCGACGGGCAGGCGGATGCCGCGCAGCTCCGTCACGTCGCGCGGGTAGATGCCGAGCTTGGGGCGGACGACGCGACCGTCGCGGATGAGCTGCGGCACGACGCGCTTGGCGATGTTGACGGGAATGGCGAAGCCGACGCCGACCGAGCCGCCGCCGTCGGGCGAGAGGATCTGCGAATTGATGCCGATCATGCGGCCCTGCGAGTCCAGGAGCGGCCCGCCGGAGTTGCCGGGGTTGATCGAGGCGTCGGTCTGAATCGCGCCCTCGATGACGCGCCCGTTGCGCGCCTGTATGGGGCGCTGCAACCCGCTGATGACGCCCGTCGTGAGCGTGCGGTCAAGGCGGAAAGGGTTGCCGATGGCGAGCACCTTCTGGCCGACGACGAGCTTGTCGCTGTCGCCCATCGGTACGACCTTCAGAATGTCGCGCGGCGCGTTGACCTGCAAGACGGCGATGTCCGTGTCGGGGTCTCTCCCGACGACGCGGGCCTGGTAGGACTTGGCACCGCCGAAGCTGACGTTGACGGCGTCTGCGTCCTCGACGACGTGATAGTTGGTCAGGATGTGGCCCTGTTCGTCTATGACGGAGCCGGAGCCTGCGCCCTGCCCGCCCGCGTCGAAGAAGCCGCGCGGCTGCGTCGTCGTGTTGATGGAGACGACGCCGGGCGAGATGGTGCGGAAGACCTCGATGTTATTCTGCTCGTTGGTGGCGACCGAGGGGTCTGTGATGCCGGCGATGTTGGCGGTGCGGCGGTCGTCGTCGCTGTTGAAGGCGGCGGCGGGCTGCTGGAAGCGGCTGCCCCAGCGGTCGAAGCAGGCGACGCCTGCGGCGGCGAAGAGCGCCGACAGGAGTGCGATGGCGAGAATCTGGCGTGCTGAAATTCGGTACATGGCTTTTCTCTCTGATGATTTCATAAGCTTCTCGAAAAGGCCTCGACAGCTCAGATGCCGCGCGACGCGTGCGGCGTTGCGCGACGCGGCCCCGTCCGGCCTACCTCAGCCCTCTCTTTCGCGGGGAGCTAATTCTACTACGAAGCCGCGCCGAAACAGGTTCGCGCGCCGAACGCCGGGCGAGGCGTTCGGCGGCGCGGACGCGCACCGGCAAGCTTCTATGATTCAGTCGGCGGGGCGGAAAAGTTCCGACGTGGCGTTTGTGCCACGCTCTTGTTTGTTCGAGCGGTCGGCGCGGGGCGCGGTTTACGAGAAGAGTGCGAGCAGCCTGTCTGGGAGGTGGAAGAAGGAGACGAGCGCGTCGGGCGGTTGCCAGCCGAGCGCTGACGCGCCCGTCGCGGCGTGCACGAGCATGAGCGTGAGGTAGAGGCAGAGCACAAAGTGCAGGCCGCGACGGGCCAGCGCGACGTGCGAGAAGCGGTAGAGCGTGAAGGCGACGAGCGCGCCGACCGACAGCTTGGCGAGGAGGAAGGGCGCGTTGCCGAGGTGCAGAAGGTAGGCCATCAGCCCGTTGCCTTCTGTCGCCACACCCCCGCGCACCCACATGATCGTCAGTTGCGCGTCCAGCCAGTTCAGCGCGAAAAGCAGGAGGCTTTTCGAGAAGGCGCTCATCGAAGATCACTCCCTTCGCGGCCAACGCGGTTTAACTTTCCGCCCCTGAAACGACCGAACCCCCAGTCCGCGGACTGGGGGTTCACAGTTGGTCGCACCAACGGAGGAATGGAACACTCTCTAACTTACGTCAAGAAGAAAGACGCAATCGCCTCAGCTTTCCAAAAGCAAACTCGGAAGTCCGCAACGCCGGACGACGAACTTCAAGCAACTGCCGTTCGGCTCATCGTTCAGCCTCGCGGACTTCCGAGCTGCAATCGAATCCGACGAGCCATCCTCACACGCTTACGACTCCGCGCCGGGGGTGCCGGCACACTCGCCCGCCCTGAGCACGACGGCAAAAAAGCGTTCGCACCGGCACTCAGGATTTTGGAGTGTGAGACGTTTAAGCGTGCTCTGGAACGCACGGCGGGCGAGTCTGTCCGTGCCCCCGGCGGGAGGAGTGTTGGCGTCAGATTGCGAGAGCCGTGACGCTCAGCCTGACCGAACCGGTCATTATGTGACTGTCCCAAGGGTTTTCAAACCTTCGTTTCCCAGGAAATTTTCAGATTCTGCGCTGGTATGACTTTTGACAAACAGGCTGAGGCCATATCTCGTCGGCCATGCTTCTTTCATCGTGCGAAGTTTCCGGTCGCCAGAGAACTCTTGGAATGAAAATCACCAGACGCTCTTTAGCCCTAACGTACCTGACACTCTTCTCCCTGCTGCTCTCGCTCTGCGGGTTCTCGACGGCGGGCGCACAGTCGCGCGCCGTCGAGAAAGACCCGGCGCGCTTCGTGGCGCTGGCCGCTTACGCGCAGGACTTAAACGAGATGGCGCGGCGCGACGCACCCGCCGCCGAAGACTACGGCAGGGGCGTCCGGGGCGTGCTCCGCGTACTGGCGCGCCGCGACGGCAGGAACAACCCTCTGCTTGTGACGGACGACGCCGCGGGCGGCAGGGCCGTCGTCGAAGGTCTGGCGCGTCGCATCGCGGGCGGAGAAGTGCCCGCACACTTGCGCGGCAAGAGAATCTTCGCGCTCGACGCGGGCCGCCTGCTCGCGGACGCGGGAGGCGGCGAGGAGTTCAGCCAGAAGTTCGCGGCGGTGTTGCGCGATGTGAAGAGCGCCGACGGGCGCGTCGTCCTCTTTTTGGAAAACATTGACGGCCTGCTCGCCGCGCGCGACGAGCGGCAGGCGCGGGCCGCGCTCGACCTGCTCGCCGTCGAGGTCTCGCGCGGCGCGGTGCGACTGATCGGCGCGGTCTCGCCGGCGGCCTTCGAGCTGAAGCTGGCGCAGAACGAAGCGCTCAAGTCGCGCCTCCAGGAAATCTACCTCGACAGGCCGGAGCAATCCGCGCAGGCCGAAGACGAGGACAAGGCGGAGTCGTCCGACGAAGCAGACTCGTCCGACAAAGAGCAGTCAGGGGCGGCCCCTTTCGTCGGCGACAAAATCGCGCCCGACCTGCGCGAGGCTGTTAGCGGCGCGGGCACGTCTCGCGTCTCGCTTATCCTTCAGGGCGACGACTTGAAGAACCCTTCGGTGCGTGACTACCTGAAGGCGAGCGGCGCGCGCTTCGTCGGGAGCTTCGACGCCCTCGGCGCGCAGGCGGTCGAGTTGCCCCTGTCCGCGGTCGCGGGCCTGGCCGAGCGGCAGGGCGTCTTGCACCTCTCGCTCGACCGCGCGATGAGCGCCCTCGACGACGGCCATGTCGCGACGACGACCGGCGCGGACGAAGTTGCAAGCGATATAACTGTCTCGGTGCAGAGCGGCTCGCTGGCCGTTCAGAAGCTTGACGGCAGCGGCGTCGGCATCGCCATCCTCGACTCCGGCATCTACGCCGCGCACAGGGCGTTCCTGGGGCGCGACGGAAAATCGCGCGTCATCTACAGCCAGGACTTCACCGGCGAAGGCCGCACGGACGACCCCTACGGCCACGGCACACACGTCGCGGGCCTCGCCGCGGGAAACGGCCAGATCGCTGGCGGCGTCTATCGCGGGATAGCGCCCAACGCCAACATCATCAACCTGCGCGTCCTGGACTCGAAGGGCACGGGCACGGTCTCCGGCCTCCTGAAGGCGCTCAACTGGGTGCTCGCCAACCGCACGGCTTACAACATCCGCGTCGTCAACCTGAGCCTCGGCATGCCAGCCGTCGAGTCGTACCGCAACGACCCCGTGTGCCGCGCCGTCCGCGCGCTGGCGGACGCCGGAGTCGTCGTCGTGGTCGCCGCCGGCAACGACGGCAAGGACGCGAACGGCAGGAAAATCTACGGGCAGATTCACTCGCCCGGCGACGAGCCTTCGGCCCTCACGGTCGGCGCTTCTAACACCTTCGGCACCGACACGCGGGCCGACGACACGGTGGCGACCTACAGCTCTCGCGGGCCGACGCGCGGCTACTGGACTGACCTGCTCGGCGTTAGGCATTACGACAACCTCGTCAAGCCCGACCTCGTCGCCCCTGGCAACAAGCTGGTCAGCGCCGAGTCGGCGAGCAACCTGCTCGTGAAAAAGAATCCGTCGCTCGACGACAAGGTCAGCCCCTCGCCCGATTCCGACATGATGACGCTGAGCGGCACCTCGATGTCGGCGCCGATAGTCGCGGGCACGGCGGCGCTCATGCTTCAGGCCAATTCGCAGCTCACGCCGAATCTCGTTAAGGCGCTGTTGATGTACACGTCGCAGCAACTCCGCGGCTTCAACGCCTTCGAGCAGGGCGCGGGTCAGCTCAACGTCGCGGGCGCGGTCGTCCTCGCCCAGCTTGTCCAGCTCAAGAAGAACGGCAAGACGCACGTCGGCGCGTCCCTCTTCGCGCGGACGCCGCAGCCCTACACCACCATCGCTGGCTACACCTTCCCCTGGTCGCGCGGCATCCTCGTGGGCCAGACCTACGCCACCGGCCCCGGCCTCCTCCTCTACCAGAACGCCTACGGCCTCGGCGTGCTCCTCGGCGACGGCATCACAATCTCCGAGGGCGTGCTGGTGGCCGACCGCACCACCTGGTCGAGCGGCGTGCTCCTGGGCGACAACATCCTGACGAGCAACGGCACGACGATGGGCGACGGAACGCCCGTGTGCGGCACGGGCGTGCTCCTGGGCGACGGCGTGCTGCTCGGAGACGGGGTCGTCATAGGCGACGGGGTCGTCATAGGCGACGGCGTCCTCCTGGGCGACGGCGTGCTGCTCGGAGACAGCACGCGCGCGCTGCTGGCGTTGACGGGCGGCGACCCGACGGCCTCGATGGCTGTGGTCAAGGACAACGGGGTGGTCAACCTCAATTATTAAAGCTCCGGTGTCTCGCGGCGCGCGCCGCCACGCCGTTCGCGGGCAGGCGGCGGCGGGGTGAAACGAAGGGAGAGAATCGTGTCGGTAGCAAAACTCATGGACGGCGTGATGACGCAGACTCAGTTCCTCCCGGAGGCGGAGGGCGGCGTCACGACCTACGCGCTCGGCGAGGGCGAGCGCGAGGAGGTTCTGGCCTTCCTCGCCGAGCGGCCCATGCACACGGTCTGCATGGCGGGACTCATCCGCGACAACGGCGTCGAGAGCGCGCACAACCGCGGCACCTTCTACGGCTGCCGCAACACGTCGGGCCGCCTCGAAGGCGTCGCCCTCGTCGGGCACGCCACGCTTCTGGACGCGCGCACGCGCCGCGCCTACCGCGAGTTCGCCCTCGCCGCGCAAGTCTCGACGCGCACGCACGTGATCATGGGCGAATCGGACGCGGTCGAGGAGTTCAGGGGCCACTACGCCGACGCGGGCCAGCGCATGCGCCGCGCCTGTCGCGAGCTTCTCTTCGAGCTGAGGAGGCCAATCGAGGACGTTTGCGAGATCGCCGGGATGAGGCCCGCCACGCCCGCCGACTTAGACCTCGTCGCCCCCGTGCACGCGGGACTCGCCGAGGCCGAGAGCGGCGTCAACCCGCTCGACGTTGACCCGGAGGGCTTCCGCGCGCGCTGCCTGCGCCGCATCGAGCAGGGGCGCGTGTGGGTGGTCGTCTCCGAAGACGGTCGCCTGCTCTTCAAGGCCGACGTTCAGGCCGAGACGCCGGAAGTGATCTACCTCGAAGGCGTGTACGTCCACCCGGCGGAGCGCGGCTCGGACACGGGCCGCCGCTGCCTCAAGCAGCTCAGCCGCGAGTTGCTCCTTCGCGTGCGCCGCGTCTGCCTCCTCGTCAACGAAGAGAACGAGCGCGCGCACTCCTTCTACCGCATGTGCGGCTTCAGGCTGCGCGGCGTTTACGACACGATCTTCCTGCGCCTCGACTGAGCGATGAATTGTTCGACGTGAATGTGAGGTTTAAAACGCTCTCAGGGTTTGAGACCTGCGAGCAGTAATTTAATCACAGCGTCCACGACCTGCTTTAAAGCGCTGTCCTTCAACACTCCGACCTGCCTGACCATCAAATTCTGATTCGCCGTGAAGAGCTTTCCCGGACGGGCATAACTCACGACCTTGAGCGAGCCTGATGCGAAACTACTGCCGTCGAGTTCAATCGCCTGCGGGTCGGAGTAAGGCTTGCTGGTGATCTGACACAGAATCCAATCGCCTTTCCGGCATCGGCCAGCGCCACTGCCGGGCGCACTTTTGATCGGGATAAGTCGGAGAAGGGAAAGGGTACGAGAACTATGGAACCTGCTGAAGGTGTGACCACGCCTCATCCTCCTCAGGTCTGTTCCAATCTTCTGCAAGAGCCTGTTCACTCAACAAAGCCGTCTCAGAAACCTCAGACACAGGCTCTTCATCCAAGATGGTCACAAGAGCGCGCCGCGCTTCCGGCAGATTAACGGACTCTAGCAAATGAACCTTGCCGTTCTCATCTATGACTGCTTCGATAGTCTGAATCATACTGCTTCCTCCGGCCACATTGTGGGGACAATTTGCATCAGGAGCAAGTGTTGGACGCTTGACGCTGCAAGCCTATATCCGGCGCTTTAAGGCAAAAACACTCTTCCGTATTCATTTTATGAAGCGGCGGCCTCTTCGGCGGTGATGATGCGAAGGCGCGGCGAGTCTTGAAGGACGCGCGTGCCGGGCGGGACGGAGTGCGTGAGCCAGACGTTGCCGCCGATGACCGAGCCGCGACCGATCACTGTGTCGCCGCCGAGGATGGTCGCGCCCGCGTAGATGATCACGTCGTCCTCGATGGTCGGGTGGCGCTTGGTGTGGCGGATAAGCTGGCCCGCGGCGTCCTTGTCGAAGGAGAACGCGCCGATGGTGACGCCCTGGTAGAGCTTGACGCCCGCGCCGATGATGGCCGTGCCGCCGACGACGACGCCCGTGCCGTGGTCTATGAAGAAGCTCGAACCGATCTCCGTGCCCGGATGAATGTCAATGCCGGTGCGGTGGTGCGCGTGCTCGGTCATGATGCGCGGGATGAGCGGGACGCCCAACGCGTGCAGCTCGTGCGCGAGGCGGTAGGTCATGATGGCGTGGAGGCCGGGGTAGCTGAAGATGATCTCGTCGTAGCAGACCGCCGCCGGGTCGCCCTCGTAAGCCGCCTTCACGTCCGACGCGAGCATCTCGCGCACGTGGGGCAGGCGCGCGATGAACTCTTCGGCGCACTCGGTCGCCTGCCGCTCGGTGACAGGGCAGGCGTCGTCGAGGCGCTGGCCGTGGTTGATGGCGCGGCTGATCTGCTCGGTCAACGTCTCGTAGAGCCAGGCGGCCTGCGACTCCACGCGCAGGCGGAGGCTTGCGCCCGTCAACCCCTGCGCGCCGGTGTAGCCGGGGAAGAGGAGTTCCTGAAGCGCGTCGAGCACGCGCACGGCCTCGGCGCGCGAAGGCAGGGGCCTGCGGTCGAGGTGATGAATCTTCACGCCCTCGCGCGTGTACGACTCGACGAGCGCGTCGGCTGCGCGGCTGACTTTGTCGTTCATAGGAAGCTGTTAGCTGTTGGCTGTTAGCTATTAGCTATTTCCCGTAAACGGCGAGCATTTAAAAACAAACACGCGCGCCGCGAAAGAAGAAAAGCTAACAGCTAACGGCTAACAGCTAGACGCTATTCAATTTCAATCCCGCGCTCCTGCGCGATGCCGCGGGCCTTGATGATAATGTCGTCGTCCGGTTGTTCCGCGCCCTGCATCCACGCCCGAACTTCTTCGGCGGGGCGGCCCAAGGCGACGGCCAGCTTCTCGTCGTCCGACTCGAATCCGTTGTCGCGCAGCCGCCGCAGGAGCGCGAGGCCGGCGGCGGCGTCCGTGCCGCGGTCGTCGAGCGCGCTCGCGTCCCTCTCAATCTCGTTCTTCGCTTCAGCCATTGGTCGCCCCCTTTTGTTGATCGCCCACGGTCGCCTGATAACCTATGTCCTGAATCTTCTTGATGAGCGTCGTCTGCTGCACAGTGTTCTCGTCGAAGCTGACGACCGCCGTCTTGCCGCCGAACGTCACGTCGGCGCTGTTGACCCCGGCGGTCTCTTCGAGAGTCTCCTTGATGAGCGCGGCGCACGACTCGCAGTGCATGCCGTCAATGTGAAACTCGGCCTTCATCTCCAACCTCCCCCTGAAAGCGCCTCGGCGTCCGCCGGCCCGAAATAAAGGCGGCCCGGCGGAAACTCCGGCGCGGACTGGAATTTTGCCTTGCTCTCGTTGCCGCGTATTATAACCCACGCCGCGCGCGCGAGGCCACGCGCACGCGCGAGGACAAAGGGATGGGCGAGCGAACGACTACACGGACGATTGCCGACGCGCTGCGCGAGGCCGCGACCCGCTTGCGCGTCGCGGGCGTGGCCGAGGCGCGGCGCGACGCTGGCTTACTCCTCTCGCACGCCGCCGGGCGCGAACGCACTTTCATCATCACGCACGCCGACGAAGAGTTGACGCCGGCCCAACTCTCGGCGTTGCGCGCCGCGGTCGCGCGCCGCGCCGCGGGCGAGCCTTTGCAGTACATCACGGGGCGGCAGGAGTTCTACGGACTCGACTTCGAGGTCACGCCCGAAGTCTTAATCCCGCGCCCCGAAACCGAACTGCTCGTCGAGACGGCGCTCGGACTTTTGAAGGAGACGGGGTCGCCACTCGTCTGCGACGTGGGCACAGGCTCCGGCTGCATCGCCGTCGCGCTGCTCCACGCGCGCAGAGACGCGCGTGCGCTTGCGCTCGACATCTCGCCGGAAGCTCTGCGCGTCGCCGCGCGCAACGCCGCGCGCCACGGCGTCCGCGAACGGATGCTCGCGCTCGTCTCCGACTGTTTCGACGCGCTCCGCGCCGACGAGTATGCAGACCTGCGCTTCGACCTCGTCGCCTCGAATCCGCCATACGTCCCCGAAGGCGACCTCGCGAGGCTACAGCGCGAGGTGCGCGAGCACGAGCCGCGCGTCGCCCTGACGCCCGGCGGCGACGGCCTCTCGGTCATCCGCCGCCTCTTGACGGAAGCGCCGCGGTTTCTCAAAACGGGCGGCCACCTCCTCCTGGAGATCGGCTTCAACCAGCACGAAGCCGTCCACGCAATGATTGACCCGCGCGTCTGGACTCTGCTCGACATCCACAAAGACCTGCAAGGCATCCCGCGCACCGTCGCCCTTCGACTGGCGGAGTAGCCCGCCTCTCGCGCGTCGTGCTAGAATCCGCCAAAATCCCAGATGTCAGATGCTAGATGTCAGATGTTAGTAAAGAGGGCGCGGCCCGCATCTGACATCCATCATCTGACATCCATCATCTGACATCCAGCATCTGCTTTTTATGGATAAATTTCGCATCACAGGCGGGCGCGCTCTCGCGGGGCGCGTGACGATCAGCGGGGCGAAGAACTCCGCGCTGCCGTGCATGGCCGCGGCCATCCTGACCGGGGAGACCGTGACGCTGCACAACGTCCCATACGTGCGCGACTGTCTGACGCAGCGCCGCCTCCTCGAAGACCTCGGCGCGACCGTTCTCGTGCCGGACTTGCGGACGCACAAGATCACGGCGGCGAACGTCGAGTTGTTTGAAGCGCCCTACGAGCTGGTGAAGACGATGCGGGCGTCGGTGCTCGCGCTGGGGCCGCTCATCGCGCGCTTCGGCAAGGCGAAGGTGAGTCTGCCCGGCGGCTGCGCCATCGGCACGCGCCCGATTGACTTGCACCTCGAAGCCCTGAAGCTCCTGGGCGCGCAGGTGCACCTCGAAGCGGGCTACGTCGTCGCGCGCGCGCCCAAAGGCGGAAGGCTCGTCGGCGCTGGTATCGAATTTCCGAAGGTGACGGTGACGGGCACGGAGAACCTTCTGATGGCCGCGACGCTCGCGCGCGGCACGACCCGGCTCATGGGCGCGGCGCGCGAGCCGGAAATCGCCGACCTCGCGGAACTCCTCAACCGCATGGGCGCGCGCGTGCGCGGCGCGGGGAGTGAGACGATCACCGTCGAGGGCGTCGAAGCCTTGGGCGGCGCGGAGCACACGATCATCCCCGACCGCATCGAGACCGGCACGTTCATCGTCGCCGCGGCCATCACGGGCGGCGAACTCGAAATCAAAGACTGCTGTCCCCAGCACCTCGGCTCGGTCGTCGCCCGCTTGCGCGAGGCCGGCGTCGAGATCGAGGAGGTCAACCCGACGACGCTCCACGCCCGACGCTCGCCGGAGGGCCTCCGGGCGAGCGACGTGACGACTCAACCTTACCCGGACTTCCCGACCGACATGCAGGCGCAGTACATGGCCCTGATGACGCAGGCCCGCGGGCGCTCGCGCGTCACCGAGACCATCTTCGAGAACCGCTTCATGCACGCCTCCGAGATGCAGCGCATGGGCGCGCGGATTCAGGTCGAGGGGCACAACACGGCTGTGGTCGAAGGGCCGTCGGAGCTTTCGGGCGCGCGCGTGCAGGCTTCGGACTTGCGCGCCTCGGCCTGTCTCGTCCTGGCGGGACTCGCGGCGCGCGGCGAGACTCTGATTGACCGCGTCTATCACATAGACCGCGGCTACGAGAAGATCGAGGCCAAGCTGCGCTCGGTCGGCGCTGAGATAGAGCGCGTGCGCGAGTCGGTCACGGCGCAACTGCCGCCGGTCGAGACCGTCACGGCATGAGGGGCGAAACGGGCATCGAAGTCAGACGCGCGCCGGGCGGGTTGAAGAGGGAAGAGCTGAAGAGACATCTTCTCGCGCTCGTCCTCGCAGCCGTGCTCGTGTGGTACACGGTCGTCATCCCGTCGGGCGCGAGCGCGGCGGAGTTCCGCTCGCTCGCGCCCGACGACGAAGGGCGCGACGGCGAGGTGCGCGGTCGCGATGCCGTCGCGTCGGCTGCGAAGCGCGCGTACTGGATTGCCGCGGCGAACGAGGGATTCGCGTTCGGGCCGATGGCCGAAGTGTCTGCGGGTGAGTCGGTCGAAGACCTCGACTGGCCCGAATACATCAATCTCGATTGACCGTTATATGTCTTGACTGGCGGTCGGACGGCTGGCCTGAGTTAGCCTTCGGCGTCCGCCGCCCCGTGGCATGACTTTATGGCGACACAGGAAAACTGCATCTTCTGCAAGATCGTCGCGGGCGAGATTCCCGCGACGAAAGTTTACGAGGACGAGCAGGCCGTGGCCTTCCGCGACATCAACCCGCAGGCCCCGACGCACGCGCTCGTCATCCCGCGCACGCACGTCGCCTCGCTCGACGACGCGGGCGAATCGGACGAGGCCCTGCTCGGACACCTCCTGCGCGTGGCCGCGCGGGTAGCAGCCGACGAGGGGCAGGCCGAAACGGGCTACCGCACGGTCATCAACACCGGCGCGGGCGCGGGACAATCCGTCTTCCACATACACGTCCACGTCCTCGGCGGTCGCCGCCTCGCTTGGCCGCCGGGCTGATTGAGAATTGCGGATTTCGGATTGCGGATTGGAAGACGGCTTGCCTTTAATCCGCAATCCGAAATCCGCCGCTCCGCAATCGAGCGGTCAGCCGCGCGTGTTAACGGTCGCCCCCGGCGCGGCCTCGCCGGACTCCTCTCTCGCCCCTTCCGCCTGCTGCGTCCTCTCTTCCTTCAGCAGAGAGGTCTCGTACTTCACCTCGCCGACGAGCGTGTCCGTGATGGCTTTGGCGAAGCCGAGGATGGCCGGGCCGAGGACGATGCCGGGGATGCCGAAGGCGTAAACTCCGGCGACGAGGCCGACGAGCATCCAGTAGTAGTTGAAGTGCTGCGCGGCGCGCGCGGCGAGCTTCGGGCGCACGACGAGCGTCGAGCAGGCCGTGATAGCCACGCCGACGAGCAGGTAGGCGGCGGCGGCGCGCGGCTCGTCGCGGAAGACGAGCAGGTAGATGCCGACGGGGACATAGACCGTCCATTCGCCGAGCAGCGGGAAGAAGCCGACGAGGAAGACGACGAGCGCGAGCACGACCGCGAGCGGCACGCCGAAGGAGAGGTTCAACACGAGGATGAGGATCGCCTTGAGCGTCTGGTCAACCATCACGGCGAAGAGCGCGCCGCGCAGAGCGCCGCCGACATTCTCGCCCAGACGCTCGTAGAAGGGCAGGAAGTCGCCGGGAACCCTCAGCTTGATGTAGGCGGCGAGTCGGATGCGCTGCGTGAGGACGTAGAAGAGCGTGAAGAAGAAGAGGATGGCCGAGACGAGCAGCAGTGCCGAGCGCTTCCTCACCTCCGCGATGGCCTCGCCGGAGCGCACGACCGCCTCGCTGAAGGCCGTCTGCAAGGCGGCGCGCGTGTTCTCGACCGCGACGTACTCGGAGAGCGAGCGGCTGATGCCCTCGATGATCTGCTCGCGCCGCTCCTCGACCGCCGTCGAGTAGCCGGACATCTCGTGCCAGCCGTAGCCCACGGTCACGGCGAGCGGGACGAGGATGAGCGCGATGGTGATGAGCGCGCTCCCGGCGCGCTCTCTCAGGCGACGCTCCAGCCACTCCTGCACGGGCAGCAGGTACGCGCCGGCCACAACGCCCAACAGCAGCGCGACCAGAATCTCTCCGAGCAGCCGCATGAACAGCAGCAGCGCGAGCGCCGTCGCCGCCGCGTAGATGGCCGCGCGCTTGGCCTCGCCCACCGTCACGTCGCCCAGCCGCTTTTGCTCGTCGCCCTGCACCATGGCTGCCACTTTAACACGCGGTTTGTGGCCGGAGTCTGTCTTCCGTCTTCCCGGCAATAAAATTAAGGCGGAAGGACGAGGGATGAAGGCGCGACTGTCAGGCTCTTGCCTTCACTTCATCCCTCATCCTTCCGCCTTCATCCTTGCCGTTCGCGATTTGTGCGCGGGCGCGAAGGCGGTTAAACTCTGCGTTTCGGTTTTCATCCGATTTCCAGACCCGTTTTCACAGAGGAGTTATGAGCGCTAAGACCTTGACCCCACTCGAAGTTTTTCTCGACGGACACGACGACGCGGCCTGGCGCGAAACGGTCGCGGAACTCTCGTCCTCGATCCACGAGGTTGACAGGACGGCGACGCAAATCTGGTTCTACTTCTTTCCCGTAGCGCTGCTGCGCGCCTTCGAGCAGGCGGAAGACCCCGCGAAGCTCGCGCAAGAGTTGCTGATGCAGGGCAAGTGGCTTCTCAGGGATCAGGTTGACTCGTCGCACACGTTCCTCTACGGCCACCGCTTCTGGCCGGAGGTCAAGCGCGCCGTCACGCGCGCGGCGGAGGCGAAAGACGCTCCCGCGCGTCGCTCACTCGTCGAGGTCGTCCGCGAAGTCGCGCGCAGCGCCGCCGCCGCGCGCAGGGTTGACGAGTCGCTCGTCGTCGGCATCGCGGCGGTCGGGCTGATGACGTTGCGGCAGGCCGGCCTCGAAGAGTTTAAGAAGACGCCGGGCGAGGTGCTGATTGATAAGAAGCACGCGCGCAGGACGCCCGAAGAGATTCTGCGGGAGCGCGCGCGCGACGACAATCAAGGGCTGTTCAGCTTCCTGCGCACGACGGACAAGCACTGGACGGTCGTGTGGGATGAGAACCTGGACGAACGGCGCTTCCACGCGGTCAACATGCAGGAGGTCGCCTCAGCCGCGGCCACGGACAAACGACCGTGGCACGAGCTGGACGCGCGCTGCACCGTCAACGAAGGCCCCATCCCCGTGCAGTGCCGCTCGGCCTCTTGCGGCACGTGCTGGGTCGGCGTGCTCGGCGGCGCGGAGAAGCTAACGGAGGTGGACTGGCGCGAGCGCAAGATGATGCCGCTCTTCGGCTACATCGAGACGGACGAGGCTCGTCCGCTCATACGCCTTTCGTGCCAGGCGAGGGCGGCGGGCGCTATCGCCATCGTCATCCCGCCGTGGAACGGCTACTTCGGCAAGTACCTGAAGCGGCAGCGTGAGGAGGCGGCGGCGGAGGCGGGCGAGGCCCTGGTCGGTTAAGCGATGTCGAAAGCTGAGACGAAAGGGGCGGCGGGCGCGGACGGCCCGCAAGGGCCTCCGGCGCTGCGGCGCGACGCGCGTGGGCGCATCGAGCCTTCGTCGCTCGCCGACCTCATCCAGTGGTTTCTCGACTATGACGGGCGCGTGGCGGTCGTGCGCTCCCCCGCGGTCGAGTCACTGTTCCAGTGGAAGCAGCAGGAGGATTTGAAGGGGCAGCCCGACGCCTTCGCCTTCCGCCTCGCCGAAGACCGCCTCGCCGTCGGCGTCATGCAGGCGCTCGTCGAGCACGACACGGAGACGGGGCTGCACGCGTGGATTAAAGAGTTGCTGGCCGCTCTCGACGACGCGTCGAAGACGAACGAGGCGATTGCCGAAGCCTACGGCCTGAAGCCTTCCGGCGAGTCGCCGGTCGTCTCGGAGGCGGAGAAGATTCCCTCGCGGCGCGAGCGCGACATCTATCTCGCCTGCTGCTGGCTGGAGACGCTCTGTACCGCCGAGGCGCGCGTGCTAGGATGGGCGTACCAGGGACTCTACGGCAGACCTTTTCATCCTGATGATTTTTAAGCGGCGTCTCTTCAATGAGGGCGCGCGAGGGGCAATCATACAATGGCAGAGAGACCGAACTACACGAACAACTCGCAGACGGTCATCGTTGACGCGGACGCATTCGAGTTCGAGACGCTCGAAGAAGTGAACGGCCACGCGACGGTCGTCCGCTTCCGCGTCGAGAACGCGGACGTGCGCGCCGGCGACGTGCTGCTGGTGCTCGCCGGCAGCGACATAAACTTCCACGGCATGATCGGCCTCATCGAGGACGGCTACGGCGTCGCCACAGACCGCCGCGGCTCGCTGCTGCCCGCCACCGTCCAATAAAATGTCGGAAGATTCTTAAAATCGTCACGGCCCGAGCAGCCGCGCGCTACTCGAAGACCTGGTAAAGCTCATCGGTTATCTCGAAGGTCAGAGTCTCGCTCATCGGAAGTTCACCTCGGACGCTATCCTGGCACGGCGGACGCCGCGCCGTTCAGTTCCTTTGGCGGCGTGGTTACTCCCAAGGTCAGGTCAGGATGGCTATTGACAACCCAGTCGCATGGGTATAGAGTCCGTGCCGTTTTCACAGAGGAGTTGATCAAGCCGAGTTTCCTAGCCAATGTCTTCTACGCGTTGTTCCTGTTGATGCATTGCTCGCTTCGCTGTTACTGCTTCGCTATCGCTGTCTGATTCTTCACGCTGTCCTGTAAGCCACGCAATCCGACGCCCCTCGCCGTGGAGAGATTGACATGGTGCCACGCACTTTCATTCTTGTTCCTCAGACTTGCCCCGATTCTAGACGTATGGCCTGCTGCCTGAGCCTCGTGAGGCGGCGGCGAAACATCCTGGAAGCAATCTCAAGGAGACGAGACACGATTTAATACGTGCCTTTACCGCACAAGTATAGCGACGTTTTGTCGCTGCCCGTCCGCTAAAGCCGGGCCGCCACCTCGATTGTGGTGCGCGAGGCGCAGGTTGAGCAGGGCGGGTTGTCTGCGTTGCGCAGGCGCGCACGGGTGAAACCAAAAGTATGTGGGTGCGGCCTATGAACCAGCCTAAAATACTGCTGCTTAACTTCGAACCGGAAAGAAGCTTGAGCGACGCGCTGCGTTCTATTCTGGAGACGAAGTTTCTGGTCGAGTGTCATTGCCAGCCGTTTCCTGAGACGGAGGACGTAGCCGCCGAGCAGTTATCCGACCAACTCATCTGCGCCACTGATGCCGCGTTGATATTCGTCGTCGTATCGGGGGACGCGTGGCGGCGCGCGGAAAGACTACTGAAGTCCGCGGGCCGGTGCTGCGCGCCGCGACCGGCCATCGCCGTGGCGCAAGATGTAGAGCCGGAGCAGATTCTCACCTGGCTGAGATTGTGGGCGACGGACTTCATCGTCCCGCCGCTGAGCGCGGAAGAGGTGCTGCCGCGTGCGCTGCGACTGCTACGGCGCACGGAGGAAGAGGACGAACTCTGCCTGACGCTGAAAGAAAGAATGGGGCTACGGCAACTCGTCGGGCAGAGCAAAGCCTTCGTGGCGGAGATCGGGAAGCTGCCGCTCATTGCGCGCTGCGACGTGCGGGTGCTGATCCAGGGTGAGACGGGGACGGGCAAAGAGCTTTGCGCGCGCGCCATACACTATCTCAGCCCGCGCAGCAGCGGCCCCTTCATCCCCGTAAACTGCGGCGCGATACCAGCCGAACTGGTCGAGAACGAGTTATTCGGGCACGAACGCGGAGCGTACACGGGCGCGACGACAGCGCACGCCGGCATGATTCAAGAGGCAGAGGGTGGGACGCTCTTCCTCGACGAAATAGATTGTTTGCCGCCCGTCGCACAGGTGAAACTGCTCCGCTTCATACAGGAGAAGGAGTACCGGCCACTCGGCTCGACGAAAGTGCGCCACGCAGACGTGCGGGTGATCTCGGCCACTAACGCGGACACCGAGCAGGCTGTCAAAGAGGGAAAACTGCGGCGCGACTTTTACTACCGACTTAACGTCGTGCCGCTGTTGCTGCCGCCCTTGCGCGAGCGGCGCTGTGACATTGAACTGCTCGCGCAGCACTTCCTCTCCAAGTTCGTATCCGAATTCAACAGCAGTGTGAGCAGCATCGCGCACGCAGCGCTCCGTAAGCTCGCCAGCTATGACTGGCCTGGGAACGTGCGCGAGCTTGAGCACGTCATGGAGCGCGCTGTGACGCTCGCGGAGCAGAGCGTCCTGCAAGCGGAAGACATCGTCCTCCCGACTGAGAGCGCACCGCTCGTCAACGACTCCTTCAGCCAAGCGAAGGCGAGGATGATTGACCGGTTCGAGCGGGAGTATATACGCGAGATGCTCATCGCGTACTGCGGAAACATCACGAAGGCCGCGCTGGCCGCAAAGAAGAATCGCCGCGCCTTCTGGCAGTTAATCCGCAAGCACCACATCAACGTCCATGAATTCAAGAGTGACACTTTCTGAAGGTTCGCGGCCCTCAGACTTACAGCCGCAGAAGGCTCTCGGCCTCTCCCAGGCAAGCTTCAAAGTAGGACAACTCATCCCGCCGCACAGGACATTTTTGTCCTAGCCCTATCTCCGTCTGACCGCAACACTTCTGCCCTCAGCCCGCCCGCCGCAATGACAAAAAGAGGCCGCGTGAGTCATACCGCCCGCTGGTGAGCGCACCTTCTGGCCTGGAAAAGATGAAGAAAGCGCCGCTTTAGCGCAGCCATAGCGGTTGTTGCAGGCGAGCCTTGGCCGTTGGCAGGCGGCTTGCAAGCGAGCCTCAGCCGATAGCGAGTGCTTTGCGGATTATGCTATGTGCCAAAGCTGCGAGACACAAATCTCGGAAGAGATTCTGTCCTACCTCGCCCAACATCCGGGGGCGCAGGACACAATCGAAGGCATCGTCGAGTGGTGGCTGCTAGAGCGGAGGATCAAACACCAGACGGTGAGCGTCAAGGCGGCACTCGCCGGATTGATCGGGGAGGGGCTGGTGATCGAGCGCAAAGGTCGTGGCGCGCGGAGCGTCTATCGGATCAACCGGCGGCGGATGAAAACTATCATGGCACTGCTGGAGCAGCGCTCCGGCGAGTGCAAACAAACCTGACGAAGTTCGCGCGCCAGTCTTGGGTCTGTACGGGCTGATCTGGTCGGACGAGGAAAAGGGACAAGGCACTCATGTATACGGCTTTGCGCGCGACGAGCCTGACCATCGCCCAGTATCTTCGTCAGGGGCTGGAAACGAATCCCGACCTCGCCCCGTTCTTCGACGCGGGCAGCGGCGGGACGATGGTCGTGACGCTCAACACGCCGCAGGAGATGCTTGACAGCGATGTCGAAGGGCTTTCGGTCTGGCTGTACAGGGTCGTGCGCGATGAGGAGCGGCTGAACGCGCCGCCCGTTCGGGTCTCGCCGGGACAGTTACGGCGCACGCCGCTGCCGGTGCGCCTGCACTACCTGATGACCCCGATTGTCAGCACCCGGCTACAGGCCAGCGCTGAGACGGAACAGGCGATCATCGGTAAAGTGCTACAAGCGTTTCACAGTCACCCCGTCTTGCGCGGCACAGACTTGCGGGACGATTTCTCCGGCACGACCATAGAACTCATCGCCCGCCTCGAACAGTTGACTTTGGAAGAGGTGGCGCGCGTGTGGGACGCGCTCGAAGGCTCCTACCAGCTCTCCATCTCCTACGAGGTGAGCGTCGTTTACATCGAAGCCGAACAAGAGCTTGAGCAGATTACGCCGGTGCAGATCATCGTGCCAGAGTTCGGCGTGATCGTGCCGACGTAAGTTGACGCGCAGGATTAGAGGTTGCAGATGGTGCGTATCGTCCACACGAACTTACGCGCGTATGGGTTTTCTCCCGACGCCGCCGGGCCAGACATCGAAAAGACCTGGGCGCTCCTGAGCGCGCGCGCCGTTGACGAGGTGACGGGCGAGCCGCCGCGGACGCAACTGGCAATTGAGACTGACGAGGTAGAGATGTTTCCGCGAGTGGCGGATGGTGGTCTGATCGGCCTGGCCGGCATTCCCGCGCGCGCCTTCCCAGACTTGAACGCGCCGGGCTACGACGTGACTTTCACCGTCCGGGCCGCCGGCTATATCCCGCTTACGCAGACGGCAACCATCGCGCTCAATCTGGGCGTGATCGGGGCCTTCGCGCCGACCGACATCGGCGCGTTACCACTGCGGCGCGCGCCCGTCGTCATCAAGGGGCGGACGGTCGTCGCGGGCGGCGGCCCGAACGTCCCGGCTGTGGGCGCGACCGTGCAGGTGACAGGCATCTGGCCCACCTTGCCGTCTGCGGCGGCAGTCGTCCCGGCTGCCGCCCCGAACATTCTGTACCTGCGGCCGGGCCTCTACTTTAACAGGGACTTGGTAAACGACCGCGTGCGACGGCGCGAGTTGCAAAGGGTCTTGGGCGAGGACAAGCGGCTGCTGGCGGCGGTGGAGGCCGGGACGGACACGATTGAGTTGTCCGACCGGATCAACGTCGTGGTGGGCAGTGTGCTGGCGATTGGCGCGCAAGACCCGGAGCGGACAGAGTTCGGCACGGTCAGCGCCGTGGGCGGTGCGACCACAGCAGACCAGCCCGCCCGCATCACGCTCGCGCACCCACTCGCCCGCGCGCACCTGCGGGACGAGTTGGTCATCAGAGTCGTGCCGCAAGCGCCCGGCGCAGACAATCAGCTTGTGCGCGAGACCATAGCCGGCGACAGGTGCGTCGTCCTCGACGGCCTGGCCGACCTCGCCGGGGTGGGCGCAATCGAGATTGCGGGCGGCGCGGCGCTGGTGGAGTATCACGCCATCCGCCTCTATACCGCCACGAGCAACGCCGACGGCTACTACCGCCTGCCACCTATCAACCGCGCTGCGCAGCTCGAGCTACAAGCCGACGACGGCGTACACCCGAACATCACGCAGATCATCGTCCCGAACTATGCGGCGGGCGAGCACATCGTGGACTTCGTCTTCCGCGCGCCTTAAAGGCGGCGACGGGAAGCCAACAGGAGGACTGTCATGCCTGAATATCTGGCCCCAGGTGTTTACGTCGAGGAGATAGACACGGGGAGCAAGCCCATCGAGGGCGTGAGCACAAGCACCGCTGGCATGGTCGGCGTCGCCGAGCGCGGCCCGGTCGATATCCCCATCCTTGTGACCAGCAACGGCGAATACACGCGTTGGTTCGGTGAGCGGCTCAACCTGGACGACTTCTCGAACGCCAACGGCCCGCACTGCTATCTGCCACATGCGGTCGAAGGCTTCTTCACGAACGGCGGCAAACGCCTCTTCGTGACGCGCGTGCTCGACACGGCGGGCGCAACCTGCGCCGAGTTCACACTGTTTGACCGCGGCATCGCCACCTCCGCCTTGACGCAGCTACTGCGCGCGGCGAGTGAGGGCGGTGGGACAGCCGCACCGCCCGGGCCGCTCTACGTCATGGATGTCAACGACCCTGTGGCGAACGCCATTGACGATGCTGCTCCCCCTGACCACCTGCGCATCGGCGACGGGAGCGATGCCGAATACCGCGACGTTGCCACAGTGACGACCGGCCCCAACACCACCCACGTCCCGCTCAGCTTCCCGCTCAGCCGCAGCCACACGGCCCCACCGCCCATCACCGTCCACCAGATCACCCGCGCAGCTCTCCCGAACCCGGTGGCCTTGGAAGTCGCCGCCCCGTCGACGACATCTAGAGTGGGCGACACAATCATCACGTTGGTAGGAGCCGGTGTCGGGGCAGTAGCCCTGAACGATCTATTGGAGATCGGCCCCCAGTTCAGAGGCGAGCTGCGCTACGTCCGCAACATCAGGGTGATTGACGCCACGCACCGTGCCGTCACGCTCGACAGCGGGCTGACGCTGGCCTACCCGACCCTGACACCGGTCACGCGCCTCGACAACAGCGTTGCAGGCGCGGTGGACGATGACACAATCAATGGCAACGCGAACGCTGGCGACTCCGTCGTTATCGTCAACAACCGCGGCGGCAACTTCAATGTCCGGGCAGACATCGTCGTCATCAACAACGCTGACCTGGCGACGCGCGAGGCACGCCGCATCGGCATCCTGACGCAGTTCAGACTCTCGACTGGCGCTTACGACGGCTACACCGCCTCGACCATCGTCACCGCCGTCAACATGGCTGACGACATCGCGGTCGCCGCAAAATCGCTGACTGCGGACGCCGCGGCCGGCTCGACCGTTATCGCGCTCGACAACCGCGTTGGTCTCGCCGCGGGCGACGTGCTGCGCATCGGCGTAGCCCCCAGCGACGAATACATCACCATCACCGCGCTGCCGAACCCCGCGCCGGGCACACCGCCCGCGTCGCCGAACGCCGGCAACGTCGTGCTCTCTAATGCGCTCGCTCGCGCACACGCGACCGGCGAAGAGGTACGGCGGCAGACCCCACCGGCTGTCAACGCCGGGTTGCCTGTCACCGTACTACAGCTCGGTGTTGAGCGCGGCGGCACGCGCTTAGCCGTCACGGACGGCACGGGTTTCACGGTAAACGATTTCATACGCCTCGGCACAGACCCGAACGCTTACATCTACCACCGACCCGCCGCCGCGCCGCGTACTCTGGATGCGCGCCCCGTCATACTGACGGTGCCGCTGTCGCGTGCCCACGGGGCCGGCGCAACCATCGCCGAGCGCGGCCCGCTCATGATCGTACAGGCGCTGGACGCAGGCGCATGGGGCAATCGCCTGCGCGTCTCGGTCGCGGACGAGCCGGCCGGCCTCGTCTCGCGCACGACCATCCGCACGGTCGTGGACGCGACGCACATCCGCCTTGCGTCTGCCGCCGGCGTGGAGGCGGGGACGATTCTCGAAGTCATTAACCCGGTTGACGGCCAGCGCGTCGGCGACCTCTTAAAGGTCGTGAATATCAACCGCGCGTCGAACTTCACCATCACGCTCGCCGGGGCGGGGCTTTCGCCCGCGCAGCAAGCGCCCAACCTGATCATCCGCTCGCGCGAGTTCAGTCTCATTGTCTATCTGCTGCGCCAGCCCGACCCGGCGCAGCCCTCGCGCAACGATACGGTGATTGACTCGGAGATGTACCGGCAGCTTTCGATGGATCCGCGCCACAGCCGCTACATCGTCAACATCGTCGGCGACGCGAACGGCGATCTGCGGCTCTCCGACCGGCGGCCCGAAGGTCAGTCTTGGTACGTGCGCGTGCAAGACCTCGCGCCCGATCAGGCGACGCTCGAATCGCTCCGCCTCGGGCCTGAAACGCTCACCGACACGCTCCCGAACGGGCGCACGCGCTACGCCCGGCACGCGCTCGAAGGCGGCGACGATTCGGTCGCCACGATCACCGACAACACTTACATCGGCGTTGACAACATTGATCCCGATCTGCGCACCGGTCTCCAGAGCCTGCGCAACGAGGAAGAGATCAGCATCGTCTCGATTCCGGGCCAGACGCGCCCGCTCATCCAGACGGCCCTCATCAACCATTGCGAGTTGATGCGCTATCGCTTCGCGGTGCTCGACGCCGTGCCGCCGCCCGCGGACACGCTCAACGACGTGCAGACGCAGCGGCAACAGTTCGACACGAAGTACGCCGCGCTCTATCACCCGTGGCTGCTCATCCCAGACCCATACCCGCTCAACCTCGCGCGCATACCCGACTATCCCATCCCGCCCAGCGGCCACACGCTCGGCATCTACGCGCGCACAGACATCGAGCGCGGCGTGCACAAAGCCCCGGCCAACGAGGTCGTGCGCGGCATCATCGGCTTGCAGCGCTCGCTCAACAAGTCCGAGCAGGACATCCTGAACCCGTACCCGGTCAACATCAACGTCATCCGCGACTTCCGCCCCGACAACCGCGGCATACGGGTCTACGGCGGGCGCGTCATCACGAGCGACTCGGACTGGAAGTACGTGAACGTCCGCCGCTTGCTGATCTTCATCGAGAAGTCACTCGACATCGGCCTCCAGTGGGTCGTCTTCGAGCCAAACGCCGAGCCGCTGTGGGCGCGCGTCGTGCGTTCGGTCTCGAACTTCCTGACGCTCGTCTGGCGCAACGGCGCGCTCGAAGGGACGAAGCCCGAGGAGGCCTACTTCGTCAAGTGCGACCGCACGACGATGACGCAGACCGACATTGACAGCGGGCGGCTCATCTGCATGATCGGCGTCGCGCCCGTCAAGCCCGCCGAGTTCGTCATCATCCGCATCGGCCTGTGGACGGCCTTCGCCGAGCAGTGAAAGGAGAGTTGAAGAGATGCCAACAGGAGACCGCAACGACCCCTATCGCTCGTTCAACTTTCGGGTTGAGATAGACGGGCTGACCGTGGGCGCTTTCAGCGAGGTGAGCGGCCTGATGAGCGACGGCGACGCCGTTGATTACCGCGAGGGCACGGACCTACTGTCCAACGTGCGCAAGCTGCCAGGTCTGCGCAAGTACGGGCCCATCACGCTCAAGCGCGGCTATACCCAAAACAGAGAGCTGTGGACGTGGTACACGAACATCGTCAACGGCATCTCCGACCGGCGCGACGGCACAATCGTCCTCATGGACGAGGCGCACCGGGACGTGTTGCGCTGGGATTTCAGCAGCGGCTGGATCAACAAGATCGAGGCCCCGAGCTTTAAGGCCAACGGCAACGAGGTCGCGCTGGAGTCCGTCGAGATCGTGCACGAGGGTCTGAAGCTCGTCTGAAGGCCCCCACGCGTAAGCGGCCTGCGACCGCGCAGTCCTGAGAGCAGTGACTCCAGCTTCTTGGCCGGAGGAGTTTTCACCCGTGGCAAACTCAAGCTACCTGACACCCGGCGTCTATTACGAGCGCGTGGACGCGAGCGCGCCGGGCATCTCCGTCCTGCGGACGGACGTGGCGGGGTTTGTCGGCATCGCCGAGCGCGGCCCCATAGACATGCCTGTGCCCATCGAATCATGGCGGCAGTTCCAGGCGCATTTCGGCGGCTTCACGGGGGGCGGTTTCCTCGCCTATACCGTGCGCGGGTTCTTCGAGAACGGCGGTCGGCGTTGCTGGGTGGTGCGGGTCGCATCGCTTGACGAGAGCGGCGGCGCGCGCGACGCCGAGACGGTGCTGCTTTCTCCTACGGGCGCGGAGGTCTGGCGCGTCGCGGCTTCCAGCCCCGGCAGTTGGGGCAACAACTTGTCCGTCACGGTCAGGCGGACAAGACGCGCACAGACCGTGACCGTGCCGGCAAAAAGCAGGCCCGTCGAATCGGCGGTCACATCAACGAGCGGCTTCAAGCGCTGGACGATGGTGCGCCTGTCGCAGGGCACGGCGGCGGAAGAGTGGAAGATCGTCTCTGACATTGACCCGATTGACAACTATCTCATCTGGGTGAACAGAGACCCGGGCGCGCGCCTCCCGCTCCCTTACGACGTGCCCGTGCAGGGCCCCTTCGACCCCGATCAGCCGCTCCTGATCGAAAGCGTCGAATACACGCTCGTCTTGCGCGAATCGAACCGGCCCATCGCGCTCTTCCAAAACCTCTCGCTGGTGCCTGAGAGCGACGACTACGGTCCGCGCGTGCTCGCGCCGTTTGAAGACCCCGTGACGCTGCAAAGCCTCGGGCAACTTCCGCCCGTGCCGCGCGCCATCCGCATCGAGGAGCGGCGTGACACGCAGCTCATAGCCATCGAGCCGCTCGATGTCGCAGCCGATGCGATCATCCCGCTCGCTGGCGGCGCGGACGGGTTGGCGCTGCTCTCAACCTATGAATACGTCGGCGAGGACACTGACCCGCTCGACGGCGACGAGGTGCGGCGGCTGAAGCGGCGCGGCCTGCGCACGCTGGAGCTTGTTGACGAGGTCTCGGTTGTGGCCGTGCCCGACGTGCACATCAGACCCATCTCGCCGCCCGAACAGTCGCCACTGCCGCC
>Ga0209577_10000480_pt1 | contig 40717 bp, 35 predicted proteins | sample GraSoiAngelo_109_FD_185874 | JGI IMG/M metagenome (GOLD analysis project Ga0209577, IMG submission 185874) | Grasslands soil microbial communities from the Angelo Coastal Reserve, California, USA - 14_0903_12_20cm (SPAdes) (version 2) | ecosystem: Environmental > Terrestrial > Soil > Grasslands... | reverse complement strand
GGCTACGGAGAGACCGGGTTGCGCTCGGTGTCGGCGGCGGCGGGGGTGCTAACCGTCCCCGTCGCCTATGGCGCGGGCAGGAAGCTGGTCTCGGTTCCGGCGGGACTGATCGCCGCGGCGCTGACGGCGTGCAGCCCGCTCCTGGTGTGGTACTCGCAGGAGGCGCGCTCCTACGCGCTGCTGGTGCTGCTGAGCGCGGCGTCGCTGCTGGCGTTCGCGTACGTGCTGGAGCGTCCCGGCCCGCGCGCCACGGCCGCGTGGGTGATTGCCTCGGCGCTCGCGCTGGCCACGCACTACTACGCGGTCCTGGTGGTGGCGCCGGAGGCGCTGTGGCTGCTCGCGCTGCACCGCCGCCGCCGAAGCGCCCAGGTGGCGATCGGCCTGGTGGCGCTGTGCGGTCTGGCGCTGATCCCGCTGGCGCTCAGCCAGCGGGGGACGGGCCGCGCCGACTGGATCGCCCACTCCCCGCTCGGCCGCAGGGTGGCCGAGATCTTCCCCCAGTTCGCCGGGGGCTTTCAGTCGGTGGCGTACTCGGTACTCGAGCCGCTCGCCGTGGCGCTGGCCATCCTCGGCCTGCTCCTGCTGCTCACGAGATCCGATCGCACGGAGCGGCGCGGCGGACTGATCGCGGCCGGGCTGGCGCTGTCCGGCTTGGTGCTCGCGCTGCTGCTCGTGGCGGTGGGGGTGGACAACCTGCTGACCAGGAACCTGCTCGCGATCTGGATGCCGGCGGCGGTGGCGGTGGCGGCCGGCTTCGGGGGGAGGCGCGCTCGCCTGCCCGGGCTCGCGGCCGCGGCGGTGCTGTGCGGCCTCGGAGTCGCGTCGACGATCGGGATCGCCGCCAATCGCAACTACCAGCGGCCGGACTGGCGCGGGGTGGCGAGCGTGCTCGGCGCGCGCCCGCCGGCAGGCAGCCCGGGCCGCGCCATCCTCGTCCAGCACTACCGCGACCTGCTGCCCCTGTCGCTGTACGTCCCCGCGCTGCGGTTCATGGGCCGCCGTGGGGCCACGATCTCGGAGCTCGACGTGGTCTCGTTCACCTCGCCGCCGAGCGCGGGGTTCTGCTGGTGGGGCTCGGCGTGCAACCTGTGGCCCTCCCGCATGCAGGCACGCTATCCGGTGCCCGGTTTTCGTCCGGTCTGGCGCCGGCGGATCCATCAGTTCACGGTGCTGCACCTGGTCGCGATCCGGGGACGCGCGAGGATCACGCCCGCGTCCGTCTACCCCGGCCTGACGTCGACCCGCCCGCGGAACGACGAGTTGCTCGTCCAGCGCTAGTCAGCGCGCGCACCTCCGAGCCGCTCAGCGGGCGATGGGCACCAGGCTTCAGGTCTCCCAGCTCCAGCGGGCCGAACCGGATCCGCTCGAGCCGTGTGACCGGATGCCCGACCGCGTCGCACATCCGCCTGACCTGCCGCTTGCGCCCCTCGTGGATCGTGACCTCGAGGGTGTCCGGCGTGAGCTTTCTGACCCGCGCGGGGGCGGTGCGGCCGTCGTCGAGCTCGATCCCTTTGCGCAGTGCCTTGAGCGCGGCGTCACCGACCGGCGCGTTCGAGATCGTCGCCAGGTACGTCTTCGGTACTTCGAACGACGGGTGGGTGAGCCGGTGGGCCAGCTCACCGTCGTTGGTCAGCAGGATCAGCCCCGTGGTGTCGGCGTCGAGCCGGCCCACGGGATACAGGCGTAGCTCGCTGCGCACGAGCGAGACGACCGTCGGGCGGCCGTGGGTGTCGCGGGCGGTCGAGACGACCCCGGCGGGCTTGTTGACGACGTAGACCAAGCGCTCTGTCTCAGGGGAGATGGGATGGCCATCGAGGAGGACGTCGTCATTGGCCGCGACGTCCCGGGCGGGGTCCGTGACGATCTCGCCATCAACCGTGATCCGCCCAGCCCGCACGATCTCCTCCGAGGCCCGCCGCGAGGCGACGCCCGCGGAGGCGAGGTATTTGGCCAAGCGCATACCGGCGAACGATGGCGATTCGCTTCGGTATATGCGAAGTGATTCGCCATCGTTCGCGGCTAGCCTCGTCTGCGATGGACCTGGACCACCTCCACCGCACCCTCGAAGCGCTCCGTGAGCCGCCGTTTCGCGCGCGGCAGGTGTGGCGGTGGGCGGCGACCGGCGCGCCGTCCTTCGACGCCATGACCGACCTCCCGAAGCGGCTGCGAACCGCGCTCGGCGACGCGGTCCCGTTCTCGACGCTCGCGCTCGAGCACGAGGCCCACGCTCGCGACGGCACCGTCAAGGCCCTGTTCTCGACCGCCGATGGCCGCCCGGTCGAGGCGGTGCTGATGCGCTACAGGGACGGCCGGCGGTCGCTGTGCCTGTCCTCGCAGTCGGGCTGCCCGCTCACGTGCACGTTCTGCGCCACGGGGTCGATGCGATTCGCCCGCAATCTGGGCGCCTTCGAGATCCTCGACCAGGCCCTGCACTTCCGCCGGATGACCGACGTCGACCACGCGGTGTTCATGGGCATGGGCGAGCCGATGATGAACCTCGACGCCGTGCTCGGCGCCTGCGACCGGCTCCCCGACCTCGGGATCACCTCGCGGCGCACGGCGATCTCGACCGTCGGCTGGATCCCCGGCATCGACCGCCTGGCGGCCGATCCGCGGCCACTGCGCCTGGCCCTGTCGCTCCACGCGGCCGATCCGGCGCTGCGCTCCGAGCTCATGCCGGTCAACGACCGCTACCCGCTCCCAGAAGTGCTCGCCGCCTGCCACGCGTACTACGCCCGCAAGCGCCGCAGGGTGTTCGTCGAGTACGTGATGCTGGCGGGGGTCAACGACTCGCACGCCCAGGCGACGCGGCTGGCGGCGATTCTCGATCCCCGCGTCTTCAAGGTGAACCTGATCCCGTACAACCCTACGGGCTCAGGCTTCCAGGGCTCCACCCCGAAGGCGATCGACGCTTTCCGGGCCGAACTCGAGCGCCAGGGGCTGCGGGCGACCGTGCGCCTGACCCGCGGCCGGGAGATAGACGCCGCCTGCGGCCAGCTGGCCGTCAGCCGCCAGAGCTAGGCTGCGCCCTCATGCGCTTCGACCTCTTCTACGAGCTCGCGGTCCCGGACTTCGCGCAGACCAGCGAGCGCGAGGTGATCCGCCAGGCGCTCGATCAGATCGCGGCGGCCGACCAGGCCGGCTTCGACGGTGTCTGGCTCGCCGAGCATCACTTCCAGCGGCAGTTCTCGCACAGCTCCGCCCCCGACGTCCTGATGGGGGCCATCACCCAGCGCACCACCCGGATGCGGATCGGCCACGCCGTGGTCCTGCTGCCCCTCCACAACCCGGTGATGGCCGCCGAGCGGATCGCCACGCTCGACGTCCTGTCGGACGGCCGGATCGATGTCGGCATCGGGCGCGGGCTGTCCCCGGTCGAGTACGAGGTGTTCGGCGGGGCGATCGAGGAAAGCCGCGAACGGGTCGACGAGGCGATCGAGGTCATGCGAAGCAGCTGGGGCCAGGGCCCCGTCTCCCACCAGGGGCGGTTCTGGTCGTTCCCCGAGGTCGACGTGTTCCCGAAGCCGGTCCAGGAGCCGCATCCGCCCCTGTGGACGGCGGCGGTCACGCCCGAGACGTTCGCGCTCGCTCCCGAGCGGGACCTGGGCGTCCTCGCCGGGCCTTTCAAGCCGCTTTTCATGGTGGCCCAGGACCACGCTCGGTTCCTCGCGCGCTGCCAGGAGCTCGGCAAGGATCCCCGGCAGCTCGGGTTCGGGATGACGCTCGGCGTGGTCGTACTCGACGACCACAAGCGGGCGCGCCAGGTGGCCCAGCGCCACATCCGCTGGTTCTATGAGCAGCTCCTGCGACTGACCGCGCCGGTGCTCGAGCGCGGCGGGGAGAGCTACCGCTACTACCGGGAGGAGCTGGCGACCCTGCGCGAGCTCACCGGCGGGACCCCCTCGCTGGACGCGCTCGACGCGGCCGGGATGGTGATCGCCGGAAGCCCCGACTACGCGATCGAGCGCTTCCAGAAGCTCGCCAACACCGGACTCGACCACATCCTCTGCGCCGTGCAGGCCGGCGGGGTCCCCCACGCCGACGCCCTGCGCTCGATCGAGCTGCTCGGCGAGCGGGTGATCCCGGCGCTGCGGGAGACCGCGGCCCCGCCCCCGGGCGAGCCGGCCGGAGCGAGCTTCCGCGACACCGACCTGCGGATCCTGCTGCGCGATTCGCAGACCCTGACTCCGGAGCTGGCGCTGCGAAGCCTGCCGCTCGCGTTCAGGCCGGAGCGGGCTGAGGACCTGGACGCGCTCTACCGAGTCGAGGTGCGCGGTCGCGGAGGTGGAACGTGGTGGGTGCGGATCGCAGACGGACGGCTGGAGGTGCTCGGGGAGGACCCCGGCCGGGCGCCGGACGTCCAGGTCCGGGCCGGGGCGAGGACGTGGCTTCGCAGGGTCAAGGGCAACCGCCGGCCGGCGCTCTTCGGCAGGATGCGGATGTCCGGGGATCAGGAGAAGGCGAGCGCCTTCGAGCGGCTGTTCCTGTAGCGCCGCCGGGTGTACCCGCGGTCGCGCGCGATCCGCTCCGCCGCGCGCCAGGCCAGCGCCTCGATCGTGAGCGTCGGGTTGTAGCCCCCCGAAGTCGGGAACACCGAGCCGTCGATCGCGTACAGGTTCGGGATCCCGTGGAAGCGCTGGTCGGCGCTGACCACGCTGCTGTCCGGGTCATCCCCCATCCGCATCGTCCCCATCTGGTGGTTCACCAGCCCGCCGATCGGATCCGGCGCGGAGCGGCCCGGGCCGCGCTGCCCCGAGCCGGTCGAGCCGGGCTGAGGGACCGAGGTGCTCGCCGCGAACGGGAACACGAACTCGGTCTTCTCCGCTCCCATCTCGGTGAGGATCTCCGACAGCCTGGGGGCGACTGCGGCCGCGACCTGGTAGTCGTTTGGATGGTGCTGGTAGGTGATCCGCGCCACCGGGAAGCCGTAGGCGTCGGTCACACTGGGATCGAGATCGACCATGTTCGAAGACACGGGCGGATCCTGGCCGTTCATCATCAGCCACTGCCAGTGGCCGAACATGGCGCCCATGGTGTTCTTGTGGTTGGCCCCCCAGCCCGCGACCTTTGCGGTCGCGATCATTCCCCCCGCCCCCAGCGGATAGCCGGAGGAGGGCCCGACGGTCTGGATGTTCCCGTACCCGAAGGCAGGCGCTCCGGGACCGGGACCGAGGTAGAGGTCGTCGAGGCAGCGCATGCTCCAGAACCCGCGGTAGTAGTCGATCCGCTCGGAGAAGACCCCGATCCCGCCGGGGTAGTGGTGGACCATCAGGTGCCGGCCCACGACGTCGAGGTTCACGAGCTGCGGCGGAAGCTCCGAGAGCAGTACCAGCCGCGGCGTGTCGACCGTGGAGCACGACAGCACGATCACCTTCCCGGCGACCGAGCGGTGCCTGCCGGCGGCATCGATGTACTCGACGCGCTCGGCGCGGCCGTGGCGTCCCATCACGACGCGGTAGGCGTAGGAGTCGGGACGGAGATCCAACCGCCCGGTCCGCTGCGCCCTTCGCAGCGCCGTGACCCGCAGGTCGTTCTTGGCCTCGATCGGACAGCCGTGGCTCGAGCAGAACCCGCAGTAGGAGCAGCCGGCGCGTCCGTCGCGCGCCAGGTTGTTGATCGCCACGGGGGTCGGATACGGATGCATCCCCAGCCTCGCGGCCGCGTCCTCGAACAGCTTCGCGCCGTAGTTGGGAGGGTGCCCCGGCATCGGGTACGGATCGCCGCGCCACTCGGCCCCGGGTACCGGCGCTCCCGGCCGGGCGCTGCCCCGCATCTGCCCTCCGGACACGCCGATCAGGCGCTCGACCTTGCCGTAGTAGGGGCGAAGCTCGTCGTAGGAGAACGGCCAGTCGACGATGTCCGCGCCCGGAAGCGAGCCCCAGTAGGACTTGGCGCGGAAGTCCTCCGGCCGCAGCCGGAACGAGACGGCGCCGTAGTGGACCGTTCCGCCGCCGACGCAGCGGCTGATCCCGAGCACGCGACCCACGTACTTGTGCTCGCCCTCGTTCGCGTTGTTGCGGAACGTGCGGGGCTCGATCAACGGGTCCTGCTCGATGAAGTTGCGGTCGCCGAACCGCAGCTCGTCGTCGCCATAGTTGGACGGGCGCAGATGCGGGCCCTTCTCCAGGACGCACACGCGGGCGCCGGCCTTCGCGAGCACGTATGCGGCGATCCCGCCGCCGGCGCCCGAGCCGACGATCACCACGTCGAACGGGTCCGAACGGGAGCCCCTCATCGAATCGGGGCGAACGGGTTGACGCTCGAGACGCTGAACCCCCAGTCGTCGACGCAGCTTCCGTACAGGAAGTCGGCGTCCGAGGGGCACCTGACAGCGCTGTTGAAACCGTCGGCGTAGCCGATCTGGTTTGCCTGCGCCCCTCCCGGGAACTGCGTGGCGTCGGCCACGTCGACGTCGAGGAAGACTCCGGTGATCCGCCGCCTCTGGCGGCTCACGTACCACGGCCCCGTGTAGTAGGGGCCCTGTGCGACGTTGTGGACGAAGTGGGCCGTGTCCGACGTGAACCCGGCGAACTGGTGCTCGTCGCCGGCCCACACGATCGGCTCCTGGGGCGAGCCCTCGGGCACGAGCAGCTTGTCGTTCGAGAAGTTCTTGGTGTTGGGGCTGTGCGCCAGCGGGTCCAGCGTGTAGGTGAAATTGGGAGACCTCAGGCGGTAGAAGACGTGGCCGTGGGCGTACGCCGAGCCCGGCTTGATCTTCGAGAAGTCGATGAACAGGCGCCGGCATCCGGGACACAGCGTCGGGGTGCGGACGCGGATCACGACCAGGCCTCTGGTGCGGCGGCGAAAGCCCGAGCGACGGCAGGCCGGGTTCGCCGAGCTCACGGTGGGACCGGTGCCGCCGGGCGTGTACTCGGTCACGTCGGGCTTGACGCAGAAGACGTTCGCCGGCTGGTAGGACCGCCAATGGGCGGTGACGTCCTTGATCGGCCCGATCGAGTCGACCTGAAAGGGCGAGCCCGCGGCCGCGTGCGCCGCCAGCAGAGCAACGGCCCATTTCATCTCGACGCCTCCTTCCCCGGCTGGATCATCTCCTCCGGCGCGTAGCCGCCGTACACGTTCCAAGGCGCGTTCGCCGGTCCGATGTGCGGGAAGCGCACGCCGTGGACGTCGCCGGCGTATCCGAACGCCGTCCAGGCCCGGAAATCCCGGTTGCCGCCGTAGACCGGATGTGAGTAGACGCCCTCGAGCGTGTGGTTGTAGAGCGCGCCGAAGAAGTCGGACCCCGAGTCATCGAGCTGGGTGAGGATCACGTCCTGGAGCGGGCCGGGCGCCGCGGCGAAGCTTCCGCCCGCCATGCTGTCGAGCTTGGCGAGCCCGTCGGCGTACAGCGCCCGCAACCGCTTGACCTCCCGGCTCCAGCCGATCCGCTTGATCCGTGAAAGGCGCTGGAAGCGCGCGAAGCGCGGGCGGTAGGGACCGCCGGCGTATATCAGCCCGACGCCGGAGAGCAGGTTGAGGATGTACGCGTCCGCGCCGACGTCCGCCGCCGACCAGTCGTCGGTGCCCGAGGCCGGCACGATCCGCGCCACCGCGGCCCGCAGCGTGGCGAGCTGGCCCTGGCTGAGCGCGCCCTGCGTCGGGGCCGGCCCACGCAGCAGCTGCGGCGGTACCGCGACCGCCAGCGCCCCGGCGACGCCGGCCCGCCCGGCCTCTTTCAGCGCCTGCCTTCGGGTCAGCGCGCGCAGCCTCATCGTCCACCTAACGCCGGGAGGGGCGCGAATCTGTTGGCCGGTTCGTCGCGATCCCGGCGGCGGAGTCGGGCTCGGGGGCGGGGCCCTCAGCGGTCTGCGGCGGCCCCCAGGGCGCTCCTGACCCGAGCGCCGCCAAGCCTCGCCAGCGCCGCCCGGTGGCGGCGGGCGCCGCCGAGCAGGGCCGTGTCGAGCTGGGCACGCTTGTACAGCCAGTGCACGTCGGCCTCCCAGGTGAACCCGATGCCGCCGTGCGCCTGGATCGCCGACGCCGTGACCTCGCGGCCACCGTCGGCCCCGGCCGCCGCCGCGAGCGCCGCGGCCTCGGGGAGCCTGTCCGGGTCGGCGTCCGCCGCCCAGGCGGCGAAGTAGGCGGCCGAGCGAATGCTCTCGGTCACCAGGAGCATCTGGGCGCAGCGGTGGCTCACGGCCTGGAATGACCCGACCGGCACACCGAACTGCTTGCGGTCCTTGACGTACTCGAGCGTCATGTCGAGCGCCCGCTGGCAGACGCCGATCAGCTCGGACGCGATCGCGGTGCGCACCCGATCGGCAGCGCCGGCCCCGAGTCCCTCGCCTTCACCCGACACGGTCGCGAACCGCCGGGTGGGATCGATCGTCACCAGCTCCTCGACATCCGCCTCGGCTCGGGCCAGGAGCGACGCCTCGTCGCCATCGAGCAGGACGATCACGGCCGCGTCGCGCGCGTCCGCGGCCAGCTCGGGGGACCCCATGCCGGCGGTGTGCTCACCCGAGGCCAGCCCGGGCAGCCACTTCGAGCGCTGCTCGGGACTTCCGGCCGACTCGATCACCGCCGCCGCGGTCGCCGTCGACAGGTACGGGGTCGCCGCGCACGCGTAGCCGAGCTCCTCGACCAGGACCGAGAGCTCCACCGCCCCCAGTCCCTGGCCTCCGTGCTCCGAGGCCACGGCGATCCCCGGCCACCCGAGCTCGACGAGCTCTGACCAGAGCGCCGGGTCGTACTTTGCCGACGTGGCCGCCTCGCGGACCTTCGAGAACGGGGATCGCGAGGCGAGCAGCTCGTGTGCGACCTGCTTGATCTCCTTCTGCTCGTCGTTCAGATCGAAGTCCATCTCTTCTTCCTCCTCCTAGCGTGCCTTCGGCAGGCCGAGCACGCGCTCGGCGACGATGTTCTTGAGGATCTCGGTGGTGCCGCCCTCGATCGTGTTGCCGCGGGCCCGGAGCAGCTCGTAGCTCCAGCGGTCGCCGGCGGTGAGCGCCTGCGTGCCGAGCACGTCGGCCGCGAACTGGGTGAGCTGCTGATTGGTCTCCGACCACATCCACTTCGTCAGCGAGCCCTCGGGGCCCGGCTGCCCGTAGCGCTCGATCGCGGTCAGCCCCCGGTAGGCGGTCAGCCGCAGCACCTCGGCCTTCAGGTGCAGGTCGCCGAGCCGGTCCGCGATCACCGGATCCTCGAGCAGTCCCCGGCCGTCGGCCTCGGCGAACACCTCGTCGAGCACCTGGCGCAGGCGGACCTGGAGGAAGAACGCCAGCCCCGCGCGCTCGTTCATCAGCGTGGTCAGCGCCACCTTCCACCCGTTTCCGACGCCGCCGAGCACGTTCTGCTCCGGAATCCGCGCCTCCTCGATGAACAGCTCGTTGAACTCGTCCTCGCCGGTGATCTGGCGAAGTGGCCGGACCTGCACCGCCTCCTGCTCCATGTCCATCAGGAAGTACGTGAGGCCCTTGTGCTTGGGCGCCTCGGTGTCACTGCGCGCCACGAGCATGCACCACTTCGAGTACTGGGCACCGCTGGTCCAGACCTTCTGACCGGTGACGACCCAGTCCTCGCCGTCCTTCACCGCGCGGGTCTTCAGCGACGCCAGGTCGGAGCCGGCCTCGGGCTCGGAGAACCCCTGGCACCAGATCTCCTCGGCCGTGACGATCGGGGCGAGGAACCGGTCCTTCTGCTCCTCGGTGCCGTACGCCATGATCGTCGGGCCCGCCAGCAGCAGCCCGAGCACGTTGGCGGGGAGCGGAGCCTTCGCCCGCGCCAGCTCCTCGAAGAAGATCGCCGACTGGGTCAGCGTCGCGCCGCGGCCGCCGTACTCGACGGGCCAGTGGACCGCCGCCCAGCCCCCCTCGGCGAGCCTGCGCTGGAAGTCGCGGCGCCACTGGTAGGCCTCGGCGTCCTCGCCCGCGGGCTCCTCGCCGGGATGGTTGTCCGCGAGCCACGCTCTCAGCTCGTCCCGGAATGCGGTCTCGGGCTCGGTGAATGTCAGGTCCATGGTTCCTCCTTGTCGGCGAGCCGCACCGCGCAGCCCACCAGGACGTCCTCGAGTTCGATTGCCTTGCCACCGGCGCGCACGTGCGCGCACGTCAGCTCGTGCACGCCCGAGGCGAGCACGTACAGCGCCTCCTCGGGCACGAGCGCACCGGCCCGCGTGAAGCTCTTGCCGTAGCGGCGGGCGAAGCGGCGGATCGCGTCCTCGCGCTCGGCACGGATCGGCGCCCACTCCAGCAGGTAAACCCGCGCGAACAGCGGCTCGTCGTCAAACGCTTGCAGATAGGCCCGCAGGCCCAGGCGGAGCTCCTCGCGCCAGTCGCGGGCGCCCAGGACCGCATCCGAGACCCGCGCCGCCAGCACATCCTGCCCGATCCGGTAGGCGGCCGCCAAGCATGCCTCCTTGGACTCGAACAGCTCGTAGAAGGTGCCGCGCGAGACCCGCGCGAGCTTCACCGCGTCGGCGACCGTCGCCGCCTCGTAGCCCTTCTCGGCGACGACCCGGACCATCGCGTCGAGCAACTTCGCGCGCTGGGGCCTCTCGTTGAGAAGCGGTCCCAGCTCGGGGTGGTCGGTGACCAGCGATCCGCGCACCGCGGCCCATCGTACCTCAGAGGTACAGCAGGCGTACTCGCGGGGTCGCGGGCGATAAGTATCGAATAGCGATACTTATCGCCTAAGCGCGACTCTCAGGCGCCCGGGCTCGTCGCCGCTCGCGCCTCGCCGGCCCGCGACAGCCGGTCGCGCAGCTCCTGCTCGAGCTCGGGCGCGGGATCGAAGGCCTCGAGCGGCGGCAGCGCGCCGATGCCCTCGAGCCCGAACAGCCGCAGGAACAGGTCGCTGGTGCGGTACAGGACGGCCCCGAACTGCGAGCGTCCCGCCTCCTCGAGCATCCCCCGCTCCAGCAGCGTGGCGACGGCCGACTCGGCGCCCACGCCCCGGATCCGCGCGATCTCTGGCCGCGACACCGGCTGCAGATAAGCGACGATCGCGAGCGTCTCCGCCTGGGCGGGGGTCAGAGGTGGCGTCCGCGGCTTGGCGAGCAGGCGCCGGGCGGCCGGCTCGGCCTCGGGGTGGCTCGACAGGACCCAGCCGCCCGCGATCTCGCGCAGCACCAGGCCCCGCCGCTCGAACTCGTAGTGCTCGCGCAGCCGCTCGAGCCCGGTGACGACCTCGTGCAGCTCACGCCCGACCGCCTCGGCGAGCGCGTCCGCTCCGACCGGGCCCGGGCTCAGGAACAGGAGCGACTCGAGCGTGCCCTCGAGGCCAAGGCTCATGCCGAGAGCCTTTCTCGCTTGCCGCCGGCGGCGCTCAGCGTGATCTCGCCGAACGGACGCTCCTGGCTCCAGGTGAGCTCGCCCTGCTTGTACAGCTCCAGCACGGCGAAGAGCGTCACGGCGACCGTCACACGGTCGGCGTCCTCGACCGCCTCGTCGAAGCCGAGGCTCCCGCGCCTCAGCAGCCTGCGCAGGTGAGCCAGGCGCTCGGCCATGCTCACCCTCGGCGCGGCGATGTGCCGAGCGTCCACGGGCTCGGGCAGACGCAGCAGATCGCCCACGGCGCGGGCCAGCGCCACAGGGTCGTACACCGCGGGGGCGTCCGCGAGCGACGCCCGGCGCAGGAATGGTGGGAGCGGCGCCGACCGGAACCGGAAGCCCTCCTGGGAGGCGAGGCGCTCCTGCAGCTGCGCGGCCGCCGCCCGGTAGCGATGCGCATCCAGCAGCCGGGCCAGGAGCTCCTCGGCGGCCTCGCCGGGATCGAGCTCGATCAGCTCCTCCTCCTCCCCTGGAAGCAGCAGCCGCGATTTGAGCTCGAGCAGCGCCGCGATCAGGACGAGAAACTCGGTGGCCGCCTCCAGGTCCAGCTCGCCTCGGCGCTCGAGGTGGTCGATGTAGGAGATCACGATCTCCGCCAGGTCCACCTCGAGGAGGTCGACCTCTTCGCGGAGGATCAGGGTGAGCAGGAGGTCGAACGGACCCGCGAACACGTCGAGGTCGAGCTCGAGGTCTGCGAGGCGCATCGCCGCAGCAGGCTACCCGGAGCGCCGGACCGGACCGACCCCCATCGCCCGCCGGACATCGGCAAGCGTCTCCGCGGCGATCTCGCGTGCCTTGGCGGCGCCTTCGGCCAGGATCCCCTCGAGCGCCTGCTCGTCGTCGCGGAGCCGCCGGTAGCGCTCCCTGATCGGGGCGAGATAGTCGACGACCGCCTCGGCGACGGCGGTCTTGAAGGCGCCGTAGCCGGCCCCGTCGAACTCCGCCTCGACCCGGTCCGGAGCCTCGCCCCTGACCGCGGCGAGGATCTCGATCAGGTTCGAGATGCCGGGCTTGTCCGGGGCTCGCACCACCTCGCGGCCGGAGTCGGTGACCGATGAGCGGAACTTCTTGACGATCGCATCCGGGTCGTCGAGCACGTACACGGTGCCCTGGGCGCTCCCGCCGGTGGTGGACATCTTGCGATCCGGATACTGGAGGTCCATGATGCGCGCCCCCACCTCGGGGACCCGGACCTCGGGCACCACCAGTGTCTCCGCGAACCGGGCGTTGAAGCGCTCGGCGACATCGCGCGTCAGCTCGATGTGCTGCCGCTGGTCCTCGCCGACGGGCACCTCGTGGGTGCGGTAGGCGAGGACGTCGGCCGCCTGCAGCACCGGGTAGAAGAACAGCCCCGCCGACACCAGGTCCCGCTGGGCTCCGGATTTCTCCTTGAACTGGGTCATGCGGTTCAGCTCTCCGAACGCCGTGACGCTCGAGAGCAGCCAGCACAGCTCGGGGTGCTCGTGCACGTCGCTCTGGCGGAAGAAGATGCAGCGCTCCGGGTCGAGCCCGGCGGCCAGCAGGGTCGCCGCCGTGTCGTAGACCGACTCGCGCAGCACCGCCGGCTCGTAGGAGACGGTGATGGCATGGAGGTCGACGAGGCAGTAGATCGCCTCGCCGCGATCCTGACCGGCGACCCACTGGGTGATCGCGCCGATGTAGTTGCCGAGGTGCTTGCGCCCGGTCGGCTGGATCCCGGAGAAGATCCGCATCGTCAGGGGTGAGCCGCGCCTATCCGGGCAGCGCGCCCGCGGCCGTGGTGCTCCCGGGGCGCGCGCCGCTCGGGCTCGGGCGCTCGCGCCGGAGCACGTACGCCGCGACGACGCCTCCGATCGCGCCGCACAGGTGTCCCTGCCAGGAGACACCGTAGTGCGGGACGAGGCTCGAGAGCAGCGCGCCGCCCCAGATCACCCCGACCACGATCCCGACGAACACCTCGAGGACGCTGCGGTCGAACAGCCCTCGCACCAGCAGGTACGTCGCATAGCCGAACACCAGGCCGCTGGCGCCGATGGTGGGGACGTTCGCCGGGGAGATCAACCATGTCCCGAGCCCGCCGACCACGATCACGATCAGCGTCACCAAAGCGAGCCGCTTCGCTCCGTGCAGGGCGATGATCACGCCCATGAACACGAACGGGATCGTGTTGGCGATCAGGTGCTGGAAGCTGGCGTGGAGGAAGGGCGCCGTGAAGATCCCCCACAGGCGCCCGAAGTTGCGGGCCCAGATGCCGTCGTTGTCGAGGTTGTTGGAGTCGAGCGTGTTGACGATCTCGAGCAGCCACATCAGCAGCACCACGGCGCCGAGCAGCACGAGTCCCTGGACCTGGGTCTGGTATTTGCTCAGCCGATCGGGGGCCGGCGGGGCAGGTGTGTCGCTCATCGATCTAAGGATGGCAGGTCAACCCGTGAGGACCGCGGACGCGATCGCGAGCGCCACCTCGGCCCGTTCTCGCAGCGACGCCGAGAGCACGAACTCCTCCGGGGTATGGGCCCCTCCCCCGCGCGGTCCCAGACCGTCCACGGTAAGCGGCACCACCTGTGCGAAGTGGCTGGCGTCGCTGGCACCGCCACGCGCGACGCCGATCACCTGACGACCCAGCAACCGGCCGGCCCGCTCGAGAACGGCGGCCGTGTCCGGGCGCGAATCCATTCCCGGCCACACGCGCTCCATCCGGGCCTCCAGACGCACCCCGTCGAGCGTCTCGGGAACCGCCGCGCGCACGGGCTCGAACGCCTCCAGCCGGTCGGCCCGGAGATCGAGCACCAGCTCGCCGTGCGCCGGGACCACGTTGAAGGCGTTGCCCGAGCGGATGACGGTCGGCACCACGCTCAACCGATCATCGCCTCGGGGCTGGTGGAGTGAGGCCAGCGTCGCCGCCGTCCGAGCCAGCGCCAGCAGCGCGTTGGCCCCCTGGTCGGGAGCGCTGCCCGAGTGTGCGGGCCTGCCGGCCGCCGTCACCCGCAGAGTCCCCGCGGCCTTCCGGCGGACCACCACTCCCTCCTGCCCTCGCGGGCCGCGCTCGCCCGCCTCGAAGCACAGGCACGCGTCGTAGCCGGCGAACTGCTCGACGTGCACGAACGGGTCCATCCGCCATTCCTCGTCGGTCACGAGCAGTAACGCGAGCTCCGAGAACAGCTCCGGCCGCTCGGACAGGGCGCGGGCGACGCCGAGGGCAAGCACCACTCCGCCCTTCATGTCGACCGTACCCGGACCGTAGAGCCGATCCCCGTCGCGCCTGAGGGGCCAGTGATCGTCGTGGCCGATGACGGTGTCGAGATGGCCGAGGAGCAGCAGCCGCGCGGCGCCTGAGCCCACGATCCGGGCGATCAGGTCATCGGCGCCGCGAGGGGTCGAGGAGGGCGTGCGCTCAACGCTCGCCTGCGCCGGGAGCATCGCACCGCACACCGCGATCGCCTCCTCGGCGCCGCCTACGTCGCCGGAGGGAGAGGACACGGCGACGAGCGCCTCGAGCTCCCTCTCGGCGCGTCCGGCGATCTGGAGGGCCGCCCGGGCTACGAATTCGTCCACGCCCGTAGTGTGCGTCACTTGGCGCCGGCGAGCTGTACGGCGTGCTCGCCTGAGGGCGGCGCCGCTCCTCGCGTGAGGCCGGCGCGGCGCTTGGAGCTGCGGCTGGTGGGGTCCAGCTCGCCGTCGGCGTGAAGCCTAAGAAGGACGCCGACCGCGTGCTTGGTGAACTGGGCGCCGATGAGCCGGGCGCACTCGGCGATTGCCACATCGACCGGCTTCGGGTCGCTGTAGAAGCGCCCGCTCGTCATCACGTCCCAGGCGTCGGCCAGCGCGAGCAGCGCGGCCCCCTCGGGGATCTCGTGCTCGGCGAGGCCGCGCGGGTAGCCGGTTCCATCGGGCCGCTCGTGATGGGTCCTGATCCAGACCACCTGCTCGGGATCGAGCACGCCCTCGGCGATGCGGGCCGCGAGCTCCGCGTGCTCCTTGAGCCGCTCTCGCTCTGACTCGGTCAGCGGGCCGGCCTTGTGCAGCACCTCATCGGGGATACCGACCTTCCCGACGTCGTGGACCAGCGCCGCCTCGCGCAGTAGCCCGGCGCGATCGCGCGGCCAGCCGGCGACCCTGGCGAGCTTGATCGCGAGCGCGGCCACCCGCTCCGAGTGCTGTCTGCTGGACGGGTCTCGGGCGTCGATCGCGCGGGCCAGCGCGCGTAGCCCCAGCACGGCCTGGGAGCTCTCCATCCGCTCGACCCGCTCGGGCGCCGACAGCTCGGTGATCACGTCGGCGTCGTAGACCCAGCAACGGTTGCGGCCGTGTGCCTTGCTCCAGTAGAGCGCGCCGTCGGCGAAGCTCACCAGCTCGGCGGGGTCCGAGGTCGCGTCCGTGTCGCAGATCCCCGCGGAGACGGTGATCCGGAACGGCTCCGAGACGGTCGCGGCGATCAGCCGTCGGGCCCGCTCGACCGCGAGTAGCGCGTGCTCCCGGGTGGTCTCGGGCATCGCCCAGGCGAACTCGTCGCCGCCCACCCGCCCGAGGATGTCCTCGGCGCGCGCGTTCTCGGCCAGGCACCGGGCTACCGCGGCGAGCATCTCGTCGCCGGCATCGTGGCCGCCGTAGTCGTTGACCTCCTTGAAGTGGTCGATGTCGATCACCGCCACCGACAGCGTGTGCGAGTGGCGGATCGAGCGGGCGACCTCGGCTGCCAGCCGCTCGTGGAGGGTCCGGCGGTTGGACAATCCAGTGAGCGGATCGGTCGCCGCCTGCGCCGTGAGCTTCGCCCGATGGTCGATGCTCGCGATCGCGGTCGCCAGCAGATCCCCGAATTCCTTCAGCTGCTGCTCGTCGACGGCGGTGAACCGAGCCGGCTCCGCGACGGTCACGGCCAGCGCTCCCCAGCTCCTGCTGGCCACCCTCACCGGGGAGACGATGCTTGCGGTGTACCCGAGTCGGCCCACCGGGCTGTCGGCGGGATGTCCTTCGACCCGGACCGGCGCCTGCGTCTCCAGGGCGCGGGCGACGTCGCTTCCCGGCTTGACCTGGATGACGGTGCCGGGTGGGTAGCGCCCGCCCTCGTGGTCGGCCCAGGAACCCATCACGGTGGCCTCGTCCTCGCCGTCGAACCGGATGATTCCGGCCGCTCCGGCGCCCAGCATCGCCGCGGCCTCTCGCGCCACCAGCGCGTAGACGCGCTCGGGCGGATCGCCCTCCACCACCGAGGTGGCGACGCGGCGCAGCGCGCCCTGCTCGGCCGCCAGCAGCTCGGCTCGGAGCCGGAACGCCGCCAGCAAGCTCCTGCCCGCCATGATCGCGCCGCCGATCGCGAGGAAGGAAGCCGACGCGATCGCGATCTGGGAGACGGCGACGCCCCCGGTCGCGCGGGCGTCGTACACGAGCACCAGCGCGTTGGCGCAGACGCACGCCGCAAGGTATGCGAACGCGACCCGGCGCGGGAAGAAGTACGCGGCGAACACCGCGACGAAGAACGTGTAGACCCAGGCCGGCGAGCGGACTCCCCCGGACGAGGCCACGGCCGCGGTGATCAGCCCGAGACCGCCGGCCGCGGCTACGTGGATCAGGGTTCGCGGCGCCCGGTCCCAATCGATCAGCAGCAGCGAGCAGAGCGCCCAGTCGAATGCGACGCCTGCGATCGCGATGAGCACGGGCCGGTGGTAATGCAGCCCGCCCCCGAGCACGATCAGCGGGACCAGCGTGACCGCGCCGATCATGTAGAAGACCCCGCTCACGGAGCCCGCGAGCGCTCGTTCTTCAGCGGGCACGGCGATCGGCGCCGAAAAATCTCGGAGCTTTCGGCCGAGCACGCCCCTTTCCCCGGGCATAAGGCATATATCGGCGCCTCCGCGCGCGCTCTTGACCGATGCTTGGAGCTAGGTCTGCCGCAGCACCGGATTGCGGGCAGCCGCAGCCTCGTCCAGCCGCCTCACCGGCGTCGTGTACGGCGCGTTTCTGGCGATCTCAGGGTCCTCGCGCGCCTCGCGCAGGATCTCGGCGACCACCTCGGCGAACCGATCGAGCGTCTCCTTGGTCTCGGTCTCGGTCGGCTCGATCAGGAGCGCCTCGTCGACGATCAGCGGGAAGTACACCGTGGGCGGATGGACGCCGTGATCGAGCAGGCGCTTGGCGAGATCGAGCGTCTTGATCTTCAGGTCCCGCTTCATCGGCGAGCCCGACAACACGAACTCGTGCATGCACAGCCGCTCGTACGCGGCCGGCAGATGGTCGAGCACGCCCTCCGCGCGGAGCCGCGCCAGGAGGTAGTTCGCATTCAGGACCGCCACCTCGGAGACCTCCTTCAGCCCGGCGGCTCCAAGCGAGCGGATGTAGGCATAGCTACGCACGAAGACCCCGTAATTCCCCTGGAAACCGCGCAACCGGCCGATCGACTTGGGGCGGTCGAAGTCGAGGTCGAAGTACGGTTCGGACCCGTTCTCCGAGCTCTCCCGCCGAACCACCTGGGGCCGGGGCAGGAACGGCTCGATCCGCTCGGAGACGGCGATCGGACCGGCGCCCGGCCCGCCCCCGCCATGCGGCTGGGTGAAGGACTTGTGCAGGTTGAAGTGGACGATGTCGAACCCCATGTCCCCTGGCCGGCAGATGCCCATGATCGCGTTGAGGTTGGCGCCGTCGTAGTACAGCGTCGCGCCGACGCCGTGGACGATCCGGGCGATCTCCTCGATCCCGGTCTCGAACAGGCCGACGGTCGAGGGGTTGGTCAGCATCAGGCACGCCACGTCCTCGTCCGCCTTCGAACGCAGGTCGTCGAGGTCGACGTTGCCGGCCTGGTCCGTGCCCACCTTGACGACGTCGTAGCCCCCCATCGTGACGGTCGCCGGATTGGTGCCGTGAGAGGTGTCGGGCGTCAGCACCTTGGTGCGCCGCTCGCCGCGATCCTCGTGGAAGGCGCGGGTCAGCAGCACGCCCGCGAGCTCCCCGTGCGAGCCCGCAGAGGGCTGAAGCGAGACGTGCGGGAGCCCCGCGATCTCGGCCAGCGCGTCCTGGAGGCGCCACATAACCTCGAGCGCGCCCTGGGCTCTGGCAGGATCCTGGAGCGGATGGAGCTTGGCGTGCCCGGGCAGCGCCGCCACCCGCTCGTGCAGCTTCGGATTGTGCTTCATCGTGCACGAGCCGAGCGGATAGAAGCCGGTGTCCAGGTCGAAGTTGCGCTTCGACAGGCGGTTGTAGTGGCGGTTGATCTCCGGCTCGGAGACCTCCGGGAGGCGAGGCGGCTCGGCGCGGCGCAGGGCAGGTGGCAGCAGCTCGTCCAGCGGACGCTCGGGCACGTCGAGCCCCGGCGCCACGAACGCGCGCCGGCCGGGCTTGGAGCGCTGGAAGATCGTCAGCTCGTCGTCGGCGGCGGCGGTGAACCAGGAAGCGCTGCCCCGAGGCGCACTCATCGCCGCGCCCCCGCGAGCTCGCTGCGCTCGGCGGCGATCGCCGCCGCGAGCACCTCAGCCAGGCGGTCGATGTCGGCGCGCGTGCGGCGCTCGGTGAGCGCGACCAGCAGGCCGTCCTCGAACTCCGGGTAGTCCTGGCCGAGCGCGTACCCGGGGTTGATCCCCTCCTCGCGGCAGCGGGCGATCACCCGGTCCACCGGGGCGTCGATCCCCACGGCCAGCTCGCGTACGACCGGCTGGTCGTGCAGCGGCGTGACTCCCTCGATCGCCTCCAGCCGATCCCGGGCATAGGCCGTCCGCTGGATCATCAGCTCGACGAGCTCGACGATGCCCTGCCGGCCCAGCCAGGTCAGGTAGACGATGCCGGCCAGTGCGTTCAGCGCCTGGGCGGTGCAGATGTTCGAGGTCGCGCGCTCGCGCCGGATGTGCTGCTCGCGGGTCTGGAGCGTGAGCACGAACCCGCGGCGTCCGTCGGCGTCCTGGGTCTCTCCCGCGATCCGGCCGGGCACGCGGCGCATCAGCGCCTCGGTGACCGCGAAGAACCCGAACGACGGTCCCCCGAAGTCCAGCCGGTTCCCGAGCGTCTGGCCCTCCCCGACGGCGATGTCGACACCGCACTCCCCGGGCGGCTTGAGCACCGCGAGCGGAAGCGGGTCGCAGGCGCAGATCACGAGCGCGCCTGCCCGGTGGGCGGCCTCGGCGATCGGCTCGAGCTGCTCGACGGCCCCCAGGAAGTTCGGCTGCTGGACGATCACGGCGCTGACGTCGTCGCCGATCGACGGCCAGTCGGTGGTGCCGCCCGACAGCGGAGCCTCCTCGACTGCCATGTCCCAGCCGTGCGCGAGCGTCGCGAGCGTTTCACGGGAGTGCGGATGGACCCCCCGCGAGGCGATGAACCGCCTGCGGCCATTGGCGAGCTTGGCCACGTATCCGGCCGCCGCGACCGCGCTCGGGCCCTCGTACACCGAGGCGTTCGACACGGGCAGGCCGGTGAGCTCGGAGATCGCGGTCTGATACTCGAACATCGCCTGCAGGCCGCCCTGCGAGATCTCGGGCTGGTACGGGGTGTACGGCGTCAGGAACTCCGACCGCAGGATGATCGAGTCGACGAGCGCCGGAACGTAGTGGTCGTACATCCCGGCTCCCAGGAACGAAACCTCGTCTTCGGTCGAGACATTCCGCGCCGCCAGCGTGCGCAGCTCCTCGTATACCTCCTGCTCGGACAGCCCCTCACCCACCCCGAGCGGACTGCTCAGCCGAAGCCGTGCGGGAATCTCCCGGAAGAGCTCTTCGATCGACTCGACGCCGATCTGCCTGAGCATCTCGGAGCGGTCGGCGTCGGTGGCGGACGTGTAACGGCTCATTGGAGAGTCGCCTCGTACGTGGATGCGTCCATCAGCTGGTCGGTCTCCGACGGATCGGACAGCTTCACCCGGACGAGCCAGCCGTCGCCGTAGGGATCCTCGTTGACGGTCTCGGGGCTGTCGGACAGGGCCTCGTTGACGGCGACGATCTCGCCCGACAGCGGGGCGAACACGTCGGAAACAGCCTTCACCGACTCGATCTCCGCGTATGGCTCGTCCTTGGTGATGGCGGTTCCGACCCCTGGGGCCTCGAAGAACACCACTTCCCCCAGCGAGTCCTGGGCGTACCAGGTGATCCCGAACGTGGCCTCGTCTCCGTCGACCCGGGCCCAGTCGTGCTCGGCGTGGTACAGCAGATCGGCGGGGTAGCTCGGTTCGGCCATGGTCAGGATGCCTTTCGGTACAGGGGCTTTCGCTCGAGTACTGCGTGACGGGGCGTGCCTCTGACGTCGATCTCGATCGCCGTCCCAGGCTCAGCCCTCCCGGACGGAACGTACGCCATCCCGATGCCGCGCTCCATGCAGGGCGAGAACGTACCGCTGGTCACCACGCCACCGCCGATCACGGGGTTTCCGGCCCGGGCGATGCCGGAGCCGTCGATCACGAACGGCATCAGCTTCTCCCCGGTTCCCTGCGCACGCGCCCGCGCGACCGCGTCGGAGCCGATGAACCCGGTGGTCTCCTTGCAGCACCAGCCGAGCGTGGCCTCGATCGGGTTGCGCCGCTCGTCCATGTCGTTGCCGTAGAGGTGAAAGCAGACCTCCAGCCGCAGCGTGTCGCGGGCGCCCAGTCCCGCCGGGGTGGCGCCGGCTTCGACGATCGCGTCCCACACTCCGCCGGCGTCCTCCGGGGCGAGCAGCAGCTCGACGCCATCCTCGCCCGTGTTCGCTCGCAGCAGTGCATCCGCTCCGGCAGCGACCCGTCGGCAAGCCCTCGCACCAGCGGGCGAGCCCGCGGGCCCTGGACCGCCAGCATCGCGAACCGGGACGCGACGTCGAGCACGTCGACGTCGAACTCGTCCGTGCGCCCGCACAGCCACTCGAAGTCCTTCTCGTGGTTGGCGGCGTTGGTGACGGTCAGATACCCGCACTCGGCGAGCCGGTAGGTGAACAGATCGTCCAGGATCCCGCCGTCCTCGCGGCACATCACGCTGTACTGGGCGCCTCCCTCCGGGATGCGGCGGACGTCGTTGGAGAGCGTCCGCTGCAGGAAATCGAGCGCCTGGGGTCCCCGCGTCTCGACCTCGCCCATGTGCGAGACGTCGAACACGCCGACGCCGCGGCGGACGGCCAGGTGCTCCTGCCGAATGCCCTCGTACTGGACCGGCATCTCCCATCCCGCGAACGGCACCAGCCGGGCACCCGCCGCGACGTGGCGATCGTGGAGCGGGCTGCGGCGCAGGGCGGTCTCGGCGGCGGAGGACACTCCCGCTCAGGCTATTACACGCCTCCGGCGATGCCGGTGGATCAGACTTCGGGACGGTGCGCGGCGGTGGGCCGGCGCGGAGCGCTAGGCCTTGCTCTTCGGCGGAGCCTCGCCCCGCGATGGACGATTCGCCGCTGGGGCGCGATCTGAGTGGTGGCGTGGAAGATGGACGACACCACGGCGAAGGCGGGCTTCAGGTTGCCCGAGGGGCCGACGAGCCCCTTCTGCACCCATGGGGGGTTGGGCCAGGGGTCGCCACCCCCCCAACCCGGCCTGGCGGCGAAGTCCTGAAGCGCGAAGTACATCGCACCCGAGAGCCAGTGCTTGGTCGCGAACACGCCGAGGTGGTAGGCGACGGTATTGGCCTGGAACTCGTAGGTTCCCCGCTCCTCGATCGGGCCGTGGCGGTTGGCCTCGAAGCCGAACTCGCTCACCATGATCGCCTGGGTCGGGTAACAGGCGCGGAGACTGTCGAGGAAGGGGCCGAGCTGGTCGCGATCGTCGGTGCCCCCGCCGCCCGCGTCGAACCAGCCGAAGTAGTCGTTGAAGCCGATCACGCTCAGCGGGGCGTACGCGGTCTGGCACGGCACGCCGGGCCAGTCGGCGATCGCCATCCCTACCGGCCGCGTCGGGTCGAGCTTCCTGGCCAGGGCGGCGGCGCCGGCGATGTAGCTCGTCTCGTTGGAGGTGGGCGGCGTCGGCAGCTCGTTGGCGACGCTCCAGAGCAGGATCGATGGGTGGTTCTCGTTGGCCAGGATGTTCTGCTGCAGGAACGAGTGTGCGCGCGCCTGCCACGACGGGTCGCCGAGGTACTGGTCGCCGATCTGGTAGACCGGGACCTCCGACCAGATCAGGATGCCGTCGCGATCGGCCATCTCCTCCATCTCCGGAGGCAACGGGTAGTGCGAGCGGATCACGGTCGAGCCGAGCGCGCGCTCCCAGCCGATCAGGGCCGCCATCTGCGACGGCTGGAGCGCCGCGCCGGTCTGGATGTTCTGCTGGTGGATGAACGCGCCGCGGAGGTTGAGCAGCCGCCCGTTGAGCGCGAGCCGTCCCCCGGGCGTCACGGTGATCGTCCGGATCCCGCTATAGGTGACGTACCCGCCGATCCGACGCCCGCGAAGATCCGACAGTGTGAGCGTGGCCCGGTACAGGTAGGGACGCTGGATGGACCACAGCTGCGGATGCGGGACCGGCGCGGTGGTGGCGGCTCTCCAGGTCCCGTGCGGCGCGATCGTCGCGGTCCCGAAGTCGAGCGGCACGGTCCCATAGCGGCCGGTCAGCGCGACGCGCTGAACGACGCCGGTGACGTTCCGCACCCTCACCTGCTCCTGGATCGTCGCCGCGCAGGTGGCACACGGCACGACCGGTGTGACGACCACCTGAGAGAGATCGGCGCCCTGGACCGCTCGCAGGTAGACCTCTCCCAGCAGTCCTCCGAAGTTCCACCAGCCGCCGCCGGGCCCGGGAGGCAGATCGGCCGGGGTCCGGCGGTCATCGACCCGCACCACCAGCCGGTTGACGCCTGGGCGGAGCCCCTTCAAGTCGAATTCGAACGGGACGTAGGCGTCCGTGTGGGAGCCGAGCAGGCGGCCGTTGAGCCATACCGAGGCGCGGTAGTTGACCGACTCGAATCGCACGATCCAGTGCTGCTGGCTCGAAGGGACGGTGCGTGCGAAGGCGCCCGCCGGCAGCGTGAAGTCTCGGCGGTACCAACCGACCGAGCCGGTCATGCTCGGGCTCGAGAAGTCGCCGGCGTTGTATGCGTTCGGGACTGTGACCGGCGCCCACCCGAGGGTCGAGGAGCCCGCCCACCAGCGGCGGGCGAGGCCGGAATCGGACGGATCGGCCCGGTACAGCCACTCCCCCCCGAGCAGATAGCGGCCGGTCTGACCGTCGCGCTCGAGCGCCCCGGGCGTGGGCGGCGCGGCCGTGTAGGTGGGTAGCTGGGCGCGCGCGAGCGCGGGCGTCCCGAGCAGGAGCACCATCGGTAGGAGCAGGAGGCGGCGCGCCTTCATGCCCGCCGCCCGTGTAGCGGCTTCTTAGGGTGCTTCTTCGGCTTGGGCTTGACGATCTTGACCCGGAGCGTCACGCGGTCCACGTTGCCCGCCTTGTCGGTGACCACGGCCGTAATCGTGTAGGTCCCGGCCCGGGCGTATCTGTGGAAGCTTCGATGCCACCCCCGGTGGAGCCTCGAGGAAGTCGCATCGCCCCAGAACACGACCGCGGCGGCGACGCCGGAGGCATCGCCGACGGGCTCGCCCGCTGCGGGCAGGTCGGTGTAGGTGAGGAAGGTGCTGATCCGACGACCGACGAGCTTTGTCCCGTGGAGCGCGATCCGGGCGATCGGCGGGATCGTGTCGACGAACACCGTGGCCGTGCCGGTCCTGGCCGTCTGTCCCACCGGGTTGGCTGCGGTGACGAACCAGGAATGCGGACCGTTCGCCAGGACGGACGGCACCACCAGCGAGGTCGACCGCGTCTGCCCGATCACGTTGCCGTCGAGCGTGACGGTGTAGGTGACCGGTCCCCAGGGCTCCTTGGATTGTGACCAGCCGAGTTGTGGCTGCGGAAGGGCCACGTAGCGCGCGGGCCCGACCTGGCCGAACGGGGCGGGAGGCTGATACAGCTGGTCGACGACGATCTGAGCGGCGCCGGGAGCACCCTGCACCCAGGCGATCGCCGAGTCGCCGGCGACGTCGCCGGCCCCGGCCAGCCCGCTGTCTGCGTCGGTGGGACCCTGCCCGCTGGAGGAGGCGACGATCTCCGGACCCAGGGTGCCGCCGGCCGGGGCGTACCGGACCCGGATCTCGGGCTGGCCGGCCGAGCCCGGGTTCTGTTGCCAAGCGATCAGGTTCGAGAAAAGACCCGCGGTGGCCGGCACACCGTCGGGCGGCGTGACCTCGGCGAGGCTGTTGACCTGGGTGGTCCCCCACACGGCGCCGTCGTCGCCGAGCGCCGTGCCGATCAGCGCGCCCGAGCTCGTGCGCGACGAGGTGATCCAGCCGTGGCCGTACTCGCCCATCGTGATCCGCGGGTCGTCGGCCCCATCCGAGCTCGACCCGGCGAGGCCGTCGGCCTGGGCGAGCCCGAGGAACTGAGATCCCCGAAGCCGGTTGGCCAGCACGCGCGACCGCTGTCCGCCCCCGCACGAGAGCACCTCGTGGAAGGCCACGTCGGCGAACGACGAATCTCCCTCGCTGCCAATCACCGGCTCGTCGGCGGACAGCTCCGAGCAGCCGGGGAGCGCCGCGTCGGCCTGCTCGGTGGCGACGCTGATCCCCGTGCCCCACACCCGGCGCGAGTAGACGTGGCCTGCCTCCCCCCACGCGACGATGCCAACCCCGTCGCCCGCCGCCGCGACCGCCGGGCGACCGCTGCCCGTCCCCGGTCCGTCATTCGGCGAGATGCTCAGCGCCGCCGGCGCGAGCGCCCAGCTTCCCCGGTTGTAGTAGGCGATCCTGACGCCGCCAGGACCGGCGAACGCCAGGTAGGCCTTGCCGAAGTTCGTGATCGAGATCGCCGGGTTGCTAGCGCCGCCGGCAAGCGCCGCGGGAGCCGCGAACGGGGCGCCGGCCCCGCCCCGGTCCGCCAAGTAGAGCTGGCCGCCGCTGATGAACGCGACCAGTAGCAGTCCGCCGTTCCCAGCCGCGATCACCGGCTGGGACGACGCGCCCAGACCTGGATCCACCTGTACCGGCGCCTGGAACGAGCCCCCCGTCAGCGAAGACACGAAGACGTGCTCCGCGCCCCCTGCCTGCTTGAGGTAGACGAGGCCGCCGGTCCCATCACGCGCGATCGAGATGGCGACTGCGGCCGGACGCGGGATGGCCGCGCTGGGGCCGTCGATCACCCGCGGCTGAGCGGCCACCGGCTGCTGCGCCGCCGCCGACTGCGTCCACGTTCCGGCGAGGGCGACCGCGCTCACCATCGCGATCGCGAGTTTCAGCCTGCATTCCCTGTCGGCCGTGGGTCTGACGGAGCTAGAACAGATGAGCAGCGTTGGGGTTGCGGTCCGGCCCCCTTGTTTCAGAATGCCACGGACGCCGGCAGCGTGCGGAGGCGCCTAATCCTTCAGGAACGAGGGGATGTCGATCTCCTCGTCTCGGATCTCGAGCGACGAGCGCCGGACATCGTCGATCGTCACGTCCCGGCTGCGCGGCTGCCGGGCGGTGCCGCGGCGGAGCCCGCCGTGGTCGAAGCCGGTGGCGATCACGGTCACGCGGACGTCCTCGCCCATCGAGTCGTCGATCACCGCCCCGAAGATGATGTTCGAATCCGTGTCCGCCGCGGCCTGCACGATCTCGGCGGCCTCGTTGACCTCGAACAGGCCGAGGTCGTGACCGCCGGTGATGTTGAGCAGGATCCCGGTCGCCCCGTCGACCGATTCCTCGAGCAGCGGGGACGAGATCGCGATCTTGGCCGCCTCGGAAGCGCGGTTCTCGCCGTTGGCCGAGCCGATGCCCATCAGCGCCGTGCCGGCGTCGCGCATGATCGTGCGGACATCGGCGAAGTCGAGGTTGATCAGGCCGGGGATCGTGATCAGGTCGGTGATCCCCTGGACGCCCTGGCGCAGCACGTTGTCGGCCTCGCGAAACGCGTCGAGCATCGAGGTCCGCCGCTCGACGATCGCCAGCAGCTTCTCGTTGGGGATCACGATCAGCGTGTCGACGTTCTCGCGGAGCCGCTGGATCCCCTCTTCGGCCTGTCGGGCCCGCTGCGTGCCCTCGAACGAGAACGGACGCGTCACGCAGCCCACCGTCAGCGAGCCGATCTCGTTCTTGGCGATGTCCGCGATCACCGGCGCTGCGCCCGTGCCCGTGCCGCCGCCTTCTCCGGCGGTGACGAACACCATGTCGGCGCCCTTCAGCGCCTCCTTGATCTCGTCGCGAGACTCGGCTGCGGCTCCCTGGCCGATGTCCGGGTTGGCGCCGGCTCCCAGGCCCTTCGTCAGCTGGTGGCCGATGTTCAGCTTGACATCGGCGTCGCACATCGCGAGCGCCTGAGCGTCGGTGTTGGCCGCGATGAACTCGACGCCGCGAAGACCGGCGTCGACCATCCGGTTGACCGCGTTCGTGCCGCCGCCACCGACACCGACGACCTTTATGACTGCGAGATAGCTGCCGCTTTCCATGTGGACCGTCCGAGCCTCGAGTTAGCGTTGAGGTTCTTTTTCGTCTCCACGCTGTTTGCGCAGTTTTGCACGTTAGGTGCTGATGATGTGGCAAGTCAACGAGCGGACCGCGCTCGCAAGGTTCGTTGCAGATGCGGCAATTCTCAAGGAATGCCTCAGACTTGCCGTCCGAGGTCCCTCAACCTTCAGTTGAGGGTTATCACCCACCGGACGTGCCCGAGGAGCCTGCGCCGGTGTTGCCCGTGGCCGCGCTGCCGGTGTTGCCGGTGGCTCCGGCGCCGCTGTTGCCCGAGGCCGCGGCGCCGCTGTTGCCCGAGGCCGCGGCGCCGCTGTTGCCCGAGGCTCCGGCGCCGGTGTTGCCCGAGGCTCCGGTTGCGCCCGTGGAGTCCGATGATGCGGAGGAGCCACTCGCGCTCGCCGAGTTGCTCGGCACCCCCGCGCCGGCCGCCGGCCGGATCGGGTCGGTGACGTCGATGTACGCGGCGCCGGCCGAGCCTGGATCGGCGAGCACCGCGCTCGCCGCGATCCACTTGGCGCGCGCCCTCGACGCATCGCCGAAGTAGACGGTCGGCCCGCCGCTCATCTTGGCGACCAACCCGTGGCCGGGCATCGTCGTGACCTGGCTGATCCTGGCAAGCAGCTGCCGCGGAGCCGCCGCCAGCAGCTTGATCGCCTCCAGCGCGGCGCCGGTCAGGCGCGGGCCTCCGGGCGGCACCGGCAGGGGGACGACGGGCAGCGGCGACTTCACGGTCAGGTCATGCAGGAGCGTTCCGTCGCTCGCCACCGCGATGGTCCGCCCGGCGACCGACACGGTGGCTACCGGTGGCCGCTCGATCACCCGGATCCGCATGCCGTGGGGGAACTGCGTGCTGACGCGCAGGTCGGCGACGACCGGGAACGGGCTCACGGCCGAGCGAAGCTGGGACATGTTGACGTCGAGCGTCGTCATCCCCCGCGCGGCGCCCACCAGCGCGCTGCGAATCGCGCCGGCATCGGGTCCGTTCGCGCCGGCCACCTTCACGCGGGTAACGGCGACCAGCGATGAGTCGCGCAGCCACAGCCACCCGCCCAGTAGCAGCCCGCCGAGCACGATCGCGGCAAGCATCAGCCGGCGCGTCCGTCGGGAGCTGAGCACCGGCTTCATTCGAAGCCGCGCCGAGCCCCCGGCGCGTGGGACGCTCGGGCGGCGAGCCCGCCGAGGCGCGCGCCTCAGCGAGCCGAACGGCCGGCGCGCGAGCGGCCGGCCGAAGCTCATCCCCTCGCCTCCCACTCGGCCGGAAGCTCGACCGGCCCCAACGTCTGGACCTCGGCCTCCAATCCGATTCCGAAGCGCTCGAACACGCGACGCCTGCCCTCCGCCATCACCCCGATCACGTCGGCCGTCGTGGCGTCGCCGTGGTTGACGATGAAGTTGGCGTGCTTGGAGGAGAAGCTCGCCCCGCCGACGCTCAGGCCACGACAGCCGGCCTCCTGGAGTAGCTGGCCGGCCGTCCGGCCCTCGGCGCGGGGATCGTCCGGGTTCTTGAAAGTCGAGCCGAAGGTCTTGATCCCCGATGGCTGAGCCGCCTTGCGCCGTGCGCGCATGTCCGCCAGCGTCGCCTTGACCTCAGCGCTCTCGGCCGGCTGGAGCCTGAACGATGCCTGCGCCACCACCTCACCCGGCTGCAGGTTCGAGCGGCGATACTCGAAGCCCAGCTCGCCGGGCGCCCTCCTGCGGGCGCCTGAGCCGTCGGCCACGTCGACCCACTCCAGGACCCGGGCCAGCTGACCGCCGTAGGCGTTGGCGTTCATCCGGACCGCGCCCCCGACCGTTCCCGGGATGTTGACGCCGAACTCGAGCCCGGTCAGGCCCACCTGGGCGGCGCGAGCGGATACGGACGGCAGCCTGGCCCCGCCCCCACACTCGATGCGCGTTCCGTCGATCTCGATCTTGCTCAGCTCCTTGCCCAGCTTCACGACCAGCCCGCGGACGCCCGCGTCCGCCACGAGGAGGTTCGACCCGGAGCCGACGACCCCTACCTCGAGACCCTCATCCTCTGCCCACGCGAGCAGCCGTTCGAGCTCTTCGAGCGCGCCGGCACGCGCGAACAGGTCGGCGCGGCCGCCGGTGCGGATCGTGGTCAGCCGTGCGAGCGGGAAGTCGCGCTGGACCCCGGGGGGCGGGCTCGCCATCGACAGCAGGGTAGAAGGGCCCGCGGCCGGTCAGGCGGCGACTGGTCAGGCGGTCGCCGGTCAGGCGGCGACCGGTGAGGCCGCGACCAGCGACCGGGCGAGCTCGTCGACGTTGCCCGCCCCCATCACGAGGCAGAGGTCCCCGTCGCGCAGCAGCCCGCCGAGGAAGGCTCGCGACTCGTCGAAGCCGGGCAGCCAGGCGACCGTCCGGCCTCCGGCTGCGTCCGCCGCAGCCCCGGCGACGAGCCGTCCGTCCACGCCCGGAAAGTCCTCCCGGCGCTCTCGTGCGGCGTAGACCTCGAGCACGACCAGCACGTCGGCGGTCGCCAGCGCGGCGCCGAACCGGGCGGCGAGCGCCTGCGTGCGCGAATACAGGTGCGGCTGGAACACCGCGATCAACCGGTTCGGGCGCAGCGTCCGCGCCGCGGCGATCGCCGCCGCCACCTCCGTGGGGTGGTGCGCGTAGTCGTCGTACACGGCCGCGCCCGCGTCCGTCTCCCCCAGCAGCTCGAACCGGCGACGGGCTCCGTCGAAGTCGCGCAGCGCGGCGATCGCGCGCGCCGGATCGGCCCCGGCGAGGGCGGCGGCTGTCAAGGCGCCCGCCGCGTTGACGGCATTGTGAGCACCCGGGACGGCCAGCTCAACCGTCATCCCCCGCCACTCGAACCTCGATCCCCCGCGGAGGATCTCGGGCGCCGGCGCGTCGTACGCGGTGGCGCCTCCGGATGACAGCGCCAGCAGCTCCGGCCGGTCCCAAACCACCGCGTGCTCGGCGCGGGCCATGAACGTCGTGAAAGTCTCCTCGAGCTCGAGCCGCGACGAGTACGTCGAATGGTGGTCGAGCTCGGCGTTGGTGAGCACAGCGATCCGAGGCCACAGCTCGAGCAGGGAGCGGTCGGACTCGTCCGCCTCGACCACGATCCACTTCCCCGTCCCCCATCCGGCGTTGGATCCCGTGCTACGAAGCTCGCCGCCGAGCACGTAGGACGGATCGAGGCCGGCGCCACGCAGCGCGTGCACGACCATGCCGGCGGTGGTGGTCTTTCCGTGGGTACCCGTGACCGCCAGGCAGGACCGCAGGCGCGCGATCTGGGCAAGCAGCGCCGCGCGGTGCAGTTGCCGTTCCCCACCGGCCTGGCGCTCGGGATTGTCCGGAGGCACCGCCGTCGAGTACACGACCTCGGCGCCGTCGGGGACGTTCTTCGCCGCATGGCCGATCACGGGCTCGATCCCGTGGTGGCGCAGCCGCTGGGTATAGCTCGACTCCGCCCGATCGGATCCGGTCACCCGTGCGCCCAGCGCCTTGGCGATCAGCGCCAGGCCGCTCATCCCGGCCCCGCCGATGCCAACGAAGTGCAGCTCTCGCCTCGACCAGTGGTCCGCTGTCACGCGCCGAGGCTATCGGCGGTCTTGCGCGCGGGACGGATCGGTGAGAGACTGGGGTCGAGGTTGGGGCGCTCGGCTGGTCGCGATCTGTGCAATTGCAGGTGAGCGTGTGCCATCAACCCAGATGTTGAGTGGGCACAAGTAGGGAGGGCGGATCATGAGAGGGCGGAAGTATTCTGGGCGGTGTTTGCTGTGGACGGCCGTGACCGCCGCGGTGATGATCATCGCCGCGCTTGGGGCCAGTCTCTCCGCCGCCGGCACGGTCCGTGCCCGCCCCGCTCTCTCGCCCCAGTGCGGCGACCCATACAGCGCGGCACGCGACCCCTCGAACCCGTTGATGCTGCGCACGGCGCCGGGGCCCAACCCCCTGACCGGGGCACAGTTCTTCGTCGACGGGCCGGCGCACGGTTCCGCCGCGAACGCGATCGCGACGCTCGTCGGCCTCAATCCCAAGCGCTACCCGGACGACTTCTCCTGGCTGAGCTTCGAGCAAGGGCCGCTCCACGCCGCCCTCGCGACTCGCCCGAGCGTCACGTCCCAGGTCAACCTGCTGGAGAAGATCGCCGGGCAGCCGGAGACCCAGCGCCTGAGCAGCTACGCCCGGGGCGGTGGCCCCGGCGCGGTCTACGACCAGGCGCAGAAGCTGTTCTGCCACAACTTCGCCGCCGACCCCGGCTCGATCCCGGTGATCGACACCTATTTCCTGATTCCGTCGGTCCCCCGGTGCCCGTCGGCGCGGGCGATCGCGGCCGCCGGCCCCAACTTCCGCCGCCAGGTCAACGAGATGGCCGAGGCCACAGGAAACCGGCCGGTGGTGTTCCTGCTCGAGGTCGACGCGATCGGGTCGTCGAGGTGCCTCCAGCGGAAGGGCGCACTGCCGAAGTGGGAGGCCGCCCTGCGCTACGAGGTTAAGGTGCTCGGGTCGCTGCCACATACGGTCACGTATCTGGAGGCAGGGTATTCGGACGCCAACAATCCGAGCTACACCGCGAGGGTGCTGAACGCCTCCGGCGTTCGGACGATCAGGGGCTTCTTCACCAACGACACCCACAACAACTGGTCGATCAACGAGGTCCGCTGGGGTCAGCGAGTCTCGCGATTGACCGGCGGCGCGCACTTCATCGTCAACACCGCCACCAATGGCCGCGGGCCGCTGCTCAACCCCCATCCGCGGACGCAGGGCATCGAGCAGCTGTGCAACCCGCCCGGCCGCGGCCTGGGGCCGGTGCCAACCGTCAATCCCAAAGACCCCAAGAGCGGCCAGCCGATTGCCGGCCTGGACGCGTTCCTGTGGACGGCGCCCCCCGGCAACAGCACCGGAACGTGCAACGGCGGCCCGAAGCCAGGGAACTTCTGGGTCGCCGGCGCGCTGCGTCTGGCCTCGCGCGCCAACGGACAGCTCGGTCCGGGCTATCCGAGCGCCCCGTACTGAGCCGGCGTCACCGCCGTGCCGCCGAAAGCAGCTCGCCGGCCACCTGCGCCGCCGCGTCGGGCCGCGCGAGCTCGGCCGACGCCCGAGCCATCGCCGTAAGGCGCGCGGGGTCGGCGAGCAGCGCGCCGACCTCGTGCGCGAGCCTCGCCCCGGTCAGCTCCCGGTCGGGGATCACGATCGCCGCGCCGGCCTCCTCCATGAAGCGCGCGTTGAAGGCCTGGTGATCGCCGGTCGCGTATGGGTACGGGATCAGCACCGCGGGCCGGCCGTGCGCGGCTATCTCGAAGATCGATCCGCCCGCGCGAGCGATCACCAGGTCGCTGGCCAGCAGCGCTTCGCCGAAGTTGGAGATGTACCCGCGCAGGTCGTAGTGGGATCCCGGCGAGCGCAGGCGTGGAAGGTCGCGCTCCCCCGCGGCATGGAGAACCCGGAACCGCGCTCCGGCGAACGCCTCGACTGCAGCGCGGTTGATCGACCACGCTCCCTGGGAGCCTCCGAACACGAGCACGCAGGTGTCGGTGGCGTCGATGCCGAACCGCCGGCGGGCCGCGTCCCGCTCGGCCGAGGGAGCCGGCACCGGCCGGCCGGTCACCAGGTAACGGGAACCGGTCCGCCCCTCGATCGGAAACGACAGGCACACCCGTCGCGCGAACCGCGCGAGCAGCCGGTTGGTGAGCCCGAGATGGCTGTCGGCCTCCATCAGCACCAGCGGCAACCGGCGCAGCACTGCCGCCAGCCCTACCGGCCCGGACACGTAGCCCCCGGCCCCAAGCACCGCTCCCGGAGAAAGCTCCGCCAGGAGCTCCCACGCCCGCCGGACCGCGGCGGCGTCCGTGACCGCCGCCCGGCCGGCCCGCAGCGGCTTTCCCCGCGCCAGCGGCTCGACGTGGAGCGTCCGCAGCTCGTAGCCCGATTTGGGAACGAGGTCTCGCTCGGCCCGCTCCCCTCCGATGAACACGACCTCGGCGCCGTCAGCCCGTAGCGCGTCTGCGACGGCCAGCGCGGGCACCACGTGCCCGGCGGTCCCGCCGGCGCCGATCACGATCCTTGGCGGGCTCACCCGGGGAGCCCTGCACGAGGCGCAGCCGGCCCGATCCGGGCCGCGCGATGTTGAGCAGCAGGCCGACCGCGGCGAGCATGATGCACAGGTTGGTCGGGGCGTACGAGATGAACGGCAGAGGAACGCCTGTCAGCGGAGCCAGCCCGAGCACGACGAAGATGTTGAGCAGTCCCTGGCAAAGGATCAACGCGGTGAGCCCCGTGGCCAGCAGCTTGGCATACCGCCCGGCGGCCCGCCGGGCGGTGCGCAGCCCTGCGTAGGCGATCATCCCGTACAGGAACACCACCCCGAAGAGCCCGATCACCCCCAGCTCCTCCCCGATCACGGCAAGGATGAAATCGGTTTGGGCCTCGGGCAGGTAGAACGTCTTCTGGACCGAGCGACCCAGCCCGACGCCCAGCAGGCCGCCGGAGCCGAGCGCGATCTGGCCCTGGCAAGACTGGTAGCCGGTGCTCGACTTGGCCGCGGTCGCGCAGGGGTGCAGGAACGACGTCAGCCGGGCCCGCTGATAAGGCTGAGCGAGGGCCAGCACCACCACGAGCCCCACGGCGACCCCGGCCATCAGCGCCAGGTGCCGCTTGGACATCCCGGCGGCGATCAGCAGCGTCCCGATCGAGAAGACGATCACCAGCGTCGTGCCGAGGTCCGGCTCGACGACGACGAGCAGGCAGGCCGGCGCGGCGATCACCGCGATCGGCGCGACGGCCTCCTTGAGCCCTCGCATCCGCTTGGGGTGCTCGGCCAGGTAGCGCGCCACGTACAGCACCAGCGCGAGCTTCATCAGCTCCGAGGGCTGGAACTGGATCGGGCCGGCCGCGAACCATCGCCGGGCGCCATTCACCTGGACGCCGAAGCCGGGGACGAGGACCAGCAGCAGTAGGACGAATGAGGCGAACAGCAGCAGGGTGACCAGGCGGCGGTGGAACAGTGTGACGCCGCGCCGGGCGAGCACGTGCATCCCGACCAAGCCGAGCCCGCCGAAGATCAGGTAGCGGACGAACTCGCCGGTGCCGGTTCCGCTGCGGCCGCTGAGGACGCCCAGCGGTGAGGAGGCGCTGTAGACCATCACTGCCCCGAACGCGAGCAGGCAAAGGGTGGCGCTCAGCAGCATCCGGTGCTCGAGCGGCGGGGCCAGCCGTTTGGCGCCGGAGCCCTGGCGCCCGGACTCCCTCGGGGCTGCAGCGACGGCCGCTCCGCTCACTCCGTCCCCTCCACCAGCCGGCGGAAGTGCTCGCCGCGAGCCTCGAAGTCGCGGTACTGGTCATAGCTCGCACACGCCGGAGACAGCAGGACGCTCTCGCCCCGCCTCACGCGTCCGCGCGCCAGCGCCACGGCCCGGGTCAGGTCTCCGGCGTCGTGGAGCTCGACCTGGGTGGGCTCGAGCACGATCTTGAGCTCCGGCGCCGCCTCGCCGATCAGATACGCCGCAACGCAGCGTTCTGCCACCAGCGGCGCCAGCGGCGAGAAATCCTGTCCCTTGCCGCGGCCGCCGGCGATCAGGTGTACGCCGCCGGCGAACGAGCGCAACCCGACGAGCGTGCTGGCGACATTGGTCGCCTTGGAGTCGTTGATCCACTCCACTCCGTCGAGCTCGGCGATCCTCTCGAGGCGGTGCGTGACGCCGGCGAAGGTGCGCAGGCCGCGCGCCACCGCGTCGGCGTCGACCCCGCGTGCCAGGCACGTCGCCGCCGCCGCCATTCCGTTCTGGCGGTTGTGATCGCCGGGCAGCTCGATCTCCTCCGCCAGCTCGCGCTCGGGCCCGTCGCCGTACCGGATCACCCGGGCGGGCGTGGAGATGGAGATGCCGTCCGGCGGGACCACGGCAATGTCGTCGTGGTCCTGGTTGGCGAAGATGCGCAGCTTCGCGGCGGTGTACGCCTCCATGCTCCCGTGGCGGTCGAGATGGTCGGGCTCGAGATTGAGGAGGACCGCGGCCTCGGGAGCGAACGCGTCGGCGTCCTCGAGCTGGAACGACGACGCCTCGCACACCACGGTGCTCGCGGGGTCGATCTCGCCGATGAGCGACGACGCCGCCGTACCGACGTTCCCTGCCACCGCCACCGGGAGCCCGGCCTCGCGGTGGATGTGGCCGATCCACTCCGTGGTGGTGGTCTTGCCGTTGGTGCCGGTCACCGCCACGAACTCGTTTTCGAGCAGCCTCCAAGCGACCTCGAGCTCTCCCAGGACCGGCCGGCCACGGCTGCGCGTGACCACCACCAGCGGGGCCGACTGGGGTACGCCGGGGCTCTTGATGAGCGTCCGAGCCCGGGCGGCGAGGGCGACGCCTGACGCATCCAGCTGAACTTCGACGCCCGCCGCCGAAAGCCTCCGCGCCGCGTCGGCGAGGCGGGGTTCCGTGCTCGCGCCCGCATCACAGCCGATCACCTCCTCCCCGCGGGCGCGAAGCGCCAGGGCCACGGCGACGCCCGAGCGCGCCAGTCCCAGAACGAGATACGGGCCGCCCGGCAGCGGCGGCCTGGGCTTAGCCACCGGCCCGGCCGTGGCGCTCAGCCACGGATACTTAGCTGATACACGGTGAAGCCGACGGCGCAGAAGGCCGCGGCGACGATCCAGAAGCGCAGGATGATCTTCGTCTCCGACCAGCCGAGCAGCTCGAAGTGGTGGTGGATCGGCGCCATCAGGAAGACCCGCTTGCGAAAGGTCTGGAACGAGATGACCTGGATCACGACCGACAGCGCCTCGAGCACGAAGATCCCGCCGAGCAGGAGCAGCAGCAGCGTCGTGTTGGTCATGACCGCCAGGCCCGCCACCGCCCCTCCGAGCCCCAGCGAACCCGTGTCGCCCATGAAGATGCTGGCCGGGAAGCTGTTGAACCACAGGAATCCGATGCACGCGCCCACCAGGCACGACGCAAGCAGCGTCAGGTCGTGCTCACCGTTGGTGATGAACGTGATCCCGATGTAGGCCAGCAGCGTGATCGCCACGCATCCGGCGGCCAGTCCGTCGAGCCCGTCGGCGAGGTTCACGCCGCTCGTGGTCCCTGCGACCACCAGGTAGATGAACACGGGGTACAGAGGTCCCAGATCGATCGAGCCGTCGATGAACCTGATCCGGATCGAGGTCGACACGTGAGCCTTCTCCGTCGCGATCCACCACAGGCCGAACGAGATCGCGATCGTGACCACGAGCTTGGTTCGGGCGCGCAAGCCGAGCGAGCGGCGCTTGGCGATCTTCGTGTAGTCATCGGCGAACCCGAGCAGCGCGCACGCGATCGCCGCTCCGAACACGCCGATCGACTCCCATCGGTAATCGGTCAGGATCAGGAACGGGACCGCGAACGCCACCATGATCACGATCCCGCCCAGCGTCGGCGTGCCCGCCTTTGTGTGGTGACCCTGGGGACCCTCCTCGCGGATGTTCTGACCGAACTCCCGGCGCCTCACGAACGCGATGAACCGCGGGCTCAGGAACAGGCACATCAGCAGCGATGCGGTGCCCGCGATCAGGATTCGTCCGGACGGGGAGCCCATCATCCCTCGTTCTCTGAGACCAGGCTGCGGCACACGAGCTCGAGCCCCACCCCGCGCGAGCCCTTGACGAGCACGATATCGCCGGGTCGAAGCAGCCCGGGCAGCAGCCGGGCCGCATCGGCCGCGCCGGGGACGTTGCGCGCCTCGCCCCCGAAGCCGGCCACCATCCGCTGCGCCCGCGATCCCACCGTCACCAGGAGGTCGACCCCGGCTTCCGCGGCGTACTCACCGATCTCCTGGTGGAGCTCGCCCTCGGCCTCGCCGAGCTCGAGCATGTCGCCGAGCACCGCCACGCGCCGCGCGCGGCGATCGCGTCGCGCCGTCGCGGCGAGCTCGTCGAGGGCGGCGCGCATCGACATCGGGTTGGCGTTGTAGCAGTCGTCGATCAAGGTCACGTCCCCGATCAGCTCCACCCGCTGGCCGCGCCCCGGCGACAGCGCCAGCTCGATCCGGCCCGAAGCCCTCACCCCGACCGCCCGCGCGGCGGCCACCGCGGCGAGCAGGTTGCGGCGCAGGTGGGCCTGCTGGAAGCTCACCTCGAGCTCGATGCGCTCGCCGCCGACGCCGATCTCGACCCGATCGGCGTCGCCGCCGAGGAGCTGGACGTCTCCCCCGTCACCGAATGTCACCGTGTCCAGATCCTCGCGGAGGTGCGGCGCGAGCAGGGGCTCGCCCACCGGGACGACGGCGGTAGCGCCGGGCGCGAGCGCGGCGATCAGCTCCGCCTTGGCCGCGGCGATCGCTTCGACCGACCCCAGCAGCTCAAGATGCACCGGTCCGACGCTGACGATCACTCCCACGTCCGGCTCGGCGACGGCGGCGAGCTCGGCGATCTGTCCGGCGCCGCGCATCGCCATCTCGAGCACCAGCGCCTCGGTGCCGGCCGGCGCGGCGAGGATCTCGAGCGGCAGCCCGATCTCGGTGTTGTAGTTGGCCCTCGACGCGACCGTCCGGCGGTGCGACGCGAGCACCGCCAACAGCAGGTCCTTGGTCGAGGTCTTGCCGGTCGATCCGGTGACCCCGATCACCCGCGCGCCCAGCTCCCGCCGCCACGCGGTGGCAAGCCGGTGCAGCGCGATCAGCGGGTCATCGGCGGCGAGCACCACGCCGCCCGGTATCTCGCGCGCGGCGTCCGCGTGCTCGGGGGCGGTGAGCACTCCCCAGGCCCCGGCCAGGAGCGCCGGGGCCGCGTACCGGCCACCGTCTGAGCGCTGGCCGCGCAGCCCTACGAACAGGGCGCCGGGACCGGCCTGCCGCGAGTCGATGATCGCGCGCTCCGGCCCGGTGCCGTTCCGGGGCGCGCACAGCAGGCGCGCGCCGGCTGCCTGCGCGATCTGCTCGGGGCTCCAGCTCCTCATCGAGTGAGGGCCGCGCTCCTCAGTGCCTCGCGTGCCACGGTCGCGTCGTCGAACGGGACCTTGCGACCTCTCTCGAACTCCTGGCCCTGCTCGTGTCCCTTGCCCGCGATCACGACCACATCGCCGGGCTCCGCGGTCTGGATCGCGGTCGCGATCGCCTCGCGGCGGTCGACGTTGTGCTCGACATCGTTTCCCGCTCCCTCGAGGATCTCGTCGATGATCGCGTCGGGGGGCTCGGAGCGCGGGTTGTCGGATGTGACGATCACCCGATCGGCCAGACCGCTTGCGATCTGGCCCATCAGCGGACGTTTGCTCCTGTCCCGGTCGCCACCGGCGCCGAACACGACATGAAGCCTGTTGGTGGTCAGCCCTCGCGCGGCACGGAGCACGTTCTCGAGCGAGTCGGGGGTGTGGGCGTAGTCGACGAGCACCGCGAACCCCTGGCCCTCGTCGATCGTCTCGAAGCGCCCCGGCACCTGTCCGGCGCTTTCGATCGCCTCGACGACACGGGGCCCGGGAACGCCCAGCTCGCGCGCCGCCGCGAACGCCCCGAGCACGTTGTAGACGTTGAACCGCCCTCTGAGCGGAGTGCGGAGCTCTGTCGCGCCGTCGGGGCCCTGGACGATGAAGCGCGAACCGTCGAGGCCGGTCTGCACCTGGGCCGCGCGGTAAGTGGCGTCGTTGTCGAGCGCGAACGTCACCGGCCGTGAGATCTCGGCCGCCAGTCGGGCCCCGTAGGGGTCATCGACGTTGACCAGCGACCGCTCCGGCCCGCCTTCGGCGAACAGACGACGCTTGGCCTGGTAGTAGTCCTCCATCGTCGGATGGAAGTCGAGGTGGTCCTGGGTCAGGTTGGTGAAGATCGCGGCCGCGAAATGGATCGCATCGGCCCGGCGGAGCTCGAGCGCGTGCGAGGAGACCTCCATCGCGCACGCCACGTCGCCCAGCTCGAGCATCTGCCGGAACGTCCGCTGCAGGTCGATCGCCTCGGGCGTGGTGCGCTCGACCTCGTGCTGCACTCCTCCGATCACGCTCTTGACGGTCCCGAGCAGGCCGGTCTGGCGGCCGCCCGCCTCCAGTAGCGAGCGGACCAGGAACGCCGTGGTCGTCTTGCCGTTGGTTCCGGTCACGCCGACCACCTGAAGCTCCGCGGTCGGGTCCCCGTAGAACCTCGCCGCCGCCGGGGCCATCGCCGCGCGGACGTCGGCGACCGGGAGCTCGGGCACGCCGAGGCCGAGCGGCCGCTGGACGACCAGCGCGACCGCTCCCCGGCGGATGGCATCTGGAGCGAACTCGTGTCCGTCACGCGTGAAGCCGGGGACGCAGAAGAACAGCGTCCGGGCTTCGACGGCTCGATTGTCGTAGGCGAGGCTCGTGACCTCGATGTCTCGAGCGCCCGGCGGCACGCCGGGCATCAGCTCTCCGAGCCGCATCGCGGCCCGAGTGTAGAGATGGGATCAGGCAGAAACTCCCGCGAACCCGCGTCCCCGGGAGGCCAGCTCGCGCTTCGAGAGCACCCTGTCGACGAGCCCGTAGGCGACCGCCTCCTCGCCCGTGAAGTAGCGGTCACGCTCCATGTCGGCATGGACCCGCTCGACGGACTGGGCAGTGTGCTCCGCGTAGATCTCGTCGATCCGCTCGCGCAGGGCCAGCACCTCGCGAGCATGGATCTCGATGTCGCTCGACTGCCCCTCGAAGCCCCCCGACGGCTGGTGGATCAGGATCCTCGAGTTCGGAAGCGCCATCCGCTTGCCGGGCGCGCCCCCGGCGAGCAACAGGGAGCCCATCGACATCGCGACCCCGTAACAGATCGTCTGCACGTCGGGGCGGATGAACTGCATCGCGTCGTAGATCGCGAGCCCCGCGTAGATCGAGCCGCCGGGCGAGTTGATGTACAGGTGGATGTCCTTATCGGGATCGTCGGACTCGAGATGGACGAGCTGCGCGACGATCAGGTTGGCGATGTCCTCGTCCACCTGGCCCCCGAGGAACACCACGCGGTCGTTGAGAAGCCGGGAGTAGATGTCGAACGAGCGCTCGCCGCGAGCTGTCTGCTCGACGACCATGGGGATCAGTGGCATTGGGTCCTCCGGTGCGTTACGGCCTCCGCGCCTTGGCGCGATGGTAAAGTGCAACCAACAAGTTGCACCAACATACCAGACGTGCAACCCGACAGTTGCGCGTATGGGAGGTTTGGGAGATATCTCGGTCTATGTCCGAGAAATCGCCCACAACGGCACTGAGGAGGCCCGATGACCGACCAGATCGAACGCGAATTGCTCTTGCCGGTCCCTCCCCAGCAGGTGTGGGAGGTCATCACCGTCCCGGGCTTCCTCGACGAGGAAGTCGAGCTCGAGCTCGAGCCCGGCGGCGACGCGCGCTTCGGTGGTGGCAAGACGGGCTGGGTTGAAGAGGTCGTCCCCGGCGAGCGCCTGGCCTTCTGGTGGTCCACGGACGGCGAGCCGGCCTCGAGAGTGGAGCTCACGCTCGAGCAAGAAGCCGACGGCTACACCCGCCTGCGGGTGGTGGAAGCCCGCCCACTCGAGGTCCTCGACGTCACGGGCATCCCGCTCGCCGGCTCCGGCGGCGTCCAACACGGGCCCGCGATGCTGGCGGGGGTCGCGTGAGTGCCACCGACCAGGTGTTCGGGGCGCTCGCGGACCCCACGCGCCGGGCGCTGCTGAGCACGATCGCCCGGCATCCGTCGACGGCCACCGAACTGGCCGGCGGGTTGCCGATCTCGCGCCAGGCGGTGGTCAAGCACCTGGGCGCGCTAACCGACGCCGGACTCCTCGAGCGCGAGCGAGCCGGGCGCGAGGTGCGCTACCGGGTCACGCCGGCTCCGCTGTCCGACGCGGTCTCGTGGATGGCGCACGTCGGGGCCCAGTGGGATGACCGGCTGGCCGCGCTCGAGCGCTCGTTCGGCGGCCGGAGTCTCAGCGCCTGAGCTTGCGCGCCCAGCTCTCGGTATCCAGCACGTCGGCCTGCCGCGGGAACACCTTCTCCAGCAGCACCCGGTGGACCTCCGGGTCCCTGTCGGCGCAGCAGTCCGAGAGCACGATCAGCTCGTAGTCCCGGTCGGCCGCCTCCCGGAGGGTCGAGAGCACGACCCCGCTGGTGGCGATGCCCGTGAGTACGAGCGTCGTGGCCTGAAGCGATCGCAGCACCACCTCCAGATCGCTGCCCGCGAACGCGCTCACCCGCCGCTTGGTCACCTCGATGTCCCCCGGCTGCGGGGCGACA
>Ga0209577_10000477_pt1 | contig 40820 bp, 39 predicted proteins | sample GraSoiAngelo_109_FD_185874 | JGI IMG/M metagenome (GOLD analysis project Ga0209577, IMG submission 185874) | Grasslands soil microbial communities from the Angelo Coastal Reserve, California, USA - 14_0903_12_20cm (SPAdes) (version 2) | ecosystem: Environmental > Terrestrial > Soil > Grasslands... | reverse complement strand
GGCCACAGGCCCGGCGCCCCGCCGGAGCCGGCCGCGGTTGTAGTCGATGAGCCCCGCCCACACGTCAGCGGAGGCCCGCAGGAGTCCGAAGCAGCGCCGGCGTTGTCTCCTGGTCAGGCGTAGGCCGAGGCGGGCCGTGCGGCAAACCGCGTCCGGTCGGTGTCGATGCACGCCCCCAGGATGGCGGGAGGGTGTGACATCTAACTACATCAATGTGATTTATGAGATGAGCTTCTAGCTGCCGCTCCCGTAGGGGCGGGTCAGGACCTCCAGAAGGTGGCCGTCGAGGTCCTCGAAGTAGACGCCCCGGCCGCCGTCGCGGCGGTTGATCTGACCCGGCTGGGACAGGCCCGGATCGGCCCAGTGCCTCAGCCCTCTGTCGGTGATGCGTCCGAAGATGGAGTCGAAGTCGTCCTCGTCGATGAGGAAGGCGTAGTGCTGGGAAGCGATGTCGCCGGCCACGTCGTGGAAGTCGAGCGAGACGTCGTTGTCGGCCTCCACGACGAGGAAGGGCCCGAAAGGCTCGGCCGGAGGCAGGCCCAGGATCTCGGTGAGGAAGGCGGCCGAGCGCCCCTTGTCCCGGCACCAGACGATGGTGTGGTTCAGGCGCACGCTCATGTGAGAGTCCTCCCGCTCGAGCATCCGGTCGTGGTGGAGAGGTTCATGGCCCGGCAGCGGCCTCCACCTGGGCGGCCAGGGGCAGGAGCCGCTCCTCTGATCCCTCGGGACCGACGAGCTGAAGGCTGGCGGGCAGGCCGGGCCCTCCCGGAGCGGGCACGGGCAGCGACACACAGGGGACGCCGGCCAGGTTGAGCGCGGCTGTCGCCGCGACGAGACGGATCACGGTGTCCAGGCCCTCCGAGCCGTCGACGGGCGGTGGGAAGCACAGGAGGGTGGGCAGAGCGATGGCCTCCACCCGCTCGAAGACGCCGGCCAGCTCGTCCTTCCATGCCTTCTGCACGACCCTGGCCGCGTCGACCTGCTCGGGCGTGAACGTCGAGCCGAAGCCCAGGATGCCGGCCGCGGGCTCGGCCACGGCCTCGGGGTGGGCGGCGAAGAGCTCCCGGTTCACGGCGAAGGCCTCCGAGGCCAGGATTGCGGTGACCGCCTCCGCCGCCGCGAGCCAGCCCGGGAGCTCGACGGGGACGACATCGAGCTCGGCCTCGCCCAGGGCGCGGTCGACGGCGGCCTCTATGACGGGGTCGGTGTCGGGCAGGCGCAGGCGGCCCACGGCGGTGGGCTCGCTGCCGGCGGTGACGAAACCGGGCTCCAAAAGCTGCATGCCCAGTACCAACCCGGCCACGTCCCGAGCCATGGGCCCGATGGTGTCGAGGGAAGGAGACAGCGGCCAGACCCCTTCCAGGGGTACCCGCCCGAAGGTGGTCTTGAGCCCGGCCGTGCCGCAGCAGGCGGACGGTACCCGCACGCTCCCCCCGGTGTCCGAGCCGTAGGCCACGTCGGCGTCACCGTCGGCCACGGCGACGGCCGACCCGCTGGACGAGCCGCCCGGCACCAGGGTGGGGTCGAGCGGGTTCTTGGGCGTCCCGTACCAAGGATTGACCCCGGTGGGCGCCACGGCCAGCTCGTGCAGGTTCACCTTGCCCACGATCCGGGCCCCGGCGGCCCGGGCCCCGGCCATCAGGGGGGCGTCGGCCGCCGCGGCGTGCTCGCCGCGGGTCAGCACCAGGGCGCGGGAGCCCGCCGTGGTGGGCGTGCCCTCGAGATCGACGAGGTCCTTGACCGCCAGCCTGGGACCGGCGCCCTTGTGGTCGAGCCGGAGGATGAAGGTGGACACGCCGCCCAGCATCGCAGAGAGCGACCGCGGCCGCCGTGGGCCGAGTGACGACCGGGGAGCCTCAGGGGGTGGCCAGCACCGTCGTCGTGGTGAGGACCGTCAGCCAGCAGAGGAGGCCGGCGGACACGGCCAGGACCGGAGCCAGGGCCCGGGGGCGCAGGCGCGCGCCCAATACGGCCACGAGGGGGAAGGCGGTGAGGACGAAGCGGGGGCGGGCGCCCAGGGTCTGCGAAGCCAGCGCCAGGGCCACGGTCCCGACCGTGTAGACCAACAGGATCCCGGGGGGCCGCGCCCGCACCAGGACCGCTCCGGCCACGACGATGAAGGCGATGCCCAGGATCACCAGCGTGTTGTTGACGTCGGTGAACGGATGGCGCACGAAGAACGACACCTTCGTCCACGTCGCGGCCGGGTCGAGGCGCTCCCGCCAGCCGTCGTGCTCGACGGTGAGCCACGTGTCCCAGCGCCCGGTGCGGGCCCGGAGGTAGAGCATGAAACCGGCGAACCCCAGAGGCGCCAGGAGGGGCGCGGTCACGGCCGGCCAGGCCCGCTGCCGGCGCACGGCCACGGCGGCTGCCCAGGCGCAGCAGGCCACGAGGACCACGGCGTTGGGCCGGGTGGCGGTGGCCAGGGCGCCGAGCAGGCCGGCCAGCAGCCACCGCTGCCTGAGGAGGGCGAGGAGGCACCCTGCGCCGAAGGCCACCATGGCCCCCTCGGCGTAGGGGATGGTGAAGACGAACGAGGCGGGGAACAGACAGACGCAGGCCGTGGCCCGGTCGGCGGCCGGCGCTCCCCAGAGCTCGCGGGCCAGCAGCCACACGGCCACCGAGGCAGCCAGCCCGAAGGCGGTGGACGCGGCCACCCCCGCGACCACGTAGGACAGGCCGGTGACGGCCACCACCGCCCTCACCGACGCGGGGAAGAGAGGGAAGAAGGCGTGGGCGCTGGATATGACCTGGCCGCCCGCCGTGGTCAGGTGACGGGCGTAGCCGGAGCGGGCCGCCAGCAGGTACCACGAAGAGTCCCAGGGGGCGTAGGTGGCCGCGGCCGGGCGGTGGGCGGTAACGGCGGCGAGGCTCACGGTGATCATCACCAGCACCCGTGACGCCAGGAAGATGAGAGCCGGGCGGCCCAAGTGTCGCAGGCGGGGCCACGCCCCCCGACCCCTGCCGGAGCCCGCGGGCCGGTCCTGTTCGGGCGCAGCTGTCCGCGCCGTGAGGGCCCGCGCCTCTGCGCCCAGGTCTGGGAGCGCAGCCCGAGTCGGCATCAGGTCAAGGTAGGCGCGGGCGCGGGGCCGGACTCAGTCGGGCCGCTACGCGAGGGTGGCCAGGATCCGCTCGATGGCGGCTATCGACATGTCCACGTCGGCCTCGGTCGTGGTGCAGTTGGACACCGATACGCGCATCAGCCGCCTTCCCCGCCAGGTGGTGCCGCCCATCCAGCAGGTGCCGTCGCGCTGGATGGCGGCGATGACGCCATCGGTCCGCTCGTCGTCACCGAAGCTGACCAGCACCTGGTTGAGCACCACCTGGTTGGCGATGGTGACCCCGTCCAGGGCGCCCAGGCCCTGGGCGAAGCGCCGGGCCAGCTTGCAGCAGCGCTCGACGAGCAGGGCCACGCCCCCACGGCCCAGCTCGGCCAGCGCGGCCCAGGTCGCGAACCCCCGGGCCCGCCGGGACGACTCGGGCACGAAGTCGGAGGGGGCCCGCACCGGCCCGCTCCCGTGCCCGACCAGGTAGGCGGCGGTGAAGGACATCGAGGCCGCGTGGGCCCCGGGGTGGGCGCAGAACACGTAGCCGGAGTCGTAGGGCACGTTCAGCCACTTGTGGCCGTCGGTGGCCCACGAGTCGGCCTGCTCGATCCCCGCGGTCAGATGCCGGGTCGAGGGGCTCGCCGCGGCCCAGAGCCCGAAGGCGCCGTCGACGTGGACCCACGCCCCGTGCTCGTGAGCGGCCTGGCAGGCCAGGGCCAGGTCGTCGCAGGCGCCCGTGTTCACGTTCCCGGCCTGCACGCAAACGATGGTGGGCCCGGCCGGAGCCGCGTCCAGGGCCCGCACCAGCATGGCCGCGTCGATGGCGCCGTCAGGGCCGGCGGGCACCTCCTGCACCGCCCCCGCGCCCAGTCCCAGGAGGCGCAGGGAACGGTCGATGGTGGCGTGCCGCTCCGCGCTGGCCAGGACCCGTACCGCAGGCGCACCGGGCAGGCCCCGAGATTCCACGTCCCATCCCACGCGGGCCAGCACGTGGTTGCGGGCCGCGGCCAGCCCGACGGTGTTGGCCGCCTGCCCACCGGTCACGAACCCGAAGGACGCAGACCCCGGCAGGCCCAGGATCTCCTTCAGCCACCCGCCCGCCACCTCCTCGGCCACCGCGGCGGCCGGGGATGTCACCGCGTTGAAGGCGGGCTGGTCCCAGCCCGTCGTGAGCAGATCCGCGCACATGGCCGCCGGCGTCGCGCCCCCGACGACGAAGCCGAAGTAGCGGGGCCCGGCCGTCGCCACCAACCCCGGCTCGGCCGCGGCCACGAGCCGCTCGATCACGTCGGAGGAGGAGGTGCCCTGCTCGCTCAGCCCAAGGGCAAAGGCGGCCCGCAGGCTGTCGGGATCGACGGTCGGGCCCACCGGCCCATCACCGACCTTGTCCCGATAAGTGGCGATCCGCTCGGCCGTCTGGGACACCAGCTCCTGGAGCTTCATGCCTCCAGGATGCCCCGACGGCGCTAGTACCGTGGCGCCACGCATGGCTCCGTTGGCCAACCCCACCCGTGAGCGCAACGAGCGCATCGTCGAGCTCTACCGTTCGGGCGTCACCCTGCAGGAGATCGGTGACCGGTTCGGCGTGACCCGGGAACGAGTCCGCCAGATCGTGGCTCGAGCCGAGGGTGCACCGAAGCGCCGGACCGGGCGCGCCGGTAACGACGCGGGGAGGGCCTCGTCGGAGCGGGTGCGGCTGAGAATCGGCAACCTGGCCAAGGCCGTGCTGGTCACGGGCCAGGCCTATCAGGATCCCAAGGACGCCCTCAACGAGTTCGTCTCCAACGCCGCCGACGAGTACGCCGAGCTCGGATCGCGCGGGGAGCGTGTCCGTGTGCTCCTCCGCCGCAAGGGCAAGCGACCGGTCATCGCCATAGACGACGTCGGTAGGGGGATGGACCCCGATCGCCTGCGGCAGGTGGCCCGCAGCCTGTTCGAGTCCTCCAAGGCCGGCGACGCCCGCACCCTCGGTGAGAAGGCGATCGGCCTGCTGGCCTTTCAGCAGCTCGGCGGACGGTGCGACGTCGTGTCTCGCGCCGAGGGCAGCGAGGAGACGTGGACGTTACGTCTGGAACGAGGACGGGCCGACGCCTCCCTGGCCAGAGAGCGTCGCCGCCCCCGCCAGCTCGCCGGCACCACGGTGTACCTGACCGAGCTGGAGCCTGAGGTGCTGCGCGTCCTCACACAGCGCAAGGTGGTGGACTATCTGCGGCGGCGCCGGAGCGCGGCGCTGGCCCGGGGCGACTACACCATCGAAGTTGTCGAGGGCAGGTCGGCCGAGCTGGTGACGGCCGAGGAGCCCCAAGGCGTCCGCATCGAGATCCCGGCCCAGCCCACCTTGTGGGGCCGCATCGAGTTCGCCCTCTACGTCGCCCCCGACGCCGTCCGCCAGCGACGGGTCGCGGTCGTGGGCCGTGCGGGGACGACGATCATCGACGACCTGGCTGAGCTCGACGAGTTCGAGCACGAGCCCTGGATCTCGGGCCACGTCTCGGGCCAGATCTTGTTCGAGGCGCTGCAGCAGAGCACGGGACGGCGAGCGGTCCTCCTCGACCGAGACGCCTTTCCCGTCTTCCGCGACGCGGTCCGGTCCGTCGAGCCGGTCGTGGCGCGGACGGTCGATCAGGTTCGCCGTGAGGTCGACGCCCAGACCGCCGACCGTCTTTCCGACACACTCCGGCGCATCTTCGGCCGCGTCCTCAAGGAGCTGGCCGACCTGGAGAACCCGATGCGCACCCTCGTGGGATCCGAGATCGGCGACGGAGGGCTGCTCGATCCCGTCGAGACCGACGGGCGGGATGGCGCCGGTCCGGACCAGGGGGACGCGGGCGACTCGGAGCCGACCCTCGACGATCTCTCGCCCGGCACTCCGCCGCCACCGCCTCCGTCCGACGACACCGCCTCCAACGATGCTCGGCCCGATCGGAGCCGGAGCCGGAACCTCCCTACCGTCGCGCCCGACCCCGAGCCTGGTCACGCCCGGAGCCGGTTCGACCCCGATGCCGGGATCGTGTTCTTCAACGACCGCCACTCCGACTACCTGCTCGTCAAGGGAGACGAGAGCTCGCTCCTCGACTACCTCTCGACCCTGGTGGCCAAGGAGTACGTGGTCTACAACAACCCCCGAGCCTCCAGCGAGGACATAGGCGAGGAGATGGTGCGCATGCTCATCCGGGTGCGCCGCCACCTGCCGCGACGGCGCTGAGTCACCGCCCCAGGGACGCTGATCGCCTGGGGTGGGTAGCGTCGGGTGACCGTCTGGACCGGGAGGTCGCCATGCCCGCTGTGTTCGTCCACGGGGTGCCCGAGACCCCCGCCCTGTGGGACGCGCTGCGTTCCCATCTGAGCCGCACCGACGCGGTGGCTCTCCGGCTTCCGGCGTTCGGGTCTCCCCGTCCGCAGGGCTTCGGCGCCACCAAGGAGGACTACGTGGCCTGGCTGGTGGCCGAGGTGGGCCGGCTGGGCGCCCAGGGCCCCGTCGACCTCGTCGGCCACGACTGGGGTGGCGGCTTCGTGGTGCGCCTGGTCAGCACCGAGCCCGACCTGGTGCGCACCTGGGTCACCGACGCGGCGGGGATCGGGGACGTGAGCTTCGAGTGGCACGAGTTCGCCAAGATCTGGCAGACACCGGGGGCGGGCGAGGAGTTCTTCCGCCAGCAACTGGCCCAGCCCGCCGAGGCACGGGGCGGGGTGTTCGAGACCTTCGGCGTTCCCGCTGAGTCGGCTCGGGCCCTGGGCGGGTGGGCCGACGAGACCATGGCCGCGGCCATCCTGGACCTCTACCGCTCGGCCGTCGACGTGGGCAAGGAGTGGGGCCCCGACTTCCGCGACGTCCCCAAGCCGGGACTGGTCGTCATCCCGTCCGACGACCCCTTCCTGTCGGCCGGCGGCGCCCGCTCGGCGGCCCGGGAGGCGGGGGCGAAGACGGCCGAGCTCGACGGGCTGGGCCACTGGTGGATGCTCCAGGACCCCCAGCGCGCCGCCCGCGTGCTCGAGGACTTCTGGGCGTCCACGCCCTGATCACGGTGGCGTGTCCCGGAACCCGATCTCCTTGTGGGTGCCGTCGCATAGAGGCTTGATCGACGATCCGCCGCAGCGGCACAAGGTCACGCGGTTGCGGGTCTCCAGGGCCTGGCCGTCGGAGCGCTCGACGGGGACGCATCCCGTGACCCACAGGGGCCCGTCGGCGATGACCGAGACCTGGGCGGGCAGGTCGGGCTCGACCGCCTCGCCCTCCACCTCGTAGCTGAGCGCGCCCGACGGGCAGCGCTCGATCATCGACATGACCTGGCCCCGGACCGCGCTGTCGTCGGTCGAGCCCGTCATCTTCCACACGTTGGTGAGGCGGTTGCCGCAGAACCCGGCGTGCTCGCAGATGCGTCGATCGTCGAGCACGGTGATCCCGGTGCCCTGGTAGCGCTTGGCCCGGTCCCGGTAGCGGTCGGTGGGGGCTGCCTCCGTGCCGTCGAAGTCGGCGCCCTTGTGGGTGCCGTCGCAGAAGGGCTTGTTGGCCGAGCCCCCGCACCGGCAGAGGGCGTACCCGGGCGAGATGTGGACCACGTCCTCGGTGCGCCAGGCCAAGGGCTCGGCGTGCTCGGACACCACGGCGCGCTTGCGCCGCAGAGGTAGGCCGCCCAGCACGAGGTACGGTCCGTTGGCCTGCACCGTGATACGGGGAGTCTCGGGTGGCGTCGGGGTGCTCATGGACCCAGCCTGGCACGGCTCCGAGGCTCGGGCCTCCCGGCACAGGATCAGAGACGGGCGGGACATACGCTCCTGGCATGCCTGTCTGCGAGATCACCGACGAGGGCCGGGTGCGCACCATTCGCCTCAACCGCCCGGAGAAGAAGAACGCCCTCAGCAACGAGCTGGCCTGGGCCGTCGTGACCGCGGTCGAAGAGGCGGCCAGGGACGACGACGTGTGGGTCATAGCGGTGACGGGGACCGGTGACGCCTTCTGCTCCGGGCTCGACCTCAGCGGGGCCGGCTCGGACAGCTCACCCCTGAGCCCGCAGAGCCGGTACCTGGACGACATCGGCTGGGTCGGTCGCTTCCCCCTGGTCCTACGTCAGCTGTGCGAGAAGCCCGTGGTGGCCGGCATCAACGGCGTGGCCGCGGGCGCGGGCCTGTCATTGGCGATGGCCTGCGACATCCGCCTGGGGGCCCGCAGCCTGCGCCTCATCGCCGGCTATCCGCGCGTCGGGGGCTCGCCCGACGGGGGGCTCACGTGGACCCTGCCCCAGGCCATCGGATACGAGCAGGCCATGCGCTTCCTCCTGGAGAACCGCACGGTTGACGCCGAGGAGGCGCTCCGGCTCGGGCTGGTGGGCGAGGTGGTCGACGACGGTGTGTTCGCCGAGCGGCTGGCCGAGTACTGCGCCCTGCTGGCGGAACGGTCCCCGATCATGGCCCGGCTCACCAAACGCGGGCTGGCCAAGGCCACCACCGCCGTGGACCTCGAGATGCACGTCCGCTTCGAGCTGGCCAACATCGCCCGCGCCTTTCAGAGCCGGGACGCGGAGGAGGCCCGCAAGGCCTTCTTCGAGAAGCGGCCCCCCACCTTCGAGGGACGATGATCCCGCGCCCCCCGCCTCTACCTTGAGGCGGTGCAGCTCGCCGACCTCGTGGCCACGTCGGCCACCCTTGCCGGAACCAGGTCCCGGTCGGCCAAGGTGCGGGCCTTGGCCGACCTGCTGGGGCGGTCGCCCCACGAGGAGTCGGCCGTGCTCGTCGGGTTCCTCGTCGGCGCCCCCCGTCAAGGCCGGGTCGGGGTGGGGTGGAGCACCTTGGCCCACGCCTCCGACATCCCGCCGGCCATGGACCCGTCCCTCACCCTCGCCGACGTCGACGGCGTCATCGACCGGATCGGGCGCACCGCCGGGGCCGGGAGCGCGTCCGCCCGCCAGGGCCTGATCGCCGGCCTCTTCTCACGGGCGACGGAGGACGAGGCGGACTTCCTGCGCCGGCTCCTGCTGGGCGACCTGCGCCAGGGGGCCCTGGAGGGTGTCATGGCCGACGGGATCGCGGCCGCCGCCGGTGTCGCGCCTCGGATGGTGAGGCGGGCGGCCATGCTGGCCGGGGACCTGCCCCTGGTGGCGGCCGTGGCCCTGGCCCAGGGCGAGGCCGGTCTGGCCCGGATCGGCCTCCGGGTCCTCACACCCGTGCTCCCCATGCTCGCCGCCACCGCGGCCAGCGTGGGCCAGGCCCTGGAGGCCACCGGGCGCAGCTCGGTCGAATGGAAGCTGGACGGCGCGCGCGTCCAGGTCCACCGGGAGGGGGAGACGGTCCGGCTCTTCACCCGAAGCCTCAAGGACGTCACCGACCGTCTGCCCGCCATCGTCGAGGTGGTCCGGGCCCTGCCCGCCAGCGAGGTGATCCTCGACGGCGAGGTCTTCGGCGCCGGCCTGGACGAGGAGGGCGCGGGCTTGTTCCAGGACACCATGAGCCGCTTGTCCCGCCACGAGCCCTCGCCCGACTCCCACCTCAGCGTTCGCTTCTTCGACGTGCTCCACCTGGACGGCCAGGACCTGATCGACCGGCCTCTCGAGGAGCGGCTGGCCCACCTGGAGTCCGTGGCCGGCGCCTACCGCGTTCCCGGCATCCTCACCGCCGACGCGTCCGAGGCCGAAGCCTTCTGCGCCGACGCCCTGGCCCGGGGCCACGAGGGCGTCATGGTCAAGTCCGCGTCCAGCCTCTACCAGGCCGGGCGACGGGGCAGCGCCTGGCGCAAGGTCAAGCCCGTGCGCACCCTCGACCTGGTCGTGCTGGCGGCCGAGTGGGGGCACGGCCGGCGCCGGGGCTGGCTGTCCAACCTCCACCTCGGCGCGCGCGACCCGGCCACCGACGGGTTCGTGATGGTGGGCAAGACCTTCAAGGGCCTCACCGACGCCCTCCTGGCCTGGCAGACCGAGCGCTTCCTCGAGCTGGAGACGGAACGGACCGGCATCACCGTTCACGTCCGCCCCGAGCTGGTGGTCGAGATCGCCCTCGACGGTGTCCAGCGCTCGCCCCGCTATCCCGGCGGCGTGGCCCTGCGCTTCGCCCGGGTCAAGCGCTACAGACAGGACAAGAAGGCGGAGGACGCGGACACCATCGACGCGGTCAGGTCGCTGCTGGCCGGGAGCTGACCGCTCGGGCTGCCGCCGCCGTCACCCGACGGGCTCGGCCCTGCGGGCGTCGGTGACCACCCGCACCAGACCGGCGACCGGGTCGACCTCGACCTCGGCGCCCTCCGGTATGTCGCGCAGAGCCCCCGGGGCCCCGATGACCGCGGGGATCCCCAGCTCCCGGGCCATGACTGCGGCGTGGCACAGCAGGGACCCGTCGGCGGTCACCAGGGCCCCGGCCAGGGCCAGGATGGTGTTGTAGGCCGGCGTGGTGAAGCGCACCACCAGGACGTCGCCCGGCTCCATGGCCCCGACGGCCTCCTCGGGGCTGTGGGCGACGCGGGCCCGGCCCCGGTAGGCGGCGGAGCCAACCCCGACTCCCCGCAGGGCCGCCCCGGCTTGCTCGGTCTCGTGGGCCGCCATTCCCAGCTGGACGAGAAGGGCCTGTATGGCTCCCACCAGCACCCGATGGGCCGGGGCCAGGACTTCGAGGGGCGGGGTGGGCTCCTCGGGACCCAGGCGGGCCGGGGGCTCGAGGGTTGCCAGCTGGCGCCGGCGCTCGGCCCGCCGGGCCAGCTCGGCCGGGCCGGGACCGGTCCCGTCGCGCACCAGGGGCACCACCTCGTGGGCGTCCAGCTCGAGTACGTGCTCGGCCAGGCTGATGCGCCCCGCCGCCCGCAGCCTGCGCCCCCCCTCCAGGAGGGCGCGGCGGAGCAGGCCGACGGGGAGCTCCACCGTGTTGGGGCCGTTGTCGTCGCGGAGGTCCATGGTGGCCCGGGCCTCGCCCAGCCTCTCGTCGAAGCGGGCCCGCTCCGGGGCGGGGACCCGATGGCGCAGGGCTGCACCCACGGCCGAGCCCCGGGCCTTTTCGGCCGCGGGGTCGGCGCCCTCGGCGCCCTCCAGGATGGTCGCCAGCACCACATCGGGCTGCTCGTCCAGCGTGAGCCCGTCCAGGTCGTAACGGGTCACCATCATGGGGCCCTTGCGCGTCAGGTAGTCGTCCAGGAGGGTGGCGCACTCGGGCGAGATGGCCCGTACCTCGCCCAGGTCTCGAGGCGTCGTTGCTGAGGCAGCCACCAGCCGGCGCAGCCGGGCCACGGTCGCAGCCGGCGCCGAGGTGGAGGGCGACGCCCCCACCAGGGCAGGGACGACCTCGGCGGCGCTGATCCCCCACCGCTGGCAGTCGGCCAGGAGCAGGCCGATGGGCCCCAGGTCGAAGGCATGCAGGTAGAAGTGGAGCTCGAAGTTGTCCCGGCAGTAGGCCAGCAGGCGCTCGAGGTGAGAGGCCAGCCCGGCGTCGTCGAGGCAGGACACGTCTACGGCGCCCAAGGCGGCGTTGTCGCCCTCCAGCCGGGGTCGCAGCGTCGTGCTCCACTCCTCCACCATGCGCCGCCACGGGCGGGTGCGAAGGGTGGTGGCCGCCCGTCTGGCCCGCCTGCGCATCGCGGGGTGGAGGCGCACGGCCAGCCTGAGGATGGGCAGCGGTGGCAGCTTGGACGGGGGGCGGTCGGGGGCGATGAGCGGGCGCAGCCGGGTGTACATGAAGCCGTGCACGAAGCGCACCTCGAGGGTGTCGGCAGGCATGCCGAACTCCTCGAAGGCGCGCCTCATGGACGTGGTGCAGCCCTGCATCAGCCACTGCGACAGCGGCGTCGTGCCTCCGGGGTAGTGGCTGCGATCGAGCTCCCACATCCCCGGGCCAGGCGGGTCGAACGCCTCGTCCGTCGCTCGGTCGACCGCGCCTTGGAGGTCATCGACGATCGGGCCACGTTACCTGTCCCGCGCCCGAGCCCCCGGGGTGTACAACCGCGGCCATGAGCGAGCCGCGCCGGCCCCAGGGCCACGAGTTCGACGTGATGTACGCGAGCACCCCTCCGTGGGACATCGGCCGGCCCCAGCCCGCCTATGTCGCCCTGGCCGAGTCGGGCGCCCTGCGGGGACGGGTGCTGGACGTCGGCTGCGGGACGGGGGAGCACGCCCTCATGGCCGCCGCCCTGGGCCTGGACGCCACCGGCGTGGACTCCGCCCCCACCGCCATCGCCAAGGCGGAGGCCAAGGCCGAGGAGCGAGGGCTGCGGGCCCGCTTCCTCGTGGCCGACGCCCTGGAGCTTGCGGCTCTTGGGGAGAGCTTCGACACCGTCCTCGACTGCGGGCTGTTCCACGTGTTCGACGACGACGACCGGCCCCGCTTCGTCGAGAGTCTGGCTGCCGCGGTCCCCCCCGGGGGTCGATACCACATGCTGTGCTTCAGTGACCGCCAGCCTGGCGAGTGGGGCCCGCGCCGGGTGGGCCAGGACGAGATCAGGGCCAGCTTCTCCGCCGGCTGGCGCATCCAGTCGATCGACGCGGCAACCATCGAGATCACCCTCGGCCCCGAGGGGGTGCAGGCCTGGCTCGCCTCGATGGTCCGGACCTGAGGGCCGTCCGGCGCGGGCGGACGGGGCGGACGTACGCGGGCGCCAAGCTCCTCGGCCAGGTCCCTCAGCGCAGAACGGTGGGGGTTCCCGTGCCCGCCAGCTCCACCCAGGTGCGGCCGGGCAGGAAGGACACGGGCTGGCCGTCGCTGCCCGTGTAGGAGATGACGGCGTCAGGGGTGGGCTTGGACCAGTGCCCCTTCACCACCTTGCCCCCGGCCAGGATCCAGGCGTCGCCCGAGCCCACCACCTGGGCCACGAGCACGGGGGAGTGCAGGGTGTCGAAGTCGCCCGGGCTCGGGACCCAGGGCACGAACTGCACGACCACGTTGGTGGCGATGAGCTGACCTCCCCCCTCCACCACGTGGGGCTGGCCGTTGATCGCTCGCCGCCACCCGGCGGCCGGGTCCCAGTCGTAGAAGACGTGCTGGGTGCCGACGACTGTCTCGAGATGGGACGCAGGCTGGGCTCCGGCCGGGGCGAAGGGCTGGCCCGGGGGCAGGAAGGGGAACAGGGGAGGGGGCGGCTTGGCCCCGGCCGCCCCGGGGAAGGCGTAGAGGCGGGCTGTGGAGGAGAAGAGCTTGTGGTCCGAGGGCTTCTCCCTGCGCAGGAAGTAGGCGCCGGGATCGGCCGACTCACCCACGTCGATCATGGACGTGGCGTGGAGCAGGTTGACGAACTTGGCCGTGCCCCCCGAGTAGGCGAACAGGCCCCCGATGGGGCGCACGAGCGGCGGGTCGGTGGGTCGCACCGACCGGATCGATCCCACGGGATCGGCGTCGGTGGACTGGAACACGGCCACGAAGCGGGTGTCCCCGCCCTCGATGATCTCCTCGTAGACGACGTCGGCCGCCTGCAGGCCGGACTGAGGCCGGGCCGGGGGCTCGTTCTCGATCTTCACCACCAGGGCGGGACGGGAGGCGTGGCCGGGGTTGTCCACGGGGAGCCCGGTCAGGGGGTACACGGGCGCGGCCGGCACGGCCGAGGTCGACGACGACGACGAGGAGGACGAGGTGGTGGGCGCGGCGCGCACCACCTTGCGGCTCGAAGAGGAGCAGGCGGCCGCGGCCAGGCAGCCGGCGAGCACGGCGGACAGGGCGAGGCGGCCGGGCCCAGGCCGTCCACCCCGGCGCCGAGGGGCACGGGCCCCGGGGTGGGCCGGGTCGGGGTTGCGATCGAGGTTGCTCTCCATGGTCCCGGCCCAGTTCAGCACGTGGCGCCCCTCGGGGAGGTGCACGTCAGGTCGGGCCGAAGCGGGCCCTGAGCTTGGCCTTCTCCACCTTGCCCATGGCGTTGCGGGGGAGGGCGTCGACCACGTGCACCTGCCTGGGCACCTTGAAGGGGGCCAGGCGCCGGCGCGCCCGCTCCTGCAGGTCGTCCACGTCGAGGGTGCGCCCGGGCTCGGCCGTTACCACCGCCACCACGGCCTCGCCCAGGTCGGGATGGGGCACTCCGATCACCGCGCTCTCCAGAACCCCGTCCACGGCGTCGAGAACCTCCTCGACCTCCACCGGGTACACGTTCAAGCCCCCGGAGATGACGAGGTCCTTGCACCGCCCCGCGATGCGCAGGTAGCCACCGGCGTCGAAGCTGCCCAGGTCGCCGGTGCGGAAGAACCCGTCGGCGGTGAACTCCGAGACCGACAGCTCGGGGCGCTTCCAGTAGCCGGCGAAGACGTTCGGCCCTCTCACCTCGATCTGGCCCACCCCTCCGGCGGGGACGGGCGTCCCCGTCTCGGCGTCGGTCACCCGCACCTCGACGTCGGGCAGGGGCAGGCCCACGGTGCCGGGGCGTCGCTCTCCCTCTAGCGGGTTGGAGGTGATCATGGTGGTCTCGGTCATCCCGTAACGCTCCAGGATGTCGTGGCCGGTTCGGGATCGGAACTCGTCGTGGGTCGACGCCAGGAGCGGGGCCGACCCCGCGACGAAGAGTCGCATGCCCGCGCAGGCAGCCCTGTCCAGGCGGCGATCGCCGAGCAGGCGCGTGTACATGGTCGGAACCCCCATGAACACGGTGGCATGCCCCAGGTGGGCGAGCACCACCTCGACGTCGAAGCGGGGCAGGAACACCATGCCTGTGCCGTTGGCCAGCACGCAGTTGATGGCGACGAACAGGCCATGGGTGTGGAACACGGGCAGGGCGTGGAGGAGCACGTCGTCGGGCCGGAAGCCCCACACCCGGTGCAGGACGGCGGCGTTGGAAGCCAGGTTGGCCTGGGTGAGCATGGCCCCCTTGGGCCTGCCCGTGGTCCCGCTCGTGTAGAGCATGGCGGCCACGTCCCCGGGCGCCACGGCCACGTCGTCGAACACCGTGGTCTGCGCCTGCGCCGCCTGCGCCAGCGTCCCTGCGCCCGAGGCGTCGGCGCTCAGCACGGCGGGCCCCTTGGGGGTCCCGGCCCGGCCCGGGTCCCGCACGAGCACGGCGGGCTCGGCGTCGGCCAGGAGGTATCCCACCTCCTCGTCGGTGTAGGCCGTGTTCAGGGGCAGCAGGACGGCCCCGGTCCGCAGGCAGGCCAGATACAACAGCACGGAGAGGGGCGACTTCTCGATCTGCACGGCCACGCGCTCGCCCGGACCGACGCCATGGGATCGCAGGGCGTGGGCCAGCTGGGCCGAGCGCTGCCCGGCCTCGCCGTAGCCGATGGTCCCGCCCCCGGGCAGCACGAGGAGGGGCGTGGATGGATCCCGTGGACGCGCCGCCGCGAACAGCGCCGGGAGCGTGGACCAGCCTGACACCGACGGGATGCTACGCACCTGCCCCCGGGCCGGCGCCCGCCCCTGAAGTCGGGTCCCCGGCTCACGTCTCCTCTACCGTGAGACGCCTGAGCGGGAGCCAGGTCAGCCGCGGCATCGAGACGAGAGGGACGTCACAGGTGGACTCAGGCACCGACAAGCTGCTCGTCGCCGTCGAGTCCGGGATGGCCCGGGTGACGTTCAACAACCCGGCCAAGCACAACGCCCTCTCCGTCGACATGCTGGCGGCACTGCCCCCGGTGCTGTCCGCCCTCCAGGACGACCCCGACGTGCGCGTCGTCGTGGTGACCGGTGCGGGTGAGAGGGCGTTCGCGTCGGGCGCCGACATATCCGAGTTCGGCGAGCAGCGCACCTCCCCTGAGGCCAGGGCCGGCTACGACCGCCACATGGCGGAGGCGGCCCGGGCCTGGGCCGCCATGGACAAGCCCGTCATCGCGATGATCCGGGGCTACTGCATGGGGGGCGGGCTGCTGACGGCGATGCAGGCCGACATCCGCATGGCCTCCGACGACAGCCAGTTCGCCGTTCCCGCCGCCCGCCTCGGCCTGGGCTACGGCTACGCCGGGGTCACCGCCCTCGCCGACCTGGTCGGGCCGGCCTGGACGGCGGAGATCCTCTTCTCGGCCCGGCGCCTCTCGGCCGCCGAGGCGGTGCGCATCGGTCTCGTCAACCGGGTGGTGGCGGGAGAGGAGCTGGAGGGCGAGGTCGTGGCCCTGGCCCGGGCCATACAGGCCAACGCCCCCCTCACCGTGGCCGCGTGCAAGGTCGCCATCAGGGAGGCGCGGCGCGATCCCGATGGGCGGGACCTGGCCCACGTGGCCCGCCTGGTGGAGGCCTGCTTCCGGTCGCAGGACTACCTGGAAGGACAGCGAGCCTTCGAGGAGAAGCGCCCGCCTCGCTTCACGGGGAGGTGACGGCCAACCGGGCCGGGGCCCGCCCCGAGGACGCGCCCCGCTTGCGAGCCGCTCCCGCGTCCCCGCCCCGCGGGGCGGCCACCGCCTTGCAGGCCCGCGGCGCGGGGGCGGCGATGGCCGCGGGCGCGGCCGGTCTGTACTGCGTGGGGTGGGGTCGGGCCTTCGGGTGGGACGCGTCCAACACCGTGGGCCGCTTCGTCGCCACCCCTTCCCTGCTCGACCCCTTCCGCCGCCAGGTCAGCTTCAACAACCAGGTGCTGTTCTCGGCCTTGGAGCACGTCGTCTTCTCGGCCACGGGGTCGACCGACGAGCGCGTCATGCGGGTGCTGCCCATCGCCTTCGGCGCGGCCGCGGTCGGGTTCCTGGCCTGGGCGGTGGCCTGCAGGCAGGGACTCCTGGCCGGGATGACCGCGGGTGTCGTGCTCGGGGCCAACCCCCTGGCCCTGCTGGAGTTCAGAGAGGCCCGGGGCTACAGCCTGCTCGTGCTGTGCGCCGTGGTCGGCACCTGGCTGCTCGTGGGGCTGGAGGAAGGGGACCGCCAGCCCCGAGGCCGGGTGCTGGCCTGCTGCGCGGTCATGGCCGTCGGGGTGGGCACCCACCTCTACGGGCTGGCCGTGCTCGCCACCCACGCCGCGGCGTTGAGCGGGGACCGGGCCCGGCTCCGGCGCTGGCTGCCCCGTTGGGCCGCGGCCGGGGCCGCGGGTCTGGCGCCCGCCACCATCCCGGTGACCAGGGCCCTGGCCCACCGCCAGTTCAGGACCTTCCGCCCCCTCTTCCCCCTGCGGGTGGCCTACGACCTGCTGGGCGGCCAGCCCCTGGCCTTCCTGGCCCTGGCACCGCTGGCCCTGATCGGGCTCTGGACGCTGCGGCGCCGGCGCCCGGTGGCGGCCACGCTGGGTGCGGTGGCCGTCATGATCGGGGCGGCCTGGCTCCTCGGGCCCGAGTTCCTCTACTCCCGGTTCTTCATCTGGCTGCTACCGGCCGTGGCCGTCCTGGTCGCCCTCACCGTGGCCCGGCGGCCGGCCCTGGCCGCCTTGGTGCTGGTGGCGGTGGGGGCGCAGGTCGTCACCGCCCTCCCCGAGCTGGGCGAGGACCAGTTCCCCAACCGTGTCGCAGCCGGGCTGGTCGCGCGTGCCAAGCTGAACGGGAGCCGACCATGCGCCATTCGCTCCACGGCCACGACCCTCGCTGCCTACACCCAGGATTTGACGATCGTTCGCGACCCCGCCCAGCTCGACGGCTGCGACCTCGTGGTGGTGGCCGAAGGACCCTTCGACGCGGGCCTGGTCCGGTCCGCGGCGCAGCGCTTTCCCTATTCGCTCGACCTGCCCGCAGAGAAGCCCGGGGTCGCCTTCTCCCGGGCGCCGCTGACGCTGAAGGGGTGAGGGGCCTGGCCGCGCCTCACAGCCGGTCTCCAGGCAAAGCTGATCCCATGGGGTGGGTGTCCATGGCGTGCGTGTCCAGGGCGGTGTGGCGGTGACCGGCGTGCTGGAGAGACCGGGGCGGGCGGGAGACGCCCAGCAGAGCGAGGCGCTGGCCGCGGCCGGGGTCAGCGCCGTGGTGACGGCGGTGCTCATCGCCGTGGGCCTGGCCGGGCCCGACATCGCCGCCCACGTCTACCAGCGCTCCTTCTTCCTGCAGCACGGGTTCATCCTCTGGAACAACCTCTGGTACGCGGGGCGCTACCAGTTCATCACGTACAGCCCCCTGTACTACCCGCTGGCCGCGGTCGCGGGGCTGGGGCTGCTGGCCGTGTTCTCCGCCGCGCTGGCGACCTTCGGCTTCACGTCGGTGGTGGGCCACCGCTGGGGCCGGGTGGCGCGCTGGTCGAGCTGGAGCTTCGCCCTGATCTGGCCCGCGGGCGTGGTGATAACGGGCGTGCTTCCCTTCGCCCTGGGGATGGCCTTCGGCCTGGTGGCCCTGGCCGCCCTGCAGCGGGGCTCCTACCGGTGGTTCGCGGCCGGCGCCGTTCTCGCTCTGGCCACCAGCGTGCTGTCCTTCGTCCTGCTGGGGATGGCCATGGGCGGCGCCGCCCTGGCCCGCCGGTCCGACTGGCGCCGGCTGACCTGGCCCGGCCTCGTGGTCCTGGGCGCGCTCGGGGTCGAGCTGGTCGTGTGGGGCATCTTCCGCACCGGCGGGCGCTACCCCTTCGGCAACGACGACTTCGTCAACGCCTGCATCTTCGCGGTGGCGGGGGCGGTGCTGGCGTGGAGGATCGAGGCCCTGCGGGGCATGCGCTGGCTCTTCGTCGCCTACGGGGTGGCCTGCGCCATCGCCTTCGTCCTCCCCTCCGAGCTGGGCTCGAACATCGCCCGAGTCCGCCTCCTGGCCGTCCCCATCGGCCTGCTCCTGGTGAGCATTCGACGCTGGCGGCCCCTCCCCATCTGCCTGCTGGCGGTCGGGGCCACGGTCTGGTGGAACCTGACCTCGCTCACGGGCGCCTACGCCCGTTCCTCGGGTGACCAGAGCTCGAAGGCGACCTTCTGGAGCCCGGCGGTCGACTACCTACGGGCCCACCTGTCCCCCGACTACCGGGTCGAGGTGGTCGACACGTCGGGGCACTGGCCCGCGGTCTACTTCCCCCAGGCCGGAATACCCGTTGCCCGGGGCTGGTTCCGCCAGGACGACTTCCCTCAGAACGAGGTCCTGTACGACTCCCTGGACGCAGCCCACTATCTGAGCTGGCTGCGAACCCTGGGCGTGGGCTACGTGGTCCTGTCCGACGCCGCCCCCGACTACAGCTCGGTCCGGGAGGCGGCCCTGCTGCGCAGCGGCCAGTCGGGCCTGCCCGTCGTCATGGATGCGCCCCACATCACCGTCTTCCGGGTTCCCGAGCCCGAGGCCATGGTGAGCGGGCCCGGCGCGCCCCACATCACCAAGCTCGAGCCCGCCCGCATGACAGTGAGCCTCACCGAGCCCGGGACCTTCCGGTTGGCTGTGCACTGGTCCCCGTACTGGTCGACCTCGCTGGGCTGTCTCACCCCGGCCACGGACGGCACCATGCTCCTGCTGGCCTCCAGGGCGGGGACGGCCGACGTCGAGTTCCGGTTCAACGCCGCCCGAGCCGTGGAGAGCCTGTCCGGCGCCAGCGGGCGCTGCGAGCCGGCCCGGGAGACATCGCCCTGAGCGACCGCTACGCGGCCTTCTCCAGCCTGACCTTCGAGCGCCCCGACGACGGCGTGCTGGGTATCGTCCTCGCCGGCCCCGGCCTCAACGCCGTCAGCGCGGCCATGCACCGGGAACTGGCCGACGTCTGGCTGGAGATAGACCGGGATCCCGACGTGCGGGTGGCCCTGGTCCGAGGGGAGGGAAGCGCCTTCTCCGCCGGGGGCAGCTTCGAGCTCATCGACTCCCAGATCCACGACTACGGGGCCCGGACCCGGGTGCTCAAGGAGGCGCGCGACCTGGTCTACAACGTCATCAACTGCTCCAAGCCCGTGGTGTCGGCCATCCACGGCCCTGCGGTGGGCGCGGGCCTCGCCGTCGGGCTCCTGGCCGACGTCTCCGTCGTCGCCCGCACGGCCCGCATCATCGACGGCCATACCCGCCTGGGTGTCGCCGCCGGCGACCACGCCGTGATCTGCTGGCCCCTGCTGTGCGGGATGGCCAAGGCCAAGTACCACCTGCTCACCTGCGAGGAGATATCGGGGGAGGAGGCGGAGCGGCTCGGCCTCGTCTCGCTGTGCGTCGACGACGACCAGCTCCAGAGCCGGGCCCTGGAGGTGGCGGGGTCGTTGGCCCGGGGCGCGCAGAGCGCCATTCGCTGGACCAAGCAGGCCCTCAACAACTGGTACCGCATGCTCGGCCCCGCCTTCGACGCGTCCATCGCCCTGGAGTTCTACGGCCTGGGGGGTCCCGAGGTGGCCGAGGGCCTGGCCTCGCACCTCGAGAAGCGCCCTCCCCGCTTCGGCCCCATGGCCGGCGAGTAGGTAGCTTCTGCGGGATGACAGCCGTAGGCGAGCTCTACGCCCAGGGACGCGAGCGCGTCAGCGGCCTGGTCGTGGGGCTGGGGGAAGCGGACGTCGACACCCCGGTGCCCACCTGTCCCGACTGGTCGGTGCGAGACGTGGTGGCCCACCTGGCCGGGGTGTGCACAGACGTGCTCGCCGGCAACGTGGCCGGCGTCGCCAGCGACCCTTGGACCGAGGCCCAGGTGCGGGCCCGGCGGGGGCGACCCATGGCCGAGGTGGTGGAGGAGTGGTCCCGGGCCGGGCCCGAGGTCGAGGCCCTGGCTCCCTCATTCCCGGGGCGGATGGGGGAGCAGTGGGTGGCCGACCTCATCACCCACGAGCACGACATCCGCACCGCGCTGGGCCGCCCCGGCGCTCGCGACTCGGAGGGCCTGGCCGTGGGCCTCGGCTTCCTGGTGGAGATGGGCATGCAGAGCCGCTTCTCCGAGCTCGCCCTACCCGCCCTGGACGTGCGGGCCGGCGACCGCAGCTGGACGGTGGGAGGGGGCCGGCCCACGGGGACGCTGGACACCACCGCCTTCGCCCTCTTCCGGGCCCTGACCGGGCGGCGCAGCCAGGCCCAGATCCGCGCCTACAGCTGGACCGCCGCCCCCGACCCCTACCTGCCCGGCTTCCAGTTCGGGCCCTTCACCACCTGCGAGGCCGACGTCGAGGAGTGAGGCGCCTCAGTCCCAGAGGGCGGCCAGCTCGCTTTCCACAGGGTCGCCCTGCACGGCCGTCTCGCCCACGCTCAGGTTGTCGAAGGCGGCCGCGGCGGGAGCGAGGAAGCGACTGGGCTGGGCGTAGGCGTGGGCGTCGTCCAGGGTGTCGCGCCGGAAGTAGTGGCGGATGGCGTAGGAGACGACCAGGGTGTCGCGGGCCCGGGTGAGAGCCACGTAGAGCAGGCGGCGCTCCTCCTCCATCTCCTGGGCCGAGCCCAGGGTCATGTCCGAGGGGATGTTGCCGTCGGAGGCGTGGATCAGGTGCACCACCCGCCACTCGCCGCCTTTGGCCGAGTGGATGGTGGAGAGCACGAGGTAGTCGTCGTCCAGGTGGGGCGGACCGGCCAGGTCCGCGGTGCGGGCCGGAGGGTCCAGGGTGACCTCGGCCAGGAAGCGGCTGCGACTCCGGTGGTGGACGGCCATGGCCCGCAGGTGCTCCAGGTCGGCCAGGCGGACGGCGGCCGTTCCCGGATAGCGCCGGTCGAAGAGCCTCCCGCACGCAGTGGCCAACCGCTCCACCTGCACGGCCGGGGGGAGATCACCGGACAGGCACGGGCCCAGCGCGGCCCGTAGCGCTTCGAGGTCTTCGGCCGCGGCGGGCGGGAAGCGGGGGCAGTCCTGGCCCAGCATCGTGGTCAGGGCGGCGGCCCCGGCCACGTCCAGCTCCTCCACCAGGCGCCTGGTCGTGGCCGGACCGACCCCGTCGAGCAGGCCGAGCACCCGGTGCCAGGCCAGCTCGTCGCCCGGGTTGTCGAGGATGCGCAGGAGGCAGAGGAGGTCCTTCACGTGGGCCCCCTCCAGGAACTTGAGGCCGCCGTACTTGACGAAGGGAATGTTGCGCCGGCCCAGCTCCAGCTCGAGGCCGTCGCTGTGGTGGCCGGTGCGGAAGAGCACGGCCTGGTCGCGCAGGGCGACGCCCCTTTCCCGATGCTCGAGCACGCTCTCGCACACGAAGGCGGACTGGGCCAGCTCGTCGAGGCATGTGGCCAGGGCGGGGCGGGCGCCCCGAGGCCGGTCTGACCACAGCCGCTTTCCATAGCCCGAGCCCGCCCCGGCCATGACCGCGTTGGCCGCGTCCAGGATGGGTGGTGTGGAGCGGTAGTTGCGCTCGAGGGTCACCACCGTCGCCCCCGCAAAGCGGTCGGGGAACTCGACCATGTGGCGGGCCGACCCCGAGCGGAACCCGTAGATGGCCTGGGCGTCGTCCCCCACCGCGGCGACGCACACTCCCGGGCCGGCCAGGGCGGCGACGATGTCGGCTTGCACCGCGTTGGTGTCCTGGAACTCGTCGACCAGGATGTGGTCGAAGGCCGACCTCAGCAGGGGCCCGGCGCCCGGTGAGGCCATGAGCGCCCGCCAGTACAGGAGGAGGTCGTCGAAGTCGACGACGTTGTGGGCCCGCTTGCGCTCGACGTAGCCGGCGAAGCTGGCCTTGATGCCCTCCAGATCGTCCCGGCACCAGGGATAGGCGTGGTCCACCACGGTGGCCAGCCTCTCCTGGGCGTTGGCCACCCGGGAGTAGATGGACGCCAGTGTGTCCTTCTTGGGGAAGCGCCGGCCCCGCTCGCCCAGCCCCAGGTCCCGGCGCACCAGGCCGAGGAGGTCGGCGCTGTCGCCCTGGTCGAGAAGGGTGAATCCCGGTCTGAGACCCACGGCCGCGCCGTGCTGGCGTAAGAGGCGGTGGGCCACGGCGTGGAAGGTGCCGCCCCACACCCGGCGTGCGCCCTCGGCCTGGGCCAGCCGGCCGGCGCGCACGAGCATCTCCCGGGCCGCCCGGCGGGAGAAGGTGAGCAGGAGGACGCGCTCGGGCCGCACGCCCCCGGCCAGGAGCCGGGCCACCCGGGCGGCCAGGGTCCTGGTCTTGCCGCTGCCGGCCCCGGCCACGACGAGCACATGGCCGCCGTCGTGCAGCACCGCGGCCCGCTGCTGGGGGTTGAGGTCGTCCAGCCAGCCAAACACCTGTTCGATGATACCGGCACCGCTCGGGTGGGAGCGGCGCCGAGGTCAGGGCCGGCCCCGACCGGCGGTGGCCTCCTGCGCCGCCCGCTTGACGTCGACGCCGAACAGGCGCTGGGCCACCCTGCGGATCTGGATCTCCTCCGACCCCTCGGTGATGCGGTAGCGGCGGTGATGGCGGTAGATGTGCTCGAAGGGCTTGTGGCGGGTGTAGCCGATGCCCCCGTGCACCTGGATGGCCAGGTCGGCCGCCTCGCAGACCAGGCGGTTGGCCTGGTAGTTGGCCATGGACACCTTGTCCGACACCTGCATGTGGTGGTTGCGGTCGAGGGCCCAGGCCACCTTGTGGACGAGGTTGCGGACCATCTCGATCCTTGTCTGCATCTCCGCCAGCGGGAACTGGATGGCCTGGTTGCGCCACAGGGGCCGGCCGAACACCACCCGTTGCTTGGCGTAGGCGACCGACTCGTTCACGCAGAACTGGGCCGCGCCCACGCCCGAGGCGGCCTGCCTGATGCGGTTCTCGTGCACGAACATGTTGGCCATCTCCAGGCCGCGGTCCAGGCCGCCCAGGATGGACGAGTCGGGAACCCGGACCCCGTCCAGGCTGAGCTCGGCGTGCTCGCTGGGCATGTTGAAGGTCCACCACATGAACTCGACCTTGAACCCGGGCGTGTCGGTGGGCACCACGAAGCAGGTGATGCCCGTCGCCTCCCCGGGCTCTCCCGAGGTGCGGGCGAACACCATGTCGTGGGTGGCGACGTCCAGGCCGGTGTTGAAGCGCTTGGCCCCGTTGATCACCCACTCGTCGCCGTCGCGCACGGCCGTGGTCTCCAGCCAGGTGGCGTCCGATCCGTGGTCCGGCTCGGTGAGGCCGAAGGCCAGCCTCATCTCGCCCGTCATCATCTTCTCGCACCAGCCCCGCTGCTCCTCCGTCCCCGCGGCGTCGACCATGAGGACGGTGGGGAAGTTCCCCACGATGGACGACTCGTTCTGCAGGTCGTTGTGCAGCCCCAGGCCCTTGGCCGCCAGGTGCTCGCGGATTATGGCCATCCCCAGGTTGGTGCCCTCGGAGCCGCCCAGGTGGGCGGGCAGCCCCCAGCGCAGGAAGCCGGCCCCGTCGGCCCGCCGTCGCATCTCGCCCAGCAGCTCGTACCACTCCTTCCTGGGCACGCCGCCGTTCTCGAAGTCGGTGCGGGCCCACTCGCGGCGGTGGTCGAAGAAGCGGACGTTGTCGTTCTCCTGCTGCAGGGGCTCGATCTCTTCCTCGATGAAGTGGTCGAGGTCGTGGAGCAGCTGCTGGATGTCGGCCGGGATCTCGAAGTCCATGCGTGCCTCCGGGGACAAGGGCCCGCCGGCCCGAGTTGGGTCTCTAGGAGGTGGGTGCGGCGGCGGCCGTCCAGACGGTGTGGCCGCTGGGGAGGCCGTCCCGACCCTCGGTCAGGGTGAGCAGGCAGCGCTCGATCAGGAACTCGACCAGCACCTGCTGGTCGAAGCCGGGCCAGGGCTCGGACAGCTGGCGCTCGGCCAGGAACTGCGCGTCCAGCCGCCTGCGCAGCTCGGCGTCGTCCTGCTCCCGCACGACGCCGGTGAGGTAGAAGCCGTCGTCCTGGCGGGGGGGTGGGCACGTCTCGCTGTGCAGGGCGAAGCGCGGATCGCGTCTGAGGTCGCCCAGCTTGGGCCCGGGCAGTATGAGCCCGTAGAGCCCGTCGTCGGTCAGGAGCGGGCAGATGGGGTGCACGCGCGGTCCGCCGTCGGGGCGCACGGTGGCGAGGAACCCGAGGCCCACGTCGAACTCGTACAGCAGGCGCCGGCCCGCCCGGGCCAGATCCGGGCGCTGGACCGAGAGCTCCCCCCACGTGAGCGTCCTGGCCATGGCGCGACTCTTCCGAGTCCCGGCCGCGCCGTCAAGGCGGCGAGGGCGGACCCGGTCGGGCGGCTTCCACCGCGCCCAGCCACGTCTCGGTGAAGGCGGCCCCGTCGACGCCGACCACCACCCGCGTGGGCCGGCCCTCCGCGCTCTCTTCGAAGCGCAGCACGTCGCCCTCCATGACGGGCTGCAGCCTCATCTCCTCCACCCCCGCCCCAGTCCAGCCCAACGCCACCGCGCAGGCGACGGGGTCGTAGTGGAAGTTCAACAGGTCGTCGGGCAGCCCGGCGTGGGCCCGTCCCAGCCCGGCCATGCCGTACTCGGCGCCGTGGGCCTCCCCCTGGAGGGCCAGCAGCTGTCCCAGGGGACCGGCGGCGCGCAGCCGGGGCAGGTCAGCGGCGCGCAGGTGGGCCTGGAGGGTCACCGGCAGGGTCACCAGGGTGAGCTCGGCCGCAGCGCCGGCCACGATGGCCGCGGCCCGGGTGTCGCACTGGACGTTCCAGTCCATGTCCGGCCCCCACGGAGGCAAGCCCGGGGCCGGGGGCAGGACCCACCCGCCCATGACCACGACGGGGCCACGGCCCAGCCGGCCCGGGCGTGCCACCTCGAGGAGAGCCAGGTTGGTGAAGGGCCCAATGGCGACGATGGTCGCCCCCTCCTCGATGCTGTGTTCCAGGAGATCGAGGGCGGCACCGGGAGGCGACGGCCGGGGCGCCACCGGGCCGGTCCAGTAGCGCTCCTCGTCGGGGATGCCCCCGGGGCGGGCCAGGGTCGTGAGGCAGACCTCGGCGCCCGCGGCTATGGGTACGCCCCCCTTTCCCGACAGCTCCAGGCACCGGGCCACGTAGCCGGCCCGCCTGCCCCCCGGGTCGGTGGTCGTGGTCACCCCCACCAGGTCGGCGCCGGGCCAGCCGAGGACCATGGCCAGGGCGCAGGCGTCGTCGGGATCCCCGCCCAGGTCGGTGTCGAGGTGAATGCGCACGGCGGGCATCTTTGCCCGGGGTGCTGGCGGGACGTCGCCCCGCCCGGCGCAGGACGGGCCCGCTGGCGCCGGGCCCATCGCCCCGCCGGCCGTGCGCTAGCCTTGTCCCAGGGTTCAGCGTCGTGGTTTTCAGCTTCGAGCAGTTCCCTGACCGGCACAAGGCCGGGCGGCCCCCGGGTGCAGCGACATTCGGAACGGCCAGGAAAGGAGGAATTGCTTGTGGCTACAGGCACCGTGAAGTGGTTCAACCCTGACAAGGGTTTCGGGTTCATATCGCAGGACGGCGGTCCGGACGTCTTCGTGCACTTCAGCGCGATCGAGGGCACCGGCTATCGCAACCTCGACGAGAACGACAAGGTCGAGTTCGAGGTGACGCAAGGTCCCAAGGGACCCAACGCGACCAACGTCCGCCGCGTGGGCTGACGTAACTCCAGCTGACCCAGCCCACCGCCTCGGTGGGCTGGGTTGCTTTTTTTCTCAGGACGGCGGTCGGAGGGCTGCGCCCTCGGGGCTGAGCCGAGCGAGCAGCGCTCCCAGGCCCATGTCGGCCAGTGAGCCGACGACGACGTCTGCGTCCGAGAAGTCGAGGCCCCTGGTCAGCGGACTGGGCACGGCGACGCACCACATGCCCGCCGCCTTCGCGGCCCGCACGCCGGGGACCGAGTCCTCCACGGCCAGGGCCTCCTCCCCGCTCACGCCGAAGTGCTCCAGCACGGACCGGTAGGAGGCGGGCGAGGGCTTGGCCACGCCCACGTCGTCGCGCCCGCGGATGCAGGTGAACGGCGACACCAGGTCGACCCGCTCGAGGTGGTCCAGCACCCATCCGCGTTCCGAGCTCGATGCGATCCCCAGGTTGAGCCCGAGGCTCAGGGCCTCGGTGACCCACTCGGCCACCCCGGGGCGGACGCTCTCCAGGGCCTGAAGCTCGTCCCTCCGCCGCCGCCGACGCTCGTGGACCTCGTCCCAGGCGATGGACCTTCCCACCCTGCGCTCGAGCTCGAGGGCGGGATCGAAGCCCTCGGTGCCGATGGTCGTCTGCCACAGGCCGAGCTCGAGGGTCTGGCCGTGGTGCTCGTACACCTCGGCCCAGCACCGATAGATGGGCCCCTCGGTGTCGAGGATGAGGCCGTCGAAGTCGAACACCAGGGCGCGGATGGCCATGTCGTTTCCTATTGTGCTCGCCGTGTCGTCGGAGCTGCTCAGCAATAGGACCGCCATCGTCACCGGCGCGTCGCGGGGGATCGGCGCGGCCACGGCCCGGGCCCTGGACGGGGCCGGCGCCCGGGTGGCGCTGGTGGCGCGCCATGCCGACGCCCTGGCCCAGGTGGCCGCGGCCCTGGGCCACGATCCCGTCGTCATCGCCTGCGACCTGGCCCACGCCGAGGCTCCCGCCGCCGTGGCCGAGCAGGCCCTGGCCGCCCTGGGCCACGTGGACGTGCTCGTCAACAACGCGGCCGCGGCGGCGCGCCTTGCTGCGGTGGAGACGACGGCCGCGCTCATCGACGAGCTCATGGCCGTGAACGTGCGGGCGCCCCTGCTCCTCGTGGCCGCGCTGGTCCCCTCTATGACCGAGAGGGGCGGCGGGTCGATCGTCAACCTGTCCTCGGTGTCGGGCCTGGTGGGCACGCCCCGGCGGGCGGCCTACGCGGCCTCGAAGGGGGCCATCGACGCGGCCACCCGCTCCCTGGCCGTCGAGCTCGGTCCCCTGGGCATCAGGGTGAACTCCGTGGCCCCGGGCGTGGTCGACACCGCCTTGTGGGAGAAGAACAAGGCCGTGCCCGGCGTGGTCGAGGCGGTGCAGGCCCAGACCCCATTGGGGAGATGGGCCCAGCCCTCCGACGTCGCCGACGTGATCGTGTTCCTGGCCTCGGACGGCTCCCGCTTCGTCACGGGCGAGACCATCTCCGCCGACGGGGGCATGGCCCACGCCCTGGATCTCTACGCCGGCCCCGTCTGAGCGCTGAGCCGGCCCCCCGGGCCTAATGTCAGCGACCCATGACACCGGCCACCAGCGAGGCCGAGCTGCACCCCTGGAACCGAGGCTTCGAGTGGCAGCGGCACCAGGGGCCCTTCCGGGCCCTGTCCTCAGGGCAGGCCGGGCACTTCGACGACGACGGCTACGTCGTCCTCGAGGGCGTCTTCGATGCCGGCGTCGTGCATGAGGTCACGGCCGAGATCGACCCCCTGGAGGCCAGGACCGAGAGCTTCCTGCGCCGCCAGGAGGAGGGGCGCATGATGATCGCCGAGGCGGGAGCCATCACCTTCTCGGTCCACCTCGTCACCCGCTCCGAGGCGCTACGCCGCTTCGCCACCCACCCCGCCGTCCTGGACCTGTGCGCCGACCTGGTCGGACCGGACGTCAACCTCTACTGGGACCAGGCCGTCTACAAGAAGCCGGAGAAGCCCCGCCGCTTCCCCTGGCACCAGGACAACGGCTACACCTACGTGGAGCCCCAGCAGTACCTCACCTGTTGGGTCGCCCTCACCGACGCTACGGTGGACAACGGCTGCCCGTGGGTCGTCCCCGGAGCCCACCGCCTGGGCACCCTGCGCCACACCTTCGTCGACCCCCTCGGCTTCGAGTGCTTCTCCGACCCCGAAGGGGCGGTGGCCGCCCCGGTGGGGGCGGGAGGGATCGTCGTGTTCTCGTCGCTCACGCCCCACCTGACCGGGCCCAACACCACCGACGCGGTGCGCAAGGCCTACATCCTCCAGTACGCGCCGGCCGGGGCCCGCACCCTCACTGGCGACCCCGCCGGGGGGCCGCCCACGGGCGGCGCGGCCTGCGACGCCCCCGAGCGCCAGTTCCCCGTCCTGCGGGGCGGGGAGGCGGTAGCGCCGCCCGACTGAGGTCTGGGCTCGGGCCCGCCGGAACACAAACAGTCTCCACTGTTTCTGACTGGGGTAGTCTCGGGCCGGTGCCTCGACTGACCCGGGACGGCAAGGTCCGGCGGACCCAGGAGGAGCGGAGCGCGGAGACCCGGACCCGGCTCCTCGACGCCACCGTCGACTGCCTCATCGACCTCGGCTACGCCGACACCACGACCACGGTGATCGCCGAGCGGGCCGGGGTGTCCCGGGGGGCCCAGCTCCACCACTTCCCCACCAAGGCGGAGCTGGTCGCGGCCGCGGTCGAGCACCTGACCCGCCGGATCGGCGAGGACCTGCACCACGAAGCGGCCAAGCTCCCCGCCGACGGCGACCGCGTCTCCGCCGCCGTCGACCTGTTGTGGTCCCGCTTCTCCACGCCTCTGTTCCCGGCCTTTCTCGAGCTGCTGGTGGCGGCCCGCACCGACGCCGAGCTGCGCAAGCACCTGAAGGCGGTCGAGGAACGGCTGGCCCACTCCATGCAGCGCCAGGTGGAGGAGGTCTTCGGTCCGGCCAGCAGCAAGACCCCGGGTCACGCCCTGGCCATCGACCTCACGCTCAACCTGATGTACGGCATGGCCCTCCAGCGCGTCCTGGCCTCGCCCGACGCACGCCAGCTCAAGCGCCGGGAGCTGGCCATGGTGTCGGCGTGGAAGGACGTGGTCACCCGCGTCCTGGAGAACGTCTAGCCCGCCATGCGCTGGACGATGGAGGACAGCCCCGAGCAGGCCGCCTTCCGCCAGGAGGCGCGGGCCTGGTTGCGGGAGGTGCTCCAGCCGGGCTGGACCGAGGCCATCGACAACGGTGACGAGGAGGGCTTCGGCCTGGTGAGGGCCCAGGCCGAGCGCGGGGGCTGGAACTTCATGTCCTGGATGGGCACGGTCGGGGAGAGCGGATACGGCGCCCCGCTGTGGCCCAAGGAGTACGGAGGCCTGTCGGGCGAGACCTGGATGCAGCAGCTCGTCAGGGAGGAGCTGGTCCGCTACCGCCTCCCAACCTTCGGCCCCAACATCCTGGGCGTGGGGCTGGCCGGGCCCACCATCATCGCTCACGGCACCGAGGCGCAGAAGGAGCGCTACCTGCGCCACATCCTCACGGGCCAGGAGCTCTGGTGCCAGCTCTTCAGCGAGCCCGGATCGGGGTCGGACCTGGCGTCCCTGTCGACCAGGGCCGTGCGCGACGGGGACGAGTGGGTGATCAACGGCCAGAAGGTGTGGACCTCCATCGCCCAGATCTCCAAGTTCGGCCTCCTGCTGACCCGCACCGACCCCGCCGTCCCCAAGCACGAGGGTCTCACCTACTTCATCCTGGAGATGTCCGCCCCCGGCGTCGAGGTCCGGCCTCTGCGTCAGATGACGGGCTCCGCCGAGTTCAACGAGGTCTACCTGACCGACGTGCGTGTGCCCGACGATCGCCGGGTCGGGGACGTCGGAGAAGGCTGGCGGTGTGCGCGCACCACCCTGGCCAACGAGCGCGACACCATCGCCGGCGTCTCCCTCGATCCCGTGTCGCTGCTGGGCGGCATCCGCAAGGATCCCTGGCTGGCGTTCCTCGACGGCGTGGCCGACCGGGCCGAGCCCGTGACCCGTCAGCGCCTGGCCCAGCTCTACATCGAGAACGAGACGAAGCAGGTCACCGTGTTCCGGGCCAACTCGGCGCGGATGCGGGGCGAGCAGCCCGGCCCCGAGGGATCGGTCAACAAGGTGGTCAACGCCGAGCTCAACCAGCGCCGCACCAACCTGGCCGTCACGCTGGCGGGCATGGCCGGGATCGCCTGGGCCCCGGGCGACCAGGAGGCCGAGCTGCGGGCCCAGGCCTTCCTGCGGGCCCGGGCCAACACCATCGAAGGCGGAACCTCCGAGGTGCTGCGCAACCAGGTGGCCGAGCGCGTGCTGGGCCTCCCGCGTGACGAGGACCCGGCCAAGGCCGAGCCCTGGAACCGGGTCCTTCGCAGCTGAGCGCCCGCAGGCGCTGCGGCGAGCGACCAGCGGCGAGAGACATGCAGGCTTGCACGTATGTTTTCTGGGTGGATACGATGCCGCCGCTCCTCCGCCCGTGGGGAGCAGTTGGCCAGATCCGGGACAGGGGGCCACGGTGCCGATCGACCTCGACAAGGTGCTGGGCGCCGAGCTTGCCGGCGCGGTGGCGACGTGGGACGCCGACGACGTGATCCTCTACCACCTCGGCGTGGGTGCTGGCGTCCCACCCACCGACGACAAGGAGCTGGAGTACACCTACGAGGCCCGGCTCAAGGTCCTGCCCAGCTTCGGCGTGCTCCCCGTGTTCGGCGCCCTGGCCGGTCTGGTCGGCCTGGAAGGCCTGTCCTTCAACCCCATGATGCTTCTCCACGGCGAGCAGGAGATCGAGCTGTCCGGCCCCATCCCCACCCAGGCCAAGGTCGACAACACGGCCAAGGTCTCGGGCGTCTACGACAAGGGCAAGGGCGCGCTGGTCGTCGTCGAGGCCCAGACCAAGGACGAGTCGGGCCGGCCCCTGTTCGTGAACCGCTTCGCCGCCTTCCTCAGGGGCGAGGGCGGCTTCGGCGGCGAGCCCGGCCCCGCGCCCGGCAACGAGCCCCCGGCTCGGGACCCCGACCACGTGGTCGAGTCACCCACCCTGCCCCAGCAGGCCTTGCTCTACCGCCTGAGCGGTGACAAGAACCCCCTCCACATCGACCCCTCCTTCGCCCAGCTGGGCGGGTTCGACAAGCCCATCCTCCACGGACTGTGCTCCTACGGCATCGTCTGCAAGGCCGTGGTCGACTCCGCCCTGGGTGGCGACGTGGCCGCCGTGGCCGGCTACCGGGCCCGCTTCTCCGGAGTGGTGTTCCCGGGCGAGACGATCGTGACGTCGATGTGGGAAGAGGGCGGGCGCATCGTCGTGTCCGCCCGCACCAAGGAACGTGACACCCCGGTGATCTCCAACGCGGCGATCACCCTCAGGGACTAGAGCAGGGCCAAGGAGGTCGTGTCCATGGGCAGCAAGGTCTACGTGGTCGGCGTGGGGATGACGAAGTTCGAGAAGCCCGGCGCCAGGGACTGGGACTACCCCGACATGGCCAAGGAGGCGGCCGGCCAGGCCCTGGACGACGCCGGCATCCCCTACGACGAGGTGGAGCAGGCCGTCGCCGGCTACGTGTACGGCGAGTCGACCTGCGGCCAGCGCGCCGTCTACCAGCTCGGTCTCACCGGCATCCCCGTCTACAACGTCAACAACAACTGCGCCACGGGCTCGAGCGCCCTGTTCCTGGCCAAGCAGCTGGTGGAGGGGGGCATCGCCGACTGCGTCCTCGCCGTGGGCTTCGAGAAGATGGAGAAGGGCTCGCTCGGGGTCAAGTACTCCGACCGGACCCAGCCCATGGACAAGCACGTCTCGCTCATGATCGAGCTGCGGGGTTTTGTCCCGGCCCCGCCCGCGGCCCAGGTCTTCGGCAACGCGGGCCGGGAGCACATGGAGCGCTACGGGACCACGGCCGAGCAGCTGGCCAAGATCGCCGGCAAGAACCACGAGCACTCGACTCGCAATCCCAACTCCCAGTTCCAGGACGCCTACACCCTGGAGCAGATCATGGCCGCCCCCATGGTCTACGAACCCCTCACCAGGCTCCAGTGCTGCCCCACCTCGGACGGTGGCGCGGCCGCGGTGGTGTGCAGCGAGGACGTCGTCCGCCGCCACGGCCTCGAGGCCCAGGCGGTGGAGATCGCGGGTATGGCCATGGGGACCGACCTGCCCAGCACCTTCGACGAGCGGAGCTGCATCAAGCTCGTCGGCGTCGACATGGCCAGGCGCACGGCCGAGCGGGTGTACGAGCAGTCCGGCCTCGGCCCCGAGGACGCCGACGTGGTGGAGCTGCACGACTGCTTCTCGGCCAACGAGCTGGTCACCTACGAGGCCCTGGGCCTGTGCCCCGAGGGCAAGGCCGGTGAGCTCATCGACTCCGGCGCCGTCACCTACGGCGGGGACTGGGTCGTCAACCCCTCCGGAGGGCTCATCTCCAAGGGCCACCCCTTGGGGGCGACGGGGTTGGCCCAGTGCGCCGAGCTGAGCTGGCAGCTGCGCAACCGGGCCGGCGCCAGGCAGGTGCCTGAGGCCAAGGTCGGGCTCCAGCACAACCTGGGCCTGGGGGGCGCGGTGGTCGTCGCCATGTACCGGGCCCCCGAGGCCGTGGGTTAGATCCGCAGGTTGGCACCAGTGCTCCTGGGCCGCGAGAAAGGAATGAACAAGCCATGAGCTACATCTTCCTGTCCGACGAGTGGCTGTCCGAGGCGGCCAACATCCGTGACGAGCTGGGCCTGGGCAACGAGTCGACGGCCGCCGACATCAAGCTCAACGTGGTCGTGACCGGCGGGCCCGAGGGTGACCGCGAGGTCCACCTGGCCAACGGGAACTTCGGCGTGGGCCTGCTGGCCGACGCCCCGACCAAGATGACGGTCCCGTTCGACGTGGCCAAGCAGGTGTTCATCGATGGCAACCAGCAGGCCGCCATGCAGGCCTTCATGGCCGGCCAGATCAAGGTCGAGGGCGACATGACCAAGCTCATGGCCATGCAGAGCGGCGCCCCTTCGGCGGGCCAGCAGCAGATGGCCGAGCGCCTGAAGGGGATCACGACCGTCTGAGCACTCGCGGCCCCGGGCCCGGCGACCGGGGCACGTGGGTGACACGCCGTCCGCGCCGCACACCCAGACAGGAGCCAGGCCGGCCATGCCTCTCTATTCGTTTGAGGGTCGGGTTCCCCAGGTCCACACCTCCGCCTTCGTCGCCCCCACCGCCACCCTCATCGGCGAGGTCATCGTCGAGGAGGGCGCCTCCGTCTGGTACGGCGCCGTGCTCAGGGCCGACTTCTCGCCCGTCATCGTCCGGGCCGGAGCCAACGTCCAGGACGGCGCCGTGATCCACGGCCCTCCCGACCTGCCCACCGAGGTGGGGCCGCGCGCCACGGTCGCCCACCTGTGCGTGGTGCACGGCGCCACCCTGGGCCAGGAGTGCCTGATCGCCAACGGCGCCACCGTGCTCGACGGGGCCCGCATCGGAGCCCGGACCCTGGTCGCGGCGCACTCCCTGGTCGCGGCCGGGGCCGACATCCCCCCCGACGTGCTGGCCGCGGGCTCGCCTGCGGTGGTCAAGCGGGCCCTGCCGGGCACGCCGGCCGAGTTCTGGGTCAAGAACAACCCCGCGGCCTACGCCGAGCTGGCCCGCCGCCACGCCCGGGGTGTCACCCCGGTGGACGGCTAGGCCACGGCGGCGGCCCTGACCGACAGGACGGGGGGCAGGTGGGACGCCACCCGCCGCCACGTCTCGCCCTCATCGGCCGAGGCGTACACCTCGCCCGAACGGGTCCCGAAGTAGACGCCGGCGGGGTCCAGGCTGTCGGTGCACAGGGCGTCCCGGAGCACGCTGAAGTAGGCCGACCTCTGGGGCAGCCCGGCCGACAGGGGCTCCCAGGACGCCCCGCCGTCGCTGGTCCGGTAGACCCGGCACCGGCCCCGCACGGGCCAGCGCTGGTAGTCGGCGGTCAGGGGGACGACGTAGGCCACCCCCCGGCGGCGGGGATGGGTGGCCACGGGGAAGCCGAAGTCGGAGGGCACACCGTTGGCGATGTCCCGCCACGAATTCCCGAAGTCGTCGCTGCGGTACAGGCCGCCATGGTTCTGGAGGAACAGGGTGTCGTCGGCCACCGGGTCGGGGGCGATGCGGTGCACGCACTGGCCGAACTCGGGGAACTGGTCGGGCTCGTTGGGCAGGTGGATGCCCTGGTTGGCGGCCCGCCAGGAGCCACCGCCGTCGTCGGTGGCGTACACCCCGGCGGCCGAGATGGCGATGCGGACGCGGGACGGGTCACCGCGGTGCACGACCACGCTGTGGAGGCACAGCCCGCCGAAGCCGGGCTGCCAGCGGGGCCGGTGGGGGTGATGCCACAGGGGTGCGACCAGGCTGAAGCTCCGGCCCCCGTCGTCGGAGCGGAACAGGGCCGCGGGCTCGACGCCGGCGTAGATGACGTCGGGCTGGGCCGGGCCCGCGGGCTGGATCTGCCACACGTGGGCCACGTTCGCGTCCGCCACCGCGGGGAAGCTCACGTTGCCGACGGGAGGATCCGACCAGCTCTGGCCCAGGTCCTCGCTGCAGCGCACGATCGTGCCCCAGTGCTGGCTGGTGCATCCCGCGAACAGCCGGGGGGCGCCTGACCGGCTGTCGACCCCGACCGAGTACACCTCCTCGTCGGAGAAGCGGGGCTCGGACAGGCGGAAGCGGCGGCGGTCGGGGGAGCGGAGCACGAACACCGCCTTCTGCGTGCCCACGACCAACACGACCTCAGCCATGGCGACGGCCTCCGTTCTCGGCACTCAAGCGGCGCTCAGCTCCAGAGCCCCGGCCGCCGAGGCCAGGGCTCCCAGGTGGTCGTCGACCGAGACCAGCCCCGCGCCCATGGTGTTGACCGACACGTGCGTGGCCCCCGCGTCCCGCCACTTCTGGGTGTGGTGGGTGAGGGTCTCCGCACCCCCCTCGCCCCAGCTCACCCTGCCCTCCATGCCCATCGACGACGGATCCCGGCCCGCCTCCCGCGCCGCCTGCTCCACGAGAGCCCGGGCCTCGTCCAGCCTGGGGCCGGGCGGCACCTGGGGGAACCAGCCGTCGGCCAGCCTGCCCGCCCGCCGGTAGGCGGGGGGCGAGGCCGCGCCGAACCAGACGGGGATCGGGCGCTGCACGGGCAGGGGCGCCAGCCCCGCCCCGGTCACGTGCTCGTAGGCGCCGTGGAAGGTGACGCTCTCCTCGGTCCAGAGCCTGCGCAGCAGCTCGACCTGCTCGCCCATGCGCTTTCCCCTGTCCGAGAAGCTCTGGCCCAGGGCCTCGTACTCGACCGGGTTCCAGCCCAGCCCCACCCCGAAGCGGAAGCGGCCCCGGTTGAGCACGTCGACCTCGGCCGCCTGCTTGGCCACCAGGACGGTCTGGCGCTGGGGGAGGATGATGATGCCCGTCACCAGCTCCACGGAGACCACCCCGGCCAGGTAGCCGAACAGGACCATGGGCTCGTGGAAGGTGGAGCGGAGGTTGTACGGGCCCCGCCAGCCCTCGTGCACGGCGGGGTCGGCCCCCACCACGTGGTCGTAGGCCAGCACGTGGGCGAAGCCCAGCTCCTGCACGCGCTGGGCGTAGGCCCGCACCGCGCCCACGTCGGATCCGATCTCGGTCTGGGGGAACACCGCTCCGATCTGCATGGGGCGTGTCTACCTCCTCAACGACCGACCCCGGTCACCGGGCGGCCCCGGGGAGGGCGTCGGCGTTCTGGACCTCGATGGGCTCCAGCTCGTCGGCCGGCGTGAAGCCCAGGACCAGGCCGTAGAAGGCCAGCTCGGCCTCGGCCGTGCGCTTGATGTTCCTGGCCTGACGGAAGCCGTGCTGCTCGCCCTCGTAGGCCAGATGGGCGAAGGGGATGCCCTTGTCCAGCAGGGCCTTGGCCATCATCTCGGCCTGGTCGGGGGGCACGATCTTGTCCTCCAGGCCCTGGAAGAGGATGAGGGGCGTGCGCAGGCGGTCGGTGTGGAAGATGGGGGAGCGGGCCTCGTACAGATCCCGCGCCTCGGGCCAGGGGCCGATGAGCCCGTCCAGGTAGCGGGACTCGAACTTGTGGGTGTCACGGGCCAGGGCCCCGGCGTCGGCCACGCCGAAGTGGCTGGCCCCGGCGGCGAAGGCGTCCCGGAAGGTGAGGGCGCAAAGGGTGGTGTAGCCGCCCGCGCTGCCGCCCCTGATCACCATGCGCCCGCCGTCGACCTCGCCCTGCCCGGCCAGCCAGCGGGCGGCGTTGACGCAGTCGTCCACGTCGACGATCCCCCAGGTGCCCCGGAGGCGCTCGCGGTAGGGACGGCCGTAGCCCGTGCTGCCGCCGTAGTTGACGTCCACCACGGCCAAGCCCCGGCTGGTCCAGAACTGGATCCCGTAGTTCAGGACGGGCGAGGTGGCCGAGGTGGGGCCGCCGTGGCTCACGACCACCAGGGGCGGCTTCTCACCTGGGGGCGCCGCGTGGTCGGCGTTGTGCGGGGGATAGAACAGGGCGTGGGCCGTGAGCCCGCCCTCGGTGGGGAACTCGATGGGGCGGGGCACCGACAGGTAGCGCGCGTCGACGACCCCGTCCCGGCTCGCCTTGAGCACCTGGTGGGCGCCGCCGGGAACGGAGATGTCGACCACGGCCGGCGACTCGCCCGCCGAGCCGGCCACGGCCACGATTCCGCGGCCGGAGGGGGCCATGGCGTCGATCTGGGTGTAGGGCGTGGGGACGACCGTGAAGGAGTCCGACCCGGGTCTGACCACGCCCAGGGTCTGTGACCCCTGGGCCGACCACCGGGCCACCAGCGACCCGTCCTCCACGAAGGCGTAGGAGGACTGCCCGAACACCCAGTCCGGCCCCGCGAACTCGGCGTCCATGGGGGCGAGGGCCCCACCGCGGGCGCCGTCGTCCGCGTACAGGTTCCACCAGCCCGTGCGGTCGGACACGTAGTGGAGGCGGCCGTCGGGCGAGTAGCGGGGCTGGGAGACGGACTCCTCCGGCCCCCCCGCCACCAGCCGGGCCGCCCCCAGGGCGGGGCCGGGCCCGAGGGGGGCCTCCCACAGCTCGGTGCCGTCCCACGGCATGCGAGGGTGGTCCCAGCTGAGCCACGCCATCCTCGTCCCGTCGGGGCTGAGGCGGGGCGAGGAGAAGAAGTCGTGGCCTTCCACCAACACACGGGGATCGGACGCGCCGTCGAGGGGGACGGCCACGATCTCGTTGTGCACCTCGTTGTCCTGGTGGCGCTCACGGACGCACACCAGCCATCCGTCGGGGCCGATCGTGGGGTCGGCGTAGCGCACCGAGGCCGGCTCCGGAGGCTCGGGGGTGACAGGCGTGGGGGCGGCCTGCCCCTCGACCCGGTACAGGCGCTGGTCGGCGAAGTTGGAGAAGAAGACGGCCTCGCCGTGAACGGCGTAGCACAGCCCTCCGTACTCGTGGACCAGGGTGCGGGCCGAGAACCCCTGAGGGAAGACGTCGGTCGTGGTGCCGTCGGGAGAGCGGCGCACGACGACCTGGCGCCCGGCTTCGGCGGGGCGGGACTCGAGCCACCACCTCGTGGCCCCGGCGGCGACGGGGTAGCCCAGGCCGACCACGCGCTCGACGAGCAGGTCGGCCGTGATGGGCGAGGGCCAGGATCCGTAGGGAGCCACGATGGTCATCCAGTGACGGTATCGCCCGCTCCGCGCCCGCCGTCCGGGGTCGCGTCGGGGGCGGCAGGGCCCGGCGCCAAGGGCAGTCGGTCAGCCGGCGGGTGCGGCCTTGCGGGCGTTGCCGCTGTTGCGTGACGGCCGGCCCCTTCCGTCGCTCTTGAGCAGCTCGGCCATACCTCCCAGCGCGCCCAGCACGGCGCTGGCCTCGGTGGGCAGGAAGATCTTGGTCGCCTTCCCGTTGGCCACGGCCTGCAGGGCCTCCAGGTACTTCACGGCCAGCACGTCGTTGGTGGGCCGGCCGTCGTGGATGGCCTTGTAGACGCTGCGGATGGCCTCGGCCTCGCCCTCGGCCACGGTCAGGGCCCGGAAGCGTTCGGCGTCGGCCAGGGCCCGTACCGCGTCGGCCTCGCCCTGGGCCTCCAGGATCTGGCGCTGCTTGACGCCTTCGGCCTCGAGGATGGCCGCCTGCTTCTCACCCTCGGCCCTGGCGATGGCGGCCTCCTTCTCGCCGGCCGCCTCCGTCACCACCGCCCGGCGGGACCGCTCGGCCCGCATCTGGTTGTGCATGGCCGCGACCACGTCGGCCGGGGGATCGATGCGCTGGATCTCGACCCGGACCACACGGGTGCCCCACTTGTCGGTGGCGTCGTCGAGGATGTCGCGCAAGCGGGCGTTGACCATCTGGCTGGCGGTGAGGGCCTCGTCCAGCTGCATGTCTCCGATGACGTTGCGCAGGTTGGTCTGGGCCAGCTTGGTCACCGCGTTCATGAAGTTCGACACGTTGTAGATGAGGCGCTGGGGATCGGTCGCCTCGTAATAGACGACGGCGTACACGGAGACGACGACGTTGTCGGAGGTGATGACCTCCTGCGGGGGGACCTCGACCACGCTCTCGCGCATGTCGACCCGGATGAGGCGGTCGACGAAGGGGACGATGACCCTCAGCCCCGGCTCGACGGTGGCGTGGTAGCGCCCCAACCGCTCGACCAGGCCCCTCTGGTAGGGGCGGATGATCTTCACCGAGGCGGACGAGAACACCAGCAACACGAAGGCCAGCACGGCCAGCACGATGATGTAGACCATCGCCGTCAATCTCCTTGGTCGGGCTCCCGCCCGGTCGTCGGTGGTGAGATCTCGGAGAGCTCGAGGGGAAGCACGGTGAGGCGGGTTCCGTCCACACCGGTCACCAGCACCGTGCTGCCCGCGGGTATGTCCGTGCCCATGCCGCTCAGGGCCCGCCACCGCTCCCGGCCCAACCGCACCCAACCGGTGTCGCCCCGGGCCGGGATGGTCACCTCCACGTGGGCCTCGCGCCCGACCCAGCGGCCTGAGCCGGCTCCGGGGAGGTAGGTGTCGCTCATCAGGCGCCGGGCCACGGGACGGAGCCCGGCCAGGGCCGCGGCGGACACGGCCACGAACACGACCCACTCCAGGGCCACGGAGAGGCCGGCCCAGGCGGTGGCGGCGGCCACGGCCGCGCCCACGGCGAAGGGCAGGAACCAGAGGCGCAGGCGCCTGGCCATCTCGGCCACGGTGAAGGAGCCCGCGGCCACGACCCAGACGATCCGCCAGCTGTCTGGCGAATCAAGGTGCATCGCGCCACCTCCTCGTGACCCGATTCACAACGTACGCCGATCTGGGCGATGCGCAAGTCGCTTTGGTGACCCCTGGGTGGGTTGCGCGGCCGGCGGCGCGTGCCTCAGGTCACAGGCCCAGCACCCGGGCCGCGTTGGCGCCCATCACCGCGGCCACCTCGGCTGGCTCGAACCCTCCCCGGCCCAGCGCTCCGGCTATGACGGCCACGTCCTGTTCGCCCCGGTACCCGGCGGCGGTGCCGGGCACGCCGTTCATGTCGGTGCCCAGGCAGAGGTGGTCGACGCCGACGAGCGCGGCGATGTGACGGGCGTGGGCGACCAGCTCGGCCATGTCCCGCACGCCCCGGCCCCGGCTGAGGTAGGGCCACAGGCCGATCACGCCGCCCGTGGAGGCGATGGCCCGCAGCTCGTCGTCGGAGAGGAAGCGGGGGAACTCCGGCTGCAGGGCCCGAGCGCCGGTGTGGGTGGACGCCACCGGCGCCTCGGCCACCTCCACCGCGTCCAGGAGGGTCTGGCGGTCGCAGTGGGCCAGATCGACGAGCATCCCCAGCTGCTGCATGCGGCGCACCACCGCCCGCCCCAGGGCCGTGAGCCCGCTGTCCCGCCGGCGACGCACCGGGACCCACCGGCCCACGAACTGCTGCCAGGGCATGCACGTGGTGCCCAGGGCATTGTCGGAGAGGTGGACGATGGTCACGACCCGCACACCCCGGGCGTGCCAGCGGTCGACGTGCTCGCCGCTGGTCAGGGGGTCGCCGCCCTCGACCCCGAGCACGGCGCCCTCACCGGGCTCGACACCGGCGGATCGCAGCCGGCGCTCCAGATCGCACAGCTGCTTGTCGACCGCGTCCCAGGACCGGCCTCTGTGCCAGCGGGTGACGACGGGATCGCCCACGGCCTTGGCCACCACCACGTCGACCCCGGCGCGGGACAGCACTTCGAAGCCCTCGGCCGCGGGCATGGGATCCCGGCTGACCAGGCGGTACCCGGCCCGATAAGCGGCCGCGAAGGGCTGGGGCACGAGGCCGGGCCCGTGCACGTGCATGTCTACGACGCGGGCCCCTCCGATCACGGGCCCGTCAGGCTCTCGTTCCAATCGAGGATGCGCCAGCCCCGGACCACGCCGTTGAGCACGAAGGGATCGCCCCTGACGAACTCCTCGGCGTCCTCGCGCGTGGCGAAAATGGCCATCGACCCCTGCTCCTGGGGGTCGGCGAAGGTGCCCACCATCAAGAGGGTGCCCCGGGCGTGGAACTCCTCGAGCCGAGCGGCGTGGGCCGGGAAGTGGGCGGGCGCCTTGGACGCGACGTCGTCGGCCGAGTCGTAGAACACCACGTACTTCACGGCTGCCGTCCGACCTCAGATCGACGCCTTGACCGCCTCTATGAGGGTCAGGGTCCTGGGGTCGGCGGCCAGGTTCTGCTGCATCTTGTTCATCACGTAGCCGAAGG
>Ga0209577_10000476_pt1 | contig 40836 bp, 36 predicted proteins | sample GraSoiAngelo_109_FD_185874 | JGI IMG/M metagenome (GOLD analysis project Ga0209577, IMG submission 185874) | Grasslands soil microbial communities from the Angelo Coastal Reserve, California, USA - 14_0903_12_20cm (SPAdes) (version 2) | ecosystem: Environmental > Terrestrial > Soil > Grasslands... | reverse complement strand
AAACTACGACCAGTGGCTCTTCACGTTCGGCTATCGTTTTGACTCGCGATCGAAGGGACGATAAGACCTAACTGGCGACGGTCCGGTTCCGGCCAGCGCTCTTCGCCTGATACAAGGCAGCATCAGCTATCGCCAGGACTTCTGTTTCCGGCCCCCCTGTGGTCGCAGTCGCGCCAACACTGATGGTGATGGAAATCTCGGACCCAGCTGCGAACACGGGAGTGGCGGTGACAGCCAGTCGTATCCGCTCCCCGCTCTGTTCAGCCTGTTCCTTGTCACAGCCAGGCAGCAGCACCAGAAACTCCTCTCCTCCGTAGCGTCCGATAAAGTCATAGGAACGCACCACCTGGGTAATACGTTGCGCGGTTTCCTTTAGAACCGCATCGCCTGTCAAATGCCCGTACGTGTCGTTGATCTTCTTAAACTGGTCGAGGTCGAGCATCAAAACTCCAGTAGACGCGTGGAAGCGGGCGGCCCGCTCAATTTCACGGTGCAATAGATCGAGGACAGCCCGTCGGTTCCAGATGCCGGTGAGGACATCGTGGGTCGCCTGGAAGCGGAGATCCTCGCGAGCCCGGATCAGGTCTTCCTGAAGCGTGAGAATACGCGTTCCCACTCTGAGGCGAGCTCGCAGTTCGCCTTTGTCAAACGGCTTCGTAAGATAGTCGTCCGCCCCTGGACCGCGATGCCCTGCTTTGCCAACTCAATAGCTACATGCCCCGCAAAGGAAAGGAAGTTATCTCATGAAACGCCGAATTCAAGGTCTTGGTGATACCACCCGGTCCCCCGCGGATCAGGTTCCCGACGGAGTGCTCCTGGTCCGCGTCGACCGCGCACAGTATCGCTGGCATCGGGCGAAACCCTTTTACAGCCTGCGGCTCTCGATCCTGGAACCGCACGAGTTCGCGGGCCGCCTGATTTGCGGGCGCGTGTACTGCACCACGAAAGCTATGTGGAGACTCGGCTGGTTCCTTCGCGATTTCCTCTATGACCCGGACTTACTCGGACGCGAAGAGGTCGATGAGAACGCCCTTTCCGGACTACGCGGCGTGGTGAAGATCAGCCACACCACCATCAACGGTACTTCCCTGCTTAACTTCGACGGGTTCGCTCCTGCCAGCCACTGGGCGGAACTCTCTTCTGCTTCGTGCTTGAACAGCCGATCCGAGGTCGCCTGATGCTCTACAGCTACACCCAGATCAGCCAATACCTGAGCTGTCCGCGCCGCTACCGGTATCGCTATCTCGATGGCTGGAAAGAAAAAGATACCCGGGCAGCGATGCCGTTCGGTCGCGCCTTCGAACAGGCCCTATCCGCCTACTTCCGGCGAGAGGATTCCGCAGCCGCGTTGTTCAAGGAGTGGGCCGTTTTCCAGAACAGCCCGCTGGAGTATGCGAACGGAACCAACTGGGACCGTATGCTGCAGCAGGGCATCCAGTTGCTCGAGCGCTTTGCACAGGACGATCGTGTCCGAGTCCGCCAGCCCAGAAAGAACCTGCAGATCAAGGCCACTCGGCCTCTGCCGAAGGGGAGTGAGTTCGTCGCCTACGTTGACGCGATCGGATGCCTGGACGGTACCCGCTGCCTGCTGGAGTGGAAAACCACTTCCACTCGTTATCCGGAGGAACCATAGGGACTGCTGATGCTGGATCCTCAGCTGGTCTGCTACTCGTGGATGACCGGCATTTCCGATGTCGCTCAAGTCGTCTTTGTCCGGAAACGCTCGGTTGAGATCCAGTACTTCCGTACTACGATCACCGAGGAGCAACGCGACGAATTCGGCCGGCTGGTCGACGACACCATCCGACGGATCGAGTCAGCGCAGTTCCTGCCGCACAGTGGCGTCAGGTTTCCCCAGAATCCCTGTACCACTTGCCCCTACGTGGGCCTCTGTTTGGGCCAACAAAAATTGGTCGATGCCACTCTGGTACGCCGTCCCGGAGATGATCTTGGTCTGTTTGACGAGCTTACGTACTAGCAATCCGCCCATGCTGCCGAAGCTAAACAAGAAGCGGGCTTGTTTCGTGCTCACGAAGATCGACGAGATCCTGGCGTGGGAGAGAAAGAGCGAGGGGGAGCGGGATACCCGGTTTGTGGAGCTAGGAAGGTACCTGTGCGAGGTAAGAGCGGGACAGTATTGGCGGGTGGAAAACTTGAGGTCGTTTGATGAGTTCCTGGAACGGCGGTTCCCGGAATCGAGAAGGAAGGCGTACTACCTGATGTCAATCCACGAGCATCTCCCGCCACAGGCGAGGAAGGACCTTAAGGAAGTGGGGTGGACGAACAGGTTAGAGCTGGCGAAGGTGGCGCGGGCGGAGGGTCAGCAGTTTGATTGTGCAACCTGGCTGCACAAGGCGAGGGAAATGCCGAAAGAGCAGTTCAAGCGCGAAGTAGAGAAGGAACTGACCGGTCGGGAGTCGGAACCTCGTGAACTCATCTACTTCAAGATCTATAAGAGCCAGATCCCAGTTATCGAGCAGGCACTCGAGACCGCGGTCTTGATGCTCGGCACCGACAAATCCCGCGGCTACTGTCTAGAAATGATCTGCGCTGACTTCCTGGCGGGGGCGAATCTCGAGAACGGCAATCCCGAGATTCTTCTGCAATCCATTATACGGTTCTTCGCGTTCCTGCCCGATCAAGACCGCGATACATTCCTCGAACGGGTAAACGGAAACGTCTCATGAATCATAGAAACCCGCAAAGGCCGCGTATTAAGCTGCCACCTGAGGTTTACAAAGAGCTCCAGTTCGAAGTCCTAAGACGCGACAATTGGAGATGCCAGAATTGCGGTTCTTCGCAAAACCTGCAGGTACACCATCAGAAATTTCGAAGCCGACGTGGCGATGACTGTGAGCAAAACCTTATCTCGCTGTGTGCTCAGTGCCATTCGTCAATGCACGGCGGATTAGACTGAATGCATTTTCACGGTGCGGCTAATTAGGACGGACCGTTGAGCCGATGCCAGCGATTCCGTCTACCGTAATCGTATAAGTACCGGGGTGGTGTTCGGGTATCGTACGAAAACGATTGTAGCCGCTTCGTTCGATATCGAAAGACGCTCCATATATAGCCTCGATCACGTTATCTGGTACTCTTTTAAATACCTATCGCCGTAAAGAGTACACATATGCGGCACATACAGGATCAAGGGGAAGGGTAAACCAGGCTTGTAGCGCTCAGAGACTCAGGTCAAGCCTACCTCTACCGAAGCACCTGAGGCCCGGAGGAAAGCTGCCAGGAGCAATGGATCATACATCGAGGCCGGTTAACCGACTAGATGATATCCGGCTATTTGTTCAAGATTTCATACAACATGAGCTCAGGCGTAGTCGGATCCATCTTTCCTTGTTCTTGCCAGTTGATCAAAACGAAAGCCTCACCTAAATCGATCTTGTAAGTTCAACCCCCTTCGTCTTTATTTCTGATTAGTACTAAAAGAGTACTTTCGTGCCACTCGTAATTGGTACTGGTCACTGCCCTCAATGGGGCCTTTTTATTTGTCTTTGGCCGCCGGATACTCGCCTTCCGGAGGTCCGGACAGTGGAGAAGATCAGAGTTCTGGTTGCCGCGCGCCCTCGTTTAATGCGAGAACTCGTCATCGAGCTGATATCCGGCCAGCCGGACATCGAAGTCATGGCTGAGGTACAAGACGACAGTAAGATTGCGGACCTCGTACAGGAAGTGCAGGCCGACTGCGTCATCATTGGTCTCGAATCCTCCGATAGCCGTCCCGATCTCTGTGATTCGTTATTCGAGCGATACCCGCATCTCAAAATTCTCGCCCTTGCATCGGAACGGAATAGTTGTATCTACTACTGGGCGACCATAAACATTCGCTCGAGCAGAGTGGAAACGTCGGAGAAGGGAATTCTTGATGCACTGCGGGGTCGCCGACCAGTAGGTGCCACGGTATTGATGCCAGAAGGCAGCAAGAAAGTTAATTAGACTTTAGCTATTTTGTTGTGTAAGTAATCTGTTTTGATGGGCTTATCTCACAAATGCCCCTGTAAGTGAGGGGGCGAAGCTTTGGAATCATTGGAAAGCATGCAACCTAGTGACAGCGATCTAGCAGCGCGGCACGCCTCGGCCGCCGTGCTCCCGCTACTTCCCGCGGAGTTCCTGGAGACGCGGTGGTATGCGGCTTATACCAATCCACGACACGAAAAGCATGTGGCCGTTCAGATGGCTAATAAGTGCATTGAATGCTTTGTACCGCTCTACCGATCGGTGCGGCGGTGGAAGGATCGGCGAAAGGAATTGGAACTCCCGCTGTTCCCTGGGTATGTCTTTGTCCACATTGCCCTGCGTGATCGTCTCCAAGTCCTGCAATTGCCGGGTGTGGCGCACTTCGTCAGCTTTCATGGAAAACCGGCGCCACTCCCGACTGTCGAGATCGAAGCGCTGCGTAATGGGCTGGTCCGAAACACGCTTGCCGAACCCCATCCGTATCTCAGAGTCGGACGCCGCGTGAGAATTCATAGCGGACCCATGGCCGGCATGCAGGGCGTTCTAGTACGCAGAAAAGATAAGTTCAGGGTGGTCCTTTCCATTCATTTGATTCAGCGCTCGGTCGCCGTGGAAGTCGATGAGGCAGAAATCGAACCGATCCGTTAGCTGGTCAGAAATACTGTTCTGTTCAATTCATCTCTCCAAATCAAAGTGCGGCATCGTGGTTCATCCGCGATGCGCTCCCATCCGGACGAGACGCAGCCAGAGGCGTTATGAAGAACCGCTTGAGATTTAGCTTGCTCCAGAATCGCAACAGTTTTTTGTCGGTCCTTTTGCTAGCGGCTCTTTTTGTGAGCGCTCCCGCTCAAGGCCAGGCCACTCGAAGCGAGTCCTACCCGCTTCGCACCAGCGCTATAGACCAGGCCAATTCCCGGGCGGAACGCGAAGCGGAACAGTTGGTCTCCCTTTCAGCGGACAAAATTATCGCGCTCCTTCAGAAAGAGCCAGGCTTGCTTCTGGAAGTCAAGAAAATGCTGGTGCGCAAAGCCTATGAGCAAGGTCGTCTGCTCGATGCACACGATCTCACCGACGATGCTCTCTACCGCCTCATAAGCAAGGATGAAATGATCCGCGTGCTCGTAACCCGGGAAATTGAAGATCGTGGCTACGTGCACGTGAAACCAACTCAGGAAGAGTTGGCGCGCGAGCAGGCCTTGAGGTCAGTGCAAGCGTCTCCCGCGGAAGCCGCCCAGCAAGAAGCCGACGTCAAATCCGGCAAGAGCCAGGAAGAAGCATACTGGTCAAGGCGGCAAAAGGAATTGCTCAATGAGAACGCGCCGACCGGTGAAACCAGCCCTGCCCAGCAACAGCTACAACCTAAAGGTCCATCTCAGCCCCCTCAGCAAATGCTTCCTTCCGTCGATCAACGCCGAGCTCTTGAACGTGCGCAAGCGCAGTATTATGAGGGCGATTATGCTACGGGATTGCCACTCGATGTATTCGGGATGCAGCGCGTCGGCCCCGATCAGCTATCTTCCGTGCTAAGCACCCAAGGTGCAGGTCGCTCCCCGCTCAGCCCAGCTTCCCAACTGGACTTAGCCAGTATGTCCTCCGGAGCTTCCAGTACGGCAGCTAGTACAGGCGCAATGGCTGCCCCCGGTATGACTTCGATGACTGGCATGGGTAGTGCAGCAGTGCCCGGCTACGATTACGGGACGTCAATGTACCCGTCTAGTGCCAGTCTGCAAAGCCAGCGACGCCTCGCGTATCCGCCCGTGGCCAGGCACGATCAGCCCATCTTGCGCCGTCGCCCCAACCCCTACGCGGACGTGCCTTCGCTTTATGACCTCTACTCCCAGTATTCTAGGGGTGCACGCGTGCTGGATCGCTTCGGCATGGACGTTTTCCGCAACGGCACAGGTAACTTTGATGAACTACCGATGGATGTGCCCGCGGGGCCAGACTATGTCCTCGGCCCCGGCGACGGTCTCAGCGTTGACCTCTGGGGCGGAGTTTCCCAGCGCCTCCGCCGCGTCGTAGATCGCGAAGGCAAGCTGGCTTTGCCCGAAGTGGGCACAATCCAAGTGACCGGTCGCACCTTGGGCGACGTTCAACACCTGGTGCAGACTGCTCTTCGCAGTCAGTTCCGTAATGTCGAAGCTGACGTCTCACTCTCCCGATTGCGTAGCGTGCGGATTTATGTAGTCGGTGACGTCCAATACCCGGGTGCCTACGACGTCAGCTCCCTTTCTACAGCCTTAAACGCGCTCTATGAGGGGGGAGGACCAACCTCCGGAGGATCGCTGCGCACTCTGAAGCATTATCGTGGCAAGCAGCTAGTCGAGGACGTTGATGTGTACGACCTTCTGCTCCATGGGGTGCGCGCAGGAAGCCAGAGATTGGAATCAGGCGACACGATTCTCGTACCGTCCCTGAAAGGCGAAGTCACGATCGAAGGTATGGTCCGCAGGCCTGCCATTTACGAATTGAATGGCGAGAAAAATCTTGCCCAGGTTCTTGAACTGGCTGGTGGCGTCCTGCCCTCCGGAACGCTGCGACACGTGGACGTAGAGCGTCTCGAGGCTCACGAGACCCGTACCATGCTCGCCCTCGACATACCCGAGGACAACAACCAGGACTCAGTTCGACAAGCCCTGGAGAATTTCAACGTTCAGGACGGCGACAAAATCAAGATTTCACCTATCGTCGCATTTGCCGACAGGACTATTTATCTGGATGGCCACGTCTTCCGCCCCGGCAAGTACGCTTATCGCGACGGAATGAAGATTACCGATCTGATTAAGTCTTACAAAGATGTTCTGCCTGAACCCTATAAACAACATGCTGAAGTCATTCGACTGAAAGCGCCCGACTACACGCCAGAAGTTGTCGCCTTCAATCTCGATGACGCTCTCGCGGGCAAAGATCAGGATCTGGTGCTGAAGCCGTTCGACACGGTGCGAGTATTCGGCCGCTACGATTTCGAAGATCCACCGGTGATTACCGTTAGCGGAGCAGTCCGGGATCCGGGGGATCACGTCACCAACGGCGCCACTTATCTTCGCGACGCCATATTCCTGGCGGGCAACGCAACTGCCGACGCCAAGCTGGATGATGTTCAGGTCTTCCGCAAGTCAGACGACGGCAAACTTAAAGTTCTCAGTGTGAACTTAGGCAAAGCGCTGCAGGGAGATCAAAGCGCCAACATAATGCTGCTGCCAAAGGACCGCGTTTTCGTACACAAGAGTGTTGGGCGAAGCGACCCGCCAGCGGTCTCGATTGAAGGGGATGTAGAACGGCCAGGAAAGTATCCCTTGGGCGAAAACATGAGCGCCGCTGATCTGGTGCGACTCGCAGGTGGTCTCAAACGAAGCGCCTATACCGAACAGGCAGACCTCACGCGCTACATGGTGGAGCACGGCGCGAAAGTTATCGGAGACCATCAAACTGTACAGATTGCTGCAGCTCTCGCCGGCGAACCCGATACAGATGTTCGCCTCCACGATGGCGATGTGTTGACTATCCGCCAATTGGCCGGATGGACGGACATGGGTGCGACCATCACGGTGAAAGGAGAGGTGCTGCATCCCGGCACATTCGGCATTACTGAGGGTGAAAGGTTGAGTTCAATCCTGGAGCGTGCTGGAGGGCTCCGGTCTGATGCGTACCCGTACGGTGCCATTTTCGAGCGAACTCAGGTGCGCGACCTGGAGGAAAAGAATAGGTCGCAATTGATCCGTCAGGTCCAGGATGAAGGATCTGGGATAAAAGCCGTGGATGATCCGCTGTCAAGGGAGTCGGCAGCCCTGCAGTGGAAGAACACGCTGGAGAACCTGCAGAACACGCCTCCGACGGGGCGCATGGTGATTCACATCTCCAGTGACATGAAGCGCTGGGCGAATACGCCGGCCGATATTCAAGTTCGAGCTGGCGACGTGATTTACATTCCCAAGAAACCAAACTTCGTCACCGTGGATGGCTCGGTTTATAACCCGACCGCCGTCACCTTCAAGCCCGGAAAGAGCGCTGGCTGGTATTTGAACCAGGCGGGCGGGCCAACGACTATGGCGAACAAGAAAGCCATTTTCGTGGTCCGCGCAGATGGTTCAGTGGTGGGCGGAAAGGGAGGAATGTTCAGCGGTAGCGCCGTGGATGCGGCACTGCAGCCGGGCGACATGGTGGTTGTGCCCGACAAAGCCTTTGGCGGCGGCCTCACGTGGAAGAGCACCCTGCAAGTCGCTCAGCTGGTATCGGCTATCGGCATCGCCGTACAAGTGGCTAAGGGCTTTTAAGGGGAATTGGGACGCATGACGTGGAGCGTCGCCAGGGGCCTCATGACAGTGTGCTTGTTTGCGAGCGTCACACTCATCGCGAGCGCTCAGCAACCACCGACAACTGGTGTTCGATCGGCCAGTCGAACGCAGGATGGCACCTCGTCGATGTCACCAAAACCAGAGAAGACGTTCGAACTCCTCCCGGGCGAAGATCCGCAAAATCGGCTCGTCTCGCCATTCCTGAGTCATTTGGCCGGAGATCAAAAGCAGTTTTGGACGAGTCCCACACGGTTACGTAAGAAAGATCTGCGCTGGATCGTACCATTTGGGGGAATAACAGCTGGGTTCATCGCGGGCGACAGTTGGGTATCCAAGCAAGTTCCGGACAAGCCGAATCAGCTCGACCGAAGCTTGAAGATTTCTGACTACACAACCTATGCTCTCCTCGGCGCTGGCGGCGGAGCATTTCTCCTGGGCCACATGACGCATAACGACCACATGGGTGAAACGGGATTGCTAGCCGGCGAGGCGGCAATCAACAGCACCGCAGTGACCTACCTCTTCAAGACAGCTACGCAACGCCCCAGGCCACTGCAGGACAACGGGAATGGCACGTTTTTCCAAGGAGGCGCTTCCTTCACTTCCGAGCATTCTGCAATTGCCTGGTCCATCGCCAGCGTCTTGGCCCACGAATATCCGGGTCCGCTCACCAAGTTGCTGGCGTACGGCATGGCTTCGGCGGTCACCATGACTCGCGTCACAGCGAAGCAGCATTTCCCTTCCGATGCGCTGATCGGAAGCGCGCTCGGCTGGTACTTCGGCTGGCAGGTCTATCGCGCCCATCATGATCCAGAGTTGGGCGGAACTGCTTGGGGGAATTTCGACGACACCCCCGCCGAAAAAGGACCCCGCGATCCCGCCAATATGAGCTCGCCTGACGTGCCGCCAGACAGTTGGGTCTACCCTGCCTTCGAACGTCTCCAGGCGCTCGGCTACATTCACTCCGGCTATTTAGGCATGCGGCCCTGGACCCGCATGGAATGCGCCCGTCTGTTGGAAGAAGCCAACGAGACAATCGGAAACACCGAAGATGCCGGGCGGGAAGACGGCCAGGGGCAGAAGATCTACGCCGCTCTAGCTGAGGAATTCGGACCCGAAACCGCACGCCTGAACGGCGCCGCGAACCTGGGCGTAAGCCTAGACTCAGTCTACACTCGCGTCACCAACATTTCCGGACCCCCGCTGCGCGACAGCTATCACTTTGGCCAGACGATTATCAACGATTTCGGCCGTCCGTATGCAAAAGGCTTCAACGCCATTGCAGGTGTGAGCACACACGCCGTTGCGGGCCCATTCTCGTTTTACATTCGCGGTGAGTACCAGCATGCCCCGGCTACTCGGGCATATCCTGTCGAGGCGCAGCAAGCCATCGCAAATGCTGATCTCACTCTGCCCGTCTCGAACGCGGTGGGGGAAATAAACCGCTTCAACGTGGTAGATGGTTCGGTGGCCCTCACTTTCCGGAATACACAAATCTCGTTTGGAAAACAGAGCCAGTGGATGGGTCCAGGAGAATCAGGCCCCCTGCTGCTCAGCAATAACGCCGAATCGATTCTGATGCTGAAGATCGAGAGCGTCGCCCCGTACAAGATCCCTTTGCTCTCCAACATCTTCGGACCGCTACGGTCGGAATTCTTTCTAGGTCAACTTTCAGGTCACCAGTTCGAGTTCAACGGCAGCTCCCTACTTGGCCCCGGCGGAGTCAATCCGCAACCTTACCTACATGGGTATAAGTTCAGCTTCAAACCAACTGAAAACCTGGAATTCGGTATGGGAATCACTGCGCAGTTTGCCGGGCCAGGGCTTCCCTTCACATTTAAGAACTTTCTACGCACGTTCTATTCCCATACTTCGGGTATAAACAATCCTGGAAAACGTCTCTCCGAGTTCGATTTCAGTTATCGTTTTCCAGGATTACGTAAATGGCTAACGGTCTACACTGATGCGCTGGTGGTAGACGAGATTTCTCCTATTGGCTCTACCCGCCCGACGCTGAATCCTGGTATCTATCTGCCCCAAATACCGAAAATACCGAAGATGGAACTACGGGCCGAGGGATTGCACGAGTCACTGACCGATGAGTTTGCACCCGGCTTTATATATTACGGGGTGCGACGTTATCGTTCTGGGTACACCAATGATGGAAACCTCATGGGCAGCTGGATAGGACGGGCAGGGAGAGGCGGCCAGGGTTGGCTGACCTACTCGTTTTCACCCCGTTCAAAGGTCCAATTCGAATATCGACACCAGGAGGTGTCAAAGCTGTTTATTGGCGGCGGCCGCCTAGTCGATTATTCTGCCCACAGCGATTTCTTGCTGTCACGCAATGTTGCCCTTTCGGGTCTTCTGCAGTATGAGACGTGGCGATTTCCACTCCTCGCTACGGGCGTCCAGTCGAATCTAACGGCTGCAGTCCAGTTTACGTTCTACCCTCGCTTGGCGGCGCATAAATAAACAGAGGCTTCGCTTGAAATTATAAACGGCGCTGATAATGGCAAGTGAACACTTCTTATGACACAGGCTGTTAAAAAAGCAGGCTTGGAATATCCCGATCGGCTGGAGATTACGGAGCGCCGCGAGCTCCATGAAACTCTTCGGTCCGAGCAGGTGCTGGGAAAGCTTCGACTATTGTGGAGACAGCGCCCATTTCTCTATCGTGTAACGGCGCAGGGAATGGCACTGGCGATTGTTATGGCCCTGCTAATTCCTAAACAATTTGAGTCCACGGTTCGCCTGATGCCGCCAGACAGTCAATCGGGCTCCGGCCTCGGTACCATGCTCACAGCGATATCAAGCATGAAGACGGAGGGCATGGGTGGGCTCGGATCACTCGCTGGCAGCTTATTAGGCGCAAAGACATCTGGCGACTTGTTTGTGGGGATATTGGAAAGCCGGACAGTGCAGGATCGACTGGTGGATGGTTTTGAGCTTAAGAAGGTTTATCGCCTGCGCTGGTCAATAGATGCGCGCAAAAAATTGCAGTCCAACACATTGGTTTCGGAGAACCACAAGAGCGGCATTATAAGCATCACTGTCACCGATCGTGATCCTCACCGAGCTGCTGCAATCGCAAAGGCTTACGTAGACGCGCTGAACGGGTTAGTGGTGGAATTATCCACCTCGGGAGCCCACCGTGAACGAGTCTTCCTAGAGGGGCGGCTTAAGACGGTGCAGCAGGAATTGGAAAGCGCTGAGAAAGACTTTAGCCAATTTGCCAGCAAGAATATGGCAATCGATATTAAAGAGCAAGGTAAAGCGATGGTCGAAGCTGCAGCAGTGCTGCAAGGGCAGTTGATTGCTGCAGAGTCGGAGATGGAAGGGCTCAGGCAGATTTATACCAACAACAACGTACGAGTTCGTACGCTGGAAGCGCGTATTACCGAACTCAAGCAGCAACTGGAGAAGATGGGTGGCAAAGGTGAGGATACTAATAACCCAACTTCAGCGCCGACGGACTCGCTGTATCCGTCTATCAAGAAACTCCCACTATTGGGAGTGAGTTATGCAGACATGTATCGCCGCACTAAAGTCCAAGAAGCGGTTTTTGAAGTTCTGACTCAGGAGTACGAGTTAGCCAAGGTTCAGGAGGTTAGGGAAATTCCGAGTGTCAAAGTCCTTGATCCTGCCGATGTTCCAGAAAGGAAATCATTCCCACCACGATCGCTCATTGTGATGGTCGGCACTTTTCTGTCGTTCGTGTTCGGTGTCTCGTGGATCGTTCTGCATGCCCATTGGCAACACATGGAATCGGATCACCCTGCCAAAGCTGTAGCGATGGAGGTTTTCAGAGGTGCGCGCGCACATTTGGATCATATGTCGGAAAACGGTAGCCGGTTAGGGTGGGTACTTCGCCGTACGAAACTCCTGAATAAAAACCTCCACGACGACCAAGATCTTAAGAACGGCTCCCTCTAACTAGAGCAATCGCTTAGAGATTACACTCATTATGAAGTTACTTGTCACTGGTTCATCGGGCCTGATTGGTAGTGAGGTCGTGACGTGTTTTGCTACCCAAGGACACACCGTATTCGGGGTTGACAATAATCTCCGCGCCGACTTCTTCGGGCCAGCAGGAGACACTCGCTGGAATGAGGCAAGACTAAAAGAAAAATTTCTCCGTTTTCGTCATCTTGAACTTGATATTCGCGATCGCAGTGGCGTGATGTCGTGTTTAGAGGCAGCTAAACCTGACCTTGTCGTGCATACGGCTGCACAACCAAGCCACGACTTGGCTGCTTCTCGTCCGTTCGATGATTTCGACGTCAACGCGGTGGGCACGCTGAATATGCTGGAAGCTACCCGCCGGTTCGCTACCGAAGCAGTTTTTGTGCACATGTCCACTAACAAAGTATATGGCGACGCACCGAATGAGATTCGCCTGAAAGAGTTGGTCAGCCGCTGGGATTATGACGATCCTCAATACGAGGGTGGAATTGCAGAAAATTGTCGGATTGACTGCTCGAAACACTCACTGTTTGGCGCCTCGAAGGTAGCGGCAGACATTATGGTCCAGGAGTATGGACGATACTTTGGAATGAAGACTTGTTGCCTGCGAGGCGGGTGCCTGACCGGTCCGTCTCATTCCGGTGTGGAGTTGCATGGCTTCTTGAGCTATCTCGTCAAAACGAACCTGGAAGGCAACGTTTACAAAATATACGGATACAAGGGCAAGCAGGTGCGCGACAATATCCATTCCTTCGATGTTGCGCAATTCATTCTCGCGTTCTATGAAAATCCAAGGTGCGGAGAGGTATATAACATCGGCGGGGGCCGATCGAATTCATGTTCTATCTTGGAGGCGTTATCGATCATCGAAGCTATGACCGGCAAGCAAACCAAGCACGAGTACGTGGAAAAGAACCGGGAAGGCGATCACATGTGCTACATCTCGAACCTTTCGAAGATGCGCTCTCATTACCCCCAATGGAATATCACTGTTCCTCTGTCTGCCATCTTCGAAGAGATAGTCCGTGGCTGGTGGGAGCGCGGGTCTCAGGCTAAACCGCAGGAGCATCTGCTTGCGCGTGCTTAGCGTCGTTCGCAAAGGTTACTACGGTAGCAAGTCTGCCCTTGAGCCTATGTATCTTTACCTTACTGTTCCTTTGCGGCAAATGGGCCACGAAGTTGAGACCTTCGACCACTACGATCCGGCCAACGGAATAACCAAATCTCAGCGGACCGACCTTCTCTTGAAGAAGCTTCAGTCAGGACGGTTTGACTTGGTGCTGTATACGGCCTCGGGTGAGGAACCGGTAGAAATTGAGGCGATCGGAGCTCTCTGCAAGAAAATCTGTATCGTGGCGTGGAACAGTGATGACGACTGGCAATGGCAAGCAACCAGCCTCATCGTTCCCCACTTCACCTTCGCTGTAACGACGTACCCGGTTATTCATCAACAGAACCGGAACCAATATCCCAATCTGTTACTCAGCCAATGGGCGTGTCTGGACATTTTCAGCGACTACTCCCGGCAGAAGGATATTGGCTTCTCGTTCGCAGGCGCAATTTACAAGATAAGGAACTCACAATGCCGCTACCTACGGCGAAAGGCTGATCTAGTGTGCTTCGGCTATGGATCGCGCCTGGTGAACTTAGGATTGCCTTACTTAAGAGGTACGTCAAGAATTCCTGGTCTAATGGGGCCGCCGCTCCCCTTTGGCACTATTAATGACATATGGAATCGTAGTCGAGTCTCTTATTGTCCCATGGCAGGAGGACCGCGGGGAGACGTACTTTCGATTAAGAGCCGAACATTTGATATGGGTTTGTCAGGCACACTAATGCTCTGTGAGCACAGTCCAAGTTTGGAACGTTATTACGAACCGGGCAAAGAGTGCGTTACGTTTGAGAACCTCGAGGACTGCGCAGAAAAAGCTGCGTGGTATTTGTCGCACGAGGAGGAACGTGCTCGGATAGCCCTCAACTATCGGGACCGCACCTTGAAAGAGCACTTATGGAAGTATCGTTTTGCTGACCTATTCGCGAAAATCGGCATTCCATCGGGCGCGAGAACGATCTTTCCTGTCGCCAATCCAGCACACGCACCCGAATACCGTAGTGTTCCTGCAAGCAACACACTCTGAAAGGGATCCTGTCATACATTGGTAACCGAGACCCAAACTGAAATTCCAGTCCAATCGAGAGCTCCAACACCTGAGGTCTTGCCGTTTTCGCAGCGTTGGGCGAAATTACGGTCTTTTGTCCATGGCTGGGTACGACCACTGATTGATGTGCGTCAGGTGTTATCGGTCTGGAAATATGGAAGGTTCCTGAAAGATTGGTACACGTATGCACATCTTGAAAGTGCAGAATCGATCCATTTTTTTGATACCCAGCCTTGCCTCCACGATAGGACGAAATATACGGGCTTGGACCGACAATACTTCTTTCAAGACACATGGGCATTCCGCAAGATTTATGAAAGCCGGGTCGCTGCCCACATCGACGTCGCTTCGCGAATTGAATTCGCGGGAATGCTGGCCGCAGTTACGCATGTTACTTTCATCGATATCCGTCCGGCAATGGTCGCGTTGAAAGGGTTTGAATCGAGGAAAGGCACGATCATTGATTTGCCCCTTCCGAACGCGTCAGTGGCCTCTCTGTCGTGCTTGCATGTCGCAGAACACATAGGTCTAGGGAGGTATGGAGATCCTCTGGATCCCCTTGGAACGAAGAAGGCTGCAAGTGAGCTGCAACGTGTGCTGGCTACAGGCGGCAGTTTGTATTTCTCACTTCCGGTCGGCAAACCGCGCGTTTGCTTTAATGCTCATCGCATTCATTCCCCAAAGCAGGTTCTTGATTACTTTGCCGGCTTGGATTTAATTGAATTCTCAGCGGTTGACGATGAGGGCAGGTTTCACGAGAACGTTGACCCTAACGCCTTCGACAAAAGTTTCTATACTTGCGGAATGTTCTGGTTCAAGAACCTAACGTGAGGCTAGCATTTATCACAGTTCTCCGAGCGGTGGAACACAGAATCCAGATGAAACCAGGAACAATTCCTCAAACTTTTTTCGGCAAGATTTGGTCATTTATTCGCAGTGGCGACTCGCGTGGACTATATCACTCGGCAAAGCGCCGATGGGCGCTTGTTAAGCGTGCGCTGACCGGTCCTGTAGGCCCCGGAGCTCTTGTTGTGGACCCACAAACGGAACTAGCTGCGGGCCAGACCCCCTCTATCGAGGAATGCATCAGTCCCCACTCCGTCAGCCCGACGCTTTTAGCTGTTCATCTGGCCCCTTATCGGTACGCACTCCCTTTCATGGTCGATAAGGAAGTGTTGGAAGTAGGGTGCAACTGGGGTTACGGGTCACACCTATTTGCCCACGCAGCCCGGCGAATAGTGGGCCTGGACGTCAATCGCGAATTCGTCAACTATGGCAACAGCCGTTTCGCTCAGAACAACCTTGATCTAATGGTTCACGACGTTAACGAGCCGTTGCCCTTTTCAGATGAGAGCTTTGACGTTGTTTTTTCAAGCGAGGTCATTGAGCACATTGCGAACTATCTCGGGTGTCTACGTGAGATGCAGCGAGTGCTGAGATCTGACGGCGTTCTCATCCTTAAAACTCCTAATTTGGCGTATGCGCCGCGTTGGCACGCGTTGAACCCATACCATTTAAAGGTTTTTCGGCCATCGGAACTGGAGGAGCTATTAAAGGCTCATTTTGATGACGTCCAGTTGCAAGGCTTTTGTGAACGGTACGAACACTCTGTAAAACGGATTGAAAATTCGTTCGACCCGTTCGCGATTCCATTCGGGCAGAGAATTCCCTACCCATTCACAATTGAGGTGAAAGCTTGGGTGGAACCAAAGTTGGTCGACATCGATGAAGGTGTTCCGTCGAACCTGCTGGCCATCTGCCGGGGACCTAAAAGAAATGCTCGCGAATACTCAAAACTGGAACTATCCAAGAGTGCCTGACTGATGTTCACCGTAATCCCATGCACCGTTAGAAACCTCATCCGCAAGACTTCCGCTTACAGCACGCTTCGAAAAATTCGTTTCAGAATCGATTACCTCAGATGGGACAAGTCTTCGGTCCCACCCCCGCACTACGTCAAACAAAAAATAGTGTTGGAGTACGCAAGGAAGTATCAATGTAAAACTCTGATTGAGACTGGAACTCATTTGGGATTTATGGTCGATGTCATGAAGAATCATTTCAAAAAGATTGATTCCATCGAACTCGACCAGGCTTTATATGAAAATGCCACTAAGCAATTCGGCAGGTACCCACATGTGGCAATTCACCAGGGAGACAGCGCACGATTACTGGCGGAATTGCTTACCAAGATTGATGTGTCCTCCTGTCTTTTCTGGCTCGACGGGCACTACTCCGGTGGAATAACTGCACGAGGACTCCGAGAAACTCCGATTATCTACGAGCTTCATGCCATCCTCCAGTATGTAGAAGCGCCTGTCATTTTGATTGACGATGCACGACTTTTTACCGGAAAGCACGACTATCCACACATACAAGAAGTTCGGGAAATCGCAGCCGATCAAGGCTTTTCGTTCGCAGAGGGTGATGATGTGATCAGGCTTACCCCACTGCAAAGCCGGCCTTCTCTCTTCAGATCTAGAACATCCTTTCTCAGGAAGAACACGATTGAGGTGGCCTCCCAAAGCGGTGCATCAGAGAGAGGCAGTAGATGTTGCTGAAGTTCGCGGCGGGTACAACGATCATCAATTTGATGACCGCATTGGCCGCCCTCTTCCGTGGGAAGCTTGCGGCGCTAATATTAGGAACAGCTGGGGTTGGCCTTTACGGACAGGTGGATAGTTTTTACCGAAGTCTGGTGCAAATCTGCATTTTGAGCACTGGTGCAGGGGTTACTCGCTGTATTGCGGAGCTTCACGGTGCGCGGGACAGCGCAGGTATCCGCCGTGCTTTCTGGAGCATCACAGCCTTCTCCCTTGGACTCTCGTTCTTGGTAGCAGTTCTTGTGGCACTTAGTTCCAGAAGCCTATCGGGGCTCGTTGTCGGGGACCGCCATTATGCACTATTCCTCTGTATAGTCGCGTTAGGGCTTCCCTTGCAAGCCCTCTCCGACATCATTATGGGAATGCTCATCGGACTGCGTGATCTGCGAGCGCAGTTGTGGATCACCGCTGCATACACTGTTGGCGGTCTGCTCATATACACATTTCTTATTTTGCGATACGGCGTTGCTGGCGCGGTATATAGCGTGATTGTCGTCACGGCGAGTACGTGTGTCATTTCCACCTTCTTTTTGTGGAAGCGCAGCGCCCTCAAACTTCGGCCAGCCTCAGGGGAGAAACACTTCGACACTCGACTGCTCCGTTTCATTCTCGCTATCGGAATTACGGGTGGCATCATGGCTATTGCCGATCGTGTCGTGGTGCTGATCTTCCGGACCATTCTCATACGACATTTTGGTCTGGAGGCAAACGGCCTTTACCAGGCTGTCTATTCCCTTTCGCAACTCACCATAGCCCTGGCTTTTGGGTTTGTTAGTACGTATTTGGTGCCAACATTGTCAGGATTACAGGACCCTACCCGCACTAGTCACGAATTTAGCTCTGCCCTACGGTTAACTCTGCTGATTGCGACTGCCTGCAGCGCCGTCACGATTCTCTACGGCAAATTTGTGATCCTGGGTACCTATTCCTCCGCTTTCCTGGGTGCTGTGCCGCTTTTACGTTATCAGGCGTTGGGTGATTTCTTTCGCGCATTGGTACTGTTGTTAGCAGCAACAATTTTTTCGGTCCACGGCTGGAGACCTTGGTTCGCTATCGGGATGTCATTCCATCTTCAGTACGTGCTTTTCTTTGCTCTGCTGCTTCCCGTCTTTGGAATTACCGCCATCACCCTCGCCTACCTGTTAGCGTATTGCACCACTTGCGCCCTAGCTATTCTCTTGTTCGTTCGTTATACGAAAATGAGCTTTCTCGGGGAAAGAGGAGGCCTCTTCCTGCGCAGCTTAGCATTGTTGGCAGCTGGCACTGCTCTTGCATGGCTTGGAAATGTCCGACTCACGTACATTCTGGGCACGGCAGGCATCCTGCTCTGGGCAAGATTCGCCTTTACTTCCTACGAATACCGACGACTCTGGAGTTTTGTGTCTACTTCTGCGGCGCTATTCACTACCGGAGAGCGTTGAACAACGGAATGGCTGCGATCGTTCCTCAGGCAATGGGTGAGTTCAATTCGCCTTTTATGTCCACACGTCTTGTGTGTCTGCTTGCCGCGGGCGGTGCTTTTTTCGGTGTGCTTTTTTGCTGGAGCCCCATTCTTGTTCCAGTGCTGATTGAAGTTGCCGTTGCAATCATCTTCCTTTTCCGACCGGCAGCCGCCCTGAAGCTCACACTCTTCACAGCAGGCTTGCCGCTGACCTTGTTTTATGAGGACGTCGGCTATAACGGCGGCTCAAATAAACCACTATTCGCCGAGTGGGGCGGCACTACCCCAGATGGTTTACGGCTACTCCTCAGTTCCTTATTTTTATTGATCGTTCTTTACAGACTCGAGCACACTCGTAGGCTCCTTGCCCGTTTTTGGCCCTACGTAATCCTGCTGCTGTTTCTTGCAGGCACTCTACTGTACTCGACGGCGCCAGTGGACGGCCTGCGGCTGCTCTTGAAAATAGTTTTTCCTTTTCTCGTGTTCTTGCTGGCGGCGCAATTATTGAGATCGTCCGAAGAGGCCGACTCCAGCGTGCGCTATTGGATTGCCGGTGGAATAGTAGCCAGTTTCTGCGCGCCCGTGCTGGTGCTACTGGTGGGTAGAAAATTTCTTTATCCTGACGGGTTTCGCTACAGTCCCGGTTTCACCAGTGCCAGTTCTTACTCCTTCTACATGTTGGCCTTGTTTCTCTTCTGTTACATGCAATGGCGAAAGCAATACTCCGCTCGATTCGCGATACTCGCGGTCCTATTCGGTGTACAAACCATCCTTCCGATCACCCGAATCACCTGGGTGGCGCTTGTGGTGAGCGTCGGTACATTCGAGGCACTGCATATCAAGGGAGCAAAGAAATGGGCAAGTACCGTTGCCGTAGTATTGATTCCAATTCTGGCGTTCTATTCGCTACTTTGGCGCTTCCCTGCATTGCAAGAACGAGTCTTCCAGAGCGATCGGATTGATTCTGACGTCTCGCTCATCGAGCTCGTCCAGAATGTAGGTTTAACAGGCCGTGGAACAGTTTGGCTCTCCGCCCTGGAAGATTATCAGCAGCACAATCGATTACTTGGGCAAGGAATTGGATCAAGCGACAATTACACTATGAGCCTATTTGGAACTGTTGCCCATAATGAGTACTTGCGAGTGCTTTACGATGGCGGTGCCGTTGGCCTAAGCTTGTTTTTATTTTCAAACTTTTGGTTGCTTCGCTGGTTGCGAACACTTAAGAATAGTGGACAACAAGTAGTGCGGGAGTACGCGTCACTTGGCATCGCATTGATGCTGGCTTATCTGGTGGTTGCTCTTACTGACAACCCCTTGGATTACTACATGCTGTTCACGCAATATGTTTTCTTCTCGCTCGCAATTTGTTTTGCTCTCTCAGGGACTATGAACGACCCTGCTCAGGAAAGTCAGGCTATCTAACAGGCCGCTTTTCTTAAGTCTTAACTATTCGACTTGCAGATGATATCGCCGCAAACGGTTGCTATCCTCATTTTGAATCGGAACCAGGCTGAGTACACTCGGGATTGCCTTGTCTCCCTCCAGCAGATCGACTATCCCTCTTATCGAATCCTCGTAATTGATAATGGTTCTACGGACGATTCGCTGCGTCGAGTCGCTCAGCAGTTCCCTACCGTCGATTTTCTTTGGCTTAAGGAGAATCTCGGAGTTGCGGGAGGACGTAATGCCGGCCTCCGTGAAGCACTTCGCAAAGAGCCGGCCTATGTTTTTTTCCTTGATAATGACACTCTCGTTGCGCCTGATTCTCTCACTCGCCTGGTCAACAGAATGAACACCCACGCAAAGATCGGTGCCGTGCAGCCGAAGATCTATTTTGCCAGTCCGCCAGACCGTATCTGCACGTTCGGAGGAAAGTTCTACCGGCGGATCTCGCATTACCGTCATCCTGAATCAGGTCATTGCGATTCAGTAAAAACTCAGGTCCCGACGGAAATCGATATCGTGTCGGGCTGTGCAGGTTTAATGAGAGCAATCGTGTTCCAAGAAATAGGGCTGCTGGACGAGACCTATTCCCCGTACTGCCATGAGGACGTTGACTGGAGCTTGCGCATGCGCAATGCTGGTTATTGCCTGATGGTTGAGCCTGCGGCAGTTATTTGGCACCGCATCTCCTCGGCTCCAATTGCCGATGCGGCGAAACTCCGGGAACTGGCGAAAGCCCACATCTTATTTTTGCGTTTTCATACGCGCTTCTTTGACCTTCCCCTTTCTATAGTTTGGGTTTCGTTCCATATGGTGCGCCGCTACCTATTTCCAGTAATAGGCCGTCATAACCAGGAGGCAGTCAAAGGAATATTGCACGGAATTTGGCTTGGGCTGAGGCAGCAACGCCGTCCTATCGAGAAGCCATCAGGAATCAGTGGTATTACCCTATCGCCTACCCCGCCCGCTGCCGTTTCGGATCGTTCCAAGAAAAAAATATTACTCGGTGGCGTGCTCGGGCCTTTGGATGCGGGACCAACCCGAGTTTACGAGACTCTATTGAAAAGTCGGTTCGCCGAGTACTTTCAAGTCCGCTTCCTCGACCTGCAGTTTGCGCGGAATGTCGGAGATTTCGAGCGCTTGCGCCCGGGGAAGTTCGTTCGCCTTCTGCGCTCGCTGTTTTTCATGATGTATCACTTGTTGCGGAACCGGTATGCCACCGTGTGCATACCTTTGTCCACAAACCGAAATGCCTTTTTAAAGGATTCGTTGTTTCTCTGGTTAGGAGTCCTGATGGGCCTCCCAGTGATAATCCTTGAACACGGAACCAACATTCCCGCGCTTTATGAAAAGGCCGGACCCATGCTGCGTTGGTTCATGCGGACCACGCTGCAGCAGGCAACTCGATGTATCGTTCTCGCCGAATGTCTTAAATTCAATTTCGAACCATTCCTTCCTGCCGACCGGATTGTCTCTGTCTACTTAGGCATTGATTCTGTCCGCCAAAAGCAGCCCATCAGTAACAATTGCAGCGGACTTGAGAGCGATAGGAAATGTACCCTCGTCTTCCTCAGCACACTTGTTAAGGCAAAGGGAATTCTCGTTTTACTCGAGGCCCTGACGGAGCTGTTAGCGGAGCGACAGGACATCTCCTGCGTCCTAGCTGGCGGTTGGGGCTGGGACGTCGAACAGGTTAGGCCGAAAGTCGATCACTTCCTTGCTCAAGAATATGCTCGAGACTCAGTCTCATTGCGTGGGCTGGTCAAGGGGAATGAAAAGCTGCGCGTGTTTCAAGAAGGAGACATCTTCGTCCTTCCCACACTGGCGGATGCTTCGCCCCACGTGATATTGGAAGCAATGCGAGCAGGCCTCCCTATCGTAGCTACGGACGTCGGCGCCATCCCTGAGCTGGTGAAAGACGGAGTCAATGGGCTTATCTGCCTGAAAGATGACCCTCAGGATCTCGCCCAGAAAATCTGCTATCTGGTTGATCGGCCGGATTTACGTCAAGCGATGTCTCGAAACAATCTTGATCGCTTCGAGGACTTTTTTACAGCCGACAAGTTTGCCTTGCGAATGATTGAAGTATTCGAGTCGGTCTTCGCTGAGGCCCGAAAAGAAATCAAGAGCGTCGACCCCGTTGAGATCTAGACCTCAGGCTTGTACGCAATAGTACGACTCAACGTGATTTGTTGGCAAAACTAGAGGTATTCTCATGAACGTTCTCGTTGTAGGTGGTGCAGGATACGTCGGCGGGGCCGTCACCGACCTGCTTCTGGAGCGGAAGCATAATGTGCGGGTTTACGACGCCTTGCTGTATGAGGAAGCGTTTCGCAAGCCCATCCACTTCGTTTTTGGGGATGTGCGTGATCCTGAACGTATGCGACCGCAGCTCGAATGGGCAGACGCCGTAGTTTGGCTGGCGGCGCTGGTCGGCGACGGAGCTTGCGCGCTTAACCCTGAAGTCAGTGTCGCTATTAACCAGCAATCAGTCCGATGGCTGGCAGAGCATTACGATCGCCGGATCGTGTTCATGTCCACCTGTTCCGTCTACGGAGCTCAGGACAAGATTCTGGATGAATCCGCACCGGTCAATCCGTTATCGGTTTATGCCGTCACTAAACTGGCGGCGGAAAAATACTTAGAAAACAAGAATGCGATAATCTTTCGGCTTGGCACCTTGTTTGGTGTTGGCGATGTTTTTTCGCGTGTGCGGCTCGATTTGGTCGTAAACACCCTCACGGTTCGTGCGCATCGTTATGGCAAGATCAGTGTCTTCGGCGGCGATCAATTTCGGCCCTTGCTGCATGTCGTCGACGCTGCGTACGCCGCCGTCGAAAACCTCGAAACATCGCATCGTGGTGTATTTAACCTGCAGCGACAGAACGTTCGCATCATCGATCTCGCTTACCAGGTCCGGAACCACTTTCCCGACCTTGTCATCGAGACGACTCCGATGAAGTTTCAGGACGCCCGCAATTACCGTGTAAGTAGCGAGAAGGCGCACGAAATATTTGGGTTCTGGCCGACTCACTCGATCGATGAAGGGATTGAAGAAGTTAAGAACTTGGTCGTCAGCAATCGGTTGAGTGATATCGATAATCCGCGTTACACAAATCAAGCTTTTTTGTCCATGTTCAACACGCACGTTAAAGTAGCCACCCGAGGCAGCGTATGAAACCAGGCATAATTTGTGCGCCGCCGCAACTCATCGAAGGGGGCTTGGCCGTTGATGATCGAGGGGAAGTCGCCTTTGTAAATGACTTTAACTTTGAAGGCATACAGCGGTTCTACATCGTTTCCAATCACCAAGCCGGTCTAGTTCGGGCCTGGCACGCTCATCGTCGGGAAGAAAAGTACGTCACAGTTTTGCAAGGCGCGGCCATCGTTGCCGCTGTCTTCATTGATGACTGGCAGCATCCTTCTCGGGACTCCGAAGTCCACCGATATGTCATGTCTGCGCGCAGGCCAGCAATTCTTAAGATCCCGGCGGGTTATGCGAATGGCTTTACGCCTCTGACTGCCGACGCAAAACTGATGTTCTTCTCAACGTCGACACTGGAGGAGAGTCGTCAAGACGATGTCCGGTTCGACGCTCGCTACTGGAATCCTTGGGACGTCCAGGAACGATAACGCAAAGGGGCCAACTACTTCATGAGAATTGTGGTGCTCGGAGCTGCGGGAATGTTGGGTTCGATGGTGGTCGAGTGGCTGCATCGGGACCAGTCGCTTTCGATACTCGGAATTGTTCGCTCCGCGGCAGTGGCACAGCAATTTGCGAAGCTGTATCCGGACATAGAATGGCAGACGCTGGATGTAGAAAACTGTTTGCTAAAGAACGTGGTGGATACAACCCAACAAGCGGAATGGGTGATTAACTGCATCGGCGTTATCAAGCCACACATTCACGAGGATAACTCAGCGGAAATTGAGCGGGCCATTCATGTTAATGCATTGTTTCCGCACGTTTTGGCTCGGGCAGCTGGCAAACAGGGTTTTCAGGTGCTGCAGATCGCTACAGACTGCGTCTATGCCGGAACGAAAGGAAAATACCTGGAACAAGATGGCCATGACGCTTTGGATGTTTACGGCAAGACCAAGAGCCTGGGAGAAGTTCGTTTATCCAACGTCCACCACCTGCGGGTATCGATTATTGGTCCCGAGCCCAGAAAGCACGTTTCTCTGTTGGATTGGTTCCTCAATCACCCGCCCGGGAGTTCAGTCAAAGGCTTCAAAAACCACGATTGGAATGGCATTACCACGCTGCACTTCGCCCGCTTGTGTCATGGCTTAATCCACCAACAATGCACTCTCAATCATATGCAGCACGTGCTTCCGGACGATGTCCTCTCAAAAGCAGACTTGCTGCAATGCTGTGCCGAAGCCTTTGATCGCGAAGACATTCAGATCGTTCCCATCGAAGCCCAAACCACGGTGGATCGAACTCTCGCCACCACGGATCCGGTTACGAATTGCAGGCTGTGGGAGGCCGCGGGTTACTCGCAGCCTCCGTCGATACGACAAATGATTGCGGAACTCAGCCAATTTGATTACGAATTCGGAAATAAGCGCACGTCAGCGCCAGTAGCTACTTTCGGGTACAAACTAATCACTCGTGAGCGGTAATTGTGTGGCTGCAATGTTAGGAGTGCGTGTTACAAGATCACTTTTGTAAGTGGCAGCACGACCTGCAAGGAGGAACACGCGAGTGATCAAGTTGCGCCACCAGCAGCCAACGGCGTGGGAGGGTTCATCAGACTCCGCCCGCAGCCAGCGCCTCTTGTGAGGTGGAATTAGGTTTTTGAAATGCCATTTTGCATCGGAAAGTAGCTAGTTGCTGAAGCATGAACGATTCTCTGAATTACCCGGTGATGAACGCGAAGGCAAAGCAATGAATATCCCCTCCATCGAGGTTAATCATGGACCGCTTGCCGAGCCGGAGCCGAAGCCTCGGAACAGCGACTCGCGAACCTCGATGAAAGTCTTAACTATTCTGGGCACGCGACCGGAATTCATTCGCTTAAGTCGCATCATTAAGAAACTCGATGACCTGTGCGCGCATGTCGTTGTGCACACTGGACAAAACTACGATCAGAATCTTAACGAGGTTTTCTTCCGAGAACTGGATATCCGAGAGCCTGACCATCACTTGGGCGCGCGCGGAAGCTTCGGAGAGCAAATTGGCACGATCCTGACTGGCATGGAACGCATATTGCGCGAGACCAAGCCCGACCGGTTTCTTGTGCTGGGTGATACGAACAGCAGCCTGGCGGCAATGTGTGCCAAGCGGCTGCGTATCCCTGTTTATCATATGGAGGCCGGAAATCGGTGTTATGACGATCGAGTGCCCGAGGAAATAAATCGCAGAATCATTGACCACTGTAGTGACGTACTTTTGCCCTACACAAATCGAAGCAAGGAAAATTTGCTGCGGGAAGGGATTGAGCGTCAGCGGATTTTTGTCGTCGGCAATCCCATTTACGAAGTGTTGAGTTTTTATTCACCTCAAATTGAGGCTAGCGATGTGTTACACCGGTTTGACCTCGAGGCCGGAGAGTATTTCCTGGTCACATTGCATCGCGCCGAGAATGTTGACGATCCCGAGCGCCTGGCGCGTTTGCTGCAGGGTTTGGAACTTGTTGCTGAGACTTATGGCGCTCCTGTTGTGGTCAGCCTCCATCCACATACTGCCAAGAACATTGTTGAGGCCAAACTGGATGGCGGTTCCGATCGATTAAGGTTTTCAAAGCCATTCGGATTCTTTGATTTCGCAAAACTTGAACGCCATGTGCGATGTGTTCTCACGGATAGCGGAACTGTACAGGAGGAATGCGCGATTCTGGGCATACCGAATGTCACTGTCAGGGACACGACTGAGCGTGCAGAGGCTATCGAATGTGGCAGCAGCATCCTTTCCGGCTCCTATCCACCAATGATCTTGCAAGCAGTCCGGGTAGCCACGTCCCTGTCCCACGACTGGCAGCCTCCCGCTGAATACGTGGTGCCCGCGGTGAGCGACAAAGTGGCAAAAATCGTGCTGGGCTTTCACGATGCGCCTTGCCACGTTTGATGGGCAGCAGGAAATGAGCACCTACATCAATCCAATCGAACTGCTTGGTGTCAGATTTGACAATTTGACAACTGCCGAAGCAGCCGACCGCATTGAAGAATTCATTTGCGATGGCCAGCCAAGAAGAATTCTGGCCCGCAACGCGAGCATACGGGTGATGGAGGATCGCGATCCCTGGCTACGCCACGTATATCAAACCAGTGATCTGGTTACAGTTGACGGTATGGCGTTTTTGTACCTTGGCAAAATCTTAGGGTCTGGATTTAAGGAAATGACTGGCGGTCCGGCCCTCTGGTACGAGATGCTTCGCCGGGCGTCCATCATGGGATACAGGGTATTTCTTCTCGGCGCCGCAGCGGACACCCTAGAAAGGGCAAGCGCGAGATTGAAGCAGCAATATCGGGGACTGCAGATCGTCGGCTGGCAACATGGATTCTTTCACCCTGATGAGGAAGATAGAATCGTTCGGGATATTCAGCGGTCGCAGCCGCACATCTTGATGGTGGGTATGAGCCCCCCGATGAAAGAGAAATTCCTCGAGAGAAATTTGTTGCGGATGGGAGTCCCCGCCTGCATTGGAATTGGAGGGGCCATCGATTTATTCGCGGGACAATCCCGGCTCGCGCCGATGTGGATGCGAAAGTTGTGTCTGGAGTGGCTGTATCGTGTATACCAGGAACCGCAGCGGCTTGCGACTCGATATCTAGTCAGCAATGCGCGCTTTCTTGTGCTGGTGGTCAAACATTTATTCCGGCATGGAGATGACTCCTCACTAAATCCATCAAGCACGAATTAATGATCCATAGCTTGACAAGACATCATCTTAACCCACAATGAAAACCATCCTCGTGACGGGCGCAGCAGGATATGTTGGCAGCATCTGTGTCGAGACTCTCCTCGATGCAGGGTTCCAAGTGATTGCGCTGGACAACCTTCAGGGAGGTAAACGGGAAGCGATACTTCCGACGGCACGATTTGCGGAAGTGGACCTATGTAATGAGGCTGCGGTTCACAGTGTGTTTCAGGCAGAGCGTGTCGAGGCCGTAATGCACTTTGCTGCTCTGGCTGACGTTTCCACCTCGGTTCTGTACCCTCATCTGTTTTTCAAGAACAATGTCACTGGTACTCTGAACCTGTTGGAAGCGATGCTTGCTCATGGAGTAAAGAAACTTATCTTTTCGTCCACGGCTGCCGTTTACGGGGAACCGCAATATGTGCCGATTGACGAGAATCATCCGCAGCGCCCGGTCAATTCCTATGGTGAGTCAAAGCTGGCTATTGAACGAATGTTGTCGTGGTACGTTTCCGCATACCAATTTCGATGCGTGAGTATGCGCTACTTCAATGCCGCGGGAGCCAGTGCCCGCTTGGGAGAAGATAGATTCCGCGAAAGCCATCTGATCCCGTGTTTGCTGGATGTCGCCCAAGGGAAAAAACCTGAAATAGCGATTTACGGGAGTGGTTACGCTACGAAGGACGGCACGTGCTTGCGTGATTACGTCCATGTCCGCGATATCATTACGGCTCACCTGCTCTGCCTTGAGCACATCGAGGAATTGCATGCCGACGTGTTCAATGTGGGGCACGGAATCGGATACACGGTACAGGAAGTACTTCAGGAAGCTAGAAATATAACCGGCCATCCTATTCCCGCGCGGATGGTTGCGCCTCGACCCGGGGATCCAGCGGTCCTCCTCGCGACACCGGAGAAATTAAGGCACCGGTTGGGATGGCGACCTCAGCGTTCGGACTTGCGGACCATTATTCAGGATGCTTGGAAGTGGAGATTGGCTCATCCCCGCGGTTATGAACCCGTCACTGTCCCGCAGTCTCAACCCGCCGCAACCCAATTGCAGCACACCGAAATTTAGAGAAAATGGCGAATCAAGCTCAGGCAATCTCGGAAAGTATTCCTGCTGCGCTTCCGTCGGGGAACGTGGTATTTTCGCCTCATTGGTCCAATCCGCTGCATACCTTTCTCAAGCGTCTGCTCGACGTGGTGCTTTCTACCGTTCTGCTTTTAATATGCCTTCCTATCATGATGGTGATTGCGATCGGCATCAAACTTGATTCTCGCGGGCCTGTCCTGTACCAGTGGCGAGTTGTTGGGTTAAACGGTGTACCTTTTCGCAGTTGGAAGCTGCGCTCGATGTGCGTGGATGCGGACCAGAAAAAAGAGCAACTTGTGGCCCACAATGAAATGCAAGGACCGGTTTTCAAGCTGCAAAATGATCCTCGAGTGACACGGTTGGGCCGGGTTCTACGTCGCTACAGTCTGGATGAATTACCACAGTTGTTCAGTGTGTTCATTGGTGACATGAGCTTGGTCGGGCCGAGGCCGCCGCTGCAAACGGAGTACGAACAGTTTTCTGAAAGGCAAAAACAAAAGCTTGTGGTGAAACCGGGAATTTCTTGCCTTTGGCAAGTTTCCGGGCGAAACCAGATCCGGGATTTCGACGATTGGGTAAGGCTTGACTTGGAGTACATCTGCAACTGGTCGCTGTGGTTGGATTGCAAGATTTTATGGAAGACGGCCACGGTTGTTTTTCGTGGGACCGGACGATGAAGTCCGCCGAACCAAAAAGAAAGAGAGGGCACAGCTGAGATGCGTGTCTTGATTAGCGGGGGTGCCGGTTTTATCGGTTCGCATCTGGCAGATCGATTTCTGAAAGAAGGGTACAGTGTTCGAATCCTCGACAACCTTGATCCACGTGTTCATTTACCTGGAGCGTCAGTCAACATTCCTGCAGGCGCGGAATTCATCCGCGGCGATGTGACTGACCGTGCCTGTCTTGAGGATGCCTTACAGGACGTCGATATTGTGTCCCATCAAGCCGCCTACCAGGATTACATGCTTGATTTTTCAAAATTCTTCACTGTCAATGCTGTGGGCACCGCATTGTTATACGAAATCGCAGTCGCACGCCGCCTTCCCATCAAAAAGATTATCGTCGCTTCTTCGCAGGCAATATACGGTGAAGGACAGTACTTATGTCAGATGCATGGTCTCGTATTGCCCCCGCCGCGCACACTGGAACAACTCCGGAAAGGAGAGTGGGAGTTGTGCTGTCCAACATGCGCGGACGAGGTAACGCCCTTGCTGCTCGACGAGCGTCATTCGAACCCCTTCAACCCCTATGGTGTCTCGAAATACGCTGAGGAAAGAGCAGCCTTGGGACTCGGCTGCCTCCACGCCATTCCCACCGTAATTCTGCGATATTCGATTACTCAGGGCAGGCGCCAATCTTTGTACAACCACTACTCTGGCATTTGTCGCATTTTCGTGAGCCAAGCCCTTACGAACAAACCCTTGATTCTTTACGAAGATGGATTGCAGACTCGCGATTTTGTGCACATAGATGACGTGGTCGACGCCAATATGGCCGTCCTCAGAAATAATGAAGCAGATTTTCAGGTTTACAACGTGGGCAGTGGAGTAGCTACCACGGTTCAGGACTACGCGAATGTTCTCAAGTCAAGACTGGGTCAAAACATCGAATGTCATATCCCTGGACAGTACCGTCGTGGTGACAATCGTCACAGCGTATCCAGCATAGAGAAATTGAAAGCGCTCGGCTGGAAACCGAAACGTAATCTCGAGCACATCATCGACGATTTTCTGGCTTGGATTGACAGTATCGGGGGGATACCTGACCGTATACCTGACGCGTACGAAGACATGAGGCGAGTTGGCGTAGTCATGACTGCTTGCATGAGCTGATCTGGCTCGTGGCCTGAACGATGTTCCGGCCATACTTTTTGCTGAAATCGAGGCCTAAGTGTTCCCGCTGCTGACAGAGGGGAATATTTCGGCCCTAACCATTGTCGAACCGGAGTAAGTCAATGACTCAAAACACAAGTGTCACTGCGTATTTCGAGGGCCTTTCACGCGTGCTGGAAATACTTCCCGTTCAGATCATCGACCTGGTTGTCGCCGAATTGATGCGCGCTTATGAGACAGAGGCGACAATCTTCTTGTTTGGCAACGGGGGCAGTGCCGCTTTGGCCTCGCACTTTGCCTGCGATTTGGGCAAAGGGACAGTTAATGGTATTCCAAAACGTTTTCGCGTACTTGCACTTACAGATAATGTTCCCCTCATGACGGCTTGGGCGAACGATTCGAGATACGACGACATCTTTGCTGAACAAATGTCCAACTTTATCCGGCCCCATGACATTGCATTTGCCATTAGCGGAAGTGGTAATTCTCCCAATGTGCTAACTGCTCTCAGGACCGCGCGCGAGGCGGGGGCTTTCACCATAGGTTTAACGGGTTTCCAAGGCGGCCAAATGAAAGCCATCTGCGATTTGTGTGTGGTGATTCCGTCCAACAACATGCAAATGATCGAAGACCTGCACTTGTGTGTCGCGCATTCTCTTTTTACAGCGGTTCGGCAAAGAATAGGAAAAGCCACAGAGGCTGCGGTCGCATGAGCAAGCACAGAGGGCAGTGCCAGCCCGAAGCATCGAGCATGATCGCAGTTGATCCGCTTATCGGGTTATAACTTATAACATGAAGACACGAATGCTCCATTTCTGGATTTCGGTTGCCGACCTGGTCTGGATTCCTTTAGCCATGCTGCTGGCCTGGTTGCTTCGTTACGGGTTGGAATGGGACTTCTTTTCTACCGGAAAGCTTCATGCAATATCGCCGTTCGTTGTCATAACCTGGATTTTGTGGAACTTCTTTTCCTCGTCGATGAAATTTGACGGGGCTCGCGACGGTTGGTGGTTTCCGGCTGTTGGTTCTCGTCTTTTTCTTGCCGTATGCGGGGTAATGGCGGCATTGCTGGCGGCAGGGTACCTCGGACGATGGTATATTTCGCGTTTGGCGTTGATATATTTCGGCCTGTCACTTATTCTGGGTTGTTTGACTATCCGCTACGTTGCACGCTCTGTAATCCGCAGACGCTATTACCGCGGCGAAGTGCGCCAAGTGGTAATCATCGGCGACGGTCGAGTGGCTCGTGAAGTGGCCAATAAGATCGAGCGGCATCCGGAGATGCTTTGTAAAGTAGCGGGTTTTCTCTTTTCGGAAGATAGTCCCCGCGAAGAAGGCTACTCGTCCGCCATACCTGGTACTGGAGAAACGGTCTCGACGCTGGGCGTCATCGACCTGCTAATTGCGAGACAGGTTTCGCTGTTGATTCTGGCCATAACTGGTCCCTTCAAAGCTGAGGTTCTAAATTTAGTCGGCAGGTGCAGAGAATTGGGCATCGATGTCAGTGTAGTGCCGCAACCTTATGAACTGTACCTTTCCCGGCCGACATTGATCGACCTCGATGGGGTGCCGTTGTTGCACCTACATGAGCCGTCGGATGCAACCACCTTTACGTGGAAGCGAACATTAGATGTGCTCATCGGCCTTTCGTTGGCAATCGTAACATCTCCTATTGTATTGGCCGCCACATTTGTCCTACGCATAAGGAAAGGCCGTGCATTCCGGTGGGAAATGCGAGGGGGGCGTTTCGGAAAAGTTTTCCCAATGCTACGCCTCAATATTGACCGCCATGCCGCTGGCGCACCACGCTTTGAGCGGGTGCTGGAAGATCTTAGCATTTCGGAATTACCGCAACTTTGGAATGTACTACGTGGCGAAATGAGCCTGGTGGGACCGCGTCCCGAATCTCCTGATAGGGTGAACCGATATTCAGACTGGCAAATGCAGCGTTTAAGCGTTATACCAGGGATGACGGGGCTGGCTCAGGTGCACGGCCTAAGAGAGCACAATTCTTCCGAGGAAAAGACACGTTTTGATCTTCAATACTTACTTAGTGTATCCCCGATATCCGATCTTTCCCTTCTACTTCAGACTATTTGGACCTTGACCATGAGACTTATTCGCTTACCGTCGTCCGGCTCACTGAGCAAGGCTGTCGCTCCGAACCCGGATGTTGCGGAAAAAGTATCCAGCGTTTCAGAAGACCACTTCATGAAAGAGGCATGGCAAAGTGCTCATCGTTCGCAGTCCAGTGCGGATTAGCTTTGCTGGTGGCGGTACCGATCTGCCGGCATATTACGAGCAGTTCGACGGCGCTGTACTCAGCACCGCTATTAATAAATACTTCTACACCATCTTGGGTAAGCGTACAGATGGGCGTGTTCAAGTCATTTCTTCTGACCTACGAGTATTTGAGACCTGGCAGAATATTGCGGCGATGGATATCCACTGGAGCGGACTGGAAATCCCTCTTGCAGTCCTGAAGGATTTGAAATGCGAGATTTCTGTGGATTTGTTTCTCGCATCTGAAATACCACCGGGAACCGGGCTCGGGTCATCTGCCAGCGTCTGTGTGAATATTCTGAAGACGCTGACAAGTTACTTAAGAACTCCGCTTTCTAAACACGAACTGGCGGAACGTGCTTTCCACATTGCACGTGATGTTTTGGGCCATCATGTCGGCAAACAGGACGAATATGCTGCTGCATTCGGTGGATTGAACTTTATCACCTTCCGTCGGGATGGCAGCACCGAGGTCAAACCCTTGAACCTGGATCCTGAGATATTGCGGCAGCTTGAGGCTAACCTTTTACTCATTTTCACTGGCTCTGCACACCATTCCTGGACGATTTTAAAGGAGCAAGAAAAATCTACGCGTGCCCACGGTCCTGCTGTGGAAGCTCTAAAGGAAGTACACACTTTGGCTGATCGCATGCGTGCTGTGCTGGAACAAGGAGATCTGAGGGCATTCGGAACGCTAATGGATGAGGCCTGGCAGGCTAAGAAACGAGTTTCGACTAAAATCTCCAATACTCGCATTGATCATCTCTACCGGCTGGCCCGACTAAATGGCGCTCTCGGTGGAAAAATCACGGGAGCAGGGGGTGGTGGTTTCCTTTTATTGTTTTGCGAGCCAGAACACCGTGAAGCAGTTCGCAATGCCCTTGCTGCCGAAGGCGTACAGGAAATGGCTTTCGCTTTTGATTCTCAAGGTGCGCAGGTGCTGATCAATGACCCCTTTATCGACGGCGACGAGCGCACCGGTTCGCGATGGACATTCATTCCAGCTGCTTCTTCCACGCGGTAGTTTGAAGAGGATCAACATGCTCCAGCTTAAAATCCGCGTCTAAGCGATAAACCGTGAAAGCGTTTCTCCTTGCTGCTGGCCACGGGACTCGGCTTCGTCCTCTGACCGATACAATTCCGAAGTGTCTGGTTCCGATCTGCGGGGTTCCCATGCTGCAGATTTGGCTTGAACTATGTCAACGTTCAGGCATAGATGAAGTGCTAATTAATCTTCACGCACATGCAGACACGGTGCGAACAGCGATAGCCGAGCACGATTGTGGTGTCAGGGTCCAAATTTCTGACGAGCCGGTCCTGCTGGGATCCGCTGGCACACTGCTGGCGAATCGCGACTGGGTCGCATCGGAACCATGTTTTTGGATTTTCTACGCAGACGTCCTGACTAATGCAGACCTGCCCGCAATTTTTCGAGCGCATGAGAGACATCGACCAGCAGCCACAATCGGGTTATATAAAGTTAAAGAGCCTTCCAGATGCGGAGTAGTTTCCTTCGACGAAAGATTTGTCGTTCGCGAGTTCGTTGAAAAACCCGCCCACCCGAAAAGCAATTGGGCCTTCTCGGGCGTCATGCTCGGTACACGGGAGCTGATCGATGCTATACCCTGTCGGACCCCCGTGGATCTGGGGTTCGATGTCCTGCCACAACTCGGTGGACGTATGATCGCGTATCCAATCAGCGAATACCTGCTCGACATCGGCACTATGGAAAACTACCACATGGCGCAGACTACCTGGCCTGGTTTCGTGTGCTTGGAGGAAGAGGCAAATCCATGAGCGGTCATAAAAGTACCGATCAAACCGGAAAACTGCACAGCGTAATCTTTGATATGGACGGCGTCATCGTTGACAGCCATCCGGCACATCGGCGCGCCTGGCAGCAATTCCTCGAGACTTTGGGACGAAACGTTTCCGAAGACGATTTGAAATACATACTAGACGGCCGAAAGCGTAGCGAGATCCTGTCTCATTTTTTTGGTGAGCTAAATGAGTCAGAAATTCGTGAATATGGAAACCGAAAGGATCGCTTTTTCCAGCAAATTTCGTTAGATGTAAAACCGGTGGAGGGTGTGCTTGATCTGCTCGACGATCTCAAAGAGCGTAGTGTGGCTTTATGTCTGGCTACCTCCGCCGGCGAGAGTCGTACTTGGACAACGCTTCATCGCTTACGCCTGAACCGTCACTTCAAAGTAATTGTTACCGGCAACGATGTTGCCGAAGGGAAACCCGATCCAGCGATTTACCGCCTTGCCTGCAGGAAATTGGGCGTTTCACCGCAAAATGCCCTGGCGGTTGAAGACGCTATATCCGGTATAAAGGCTGCCAAGGGGGCCGGTATCCGATGTGTTGCCGTGGGTGGACACGAATCGGCAGAGTCATTATTGCAAGCTGGTGCTGACCATTTTGTCCGGGATTTTGTTGGACTGTCTTTCGCATGCTTGGAAGCTGTACTTCTGCAGAACCATTATTCCCGGTTCGCGGAAGCTTGAATGATCTGATACCCGGCCCACCTATTCCTATTTTTTTCCGCCCAATTCCTACCGCTTCGACCTTCACCGATCCTGTGTGAAAGTCTGATTATTTTAACTCACCCAACTCATGCGGCCTGTAACTGGCGACTGTGTAACGTCGCTTTCCGGCTGCTCCGAGGCCTGATTCCATGGCAAGGTTCGCAATGAAGCTCTACTACGTGATGACAGTACCCTTTAGTCTCTTCTTTATCCTTTACTCACGTCGTATTCACCCCGCGTACAAGATGACAAGCTTCAAGAAACTGGTCCTCGGCCTCAGAATGTTCCGTAACGCACACCGAATCCGGACCGGAACCAGTTTCAAGACTCATCTTGTCATGGCGCTGAAATTACTTGAGGCTGCTCCTGACTCTCCGGGCTGCGTCATCGAGTGTGGCACATGGAAAGGTGGTTCCGCTGCCAACCTTTCACTGGTCTGCAAGATCACTGGGCGGCGATTGCTGATCTATGATTCCTTCGAAGGATTGCCAGAAGGAAATCCAAAAGATCGTGAATCCAAATTCTACAATCGGGGTGACTACTGCGGGACACTGGAGGAGGTTAAGGCAAATATCAGGCGCTATGGGGACCTTGGCAGTTGCCAGTTTTTCAAAGGATGGTTTTCAGATACACTGCCGGAGCTCTCATCGGCTGTGTTCCTCGCCTTTCTTGATGTCGATCTGGAAACCAGTCTCGACACCTGCATTCGATGCATCTGGCCCCGGCTTGCCGATGAAGGTTATATATTTATTGACGAGTATGTATCTACCGATTATTGCTCTCTCTTCTATTCTGAACGTTATTGGCGGACGTACTTCGACCGCACTCCGCCAGGACTCATAGGTGCTGGGTCAGGACTTGCCCTCGGCGAGTACTATGTGGGGCCCTGGAGCGACCGGGACAACCATCCCACCCAGCATCCTAGTGGACCAGCATATACGCAAAAGAATATGTCTGGTTATTGGTCCTATTACCCTGACCCGGCACAAGACGATGATCTTCTGACTGAACAACAAGTATGAAAACCAGCCGATTGTTTTTTCAGCCAGAGGTCACTGCATCATTGCGAACGATTCGAAGCCGTTGTGGAGCTCAGTCATGCGTTGCGATGCAGTCTACTTCCGATGTCGATGCGCGTGCGTTCGTCAGGCCCGCGATTGTTACGCTTATCGCGTCGGCCGCTTTGTTGGTGATGCCAACAAGGGTAGGTGTTCCCGTAATCGTACCTCCTAAGCTGCAAGTAGCCGTATAGTTCGCATCAACAAATGGAGTGGTCCATCTGTAAGTTGATGCGCAAGTGCTTCCTGCAATGGAAGGTGTAATGCAGCTTGAGCCAAAACGCTTATGTTTAAATCCAGCCGTGTCGCTTGAGATTCCGCTCATGCTGACCGCAAAGATAGAAGTCGGAGTACTGTTGCCAAAAATGCTGGTTGATACATCAAGCAATTCAAGAGTGGAAGTTTTGTTACGGTAGACAGAACGGGTACTGCCCAGATCAGAAACATCTCCTGCAGCGTTTCCCACAATGACATTGTTGACAACGTAGTTGTCAAAAACCCCACCTCCGCCGCCACCGCCATCCGTCCTAAACCCGTAGGAAGCATTGGATAGCAATTGATTATCGACTATTTGGTTCAGACTCATCAGGCCCGGACCTGCAATGGGAAAATTCAAGTAAATGCCGTTGCGCGTATTTCCGACAACCATATTATTGCTAATGACGTTGTTTACTACATTACCGCTCTGATATGCTTCTAGGTAGATTCCGTCCGCTGCGCCTGCAGAAGCCGTAGTACCATTAAACCGTACGCTGTTGTCAGTCACGATGTTAAAAGAGGTCGTGCCCCCTGGAGCGGCTATCAAGGCAATACCAAATGTATTGTTAGAGAAGACCTCGTTCTGGCTGACAATGTTGTGGGATATAGGGGTCTCAGAGGGCGGGCCGGCAGCGGAAAAAAGTAAAATCCCGAACTGATCCAATCCTCCCTGTGTCTGCCCCCGCCCTCCATTCATGAAAACATGATTTCCCCGGATCGTGTTGCGACCGGAATTCATGTCAATCCCGTTCTTTTGGTTACCGTAAATCCAGTTGTCCAGTATCTGGTTATAGCCACAGTTACTGCCGATGGGACAGTTGGGATCGTCTGGAACCGCTTGGGCATTGGCGTTGAATAGGATTCCCTCATTCATTCCGCCCCGAATCACGTTCCCTTGAATAAGCCAGTAAATTGGATTCCCGGCGGCGTCGATATTAGGACCACGCAGGGATCCTTCGATGATGTTATTGCGGATCGTCACGCGGGTAGATGCAGCCACCCACCCAGAATCAACAGCCTTGTAGCCTCCAATGATGTGACAACTTTCGATCGTCGTGTCGGATTGCATGACCACCGCAGAAGAGTTGCCTGGGCCGGTTAGGGTCGTTTGGTATGGATCCAGGCAGCTTATTTTCGAACCCGCGGAAAGCTGCCACTGAGTGGCCAGGTTGAACTGTGTGGCCCCTAATAGAAGATGAACTGGGGGCGTGGCGCCACCGGAAAATGGGTCACTTCCACAAGCTTGTGTACCCTGAAAACCTTGCGCATCAACCGTTCCTCCGGTCCCAGGCAAGGCCTTAATCGCAGCGCGGATCCGCGCACAAGCATCTGCGCCGGGAAAGCGGTCCGCGAATCGGACATTATTGAGCGTCTGAGTACTAGTGGCTGTTAGCAAAGCTGCACTTTCCACTACCAGTGGAGCTGAGCCAGACAATGTCAGCGTGTGTCCGGTAATCGTCTGCGAGGCCGCGGGCGAAGACACAATCCCGCCCTGCCCCGAGGTCATTACATAGGAATACTTGAATGGAACGGGCATGCCCGCGCCCGAGGTCAAGACGTCGTATGCAACTCCCTGCCGCGCATAGAATCCGAATGAGGCATCCGCCCTCGCGGTAAATGGATTGGGCAGCACGGTCGACTGCAGATCCGAATAGATGACGGCGTGATTGGTTGTTCCCGACAGATAGACGTTAACCGTGCACGACGGATACGAAGCTTGCACAAAATTCGGAGCTGTCTCGTCAGTGTGGCCTCCAACTTCACACCAGCCCTGCCAATGACCCAGCTGAGCCTCGGATCTGATGGACACGCAAAAGGCAAAACAAACCGTGAGGAGCAGAGAAACGGGACGCGCAATTTTCATATGGATGTTCTGTGTCATTAATACAAAAAGTAGACGAAGGAAAAGGCGCATTGACCCGACAAGGAGACGCATCATTATACGCAAGTAGCTCTGATGTGAGTACCTGAAAATCAGTTGTCAGCTTTTCCGCCCTTCCCTAATTGCAAATTGCGGGTTCAAGTCCAGCGTATTGTTTTCAAAACACTTCAGATTGGTTGAGACCCGCTTAACGTCCTGCAGGCAGCCCTTTCCTGATCGCTTTTTTTCCGGGCAATGGCTTCAAAAAGCGTCCGAGTCGCAGGATACTCGCATTTGTCAGTCTACCGCTGTTGGTGGCGCTTTGCTCTGTGGCGGGGTTCGAATAGTTGCGTCAATTCTGTCAACTCTGGGGACACTCTAGCGGGAACCTACAACGTGAGCGTGACCGCAACGTAGGAACGATCAGCCACTGCCGCCCACCCTGGCGGTACGGTATGACTGCGCAGAGATTAGTCGAACTTTGTGGACGAGTCCGGAACTACCACACACCTCCCGCATACAAGCTTCCGCGCGTCGACACAGGATTGGGACTTCCATCAATCTCTTTCCAAGACTCTAAGCACTACAGTTGCTTGTACGATTCACGATCTAGAGAGAACCGCTGAGCCTTGTCTCATCTAACTCTCACACAATCTTTCCTCCCAACTGTCCACGGAATGTGTGTGTTTCTGCCCATTGGGAAAAGACTTGAACAACCTGCTAGTGGACTGCAACAGTATCTCGATTCCGATTTTCCAGGTTAGCTCTCGCCAGGGAGTCTGCACAGAACATTTCGAGACAGTACCCCGGAATTTATCGGTCCCCAGCATCAGCGCTGCGGGCCTCTAGAGCTTGCTCGATGACTGGGATTTGGCTTCTGTAGACTTTGAAATAGATGATCTGGTGCGGTTCTGTATAGTGCCCCGCCAGTTCTTTCTCCACCGCCCGCGTGAGCTGTTCCCTGGTATCTCCTGCGCTTTGTGCAGCCAGGTTGCTCAATCGAAGTGCTGACCCTCCGCTCGCGCCACCTTCGCAGTTCTAAGCCCTTTCCTCGAGTCCACCCTCCTTCAAGTCCTTCCTGACCTACAGCGGCAAATGTTCGTGGATCGACATAAGGTAGTAGCCTTCCTCCGTGATTCCGGGGAAGACGCTCCAGGAATTCGTCGAACGACTTCAGGTTTTCCAAGCGCCGGTACTGTCCCGCCCATATCTCGCACAGCTATCTGCACAGTTCCACGAACCGGATATCCTTCCCAGTCTTTTTGCGGTGCTCCGGTGCTCCCAAGTCAGGATTTCGTCAGTCTTAGTGAGGACGAACTGCGCCAGCTTCGGCTACATGCGCGGACATTTAGAAATCAAGCTCGTCAACCCCACCAAAGTCTTCTCCCGAACGCCGCATGACCTTGGCGTCGACGAGTTCCTATCGGCCCAAGCACAGGTCGACACAAGAGCAGGTGGTGCAGAGGTTCTGGAAACGTACGTCGCGAAGTGACCGGTAGCGAACACGGTAGATATACGGGAAAATCCCCATTCACAGATAGACGCAAAATCGCTACAGTTCGCAAACCCGTTGATCCAAACCATACACATTTGGCAGGTAGATCGACACCTCTACGGAGAATGAGAACGATGCCACGACATGTTCAGCGATTCTGTGGGTTTCTCCTAATGTCTGCAGTAGTTTGCTAACGAATCTTCCATTCATCGCGCTGATGCAAGGTCACTGTTATGAGCAGGGAGAAGTCTGGGGTCGGGGTTTTTCTGCTGGCGGAGAGCCGGCTACTGCGGGAGCTGTTCGCTCGCGTGCTGGCGAGAAGGAACGACATTCGGGTTGTAGGCGCAGGTACTCCGTCATTGCAGAATTTGTCAGAGGTCATCGCCGCTAATCCAGATGTGCTGTTGTGTGATTCGTTGGGACCTGCCTTGTCGACCGGCGAGCTGCTGTTGGAGGTGCGGCGTAATCTGCCTGCGGTCAGTATCGTAATGTTCGGTATGGACGCTGACCAGGAAAAATTTCTGACCGCCGTACACCATGGCGTGACGGGCTACGTACTGAAGGATGCTTCAGCGGCGGATGTTGCGGGCGCGATTCGGGCCGTATCCAATGGAGAGTCGGTATGTCCACCTACATTGTGTCGAGCCCTTTTCGATCATGTAGCGGGTTCGGAAGCTTGGCGTCCAGGAGTGCAAGTCCGCCAAAATCTCGGCCTCACCCGAAGAGAGCAGCAACTGGTGCAATTGCTCAGCGAAGGCCTCACGAACAAGGAAATAGCTGCTACGTTCAATCTCGCAGAGCAAACAGTTAAGAACCACGTTCGCCGGATGCTGCGCAAGGTGGGCGCCACGGATCGCCTGGAGGCGATAGAACGCTGGCGTGAGCTGGGATTCTGGACCTGAGATTCGGCGAGGGAATGGTCATACGAGTCTGTGCTCTTGATTCGTTTTCACGTCCGCTCAAACTCTCTCTTACATGATCAACTGACGCGTTGCGATCGAAGAGACCGATGGGTCGGGCTGCCTTGGCCCTGACGATTACAAGCGAGCCCGAAGTTGGCTGGCAAACCTCAATTAAAGTGAAAGGCCGCTCTTCCTGAGAGCTTGCCTTAGTGTGCTCGAAACTGAGCTTGACACCGCCAAAATTGTTACAGATGAGGATTTTGCAACAGTTTCGAGGCTAGATTGCATCATCGGCTATCATTTATCGTTGCACGTGATACGGTCGGATGCAACAGTCGCGCCAAATTCGCATAGCTAGGCTTCGAGACGCGATAAACATTCCAGCTCGGAAAAAACTTTGCGACTAGTTCATGCGGCGCGGAAGAAAGTATTCCTGGTTCCTATGAGTGAAGTCGAGGATGACCTTCGCGAAATGGAGAAGGACTTGCACAATCTTCGCGTACAGCAAATTCGCGAAGCGACGGTCCACAGACGCCTGCTCAGCGAGCCGAATAATCTAGGCGCCCACATCTGGCCGATGAGTGTAATACCGACTTTGCAAACTGTTGTGGCGTACTCAATGGAGGCGGCCACACACTGGAGGAACTCTGCGCATAGGAGGCCTTTTGAATGTACGCAAGCAAGCGATCGGTTGTTCTTAGCCTGGTTCCGCTTCTCTGTGCGCTTTCAGCATTTCCCCAGGCCGCCGTTGCTTCCCTTGATCACGCGAACCAATTTG
>Ga0209577_10000475_pt1 | contig 40843 bp, 35 predicted proteins | sample GraSoiAngelo_109_FD_185874 | JGI IMG/M metagenome (GOLD analysis project Ga0209577, IMG submission 185874) | Grasslands soil microbial communities from the Angelo Coastal Reserve, California, USA - 14_0903_12_20cm (SPAdes) (version 2) | ecosystem: Environmental > Terrestrial > Soil > Grasslands... | reverse complement strand
GAGCCACGGCCGCGCCCCGACGAGTTGGGGTCCGCGGGCTGGCGGTTGGGAGGAGCGGTCGGCGTCGTCGGCGTCGAGGTCGGCGTCGTCGTCGCCGCCGAGCTGTCGCCCGCCGACGCCCCGCCCGCGGCCGAGGTGGCCTGGCTGGGGGGCACCCCGGTGTAGGCCTGGGCGCCGGGGGCGCCCCGGCCCGGCGTGGGCTCGAACGCCACCCACCCGTAGGACCCGATCAGGACCTCGGGCCAGGCGTGGGCGTGCAGGCCCAGCACGTGGTAGGTGCCGTTCTGCTGGTCCCCGGGCGTGAACCCCACCGCCACGCGCGTGGGCAGGCCCACCAGCCGGGCCAGGACGGCGAAGGAGCCGGCGAACTGCTCGCAGTAGCCGCGCCGGGTGCGGAACAGGAAGTTCTCCAGCGCGTTCTCGTCGTGGCCCGGCTTGACGTTGAGGCTGTAGCTGAACCGGGAGCTGCGCAGATAGTCCTGCAGGGCGCGGGCCTTGCCGTAGACGGTGGTCTGCCCGGCCACGATGCCCTTGGCCAGGGTCACCACCCGGGGGCTGATGAGGGAGAGGGGCAGCCCCAGATAGCGGGGGTCGATGTTGCCCCCCGCCGGCGCGCCGGCCAGGGCCGAGGGTGTGAGGTGGGCGGCCTGCACGGCCGAGCGCACGTGGTAGGTGTCGCCGTCGACGGTGGCCGCCGGTGTGATGAGGCTGGCCGAGTCCCTGTCGAAGCTCACCCCCTTAACGCCGTCGATCTGCTGGGGTCGGTACGCCGCCGGGAGCCAGATGGAGGAGAGCACGCCGATGGTGAAGCTCTGGTCCACCTCGTCGGCGCCGGCCGGCGCCGCGGGCACACCCGCCAGGCGCGAGCGCACGCTGTCGTAGCTCCCGTTGGACGACCAGATGGTCCCGTCGAAGGTCTCCAGCGAGGTCAGGCGCCAGTAGGCGGGCTCGCTGCTGGTCACGGTGAAGACCTCGGTGTTGGACAGGTCTCCCGTCAGCCGGGCCCGGATGTCGACCAGCGGGCTCACGGTGGTGCGGTGCCCGGGGCCGGTTCCGCCCCGGTGGCGCAGCTCGATGAGGCCGGCGCCCCGGGCGCCGGGGATCTCGGGTCCCAGGGCGACCCCGGCGATGACGGCGACGGCCCCCAGCAGGGCGCCGCCCCGCAGCAGGGCGGCCGTGCCCCCCCGGGCCCGGCTGGCGAACCAGGCCGTGGAGCGGGAGCGGCGCTCGGCCTGGTGGAGCAGGACGAACAGGAGCATGGCCGCCAGCTCGGCCACGGTGGCCGCCCCTCGGCCTCGCTTGCCCGCCAGGGAGGCCGTGAACAGGAACAGCGAGAAGGCGGGGATGAGGGCCTCGAGGGTGGCCCCGATGCGGAACGCGGCCCAGTCGGCCAGCAGGGCGGCGACGCCGACGGCGGTCACGGACACCAGGAGGAAGCCGGCTATGGGCTGGGTGGGCGCCGACTCCTGGCGGAAGGCGTCGCGTGCCGCCGACAGGTCGTGGTTGAGCACGTGGAAGGTGGCGCGGGTGACGAACCCGTAGGTCGTGGTCTGGGGGAGGACGACCCACACGGCCAGCAGGAACACGCCCACCATCCCGACGGCCACGGCCGCCGGCGCCGGCATGCGGCTCTTGCGCACGGCCCAGGCCAGGGCGTGGGTGCCCAGGGCCGCGACCACGAGGGGCCCGAGCCAGCGGTCGCCGGTGAAGACCCGGCCCAGCCCCACGGCGGTGACCACGGTGACCAGGACCAGGACCAGGTTGGCGGCGATGGGCTCGCCCCAGGCGGTGGCCCCGATCTGTCGGGCCGCGGGCGCCCCGGGTCGTTCGGTCGCTTGCAGGTCGGGCGCGTCCTCGGGCCTGCCCCTCGCCGGCCGGCCCGGGCGGGCGGGGCCGGCGCCACGGTCGGTGCCCGTCGCCGTCACTCCCGCCAGCCCCCGAAGGCTGGTGCCGCGGGGGCGCTGCGGGACGGGGCCGAGGACGTGGTCGAGGCCCGCACCATGTCCGACCAGGCCCGGGTGAACGGTCGCTCGGCGGTCACGTGGACGACTCGGGCCAGCGCCGGTAGCGCCCTGGGCGGCGGGCGGCGGGAGGCCAGGGCCGGGTCGTAGGCGGAGCGGTCGAAGAGCACGAGGACCACCGCCCCGTAGCGGCTCCGGAGGCGGGCGATGGCCTCCAGGTCGTGGCTGGCCGCGCCGGCCGTCGTCACCACGGCCAGACCTCCACCGCTGCCCTGGCGTCTCAGGCTGGACAGCACCCCGGTCAGCCCGGCCATGCGCCTCAGGCGGGCGGTAGCCAGGTGCTCGAGGATGGCCTCCACGTGGGCGTGACCGGCGGCGAAGCCCGAGTCCACGCCGTCGGTGCCGACCAGGCGCAGCAGCGATCGCTTGCGCCAGGAGGCGGCCACGATGCTGGCCGCGGCCGAGACGGCCAGCTCGAGCGAGGCCGGGTTGTGCACGGCGGGGCGGAGATCCAGCAGCACCGTGACCCGGCCCTGCCAGGGGAGCTCGTCCTGGCGGATCATGAGCTCGCCCGTGCGGGCCGTCGAGCGCCAGTGGACGCGGCGCAGGTCGTCGCCCACCTCGTAGGGACGGAGGGCGAAGAACTCCTCGCCCAGCTGACTCAGGTTCGTCGCCCGGTGCGACCCGGCGTGGGGGTCGAGGCCCACGGTGTGGGGCAGGGGCTCGATGGGATCGACCCGGGGGTAGACGGTGAGCTTGGTCGCGGCGGCGGCCTCCAGCGCCGTGCTGGCCAGCCCGAAGGGATCGGAGAGGCGCAGCTCCAGCGGTCCCAGGTCGAACACGCCTCTGCGCTCGGTGGGCAGGCGGTAGGCGGCCCGGGCCCGCTCCTGGGGGCCGAGGGGCGCGATCAAGAAGCGCGCCGATCGCCTGCCGTGGTCGAAGGGGTCACGGGCGTCGAGCACGGGGGAGGACCGGGGCCCGAGGTTGCGCACGGCCAGCTCGACCCGGCTGGGCGACCCCGCATAGACGCGGTTGGGGCGCAGCTCGCGATGCGCCCCCAGGCGGAACGGCGTGACCCGTACGTGGACGACGGACGCCACCAGCAGCGTGACCATGGCCGCGGCGACGATGTCGAGCTCGAGTATGCCGAGGACGCGCCCGGCGACGACGAAGCCGGCCGCCCCGGCCAAGGCGAGCCAGCCCCGGCGGGTGGGCATCAGCGTCCGGTGGGGACGGGGATGCTCGCCAGCACGTCGTCCAGGGCGTCGGCAGGGTTGATGCCGCCCAGCTGCGCCTCCGGCGTGGGGGTGAGACGGTGCTCCAGGACGGGGCGGGCCAGGGCCTTCAGGTCGTCGGGCACGACGTAGTCGCGACCGCGAGCCGCAGCCAGCGCTCGCGAGGCCCGTTGCAGGGCCAGCGCGGCCCGCGGCGACATGCCCAGCTGGAGGCTGGGGTGGGAGCGGGTGGCCTCGGCCACGTCGACGATGTAGCCCTTGAGGCTGGGAGCGACGTGCACACCGCGGGCCACCTTGATCATGGCCTCCACGTCCTCAGGGGTCGCCACCGCCTCCAGGTCCTCGATCACGCTCCCCAGGGCATGGGTGTCGAGCATCGTCATCTCCGCGCCGCGCGCCGGGTAGCCCATGGCGATGCGCATGAGGAACCGGTCGAGCTGACTCTCGGGCAGCGGGTAGGTCCCCTCGTGCTCGATGGGGTTCTGGGTGGCGATGACCATGAAGGGCGAAGGCAGGCGATAGGTCGTGACGTCCACCGTGACCTGTCGCTCCTGCATGGCCTCGAGCAGCGCCGACTGGGTCTTGGGCGAGGCCCGGTTGATCTCGTCGCCCAGCACCACGTTGGCGAAGATCCCGCCCGGACGGAACTCGAAGCTCTCCGTGGACCGGCTGTACACGGTGACGCCGGTGACGTCGGAGGGGAGCAGGTCGGGAGTGAACTGGATGCGGTGCCAGTCGGCGTCGACCGACGCGGCCAGGGACTTGGCCAGGCTGGTCTTGCCCACGCCGGGGACGTCCTCTATGAGCAGGTGACCCTCTGCCACCATGCACACCAGAGCCAGGCGGATGGCCTCCTCCTTTCCCTGGAGGACCTGCTCCACGTTCTCGACGACGGCCTCGAAGGTGGCCGCGAACGTCGCCGCGTCGCGTGCCGCCGCCCGCTGCCTGGCCATCCGACGAGCGTACCGGCGGGGCGCCTATAGGTTGCCCGCGTGGAGGCGGCGCTGGCCATCGACATCGGGGGGACGAAGGTGGCGTCCGCCCTGGTGGACGGCGCGGGCCGACCCATGGGCCCGCCCGCCCTGGCGCCCACCCCCGCGGCCGGCGACGCGGAGGCCACGTTCGCGGCGGTGGCCGAGGTCGTCGCCGCCGCCCTGGCGGGAGCGGGGGCCGCCGTCCCCGTGGTCTGCGGCGTGGGCTGTGGCGGGCCCATGACGGCCGGGGGCGAAGCGGTGTCCCCGCTGAACATCCCGGCCTGGCGGGGCTTCCCCCTGCGCCGCCGGCTGGCCGAGCTGACCGGTCTGGCCACCTTCGTCGACAACGACGCCAAGGCCCTGGCCCTGGCCGAGGGCTGGGTGGGAGCGGCCGCCGGGGTGAGCGACTTCATCGCCGTGGTCGTGTCCACCGGCGTGGGAGGCGGGGTGGTGCTCGGAGGACGCCTGCTCGAAGGGGCGGCGGGCAACGCCGGCCACGTGGGCCACGTCGTGGTCGTGCCCGAGGGCCGGCCCTGCGCCTGCGGCGGGCGGGGCTGCCTGGAGGCGGAGGCCTCCGGCCCCTCCATCGAGGCGGCCACGGGCCGGCCCGCGGCCCAGGCGACCACCGAGGTGATCGCCCGCACCGGACGGCTCGTGGGTCTGGCCCTGGCGTCGGTGGCCAACCTTCTCGACCTGCGTCTGGCCGTGGTAGCGGGCTCGGTGGCCCTGGGGTTCGGTCCCCCCTTCTTCGCCGCGGCCCAGGCCGAGCTCGACGTCCGGGCCCGTCTCCAGTTCAGCCGGGGCGCCCGCGTCGTGCCCGCGGGGCTGGGGACCCTGGGCCCCATCGTGGGCGCCGCGGCCGTGGGCTGGCGGGGATGGGGCCGCCAGGTGCTGGCGGTAGCCTGAGCCGCAGATGGACGTGCGCTACCCGCCCGAGGCCGAGGCCTACAGAGAGAAGGTGCAAGCCTTCCTGGCCGAGCACCTGCCCACGGGGTGGAGGGGCATCGGCGCCCTCGAGCGCGACGAGATGCAGCGCTTCCGGGAGGAGTGGCGCCAGGTGCTCTACGAGCACGGCTACCTGGGCGTGTCGTGGCCCAAGGAGTACGGCGGCGCCGGCCTCTCGCCCGTCGAGCAGGTCGTCCTGGCCGAGGAGTTCGCCCGTGCCGGTGTGCCCACCGGCGTGGTCAACGACGTCTTCGGGATCCAGATGGTGGGCAACACCATCATCGAGTGGGGCACCGAGGAGCAGAAGCGCCGCTTTCTGCCTCGCATCCTCTCCGGGGAGGACCGATGGTGCCAGGGCTACTCCGAGCCCAACGCCGGATCCGACCTGGGCAACCTCGGCTGCCGGGCCGAGCGCGACGGTGACGAGTGGGTCATCAACGGACAGAAGATCTGGACCTCGGCCGGCCACCTGGCCAACTGGATCTTCGTGCTCACCCGCACCGACGCGGCCGCGCCCAAGCACCGCGGCATCACCTTCCTGCTCTGCCCCATGGACCAACCCGGGGTGGAGGTGCGTCCCATCCGCATGATCACGGGCGAGAGCGAGTTCAACGAGATCTTCTTCACCGACGCCCGCACCGGGGCGGAGAACGTGGTGGGCCAGGTCGACGGGGGCTGGGCCGTGGCCATGACGCTGCTCGGCTACGAGCGGGGCGAAGCCGCGGCCACCTTCCCCATCCTCTTCCGCACCGAGCTCGACCGGCTGCTGGAGCTGGCCCGGGAGCAGGGCCGTCAGGACGACCCCCGGTTCCGCCAGCGCCTGGCCTGGTGCTACTCCCAGGTCGAGATCATGCGCTACCTGGGTTACAGGACCCTGACGCGGTTCCTGCGGGGATCGCAGCCCGGTCCCGAGTCGTCGATCTTCAAGATCTTCTGGAGCGAGTACCACCAGGCCGCCACCGAGCTGGCGGCCGACGTGATGGGCCCGCACGCCCTGGTCCCCAGCGGCCGGCCCCGCACCACCGCCTTCCAGACCGATGATCCTGGAGCCCCCAACTCGACGGCGTCGTGGGTGGGGACCTTCCTCGGGGCCCGGGCCGAGACCATCTACGCCGGCAGCTCGCAGATCCAGCGCAACATCCTGGGCGAGATGGTGCTGGGCCTGCCCAAGGAGCCCAGGGCCGATGGCGGCCCCTGGAACGAGACGGCCCGGGGCTGAGCCACCCCGGGCCTGGCCGGCGGCGAGAAGCGTCGCCTCCGTCGTGATCCGGCCCGGCCTGTGGGGGACGGCGGCCGCCCAGCTGTTGCGCCTGGCGCCCCGACGATGGTGGCGCCGGTGGCCTCCCGTGCCCCGGCCCGACCGCGGCTACCTCCGCTTCCGCGCCGAGACCATGTGGGGCGATGCCCAGCATCAACCGGACCCCGACGACCTCGTCGCCTACCTCCGGTGGTGCAGGAGCATGCGCGACGCCCTGCGCTAACGTCGGTGGTGATGTGCGTTCCACCAGAAGCAGCGGCGGGGGCCCGATCCCGGCGCCCTGCTCGCTCTGCTCGTCCCGTGGAACGTGCCTCCCGGGCGGCGAGGCCGGTGGGGTAGGGGAGCACCGTGCGCCGGTCGCTCGTCCTCAACGCCAGCTTCGACCCGCTGTGCGTGGTGTCCTCGCGACGGGCGCTGGTCCTGGTTCTCGACAGCAAGGCCGAGCTCGTCCACTCCACCGAGCGGCTGTTCCACTCCCCCCGAGCTGCGTTCCCCGAGCCCTCCGTCGTGCGCCTCTGGCACTACGTCAAGGTCCCCTTCCAGGCCCGCGTCGCCCTGAACCGGCGTGCCGTCTTCGCCCGGGACGGCCACCTGTGCCAATACTGCGGGCGCGCCGCGGAGAACATCGACCACGTCGTGCCCCGGAGCAAGGGGGGCTCGCACACCTGGGACAACGTGGTCGCCGCCTGTCGCACGTGCAACGCCCGCAAGGAGAACAGGCTCCTGCACGAGACCGGCCTGACGCTGCACTGCAAGCCCACCCAGCCCCGGGAGCGCTCGTGGATCCTGGCCGCCACCGGCGCGGTCAGGGCCGAGTGGGAGCCCTACCTGGGTCTGTCGCCCTCGCTGTCGGCCTGACGCGCCGACGCGTCGCCCGCCACTGGAGGTGAGCGCCGGGTGGACGGTGTCGCGCCTGGGCGGGGCCGCGGCCGAGCTCCACGCCCGGGGGTGGGCCGACCCCGCCCTGCGGGGGGTGACGCTGTGCCTTCCCGAGGGGCCCGCGCTGGTGCTGGGCAGCACCCAGGACACCGAGGTGGTCGACCGCTCGCGCTCGGCCGCGGCCGGCGTCGCCCTGGTGCGCCGGCGCACCGGAGGGGGCATGGTCCTGCTCCGGCCCGGGGACCTGGTGTGGGTCGACGTCGACGTGCCCGCCGGGGACAGGCTGGGGGACGACGACGTGGCCCGCGCCTTTGCCTGGCTGGGCCAGGCCTGGGCCGGGGCCGCGGCCGACCTGGGCGTGTCGGGCCCGCGCCCTCACCCCGGGCCCACGGAGGAGCGACGGTGGGGCCGGCTCGTCTGCTTCGCCGGCCTCGGTCCGGGCGAGGTGACGGTGCGCGGCCGCAAGCTGGTGGGCCTGGCGCAACGGCGCACCCGCGCCGGGGCTCGATTTCAGTGCGCCCTGCTGCTGCGCTGGGAGCCCTCCGCCCTCCTCGGGCTGCTCGCTCTCGACGACGCGGAGCGCGCCAGCGCGGCCGAGGACCTGGCCTCCGCCGCCATCGGCCTCTCCGAGCTCGGGGTGGGCGCCGGGGCCGAGGACGTGCTCGACGCCCTCCTGGGCCGACTGCCGGCGAGCTAGCCGGGCTGGTCGCCGGTCAGCTGGCGCACGATCCCGGCGGTGTCGTGGTAGGCGACGCGCTCGACGATCCTGCCCTCCACCACCCGGGTCACGTGGACCATGGGGAGGTTGACCCGCCGGCCCGTGGGCGCCATGCCCGCGAACTCGCCCCGGTGGGTGCCCTCCATGACCTCCTCGGTCACGACCACCTCGCCGTCCTCCACCCAGCGCTGCACGGTCATGCGCAGGTCGGGGAAGGCCCGAAGGGTGACGCTGACCATGGCGTCGATGCCGTCCAGGTCCAGCCTGCGGCCCTGGGCCGTGACCAGAAGGGCGTCGGCGGCGTAGAGGCGGCGGCCCCCGGCCACGTCGTGGGCGTTGAGGGTCTCGTTGAGCTGGGCGACGACGGATCTGGCCTGGCCCATGGCGACCATCGTCGCGCCGCCGGGCGTGCCCGCCACGCCTGCATCGGGGGGGACGGGCGGTGGGGGAGGGGACACCGATGGCGTCATCGGGGGATTGACGGGTGGGGGGTAGGGGCGTATGGTGGCGGCTTGTGGCGCGAAAGGGAGTATGGCGGGCGCCCGGCGCGATCGGGGAGCTGACAAGTGGTGGCGAGGTTCTTCGGGAGGTACGAGCACTCCCTGGACGCCAAGGGCAGGGTGATCCTGCCCGCCAAGCTCCGTCCCCCCTTCGAGCACGGGGGCTTTCTCAGCCAGTACCACGAGGGCTGCCTCGCGCTGTGGACAGCGGAGGAGTTCGAGAAGCAGATGCTTTCCCGGCAGGAGGCGGCCACCACGCCGCAGGACCGCAACCTGGCCCGGGTGTGGGCCTCGGGTACCCACGAGGTCGAGGTCGACAGGCAGGGGAGGCTGGCCATCCCTTCCTTCTTGCGGGAGTTCGCGGGGCTGGCGGGGGACGTGCTGATACACGGGGCCATCGACAGGGTCGAGCTGTGGCACCCGGCGGCCTGGGAGGAGCGGGTCAAGCCCGTGGAGCGGGAGCTGGTGGAGGCGGGCGCGGCCTCCCGAGAGACGGGAACATCGCAGACTTCGTAGCCAGGGCGGCCGAGCGGGTCGGTCGACGGGCCGCAGTCGCGACGATCAAGGAGAACGACGAGAGCACACAGAGCAGGCTCACACAGAGCAGGCTGACACAGAGCACGCCGAGCACACGGCATCATCAGGACGACGCAGGTGCGGGCCTCTGCTGGCCCATGCGCAGCCTCTCGACCGGCGCGGTGGAAGATCCCTACTCCGCCCGCTTCCATCTCTGCCGATCGGGGAGACATCCCGACGGCGCCCAGCCGGTCGAGGGGCTGCGGATGAGCCAGGGCTTTGCCCACACACCCGTGATGGTCGACGACGTCGTCTCGCTCTTCGGGCCCGTGCCCGCGGGCCTCGTGGTCGACGCCACCGTCGGGGGAGGGGGACACGCGGCCGCGCTTCTCCGGGCCCATCCCCACCTGGAGATTCTCGGTATCGATCGCGACGTCGAGGCCGTGGCCGCGGCGCGCGCCACGCTGGCCCCCTTCGGCGACCGGGCCCGCGTGGTCCACGCGCCCTTCGACCGCTTGATCGAGCTCGTCGCCGAGGCCCTCGCCTCCCGCGACGAGCCGGCGAGCGGGGTCCTGTTCGATCTGGGCGTGAGCTCGCCCCAACTCGACCGGGCGGAGCGGGGCTTCTCGTATCGGGCCGACGCTCCGCTGGACATGCGCATGGACCGATCGCAGCCGCTCACCGCGGCGTCGGTCGTCAACAGCTGGCCCGAGGACGAGCTGGTCGAGCTCCTGGCCGCCAACGGCGAGGGCCGCTTCGCCCGGCGCATCGTCAAGGCCATCATCGAGGCCCGGCCCCTGCTCACCACCATGCAGCTGGTCGAGGTGGTGCGCGCCGCCATCCCCGCGCCCGCCCGCAGGACGGGCGGCCATCCCGCCAAGCGGGTGTTCCAGGCCCTGCGCCTGGCCGTCAACGACGAGCTCGCGCTCCTGGGCCCCGCCCTCGATCAGGCCCTGTCGTTGCTCGCCCCCGGCGGGCGCTGCGTCGTGCTCGCCTACCACTCGGGCGAGGACCGCATCGTCAAGGACCGGTTCAGGTCGGCGGCCACAGGCGGGTGCAGCTGCCCACCCGGGTTGCCCTGCGTGTGCGGCGCTCGGCCGTCCGTGCGCCTGGTGTTCCGCGGGGCGCGCCGGCCCTCGCCCGCCGAGGTGTCGGCCAATCCGCGAGCCGAAAGTGCCCGCCTGCGCGCTGTTGAACGGGTCACGCCGCGAGCGTCCACCAACGGCGAGCCACGGTCGGCCACGCTGGTGGGCACCATGCCGTCCCCCACCGTTCCCCGAGCCGTCTCCCGAGCCGTCTCGGCAGCAGCGATCGCAGCCCTCGCCGCCCAAGAAGCAGCCGCAACCGAAGGCGAGGCCGCGGCCAAAGCAAAGGCCCTGCGCGGCAAGGCCGCATGACAGCGGCACAGCGGCCCCAGGCCGCCGATCCCCGGCCCGAGCCGGGTGCCCACGCCACCCCGGCGCGCCCCGCCCCGGCAACCGCGCCCCGGACCCGCCCGCCCCTCAGGGTCGTCGGGCCCCGCGAGCTGGGGCCCCGGGCCCGTAGACGCCGGGCCCGGCTCCTGACCACGGGCGCCGGGGTGCTCGTCTCCGCCCTGCTGTTCGGGCTGGTGGCCTTCCACGTGCTCATCGCCCAGAGCCAGCTCCAGCTGGGGAGGATGGAGACCCAGACCTCCGACGCCCAGGCCCGCTACGACCGCCTCCGCCTCCAGGTGGCCCAGCTCTCCTCGCCCGGCCGCATCGTGGCCGCGGCCCAGGAGCGCCTGGGGATGGTGGCTCCGCCGGGCGTCACCTTCCTGTCCCCGGTCGGGCCCGCGGCCATCAAGCCCCCGGCTCCGGTCACGTCCGTCCCCAAGCCGGCGCCGGTGAGCAAGCCCGCCCCCGTCGGCACCACCCCGACAACGGCCTCCCGCTCCACGCCGACCACGGCCGCCCCCCGCTCCACCACGCCGACCACGACAAAGCAGACGACCTCCACCACGTCGGCTCCTCGCAACCGCACCAAGCCGTGACGGGAGGAGGCCGCCGGGCCCTCTCCGTCCGCCCCGCCCATCGTCTGGCCGCGCTCCTGGTCGTCATGTCCGTCGCCTTCGCGGCCGTCGTCGTGCGCCTGGTCGCCGTGCAGGTCGTGTCCCCCCACCGCTACGTGGCCTTCGGGCACTCCGAGCGGGTGCGGGCGGTGACGCTGCCCGGGGAGCGGGGCGTCATCCTCGACCGCGACGGCAACGAGCTGGCCCTGTCCATGCCCCAGTCCACGGTGTGGGCCAACCCCCACCTGGTCACCGACCCCCGGGGCGAGGCCCAGACGCTCTCGCCCGTGCTCGGCATGGGCGAGGCCGAGACCCAGGACAAGCTCAGCAAGGACGCGGGCTTCGTCTACCTCGCCCGCAAGGTGAGCGACGACGTGGCCGCCAAGGTCAAGGCCATGGCCCTTCCCGGGATCTCCCTGCTCCCCGAGCCGCAGCGCTTCTTCCCCGAGGGCGACCTCGCCCTCCCCATCCTCGGGAAGGTGGGCCTGGACGGCAACGGGTTGGCCGGCGTGGAGCTCCAGTACGAGCGCATCCTGGAAGGCCACGCCGGGCGCCTCGTCGTCGAGCGCGACCCGCGGGGCGCCGACATCCCCGGCGGCCTCCGTCGCCTGGATCCGCCGGCCCGGGGCTCGGATCTGGTTCTCACCATCGACCGCTCCCTCCAGTACGAGGCCGAGCGGGCCCTGTCGGACGAGATCGTCAAGGCCAAGGCCAAGGGGGGCATGGCCATCGTCATGGACACCGCCAGCGGTGAGGTGCTGGCCCTGGCCAACCTCATGGCCGGCGACGGCGGCGCCGTGAGCCCGGCCGACCGCAACAGCGCCGTCACCAACGTGTACGAGCCCGGCTCGGTGAACAAGCTCATCACCCTGTCGGCCGCGCTGGAGGAAGGCGTGGTGCGGCCCGAGGACAAGCTCACGGTGGGCAACTCCATCCGGGTGGCCGACGCCACCTTCACCGAGCACGAGTCCCACCCCGTCCAGCAGTGGTCTGTCACCGACATCATGGCCAACTCGTCCAACGTGGGGACGATCATGATCGGGGAGAAGGTGGGCAAGGACCGGCTGGACCACTACCTGCGCGCCTTCGGCCTGGGCCGGCCCACGGGGCTGGGGTTCCCGGGCGAGACTCCGGGGCTCCTCCTCGATCCCGCCCACTGGTACCCGACGTCGATCGGGACCGTGCCCATCGGCCAGGGCCTGGCCGTCACCGCCATGCAGATGGTGGCCGCCTACAACTCGGTGGCCAACGGCGGCGTGTACGTGGCGCCCAAGCTGGTCAAGGCGACGGTGGACGAGCGCGGTGTGCAGCACGCCACGCCCCCCTCGACCAAGCGTCGGGTCATCTCGCCCCGGACCGCGGCCCAGGTGGCGGCCATGATGCAGGAGGTCGTGCGGGTGGGCACGGGGACGGCGGCCGCCATCGACGGTTATGACGTGGCGGGGAAGACGGGCACGGCCCGCAAGCCCCTGGAGAACGCCCGGGGCTACAAGGTCGGCGCCTACATGGCCAGCTTCGGGGGCTTCGTGCCCGCCGAGCGCCCGGCCCTGACGGCCATGGTCATCCTGGACGAGCCCACCCCGATATACGGAGGACTGGTCTCCGCGCCGGTGTTCAAGGACGTCGTCGGCTACTCGCTGCGTCAGCTTCACATCCCGCCCCCGCCGCCCTCGCAGCCCGCCGCCGTCCCGCCCGCGTCACCCGACGCGGCCAAGACCGACGGTGAGGTGAGCCCGGGGACGACGCCCACTACGCTCGCCCCGCCCACATCGACCACCTCGCCTACATCGGCACCTGGCAGACCCTAAGGACAGGACGTCGCGCAATGCGCCTCGATCGCCTGCTCGGCGCCGTCGACGTTCTGGAGACCAGGGGAGACCCAACGACCGCCGACGTCGGCGCCGTCATCCACGACTCTCGCCACGCCCGTCCCGGGGCGCTGTACTGCTGCCTGCCGGGCCGGCACCACGACGGTCACGACTTCGCCGCCGCCGCCGTCGCAGGGGGAGCGGTGGCCGTCCTGTGCGAGCGCTTCGTCGACCTCGACGCGGGCGTCGTCCAGGCCCGGGTGGCGCCGGCCACGGCCCGCCCGGCCATGGCCCGCCTGGCCGCCCGCCTCAACGACGAGCCGTCCTATGCACTCACCGTCGTGGGCGTCACCGGCACCAACGGCAAGACCACCGTCACCCACCTGCTCCGGTCGGTGCTCGAGGCCCACGGGTGGCCGACGTCGGTGGTGGGGACGCTGGGAGGTGTCCACACCACCCCGGAGGCCCCCGAGCTCCAGGCCCTCCTGGCCCGGCTGAGGGACGAGGGCAGGAGGGCCGTGGCCATGGAGGTGTCGTCCCACGCCCTGGACCAGCACCGCGTCGACGCCGTGCACTTCTCCGTGGTCGTGTTCACCAACCTGTCACAGGACCACCTCGACCACCACCGCACCATGGAGGCCTACTTCGAGGCCAAGGCCCGCCTGTTCGATCCCGGGCGGGCCACGCGTGGCGTGGTCAACGGCGACGACGCCTACGGCCTGCGCCTGCTGGAGACGGCGTCCATCCCGATGAGGGCCTTCTCGCTCTCGGACGCCTCGGAGATCGAAACGGGCGCCACCGCCAGCACCTTCCTGTGGTGCGGCCAGCGGGTGAGGCTGGGCATGGGCGGGCGCTTCAACGTGAGCAACGCCCTGGCCGCCGCCACCGCGGCCCGCTCCCTGGGTGTGCCCCCCGAGACGGTGGCCCAGGGACTGGGCCGGGTGAGCTCTGTCCCCGGCCGGTTCGAGGCCGTCGAGCTGGGTCAGCCCTTCTCCGTCATCGTCGACTACGCCCACACCCCCCAGGGGCTGGAGCAGGTCCTGACCGCGGCCCGGGGCGCGGCCGGCCCCGACCACCGCGTCATCGTGGTCTTCGGCGCGGGCGGCGACCGCGACCGGGCCAAGCGGCCCCTCATGGGCGAGGTGGCGGGACGGCTGGCCGACGTGGTCGTGGTCACGTCCGACAACCCCCGCAGCGAGGATCCCATGGCCATCATCGACGACGTGCTCTCCGGCGTCGCGCCCGGCGGCGCCCTGGTGGTCGAGCCCGACCGGGCCGGGGCGGTGCGGCTCGCCATCGGCCAGGCCCGTCCCGGCGACGTGGTGGTGCTGGCGGGCAAGGGCCATGAGCCCGTGCAGGTGTTCTCCGACCGCACCGTGCCCTTCGACGACCGCCAGGTGGCGCGGGCGGCTATGGATCACCTGGCCGAGCGCCCCGGGTGACGAGGTGATCTCCCTTCTCGTCGCGGGGGCGGTCTCGCTCCTCGTGTCCGTCGTGGGCACGCCCGCCCTCATACGCTGGCTCCAGGTCCACGGGATCGGTCAGCCCATCAGGGAGGACGGCCCCCGCGGCCACATCACCAAGGCGGGGACGCCCACCATGGGCGGGGTCGCCATCGTGGCCGCCGCCTTCGCCGGCTACACCGCCGCCCACCTGGGGCCGGGGGTGGTCTTCACCCGCTCGGGCGTGCTCATCATCCTCACCATCGTGGGGGCGGGCCTGGTCGGACTGACCGACGACTGGATCAAGGTCAGGCGCCAGCACAACACGGGTCTGAGCAAGCGGGCCAAGCTGACCGGGCAGCTGGTGGTGGCCAGCGCCTTCGCCGTGCTCGCCGTGCGCTGGGTCAAGGTCAGCACCGTGCTGTCCTTCACCCGCAACGGCACCATCCCCATCGACCTGGGCAGCGTGGGCTGGGCCCTGTTCGCCGGGGCTGTGATCATCGCCACCTCCAACGCCGTGAACCTCACCGACGGGCTGGACGGGCTGGCTGCGGGCTCGGCCACCTTCGCCTTCGGCTGCCTGGCCATCATCGGCTACTGGGTGTTCAGGCACCCGAGCATCTACCACGTCAAGCACGGCCTGGACCTGGCCCTGGTGTCGATGGCCATGACCGGCGCGTGCGCCGGGTTCCTCTGGTGGAACGCGGCGCCGGCCCGCATCATCATGGGCGACACCGGCGCCTTGGGTATCGGCGCGGCCCTGGCCGCGCTGACGCTCAAGATGAACCTCGATCTGCTGCTGCCCATCATCGGCGGCCTCTACGTGCTCGTCACCCTCTCGGTGGTCATCCAGGTGGTGAGCTTCCGCCTCTTCCACCGGCGCGTGTTCCGCATGGCGCCCCTGCACCACCACTTCGAGCTGATGGGGTGGCCCGAGACCACGGTGATCGTCCGCTTCTGGATCCTCTCGGGGCTGTGCACGGCTCTGGCCCTGGGGATCTTCTACGCCGACTTCCTGCGCACCGGTCACATCGACTGATGGGAGAGCGGGTGCTCGTCGTCGGGCTGGCCGTCACCGGCGCGGCCGTGGCCCGGGAGATGCTGGCCGAGGGCAAGGCCGTGGTGGCCGTGGACGACCGCGCCGACGACTCCGTTCGGGGCCGGGCCGCCGACCTCGGGATCGAGCTCGTCGAGGCTCCCTCGCCGGGCGAGCTGGCCAGGCTGGCCCAGGACGCCGACCTGGTCGTGGTCAGCCCGGGCGTGCCCGCCCGCCATCCCGTGTTCGCCCTGGGGGACCGCGTCGCCCTGGTGAGCGAGGTCGAGCTGGCCGGGAGGATGGCCCGGGCCCCGATGGTGGCGGTCACGGGCACCAACGGCAAGACGACGGTGACGACCCTGGTGGCGGCCATGCTCGACGCGTCCGGCGTGCGGGCCCTGGCCGCGGGCAACATCGGCCTGCCCCTGGTGGAGGCGGCCCGCCGTGACGTGGACGTGCTCGTGGCCGAGGTGTCCTCCTTCCAGCTCCAGCTCACCTCGACCTTCCGCCCGCGCGTGGCCGTGTGGCTCAACCTGGCCGAGGACCATCTCGACTGGCACCCCACCATGCAGCACTACGTCGAGGCCAAGGCCCGGGTGTGGGCCAACCAGGCGGGCGAGGACCTGGCCGTGGCCAACGCCGATGACCCGGTCGTGTGGCGGGCCGCGGCCCGAGCCCCGGCCCGCGTGGCCGGCTTCTCCATCGAGGCCGGCGCCGCCCCCCCGTGGCCGGGCCGGGGCGACGGCCCCCGGGCCGTCTTCCACGTGGCCGGGGGCGAGCTCCGTACTCCGGAGGGCGACACCATCGCCGCCGTGGCCGAGCTGGCCCGGGTCCTGCCCCACGACCTGGCCAACGCCCTGGCCGCCTCGGCCGCGGCCCTGGGAGCGGGGGCGACGCTGGAGGGCTGCCGCCGGGCCCTGATCTCCTTCACGGGGCTCCCCCACCGCGTCGAGCCGGTGGGGGAGGCTGGGGGGGTGCGCTACTACGACGACTCGAAGGCGACCACGCCCTCGGCCGTGCTCGCCGCCCTGGCCGGGTTCGAGTCCGTCGTGCTCATCGCCGGGGGCAGGAACAAGGGCCTCGACCTGGGGGCCCTGCGGTCGGGTGCGGGCCCGGTGCGGGCGGTGGTCGCCATAGGGGAGGCGGCGGCCGAGGTCGAGGCCGCCTTCGCCGGCCTCGTGCCCGTCAGCAGGGCCGGGTCCATGGACCAGGCCGTGGAGATGGCCCGGGCTGCGGCCCGCCCCGGTGACGCGGTGCTGCTCTCCCCGGGCTGCGCCTCCTTCGACTGGTACCGCTCCTACGCCGAGCGCGGCGAGGACTTCGCCCGGGCCGTGGGCGCCCCGGGGGTCCGTGGCCGGGAGGGCCGGCGGTGACCGGGGGACGCCTGGCCCGCACCCGCGTCGCGCCCGGAGCCCGCCGCTCGGCCGAGGCCCGCCACCCCGCGGCTCGGGCCTCGGTCCTGCGCCAGCCCGCGGCCCGCACCACCCGGCCCGCCCGCCCCGCCCCGCCCGGGGCCAGGAGCAGGCGGGCGCCGGGCTCGGGCGCGGTCATCGACGGGCGGGGCATGGTGTCCCGGGCCCTGGCCCGGGTGGGCCTGGGTCCCACCGCCGGTCTGCGGGACCCCCGGCTCTCGCCCGCCCCCGACGCCGGCCTGCTTCCCCGCCGGGAGCGGGGCCGGGGATCGGCCGTGCTCAGCTTCCGGCCCGGGGGCTTCGTGCTGCTGCTCGCCCTCATCGCCGTGCTCGTGGTCATAGGCCTGGTGATGGTGCTGTCCGCGTCCTCGGTGGAGGCCCTGCGTCAGTACGGGTCGTCGTGGTACTTCTTCAAGCGCCAGCTCATGTGGGTGACCCTGGGGTCCACGGCCATGGCCGTGACCATGCGGATGGACTACCGGTGGTGGCGTCGGATGGCCGGGCCGCTGCTGTGCACCTGCTGCTTCATGCTCCTGGTCGTGCTCGTTCCCGGCATCGGGGTGCGGGTGGGGGGCTCGAGCCGGTGGCTGGGCTTCGGTGCCTGGCGGGTGCAGCCCTCCGAGCTGGCCAAGCTGGCCATGGCCCTCTACTGCGCCGACCTGTTGGCCCGCCGCCGCGACCGCATGCGCGACCTGCGCGTCACCCTCCGCCCCATCCTCGTCGTGCTCTTCGTGGTGGCCATGCTCGTGATGCGCCAGCCCGACATGGGAACGACGCTGGTCCTGGCCAGCATCGTGGTGAGCATCCTGTTCGTGGCGGGCACGCCCCTGCCCGCCCTCGTCGGCACCCTGGCCCTGGGGGCGGCGGGCGCCTTCGCCCTGGGGATGACCGCGTCCTACCGGCGGGCTCGCCTCCTGTCCTTCCTCCACCCCTGGTCGGACCGCAGCAACACCGGCTATCAGCTGGTGCAGTCGATTGTGGGTCTGGCCTCGGGCGGGGTGGCCGGGGTGGGGCTGGGGGCGAGCCGGGCCAAGTGGGGCTTTTTGCCCAACGCCCACACCGACTTCATCTTCGCCATCGTGGGCGAGGAGCTGGGCCTCCTCGGCAGCCTCCTGGTGGTGGCCCTGTTCGCCGCCCTGGCCGTGCTGGGCGTGCGGGCCGCGGCCCGGGCCCCCGACCGCTTCGGGGTGCTGCTGGGCACGGGCATCACCGCCTGGCTGGTGGGGCAGGCGGTCATCAACATCGGCACGGTGGTGGGCATCCTGCCCGTCACCGGCGTCCCCCTGCCCTTCGTCTCCTTCGGCGGCTCGTCGCTCGTGATCGCCATGGGCGCGGTCGGCATCCTCCTCAACATCGCCCGCAACGAGCGCCGGCCCTCATCGTCCGCGCTGTAGGCGACGGGGCCGGGAGAGCGGGGCGGGGAGGGACGGTAGGAGCGGTGGCGCCGTGGGCGAGGTGAGGACCTGGGCCGTGGTGGCCGGGGGCGGGACCGCCGGCCACGCCCTGCCCGCCGTGGCCCTGGGCCGGGCCCTGGTCGCCCGGGGCCACGATCGCGCGTCGATCCACTTCGTCGGCTCCCGCCGGGGCATGGAGGCCCGCCTGGTCCCCGACGCCGGCTTCGCGATCACGCTGCTGCCCGGGCGGGGCGTTCCCCGCCGCTTCGGCATCGAGCCCGTGCTCGCCATGGCCGGACTGGGCGTCGCCCTCGTCCGGGCCGTGGCCCTGCTGGCCCGGCGCCGCCCCGCCGTCGTCGTCTCCTTCGGCGGCTACGCCGCCCTTCCCGCGGCGGTGGCCGCGGTGCTGCTGCGCGTGCCTCTGGTGGTGGCCGAGCAGAACGCCGTGCCCGGCGCGGTGAACCGGCTCACGGCCCGCTTCGCCCGGGCCAGCGCCGTCTCCTTCGCGGGCACGCCCCTGGCGCGCGCCGTCCTCACCGGCAACCCCATCAGGGCCGAGGTGGCCGCCGTGCGCCGCTCCCCCGAGGCCCGGCTCGGGGCCCGGGACGAGCTGGGCCTGCCCGCCGGGCGCACCGTGGTGCTCGTCGCCGGCGGGTCCCTGGGGGCCTTGCGCATCAACCAGGCGGTGAGCGAGGCGGTGCGGGGCCCCTGGGCGGAGCGGGCCGACCTGGCCGTGCGCCACGTGGTGGGACGCAGGGACTGGCCCAGGTTCTCGGGTCCCGCCACGCCGTCGCCGTCGCCCGGTGGGCTGGTGTACCAGGCCGTCGAGTACGAAGAGCACATGCCCGCCGCCTACGCCGCCGCTGATCTGGTGGTGTGCCGGGCCGGGGCCAGCACTGTCTCCGAGCTCATGGCCGTGGGCCTGCCCTCCGTGCTCGTGCCCCTGCCCGGGGCCCCCGGCGACCACCAGACGGCCAACGCCCGGTCCCTGTCCGAGGTGGGCGGCGCCGTGCTCGTCCCCGACGCCGAGCTGGGCCCCGAGCGCCTGGCCGCCGAGGTCGACGCCATCGTGTCCACCCCGGGGCGCTTGCAGGCCATGGCCGGGGCCGTGCGCACGCTGGCCCGCCCCGACGCGGCCCAGCGCCTGGCGGAGCTGGCCGAGGGCCAAGCCCGGCGCCCGGGCCCGGGCGCGGACGCCGCCCAGAGCTCCACCGCGGGCCCGAGCTCCACCGCGGGCCCGAGCACGAGCTGACCGTGCCCCTCGACCCGTCCGCGCCCCTGGACCTCTCCGTTCCCCGGCGCATCCACGTGGTCGGCGCCGGCGGTGCGGGCATGAGCGCCATCGCCACCGTGCTCGTGGCCATGGGTCACCACGTCAGCGGGAGCGACCTCAGGTCCTCGCCCCCCCTGGAGCGCCTGCGGGCCCGGGGCGCGGTGGTGAGCGTGGGCCACCGGGCCGAGAACGTGGGCGACGTCGAGTTGGTGACGGTCTCGACCGCCGTCCCCGCCGGCAACCCGGAGGTGGCCGAGGCCAGGCGCCGGGGCATACCGGTGCTGAGGCGGGCCCAGATCCTGGCCGGCATCTGCGCCACCCGCCGCACGGTCGCCGTGGCCGGGACGCATGGGAAGACCACGACCTCCTCCATGCTGGCCCTGGTGCTGCGGGAGGGCGGGCTGCAACCGTCCTTCATCGTTGGGGGCGAGCTCAACGAGATCGGCGCCGGCGCCCTGTGGGACAAGGGCGAGTGGCTGGTCGTCGAGGCCGACGAGAGCGACGGGACCTTCCTCGAGCTCCCGGCCGAGGTGGCGGTGGTCACGAGCGTGGAGCCCGACCACCTGGAGCACCACGGCAGCTTCGACGCCCTGGTGGACGCCTTCTCCCGTTTCCTCGGGGCTGCCCCCGGTCCCCGTGTGGTGTGCGCCGACGACCCCGTGGCCGCGAGTCTGGCCCCGATCCACGGGGCCACGACCTACGGCACGTCCGCCGGTGCCGACTACAGGATGGTCGGGCTCGAGACGGGGCGGTCGGGGGCCGGCTTCGCGGTGGACCACCATGGGTCGCGCCTGGCGCTCGTGGAGCTGCCCGTCCCCGGCGCCCACAACGCCCGCAACGCCTGCGCCGCGCTGGTGACGGGACTGCTCCTGGGCGTGGAGGAGGCGGAGGCCGTGCGCGCCCTCGAGCGTTTCGCCGGGGTGGCCCGCAGGTTCCAGTTCCGGGGCGAGCGGGGAGGCGTGAGCTTCGTGGACGACTACGCCCACCTCCCTGGTGAGGTGGGCCCGGTGCTGGCCGCGGCCAGGAGCGGGGGATGGCGCCGGGTGGTGGCCGTGTTCCAGCCCCACCGCTACTCGCGCACCGCCGCGCTGTGGCGGGACTTCGCCGACGCCTTCGTGGACGCCGACATCGTTGTGGTCACCGACGTCTACGCCGCGGGCGAGCCGCCCCGGCCCGGGGTGTCGGGCCTGCTCATCGTCAACGCCGTGCTCGACGCCCACCCCGCGGCGCGCGTCGCCTACATGCCCACGCGCGCCGACGTGGCTGCCTACCTCAGGAGTCGCCTCGCCCCCGGTGATGTCTGTCTGACCCTGGGCGCGGGCGACCTAACCCTGCTGGTCGACGAGCTGCTGCAGGGCGACCCGCCTTCCCCCGCCCCGGTGGCGCCGTGACCGGGCAGCCGGGCGGGGGCGGAGGCCGCGTCGACGGCGGGGCCGAGGCCGCGGTCGAGCGGGCCGCCGCCGTCCTCGGGGTCCGGGCCCGGCGGGGGGTGGCGGTGGGGCCCCTCACCACCTATCGGGTGGGCGGGCCCGCCGGCCTCTTCCTGGACGCGACGGGCGAGGCCGACCTGGCTCTGGCCCAGGAGGCGGTCTCCTCCAGCGGAGTGCCCGTCCTGGTGCTGGGCAAGGGCTCCAACCTCTTGGTCTCCGACGCCGGCTTCCCCGGTCTGGTGGTGAGCCTGGGCGAGCCCTTCGCCTCCATCGAGGTGGCCGGCGACGGCCTGGTGCGGGCCGGGGGCGCGCTCAGCCTGCCCGTCCTGGCTCGGCGCACCGTCGCCGCCGGGCTCACGGGCATGGAGTGGGCCGTCGGGGTCCCCGGATCGGTGGGAGGGGCGGTGCGCATGAACGCCGGGGGCCACGGCTCGGACGTGAGCCGCTCCCTGGTCCGCTGCGGGCTCATCGACCTGTGCCAGGGCCAGGGTAGGGAGGCCGGCCCCGAGGCCCTGGCCTTCTCCTACCGCCACTCGGCCGTGGCCCCCCACCAGGTGGTGACCTGGGCCAGCTTCGCCCTGGCCCCCGGGGACAGGGCCGCCTCCGAGGCCGAGCTGGCCGAGATCGTGAGGTGGCGGCGGGAGAACCAGCCCGGCGGCCAGAACGCAGGTTCGGTGTTCACCAACCCGCCCGAGGACTCAGCGGGCCGGCTGGTGGAAGCGGCCGGCCTCAAGGGCCTGAGGGTGGGATCCGCGCACGTGTCGACGAAGCATGCCAACTTCGTTCAGGCCGATCCGAAAGGATCCGCCGACGACGTGTGGAGGCTGGTGCTCGAGGTGCAGCGCCTGGTGGAGGAGCGGCTCGGGGTGCGGCTCGCGCCCGAGCTGCGCATGGTCGGCTTTCCGGTGGACGGCCCGTGACCTATCCGGCGCGCTGGCCCCGCATCGACCCCGCCATCCGCGAGGGCATCGTCCGCGTGCGCCGGGGAGAAGGCCAGCGCCGCCTGCGCATCATGCTGGCCACCGCGGGCGTGGTGGTCTTCATCGTGGGCACGGTGACGCTGCTCCACTCCCCGGTGCTGCGGGTCGAGCACGTGCGGGTCACCGGCGCCCGGCGCACGAGCACGGCCGCCATCCTGCGGGCGACCCGTCTGGACCGCCATCCCCTCATGGTCGAGGTCGACGGCGCCGCTCTGGCCCGCAGGACGGAGGCCCTTCCGTGGGTGGCCCGGGCCCACGCCAGCCGGGACTGGCCCCAGACGGTGCGCCTGGTGGTGATCGAGCGCACCCCCGCGGCGCTGGTCCCGGCCAACGGTGGGACGGCGGTGCTCGACGCCACCGGTCGCGTGCTCGACGTGGAGACCAACCCGCCGCCCGGCCTACCCAAGCTCGTCGGTGTGCCCGGGGCCGGCGCGCCGGGCTCGGTCGTACCCGACGGTGACCGCGCCGTCCTGTCCGTGGCCAGCGCCATGCCGCCCGCCCTGGTGGCCCTGGCCCCGGAGGTGGCCATGGCCGACGGAGAGATCCAACTGCACGTGGTCCCGTCCGGCGTGGTGCGCTTCGGTCCCGCCGACCACGTGGCCGAGAAGCTGCAGGCGGTCTCCACCATCCTCGCTCGCGCCGACCTGCGGGGCCTGCGGGTCATCGACGTACGCGTGCCCAACGCGCCGGTCTTGACCCGCGGATGAACCCACACTTATCCTCTGAACCGCCGCAAGAGGTTGAACCTAGCTCGACCTGAAGTTGAGGTTGAGGCCGGGCTCAAGTGAGCCCGGCCTCTTTCGCAAATGGTCGCATCCAGTCCTCGAGTGGGATCCAATCCTCGAGTGCAGCGTCGGGTCACGAGAGCGAGGGGTGAAGAAGAGACGATGGCCGGCCCAGCCCAGAACTACATCGCGGTTATCAAGGTCGTCGGCATCGGCGGCGGCGGCGTGAACGCGGTGAATCGGATGATCGACGCCGGGCTGAAGGGCGTGGAGTTCATCGCCGTCAACACCGACGCCCAGGCCCTGCTGATGAGCGATGCCGACGTCAAGCTCGACATCGGCCGTCAGCTGACGCGCGGGTTGGGCGCGGGCAGCGATCCCGTCCTCGGGCGCCAGGCCGCCGAGGAGCACCACGACGAGATCGAAGAGGTGCTCAAGGGCGCCGACATGGTGTTCATCACCGCGGGCAAAGGCGGCGGCACGGGCACGGGCGGAGGGCCGATCGTGGCCGAGATCGCCAAGGGCCTCGGGGCTCTCACCATCGGCGTGGTGACGCGGCCCTTCTCCTTCGAGGGCAGGCGCAGGGCCGTGCAGGCCGAGCAGGGCATCCAGCAGCTCAAGGAGAAGGTCGACACCCTCATCATCATCCCCAACGACCGCCTGCTCACGGTGTCGAACGACAAGACGTCGATGGTCAACGCCTTCAAGATGGCCGACGAGGTCCTGCTCCAGGGCGTTCAGGGCATCACCGACCTGATCACCACCCCCGGCCTCATCAACACCGACTTCGCCGACGTGAAGATGATCATGAACAACGCCGGCACCGCCATCATGGGGATCGGCGCAGCCTCGGGAGAGGGCCGCGCCGTCAACGCGGCCCGGGGCGCCATCACCAGCCCGCTGCTGGAGGCCTCCATCGAGGGGGCCCGGGGCATCCTCCTCAACATCGCCGGCGGCAGCGACCTGGGTCTGTTCGAGGTCAACGAGGCGGCCGAGATCATCCACGGCGTGGCCCACCCCGACGCCAACATCATCTTCGGCAGCGTCATCGACGACTCCATGGGCGACGAGGTGCGGGTCACGGTCATCGCCGCCGGCTTCGAGCGCTGGGAGGAAGGCCGCATCCACGAGCGGCGGTCCCTGGGCCTGTCGGGCAGCCGCAGCGAGGTCTTCGGTGCCGAGGACATCGACATCGGCAGCGAAGACGAGTTCGACGTTCCCTCCTTCCTGAAGTAGAGGTGCGCCGAGGTCCGGCCCCCTCCGGCTTTGCCCCCACGACCGGCAAAGCCTGGAGGGGGCCGGGCGGCGTGCACGCCCGGTGGACGGGCCGGGACGAAGGAGACATGGGCCACCGGGGCCGCCACGTCACCGAGGTGGATGCCGCCGTCGAGTCCAGGCGGCGGGCCGTGCTGGACCGGCCCTGGACCTGGCTGCGCCAGGTGCACGGCACCGGCGTGGTCGTGGTGGAGGGCCCGGGAGCGGGCGCGGGTCAGGTGGCCGACGCCTCCGTCAGCACCAGCCCGGGGGCGGCTCTGACCATCCTCACGGCCGACTGCGCCCCTGTGGCCCTGGCCAGCCCCGAGGGGGTGCTGGGCGCCGTCCACGCCGGCTGGAGGGGACTGCGGGCCGGGGTGGTGGAGGCGGCCGTGGCGGCCATGCGGCGCCTGGGCGCCAGCGAGGTGGTGGCCGCCCTGGGTCCGTGCCTGCACGCCGAGTGCTGCGCCTTTTCCCCCGAGGACCTCGACAGCGTCGCCACCCGCCTCGGGCCCTCGGTGCGGGGCCGGACCCGGGAGGGCGGCGCCGCCCTGGACATCCCCGCCGCCGTGGCCGCGGCGCTGGAGGGGGCCCAGGCGCGGCTGGTGGCGGCCTCGGCCCAGTGCACCGCCTGCGGGCCGGGGTACTTCTCCCACCGAGCCCGCGGGGACCTCGAGCGCCAGGCGCTGGTCGTGTGGCGCTGACCTCCGATCACGTGGCCGGCCGGGCCGCCGAGGTCAGGGACCGCATCGCCGGGGCCGGAGGCGACGTCGGGCGCGTCCGGGTGGTGGCGGTGACCAAGGGGTTCGGGCCCGAGGCGGTGGCCGCGGCAGCGGGCGCGGGCCTGCTCGATGTGGGGGAGAACTACGCCCAGGAGCTGGTGGCCAAGGCCGAGGCCCTGGCCGGGCGAGACCGGGAGGAGGGCGGGGCCCAAGAGGTGCGCTGGCACATGCTGGGCACGGTGCAGCGCAACAAGGTGCGGCGTCTGGCCCCCCTGGTGGCCCTGTGGCAAGCGGTCGACCGGATCACCGCGGGCGAGGCCATCGCCGGCCACGCCCCGGGCGCGGCCGTGCTCGTGGAGGTGACCCTCGCCGGGGGAGCGCACCGGGGTGGGTGCGCGGAGGGCCAGGTCCCGGCCCTCATCGCCGCGCTGGGTGACCTGGGACTGGACGTGAGAGGGCTCATGGCCGTGGGCCCGCCGGGACCGCCCGAGGGGGCCCGCGCCGGCTTTCGCCGCCTGGCCAAGATGGCCGCCGACCTGGGCCTCCCCGAGTTGTCCATGGGGATGACGGACGACCTGGAGGTGGCCGTGCAGGAAGGCGCGACGATGGTGCGCGTCGGACGCGGCCTGTTCGGTCCGCGGCCTGTTCACCGCGACATGCGACGATTAGGCTCCGAGCGAGGAGGGGTGTGATGCCTTCGTTTGTGCGCCGGACAATGGTGTACCTGGGCCTGGTCGACGACGAGTACGACGACTACGAGCCCTACGAGGAGACCCACCCCGCCCCGGCGCGGGTGGGCGCCCGCGTTCCCGAGGCGGACATGGTCGAGCAGGGCAGCGCCATCCGCACCCTGCCGCGCGACGACCCCAGCGGCGTGAGCGCGGTGAGGCCGCGTCCGCAGGTGGTGCGCCCCATCACGCCCGCGTCCGCGGCCAAGCCGTTCGTTCTCGCACCCGGCCAGTTCGCCGACGCCCAGCAGATCGGCGACCGCTTCAAGGCCAGCCAGCCGGTGATCGTGAACCTGCAGGGAGTCGACCGCGAGCTGTCGCGGCGCATGATCGACTTCTGCAGCGGGCTGACCTACGGGCTGGGGGGGGCCATGGACAAGGTCGCCGACCACGTCTTCCTCCTCACGCCTTCCAACGTGGAGGTGTCGGCCGAGGAGCGGCGGCGCCTGCACGAACGCAACTACCGGACCTGACGTGCACATCCTGTGCACGCTGGCCCAGGTCTACATCATCGTCCTGCTGGCCCGGGTCGTGCTCAGCTGGTTCCCCATCTCCCCCGGCTCGGCGCTGTCATCGGTGTTCAACGTGCTCTACCGGCTGACCGAGCCCGTGCTGGGGCCGCTGCGCCGGGTCCTGCCCCCGGTGGGGCTGGGGGGAATGGGCCTGGACCTGTCCCCGATCATCGTCTTCTTCGTCATTCAGATCCTGGTGATCCCCGCCCTCTGCCGCTGACGGCCGTCTGTCGCCGACCGCGCCGGTGGTCCGCGGCGGCCCCGATGGGCGGCGTTAGGATCGATGGACCATGGAGATCACGCCGAGAATGATCCGCGACGTCGTCTTCCGGGAGCGGTTGCGCGGCTACGACGAGGACCACGTGGACGAGTTCCTGGAGCGGGTCGCCACCGGGGTGGAGATCCTCCAGGAGCGCCTGAGGCACGCCGTCGAGAGGGCGGAGCTGGCCGAGCGCCGGTCCTCCGAGAGGCTCGAGGGCGACGACGCCATGCGCCGGACCCTCACCCTGGCCCGGCGCACGGCCGACGTGGCCGTGGAGGAGGGCAAGGCCCAGGGCGCCCGCATCGTGGAGGAGGCCAGCGAGCACGGGCGCCAGATCGTCGATCGCGCCCAGGAGCTGGCCCGGCGCCAGGCCGCGGAAGCCCAGGAGCAGCTCCGTCGGGACCTGGCCCAGCTCGAGGCCGCACGCCAGCAGCTGCGCAGCGACGTGGCCGCCTTCGAGCGCTACCTGGACGGCGAGCGCAGCCGCCTCCGCCTGGCCCTGGGCGACGCCATCCGCTGGATCGAGGAAGGCATCCCGTCGCTCGTCCCCTCGCCTCTGGTCCACGACGCGCCCCTGCCGCCTCGCCCCGAGCAGTGGGGAGAGTGGGAGGCGCCTTCCCTCACCGCCGAGGTTGTGGCCCAGTACGCGTCGCCAGAACCGGTGCCCGACGCGGTGGCCGAGGTGGTGCCCGACGTGGTGGCCGATGCGGCCGGCGCCGTGGAATCCGCCACCGCCTTCTGGCCATCGGCGCAGCCCGAGCCCGAGCCTGTGTCCGAGCCGGAGCCTGTGTCCGAGCCCGCCGAAGCGCGGGCACGTCCTGAGGCGGTGGAGGCCGACGCCGTGGAGCCGCGCGTGTTCGCCACGCCCCCGCCGTGGCACGACGAGCACGACGAGCACGACGACCAGCGCGACGACCGCCAGGGCGACGGGTACGAGCACCAGGGCGCGCACGTCGAGGGCCAGGTTCATGACGATCATCGCGAGCACGACGAGCACGGAGCGCACGTCGGGCACCAGCTTCATGACGAGCGTGGCGATCACGATGAGCAGCTCGAGGCGGAGACGGACGCGCCGGCACAGTCCGAAGGCCCGCCGTCTCGCGCCTGGCGAGCGTGGTGGCGTCGATCCTCGGCTCGTCGCGAAGCCGATGACCACGAGCCCGCGGAGGGCGAGCCCGCGGAGGACGAGGCCGCGGCCGCGCCCGAGCCGGCTGCCTCCGATGCTCCAGGCGCACCCGCCGCCTCGGGCGTAGAGGGCGAGCATCCGGGGGACGAGCAGCACCCACATTGGGCGGGGCCGTACGACCACGTCGGAAGCCCCTGACCCAGCCCGGCAAGGTCGCGTCCGACCACGCGGCCCCCACGCCGGGGATGTTGCCGTCCGGCATGGCCTAGGATGCGCGACGCCGTGCCCTCTTCCCCGGTGGTGGAATCGTGTTGCTGTTAGTGACAATCGGGCTGGTTGTGGTCGGAGCCGTGTCGCTGGTGATCGGCTTCGTGCAGAACTCGCTGCCGCCGATCTACGTCTCCATCGTGTGCAGCCTCCTGGCCGCGGCCGTGCTCGTCGTGTTCTCACGCCTGAGCCGCAGGCAAGCCGCCACCGTCGCCGTCGGTGGCGGCGTCCCTCTGGGTGGTGTGCGGGGCGCGCCGGCTGCCGCGCCCGCTCGCTCCCCCGAGGTGGCCGAGGAGCTCACGGTGGTGCCTTCGCCTCCGCGCCGCGAAGCCGCGTTCCCCATCGCCGACTACGACGATCTCAAGGTGGCCGAGATTCTTCCCCTCCTGGAGGAGCTGGACGACGAGGAGCTCCACCAGGTGCTCGACCGCGAACAGGCTGACCGTGACCGGGCCACGATCGTGCGCCGGGTGGAGGAGCTCCTGCGCCCCACCGTGGTCGTGCTGGGCGCCCGGGGTCGAGACGACGAGCCCGCGGGCGGGCCCGTCGGGGCAGGCGAAGAGGACGATGTCGTCTTCCCCATCGCCGACTACGACGAGCTGAGGATCGGCGAGATCCTCCCCCTGCTGCCCGAGCTCGACGACGTGGAGCTCGTCATGGTGCGCGAGCGGGAGGTCGGCGGCCGCAACCGGACCAGCGTGCTGCGGGGTATCGCCGACCTCCTGGGTGAGCCCGCGCCGGTCAACGAGGCGCCCAAGCGCGCCCCGGCCAAGAAGGCTGCGCCCAAGAAGACGGCGGCCACCAAGGCGGCGGCATCCAGCCGTTCGGGCACCAAGTCGACCGGGGCCAAGGGCGGTGGCACCAGGAAGGCGGCGGGCAAGGCGGCACCGGCCAAGTCGGCGGCGAAGTCGACCAAGGCGGGGTCGTCGACCAAGGCCACCAAGGCGACCAAGTCCACCCCCCGGAAGAGCTCGCCCCGCTGATTTCCGGCCCACCCGGGGCCGTCCCTCAGCCCGGGCTCTGATCCCTCTCGGCGCGGGAGAGGCCCACGTGGAGGGCCCGGCCGTCGGGTAGCTCGTAGCGGCGGGCCTCGGCGATGGGCCCGCCCAGGACCAGCTCCAGGGCCAGGGTCTGCTCCATGACGTAGGGGCGGTGGGCCTCCACGGCGCCGGCCACGTCGTCGGGCAGGTCGAGAACCAGGTGGATGCGGTCGGCCACGTGCAGCCCCTGGTCCCGGCGGGCGGTCTGGACGATGCGCACCACGTCGCGGGCCGTGCCCTCGGCCCGCTGCTCGGGGTTGACGGTGACGTCGAGGACGACCACCCCGTCGTCGCCCGGGAGGGCCCGGGTGGTCGCCTCGTCGGTGGGAGCCAGGCGCAGGTCGAAGTCCCCAGGACCCAGGGTCTGGCCGCCCACCTCGACCGTCCCGTCCTGCGAGCGCCGCCACCGCCCTTGCCGGGCCGCGGCCATGACCGTCTGCATGTCCGGCCCCAGCCTGGGGCCGACCACGGGAGCGTTGACCCGCAGGCGGGGCTGGGCCAGGGCGCCCACGTCGGTGGACAGCTCCACGTGGCGGACGTTGACCTCGTCCTTGATGAGGTCGACGAAGGGGCGCAGGCGCTCGGCGTCGGCGGCGGCCACGGTCAGGCCCAGGAGGGGGAGCCGGGTGTGGAGGTTGCTGGCCTTGCGCACCGACGAAGCGGCCGAGCACACGTCCCGCACCCGGTCCATGACCTCGACCAGCTCGGGCTCCTCGGGCAGGGCGGTGGCGTCGGGCCAGTCGGCCAGGTGGACGCTGCGCTCTGCGGTGAGGCCGCGGTAGATGGTCTCGGTCACGAACGGGAGCAGGGGGGCGGAGACCATGCAGAGGGTGCGGAGCACCGTGAACAGCGTGTCGTAGGCGTCGGCCTTGTCCTGGGCCGAGGTGGTGCCGCCCTCTCCCGAGGGTGAGCCCCAGAAGCGGTCGCGGCTGCGCCTGATGTACCAGTTGTTGAGCGCGTCCAGGAAGGCCGTCACCGTCCAGCAGGCGCCGGAGAGGTCGTAGGCGTCCATGGCCGCGCCCACGTCCTCCACCATCCGCCTGGTCTTGGCCAGCACGTAGCGGTCGAGCACGCCCGACACGTCCGTACGCCAGCGGGCCTGGACACCGTCGGTGTTGGCGTAGAGGGTGAAGAAGTGCCAGGCGTTCCACACGGGCCGGAGCACGCCCCGCACGGCGTCGGAGATGAAGCGCCGGTCCACGACCAGGTCGCCGCCGCGAAGCACGGGCGAGGACACCAGGGCCCAGCGCATGGCGTCGGCCCCTTCCGTGGCGAAGATCTCCTCTGGGTCGGGGAAGTTCTTCAGTCGCTTCGACAGCTTGCGGCCGTCGTGGCCCAGCACGATGCCGTGGGCCAGGCAGGTGCGGAACGGGGGGCAGTCGAACAGGGCGGTGGCCAGCACGTGGAGGGTGTAGAACCAGCCCCGGGTCTGGCCGATGTACTCCACGATGAAGTCGGCCGGGAAGTGGCTCTCGAACCACTGCCGGTTCTCGCACGGGTAGTGGACCTGGGCGAAGGGCATCGATCCCGACTCGAACCAGCAGTCGAGCACGTCGCTGATGCGGCGCATGGTGGAGCGGCCCGTGGGATCGTCGGGGTTGGCCCGGGTGAGCTCGTCGATGGCGGGGCGGTGCAGGTCGTCGGGCCGTACGCCGAAGTCGCGCTCGAGCTCGTCCAGGCTGCCGTAGACGTCGACGCGCGGGTGCTCGGGGTCGTCGCTCTTCCACACCGGGATGGGTGAGCCCCAGAAGCGGTTGCGGCTGATCGACCAGTCCCGGGCCCCCTCCAGCCACTTGCCGAAGGCTCCGTCCCGCACGTGCTCGGGAACCCAGTGGATCTTCTGGTTGAGCTCCACCATCCGGTCCTTGAAGCTGGTCACGGAGACGAACCATGAGGTGACGGCCCGGTAGATGAGGGGCGTGTCCGTGCGGTAGCAGTGGGGGTAGCTGTGGACGTAGCTGTCGTGACGGGCCACCACGCCGGCCTGCTTCAGATCCCTGATGATCTCGGGGTTGGCGTCGAACACCTGCATGCCCGCGTAGGGCGGCACCTGCTCGGTGAAGCGGCCGCGGTCGTCGACGGGGACGACGGTGGGGATGCCGTTGGCGTCGCTCAGGCGCTGGTCGTCCTCGCCGAAGCCGGGAGCGACGTGCACGACCCCGGTGCCCTCCTCGGTGGAGACGAAGTCGGCAGCCAGGACCCGGAAGGCCCCGGTCGTCCCCGCGAAGAACGGGAACAGGGGCTGGTAGGCGCGCCCCACCAGATCGGCACCCTTGAGGGTGCCCACCCGCGTCGCCCGGGCCAGCTCCCGCTCGTGGGCCCCCACGGTGGCCTCGCCCAGGATGTAGCGGGTGCCGTCCTCCTCGAACACGGCGTAGTCCATGTCCGGTCCCACGGCCAGGGCCAGGTTGGAGGGCAGGGTCCAGGGCGTGGTGGTCCAGACCATGATCTTGGTGGGCCCGGTCTCGCCCGGGGCGGGCTCCAGGGTGAAGAGCAGGGTCAAGGCCGGGTCCTGGCGCTCCCGGTAGGAGTCGTCCTGCCTGGTCTCGAAGTTGGACAGCGGTGTCTCGCACTCCCAGCAGTAGGGCAGCACCCGGTAGCCCTCGTAGAGGAGCCCCGCCTCCCACAGCTGCTTGAAGGCCCACATGACGCTCTCCATGTAGGAGAGGTCCATGGTCTTGTAGTCGTTGTCGAAGTCGACCCAGCGACCCTGGCGGGTCACGTAGCGCTGCCACTCCTCCGTGTAGCGCATCACCGCCGAGCGGCAGTACTCGTTGAAGCGGTCCACGCCGAACTCGGTGATGCGGGCCCGGCCCGACACCCCCAGGGCCTTCTCCGCCTCCGTCTCCGCGGGCAGGCCGTGACAGTCCCACCCGAAGCGGCGCTCGACCCGACGTCCGCGCATGGACTGGTAGCGGGGGACCACGTCCTTGACGAAGCCGGTGAGCAGGTGGCCGTAGTGGGGCAGGCCGTTGGCGAAGGGCGGGCCGTCGTAGAACACGTACTCGTTCCCGCCACCGGGACGGGCCTCGACCGACGCCTTGAAGGTGCCGTCGGCCTCCCAGAAGGCCAGGATGTCCTCCTCCAGGGTGGGGAAGTCGGGGTGGGCGGCGACGGCGGGATAGGGGCCCGGGGAGGGCGAGGAGGGCTCGTCACCAGGCGGGGGGCACATCGTTTCTACAGTAGGCGGGCATGGTCGAGGACCTGTTCGAGATACAGCCCCCCGCCACCGGCTCCGATGGTGAGGAGGCGATCGTGCTGCGCGTCCACGTGCAGCCCGGCGCCGGCCGCACCGCGGTCTCCGGCCGCTACGGCGACGCCCTCAAGGTACGGGTGGCCGCGCCCCCGGAGGGCGGGCGGGCCAACGCCGCCAGCCGGGCCTTCCTCGCCGAGCTGATGGGCGTGAAACAGGCCCAGGTCGAGCTGACCAGCGGGGAGTCGAGCCGCTCCAAGCGCTTCCGCATCACCGGCGTGGAGCCCGACGACGCCCGCAGGATCCTGGACGGGGCGGTGGCCGAGGCCACCGGAGGCGGCCGTCCCGGGGGCCCTCCGGGCCGCCCTCGGGGGGCCCACTGAGGACAGCGCCGGTGCGCGACGGGCCCCCGGCCTTGTGGTACCTTCACCAACCTTTCAATCCGAGGGACCAGCCGAGATGCCCAGAGCGCCCAGAGGAACGCCGGGGGGGCGGGCTGGCCCAGTGAGGCGTTCGGCGGGCGGGGCGAAGTCGTCCTCCGGGGCCCGGACCCGTGCCGCTGGCGGCCGAGGCGCAGCCTCGTCCAAGGCGTCGTCCTCCAGGACGGTCGCAGGCAAGCGGGTCGCGGCCGTCCGGAAGAAGGCAGCAGCCAAGTCGCCCAGGACCGCGGGCACGAGAGGAGCGACCACGACCTCAGGAGGGACCAGAGCGAGAGGTTCGGCCGGGAGGGGCGCCGCCCCCCGGACCGCCGCAGGCCGCGCCGGCGCGTCGCGGTCGGCGGGCGGCGTGGCCAAGCGGGCCAAGACGGGAAGGACGGCGGCCACGGCCTCGACCCGGAAGGCGCAACCGGCCAAGAAGACGGCTCGCTCCACGGCCCGGGGGCCGGCTCGGCCGGCGGCGAGGGTGCCCGCGAGTAAGGCGACGAAGCTGAGCAAGACCAAGAAGGCGCCTGCTCCCCGGCGGTTGGTCAGCACGGCCAAGGCAGCCGCGTCCAAGGTCGCGGCCAAGGCCACCAAGGGCGCCGTCACCAAGGGCGCGGCCAAGGCCAAGGCGCCGGCCAAGCGCGTGCTCGGCGGAGCGGGAAGGGCCACGGTGGCGACCCGCAAGGCCCCGGGTCGGGCCGCGCCCGCCCCGGCGGTGAAGACCGCCCCCGGCCCCAGGGCGACCAAGAAAGCGCCGGCCCGGGGCAAGGAGCCCTCCGTGGCCCCGCCGGGTTCTGGGGCAGGCGCCGTGGTCGAGCCGGGCGCGGCCGTCACCGCGGCCCCGGCACGGAAGCCCGCGGCCCCGGCGCCGCCCAAGGCCGCGGCGCCCCCCCCGCCGCCTCCGCCCCCGCCCCCGCCGGTCGTCTCCGACCTCGACGACAAGTTCCTGGACGAGCAGCGGGGCCTGCTCATCGAGGAGCGCCTCGCCTATCTGGAGCAGGCCGAAGCCCTCAAGGCGGAGGCCGACTCGCTGGCTCAGGACATGGAGCCGGGCGACATCCAGTTCGACGACGAATCGGGCGAGGGCGGGACCATCAACGTCGAGCGGGAGCGGGACCTGGCCCTGTCGGCCCAGGCCCGGGCCTCGGTGGAGGAGATCGACCACGCCCTGGCCAAGATCGCCAACCGGACCTACGGGCTGTGTGAGCGGTGTGGTCAGCCCATACCCCGCCCGAGGCTGAAGGCCCTCCCGTACGCGCGTCTGTGCGTGGCGTGCAAGAGCGGGGGACTGTCCCGGCGCTGAGCAGCGCCGGCGAGGCAGAGGCGCCGCGCCGCCGGGCGCCCTGGCGCCTCGGCCTGGTCGGTGCGGCCACGTTCGCCGCCGTCGTGGCCGTGGACCAGCTCACCAAGACCCTGGCCCAGCGTCGTCTGGCCCGGGGCCCGATCTACCTCGTCGGACCACTGAGGCTGGCCCTCTCCTACAACTCGGGCGCGGCCTTCGGCCTGGGCAAGGGAGTGGCGCCCCTCCTCGTGGCCGGGGGAGTGGTAGTGGTCGTGTTCGTCGTGGTGTCCGTGGGCCGCACCGCTTCGGCCACGGCGGTGGTGGCCACCGGCCTCATCGCCGGCGGAGCCGCGGGCAACCTGGCCGACCGCGTCTTCCGGCACAACGGCGGAGCCGTCATCGATTTCGTCGACCTGCGGGTGTGGCCCGTGTTCAACGTGGCCGACGCCTGCATCGTGTGCGGCGCCGCCCTCCTGGTCATCGTTCTGCGTCGGTCCCCGGCCTGACCTCGGGCTGGGCGGCACTGAGCGGGACATGAGGTCGGCCGTGCCCGCCGCCCTGGCCGGCGAGAGGGTGGACCGGGCCGTGGCCATCCTGACCGGGCTGGCCCGAACCCGGGTGGCCGAGCTCGTGGCCGCGGGCGCGGTGCGAGTCGGCGGCGCCCCGGTCACCAGCCGCAGCCGCCGGGTGGCCGAGGGGGAGGAGCTGGAGGTCGACCTGGCCCTGCTGTCCGGCCCGGCCCATCTCGTGCCCGACCCCGGTGTGGTGGTACCGGTGGTGCACGCCGACAACGACGTGGTGGTGGTGGACAAGCCCGCGGGCATGGTCGTGCACCCGGGCGCGGGCAACGCCTCCGGGACCCTGGTGCACGGGCTCCTGGCCCTCTTCGCCGATCTGGCTCAGAGCCTCCCGGGGGACCCGGCCCGCCCCGGGGTCGTGCACCGGCTGGACAAGGGCACGTCTGGCCTCATCGTCGTGGCCCGCACCGAGGAGGCCTACAGCTCCCTCGTCCACCAGATGGCGACCCGCACGGTCGAGCGCCGGTACCTGGCGCTGGTGTGGGGGGCGGTGGAGTCATCCGAAGGCGTGGTGGACGCTCCCGTGGGACGGTCGAGCCGCGACCCGACGCGCATGGCCGTGGCCGCGGGGGGACGCCCGGCCCGCACCCGCTACACCGTGGCCGGCCGCTACACGACCCCGGCCGCCCTCACCCTGCTGGAGTGCTCCCTGGAGACGGGGAGGACGCACCAGGTACGTGTGCACCTCGCCGCCATCGGACACCCGGTGGTGGGGGACAACCGCTACGGCAAGGGCCGGCCCGAGCTGCGGTTGGGCCGGCCCTTCCTGCACGCCCACAGCCTGGACTTCGACCACCCCCGTACCGGTGCCCGCACGTCCTTCTCGTCGCCCCTCCCCCCGGAGCTGGCGGCCGTCCTCAGCGAGCTGACCTAGTGATGATGCGGCCTCGGCCGAAGAGCCGAGAGCAGCCGCTGGGGCTGGGGACCTCAGCGGCACAGCGATGAGGCCTCGGCCGAAGAGCCGAGAGCAGCCGCTGGGGCTGGGGACCCCAGCGGCACAGCGATGAGGCCTCGGCCGAAGAGCCGAGAACAGGGTCAGGTCAGGGGGGCCATGGGGAGGGCGGTGCCCTGGGCCCGGGAGACCATGTCGCCGAGCGTGAAGGAGTCGAGGTGGGAGCGCATGTGCTCGCCCACCTCGGACCACACCACGAGCAGCACGCACTGACCCTCGTGGTCGCAGGCGCCGTTCTCGTGGGGGTTGCCGAAGTCGCCGGCCACGATGGGGCCGTCGACGGCGCTGACGATCTCGCCCAGGGTGATCTCCGACGCAGGCCGGGCCAGGACGTAGCCCCCTCCCACTCCCCGCTTGGAGCGCACCAGCCCGGCGCCCTTGAGGGCCAGGAGGATCTGCTCCAGGTAGGGCTGGGGCAGCCCGGTGCGATCGGCGATGTCGCGCACCGAAGTCGGCCCCGGGCCGTCGATGTGGAGAGCCAGGGAGAGCAACGCCCGGCTGGCGTAGTCGCCCCGGGTCGACACTTTCACACATACATGGTACGGCCCAGGACCCTCCCGGTCGCCCATCGTCACGCACCCCCCACGTAAGGTCATCGGTGTGAAGGGGGTCCCCGACCCGGTGGTCCCCGCCTACGGGGGGGCCTGCGTGGAGGGCCTGGTCCCGGCGCTGCTCAACCGCTTCGAGCACGCCCCGCCCGCCTGGGTGCCCGAGCCCCTGGCCGGGGCGGAGCAGGTCGTCCTCTTCGTCGTGGACGGGCTGGGATGGGAGCAGTTGAGCGAGCGCGACGTGCTGGCCCCGACGCTGGCGTCCATGACCGGGGGCCCCATCACCTCGGTGGCCCCCACGACCACGGCCACCGCCCTCACCTCCATAACGACCGGCCTGCCGCCCGCGGCCCACGGCGTCCTCGGCTACCGGCTGCGGGTGGACACGGGCGAGGTCATGAACGTGCTGCAGTGGCGCACGCCCTCGGGCGACGCCCGTTCCTCGATCCCCCCGGCCCGGTTCCAGACCGTGCCCGCCTTCATGGGACGCCCCGTGCCCGTGGTGACCCGGGCCGAGTTCGCGTCGACGGGATTCACCCTGGCCCACCTGGGAGGTGCCCGCCTGCACGGGTGGCGCATGCCCTCGTCCATGGTCCAGGAGGTGGCCGACCTGCTCAAGGCGGGCCAGGGCTTCGTGTACGCCTACTACGACGGCGTCGACAAGGTGGCCCACGAGTACGGGATCGGCGCCCACTACGAGGCCGAGCTGATGGCGACGGACAGGCTCGTCGCCGACCTGCTCTCCGTCCTGCCTCCGGGCGCGGCCCTGGCCGTCACCTCCGACCACGGCCAGGTGCACGTGGGCACGGGGGGCCTTCTGCTCGACGGCGATCTCATGGAGGACGTGACGACGCAGTCGGGGGAGGGCAGGTTCCGCTGGCTGCACGCCCGGCCTGGCCGGGCTCCGGGTCTGGCCGGCGCGGCGCGGGACCGCTACGGCGATGTGGCCTGGGTCCACTCCCGGGAGGAGATCGTGGCCGCGGGGTGGCTGGGCGGCCGGCCCTCGCCCGGGGTCGAGGACCGCCTGGGGGACGTGGCCCTGGTGCCCTTCGCCCCCGTCGCCTTCCTCGACGGCGCCGAGTCGGGCGAGGCCCGCATGGTCGGTAGGCACGGCTCGCTCACCCCGGCCGAGATGTGGGTACCGCTGCTGGCCGCCCAGGCCTGATCCGGACAAGGATGCGGGCATGCCCGCCGACGAGACCCCCCAGCCGGCGCCCTCGCTCATAGTGGTCAACGACCCCGCGGCTGCGGGGCCGGGCCAGCCAGCGGAGGGCGCCGACCAGCGAGAGACCGTGGAGGAGCCGGCCAAGGTCATGCGCATCGGCTCCATGATCAAGCAGCTCCTGGAGGAGGTGAGGGCCGCCCCCATAGACGAGGCCAGCCGGGCCCACCTGCGGGACATCTACGAGACGTCGGTGAAGGAGCTGACGTCGGGGCTCTCACCCGACCTGGCCGACGAGCTGGCCCGGGTGAAGATCCCCTTCCAGGACGGGACCCCGAGCGAGGCCGAGCTCCGCATCGCCCAGGCCCAGCTGGTGGGCTGGCTGGAGGGCCTCTTCCACGGCATCCAGGCCACCCTGTTCGCCCAGCAGATGGCGGCCCGCAGCCAGCTGGAGGAGATGCGCAGGCGGGGCCTTCCCCCGGGCACCGAGGAGGGGCGGGAGCGCCCTGGCACCTATCTCTGAGGCTCCCGCGGCCGAGGCTCCGGTTGGGTCCCTGAAGCGGTCCGGGAGGCCTTTGGCGGCGCCCGAGGAGACCGGCGCGGCCCCTCCGGGACGCGCTACCCTCGCCTAATCACAGTGGTGTAGTTCTCCACAGCCTGTGGACGACGGGGCCCGGCGCCGGTGGCGGGGGAAGGAGCGAAGGCAGTGGGAGCAGCGGGCGGATCATCTGGGGGTTCCTTCGCCCACCTCCACCTCCACACCGAGTTCTCCATGCTGGACGGGGCCGCACGGGTCGCCGACGTCGTCGCCGCGGCCAAGGCCGACGGTCAGCCCGCGGTGGGCATCACCGACCACGGGAACATGTACGGGGTCCTCGACTTCTACAAGGCCTGCCGGGAGCAGGACGTCACCCCCGTGATCGGGATGGAGGCCTACATGGCGGCCGAGACCCGCCATGAGCGCCCCGTGCGCCGGGGGCGCATCGACGACACGGGGGGAGAGGGCGAGGAGGGCCAGAAGCTCTACTACCACCTCACCCTGCTGGCCGAGACCACCGAGGGCTACCGCAATCTCATGAAGCTCTCCAGCGCCGCCTATCTGGAGGGCTACTTCTACAAGCCCCGGCTGGACTGGGAGCTGCTCGAACGCCACCACCAGGGCGTGATGGCCGCCACCGGCTGCCTGGGCGGCGTTGTGCTCCAGGCCCTGCTGCGGGGAGACCAGGAGGAGGCCACCAGGCTGGCCGGGCGCCTCCAGGACATCTTCGGTCGCGACAACCTCTTCGTGGAGCTTCAGGACCACGGCCTGGCCAAGCAGCGCGAGACCAACCCCCAGCTCATGGAGATCGCGAGGCGGATCTCGGCCCCGCTGCTGGCCACCAACGACAGCCACTACGCCCACCGCGACGACGCCGTGGCCCACGACGCCCTCCTGTGCGTGCAGACGGGCGCGTCCATCGACGATCCCAAGCGCTTCAAGTTCGAGGGCTCGGAGCACTACCTCAAGACCGCGGCCGAGATGCGCCATCTCTTCGCCGAGGCACCGGAGGCCTGCGACAACACGCTCTGGGTGGCCGAGCGGGCCGGGGTGGAGATCGAGTTCGGCAAGCCCCAGCTCCCCGCCTTCCCCCTGCCTGTGGGCTTCGCCAGCGACGACGACTACCTGCGCCACCTGGCCTTCGAGGGCGCCCGCCAGCGCTATGGCGACCCCTTGGGGCCGGAGGTGGTGGAGCGCCTCGAGTTCGAGCTCGGCGTCATCTGCGACATGGGCTTCTCCGCCTACTTCCTGGTGGTGTGGGACCTCATCCGCCACGCCCGCGAGTCGGGCATCCGGGTGGGCCCGGGGCGAGGTTCGGCCGCGGGCTGCTGCGTGGCCTACAGCCTGCGCATCGTGGACCTCGACCCCATCCGATACGACCTGCTGTTCGAGCGCTTCCTCAACCCCGGTCGCAAGCAGATGCCCGACATCGACATGGACTTCGACGAGCGCTACCGGGGCGAGATGATCCGCTACGCGGCGGAGCGCTACGGCTGGGACCACGTGGCCCAGATCGTCACCTTCTCCACCATCAAGGCCCGGGCCGCGGTGAGGGACGCGGCGCGCGTCCTGGGTTACCCCTATTCGGTCGGGGACCGGGTGGCCAAGGCCATGCCCCCGCTGGTCATGGGGCGGGACACCCCTCTGCACGCCTGCCTCGACCAGCACCCCAAGCACCTCGACGGCTACCGGGTCGCGGCCGAGCTGCGGGAGATGTACGCCCTGGACCCCGACGTGCGCAAGGTGGTCGACGTGGCCCGCGGGCTGGAGGGCCTACGTCGCCAGGACGGCATCCACGCCGCCGCCGTCGTCATCACCCGGGACCCGCTGACCGAGTACCTCCCCATCCAGCGCAAGCCCGAGCCCGGTGGCACCCCCGAAGAGGCGCCCATCGTCACCCAGTACGAGATGCACGGGGTGGAGGAGCTGGGCCTGCTCAAGATGGACTTCCTCGGGCTTCGCAACCTGTCGGTCATCGAGCGGGCCCTGGACCTCATCGCCGAGTCCACCGGCGCCAGGCCCGACATCGACGCCGTTCCCCTGGACGACGACAAGACCTTCGAGATGCTGAAGCGGGGCGAGTCGATCGGCGTGTTCCAGCTGGAGGGGGGGCCGATGCGCGCCCTCATGCGCTCGCTGGCTCCGACCGCATACCCGGACGTGGCCGCCCTGGTCGCCCTCTACCGGCCCGGGCCCATGGCGGCCAACATGCACAACGACTACGCCGACCGAAAGAACGGCCGCAAGCCCGTCACCTTCGTGCACCCCGACGCCGAGGAGATGCTGGCCGACACCTACGGCCTCATGATCTACCAGGAGAAGCTCATGCGGGTGGCGCAGCGCTTCGCCGGCTACTCCCTGGAGGAGGCCGACAACCTGCGCAAGGCGTGCGCCAAGAAGACGCGCTCGGTCATGGAGAAGGAGCGCCAGCAGTTCGTCCAGGGCTGCGAGCGCACCGGCTACGGGACCGAGCTGGGGAACCGCCTGTTCGACATCATCGAGCCCTTCGCCGACTACGCCTTCCCCAAGTCCCACGCCTACGGATACGGACTGGTCAGCTACCAGACGGCCTGGCTCAAGGCCAACCACCCCGTCGAGTACCTGGCAGCCCTCCTTACCAGCGTCAAGGACGACAAGGACAGGACGGCCGTCTACCTGGCCGAGTGCCGCTCCCGGGGCGTGCGCGTGCTCGTGCCCGACGTCAACCTGTCGGTGTCGGACTTCACCGCCCGGCGGGCCACGGAGGACGAGCGCCAGGAGGGCATCGCCGGATCGATCCCCTTCGGCCTGTCCGCCATCCGCAACGTGGGCGAGGGCCTGGTCGCCCTGATCGTGGCCGAGCGGGAGGCCGAGGGCCCCTTCCGCGACTTCTACGACTTCTGCGAGCGGGTGGACCCGGCCGTGCTCAACAAGCGGGCGGTGGAGTCGCTCGTCAAGGCGGGCGCCTTCGACTCTCTGGGCCATCCTCGCAGGGGGCTGTGTCAGGTGTTCGAGCTCATCGTCGACCGCACCCTGTCGCGCCGGCGGGAGCAGGAGCTCGGGGTGATGAGTCTGTTCGGCGAGCTGGGGTCGCCCACCGACGGCAGCGACGGCAGCTTCGCCGACAACCGCGTTCCCATCCCCGACGCCGAGTTCGACAAGACACAGCGCCTGGCCTTCGAGAAGGAGATGCTGGGCCTGTACGTCAGCGACCATCCCCTGTTGGGGGCCGAGGCCGTGCTGCGCAAGAGCTGCGACTGCAGCATCGCCGAGCTGCGGGACCAGACCGTGGCCAGCGGGGGACGGGAGGCCGAGGTCAAGACGGTCGGCGGGGTGGTCACCAACCTGGTGCGCAAGTACACGAAAAAGGGCGAGCTCATGGCCACCTTCGTCCTGGAGGACCTGGAGGCGGCCATCGAGGGGTGGGTCTTCCCCCGCACCATGCAGGAGTACGGCAGCCTGCTGGCCGAGGACGCGGTGGTCTGCGTCAAGGGCCGCATCGACACCCGCGACGACCAGCCCAAGCTCGTCTGCATGGAGGTCCGCCTTCTCGACGTCGCCCCCGACGGCGTCCGTGCCATGGAGATCAAGCTGCCCATGGCCACGCTGACGGAGTCGGTCATGGGCCGGCTCAAGGCCCTACTGCTCGACCACCCCGGGGACTCGCCCGTGCTCCTCCACCTGGGCGAGACGATCATGCGCCTGTCGGAGGAGTTCAACGTCGACGCCCGCAACGGCCTCCTGGGCGAGCTGCGCGTGCTCC
>Ga0209577_10000474_pt1 | contig 40912 bp, 37 predicted proteins | sample GraSoiAngelo_109_FD_185874 | JGI IMG/M metagenome (GOLD analysis project Ga0209577, IMG submission 185874) | Grasslands soil microbial communities from the Angelo Coastal Reserve, California, USA - 14_0903_12_20cm (SPAdes) (version 2) | ecosystem: Environmental > Terrestrial > Soil > Grasslands... | reverse complement strand
GCGAAGAGCTTGGCGGCGGCGTTCGTGGCCAGGCGATGGTCGTTCGAGACCCTGGGCGGCGCGATCTCACCGCCGTGCGCGGCAAGAGCCTGGGCGAGCTCGCCCGCGCGCTTGTTGTCCATGAGCTTCCCCGCCGCGAGGCGGGCGCGTTCGGCGAGCGGAAGGATGTGCGCGGGTTCGACGGTATTCGCGTTGACCCCGAGTGCATGCAGCTCTCGAGAGAGGAACGCCGGGGCCGCCGGTCCGAGATATTCCTTCGCGACTCCGAGAAGCTCGATCGCGAGGGCATTCATCGGCTAGTCATCGCCTCCGCTCCCTGCCTCGTCCGCGAGGGCGTAGAAGCGGAGCGCGTTGAGCATGCGATCGAACGCCGACGCGACTTCGTGCGTGATGTCGTCCCCGCTCCGTGTGTCGAACTTCGCCTCGCGCAGATCGATGTCGCCCGTCGAAACCTGTGTCGCTTCGCCGACGAGGCGGCGGAGCGGTCCGACGAGAGACCGTGTCAGGACCACGCCGATGACGAAGGAGAGAAGGACGCCCATCACGAGCATGAGGACCGCGTCGAAGGTCGCGTTGTCGGCTGCCTTCGTGTAGGTCGTGAGCGGAACGGCCAGGACGTAGCCCCAGGGCTTGGTGACAAGACGTGTGACCACGCCGCGTTGCTCAGCCGATCCGCCCCCGTAGGCGAAAGTTGCGTCGGCGCTCGTGCCCTTGGGGAGAGCCTCGAGCGCCGACTTCAACGTGGGGAGGGGGTCGATGACGAGTTGATCGGGAGTCTTCGTGCCGAACCGCTTGTCCGCCGCGAGCGTCTTCGCCGTGTCCGGGTCGATCGGAGCGATCGGCTTGTAGATGAGCGACTCGGCCTGATCGCGATGGCCCTTCGTCTCGGATACCGCGAGGCGGATGCCGTAGTCGTCGACCAGAAAGCTGTGCGCGCCCACGCCCACGGAGCCGGCGTCGCCCTCGACGATGTCCCAGATCGCGGCGAGGTTCACGCGTGTGCGCACGACCGCCAGGATCGCTCCGCTCGGGTCCTTGACCGGCGCGGAGAAGAAGAGCGCGGGCTTGTTCGTGATCACCGAATACGACGGATCGCTCACGTACGGCGTCCCTTTGAATGCGGTGAGGAAGTACTGACGGAACGCGACGCTCGTCCCCTCATCGGACTGCACGGAGGCGGCGACGATCGTTCCCTTCGGGTCGACGATCGCGACGGACTCGTATTCCGGTGCGCGCGCCGCAGCGGCAGCGAGGGCGTTCCGCGCGACCGCGCGATTCAGCTGATCGGCGAGGTTCTGCGTGTACCGCACGACGTCCGGGATCTTGCTGACGAGGACGATGTCGCCAAGTCGGCTCGCAAGGTAGGCGTCGATCGCGTTCGCGGTCGATGTGGACCGCTGGCGGATGTTGGTGACGCCGAGCGAGGTGAGGTCATTGCGCGTTCCTTGAATGCCGACGACGCTGACGAGCGCGATCGGCGCGACGCCGACAATGAGCAACGCGGCGAGGACCTTCTGCCAGAAACGAATCCGAGGCCGACGCATCTTGCCGCTCCCCTGCCCCACGCGGCTCCTCTTTGTCCTCCTACCCGCGCGGCTCGCTGCATCGTCGGCTGATTCAGTGAGTGGGCCTAGTCATAGAACGGCGTCCGTCCGTACCAGAAACGTCCTAGTACGAGGCTTCATCTCGAAGTCCGAGCGTGCGCAGAGGCCGTCGGGTCGGACCGGCTACGACCGGAAGGAGGCGGGCGGGCGAGCGGGGCTGCGGGTGGCACGGGCGAGCGGGTTGCGTACGAGCCGCCGCCGGTCTTCGACCTCAGGGGCCCCTGCCCCTTGGGCCCGCGTCGCTGAGTGGTGGAGGCTGCGCGCATGAAGCGGGGAGGGTGCGGCGAGGGCGCAACCCTGAGCCCGGGACAGGACCCGCAGCCGATGTCCAACCGACCCGCCGCCGCACGAACGGCGTACATTCTGTGCAAACAAACGGACGACGTGCCGCGCACGTGGAGGACAAGTGGCCACAGGTACGATCAAGAAGCTGGTCGGCGACAGAGGTTTCGGCTTTATCCAGACGGAGGATGGCTCGGACATCTTCTTCCACCGCTCGCAGGTGGAAGGGGACGCATTCGACACGCTCCGCGAAGGACAAAGCGTGTCCTACGAGAAGGGCACGGATCCCCGCCGCGGCAAGCCGCAGGCGGAGAAGGTCACTCCCGCCTAAGTCCTCGCCGAAAGCGCGGCACCGCGCATGCCGCCGCGCCGGGCATCACGTAGCAGCCCCCGGAGAAGACGCTTCGACGTCTCAAGCTCCTCGCGGTCGGCCGCCGTGAAACCGGCGCGCGCCGGATCCGCGCGCCACCAGCACTCGAATCCCCAGAGCCGTTCATCGGCCACGCGCAAGCGGGGCACGCCGCTTCCCACGCGGCGCGGCTCGCCCGACTCGAGATCGAAGAATCCCTCGAACACCGCGTTCGCGCCGGACCGATCGGGCTCGCCTTCGCGGCAATCGATGAGGATCACGCACGGCGCGCCGGGACGGAGCGCATCCCGCTCGCGTTGCGGTCGTCGCTCGCGGGATCGCGGAGGGCGTTGTGGTCGTTGATCGGCTCGCGGCGGTCGGACGGGCGCGGGCTCGGTCGACCGCGGTCTCGCCACTGCACGACGTCGAAAGCGCCGACGACGAGGACGTTCCTGCATCGCGCCGAGTGTATGTCGCCGCGTGCACGCGGCTAGACTTTTCAGTGTGAGCGACCTGCACGATGTCTTCGACGAGTTCAAACATCAGCTGCCGGACATCGATCCGGACGAGACCCAGGAGTGGATCGAGTCGCTCGACGCGCTGCTGAAGCAATCCGGTCCGGATCGCGCGCGCTTCGTCCTCTACAAGCTGCTCAAGCGGGCGCGGATGCTCCACGTGGGGCTCCCGCCGCTCACCCAGACGCGGTACATCAACACGATCTCGCCCGAGCAGGAACCGTATTTCCCGGGCGACGAGGCGATGGAGCTGCGGATCCGGCGGATCATCCGGTGGAACGCCGTCGCGATGGTCGTACGCGCGAACCATCACTACGAGGGCATCGGCGGCCACCTCGCGACGTACGCCTCGGCCGCAAGCCTCTACGAGGTCGGGTTCAACCACTTCTTCCGCGGCAAGGACGGCGACGCCTCTGGCGACCAGATCTTCTTCCAGGGTCACGCGGCGCCCGGCATCTACGCGCGCGCGTTCGTCGAGGGTCGCTTCACCGAGTCGCAGCTCGATCATTTCCGGCGCGAGGTCGTGCCCGGTGCGGGGCTTTCGAGCTATCCGCATCCCCGTTTGATGCCGGAGTTCTGGGAGTTCCCGACCGTGTCCATGGGGCTCGGACCGCTCGCCGCGATCTATCAGGCGCGCTTCAACCGCTACCTCGAGCACCGCGGCATCAAGGAGACGTCGGACTCGCGCGTTTGGGCATTCATCGGCGACGGCGAGTGCGACGAGCCCGAGTCGCTCGGCGCGCTGCACGTCGCGGCACGCGAGGGCCTCGACAATCTGACCTTCGTGGTGAACTGCAATCTGCAGCGTCTCGACGGTCCGGTGCGCGGGAACGGCAAGGTCATCCAGGAGCTCGAGTCCGTCTTCCGCGGCTCGGGCTGGAACGTGATCAAGGTGCTGTGGTCGCGTGAATGGGACGATCTGCTGGCGCGCGACGTCGACGGCGTGCTCGTGAACCGGATGGCCGAGACGACCGACGGTGAATCGCAGCGCATGACCATCGCCGACGGCGCGTACATTCGCGAGCATTTCTTCGGTCCCGATCCCCGTCTCCGGAAGATCGTCGAGCATCTCTCCGACGAGCAGCTTCGATCGCTGCGGCGCGGCGGCCACGATTACCGGAAGGTCTACGCCGCGTACCACGCCGCGGTGCGCCACACCGGTGCGCCGACCGCGATCCTCGCGCAGACGGTGAAGGGGTGGGCCCTCGGCCCTTCGGTCGAGGCGCGGAACATCACCCATCAGGCGAAGAAGATGAGCCTCGAGGAGCTCAAGATCTTCCGCGATCGTCTCGAGCTTCCGATCCCGGACAACGCGCTCGCCGACGATCCGCCCTACTACCACCCGGGCATGGACAGCCCCGAGGTGCGCTACATGCTCGAGCGCCGGCGCGCGCTCGGCGGCTCCGTCCCCAGGCGCGTCGTCCGTGCGAAGCCGCTCGCCCTGCCGGAGGATTCGGCGTTCGCGGAGTTCGCGAAGGGATCGGGCAGCGCGGCGGCCTCGACGACGATGGCCTTCACGCGCCTGTTGCGGAATCTGCTGCGCGACAAGAACATCGGCAAGCGCGTTGTGCCGATCATCCCCGACGAGGCCCGGACCTTCGGTATGGACCCCCTCTTCAAAGAGGTGGGCATCTACTCACCACTGGGGCAGCGGTACGAGCCGGTCGACGCCGAAACGTTGCTCCCCTATCGCGAGGCGAAGGACGGCCAGGTGCTCGAGGAGGGCATCACCGAGTCGGGCTCGATGGCCTCGCTCACCGCCGCGGGCACGAGCTACGCGACGCACAGCGAGCCGATGCTGCCGTTCTACGTCTTCTATTCGATGTTCGGATTCCAGCGAACGGGCGATCAGATCTGGGCCTTCGGCGATTCGCGGGGCCGGGGCTTCATGTGCGGCGCGACCGCGGGGCGGACGACGCTCAACGGTGAGGGCTTGCAACACGAGGACGGCCACAGCCATCTCCTCGCGACGGCGCTCCCGAACATCCGCGCGTACGATCCAGCCTTCGCGTACGAAACGGCGATCATCGTCAAAGACGGCATCCGCCGCATGCTCGGTGAGGGCGGCGAGGACATCTTCTACTACCTCACCCTCTACAACGAGAACTATCCCCAGCCGCCGATGCCCGAGGGCGTCGAGGACGGGATCGTTCGGGGCCTCTACCTCTTCCGCAAGGGCGAAGAAGGGCTTCGGCGCCGCATAACGCTCCTCGGATCGGGCTCGATCATGCGGCAGGTCCTCCGCGCTCAGGAGCTTCTGCAGGAGCGGTACGAGGTCGCCGCCGACGTGTGGAGCGTGACGAGCTACCAGCTTCTCCGCAACGAGGCGCTCGAGATCGAACGCCTCAACCGCCTGCACCCCGAAGCGGAGCCGAAGCTTCCCTATGTCACGCAGATCCTCGGCGGTCACTCGCCGATCGTGGCCGCGACGGATTATGTCAAGTCCCTTCCCGACCAGATCGCGCGCTGGTCCGGAAGTCCCTTCGTTCCACTCGGCACCGACGGGTTCGGTCGCAGCGATACGCGCGAAGCACTCCGCCGCCACTTCGAGGTCGACGCCGAGAGCGTGACCGCGGCGTCGCTGCATGCGCTCGCGCTCTGCGAGCAGTACGGTCCCGGCGACGTCGCGAAGGCGATCGCCGATCTGGGAATCGACCCGGCGAAGCAAAACCCGCGCACGGCGTAGTCCGTGACTCGCACGGCTCGGCCGGTGACGCGCGCGGCGTAGCGACGTCCTCGACACCGCCGGCCACGCGTAGGCGGCGTACGGTGCAGCGCTGATGCTCAAAAACGCCGTCTGCGGGTTGCTGCTGGCCGTAGCGAGCGTCGGGCCGGTTCGCTTGACTGCCATCGCCGCCGGACCGAGCGCTCCCGGCTTCGCTGACTGCGTCGCCAGCACTGGTCCCGGCATTTCTCCGCCCGCCACGGTGCCTTCGGGGATACCGGGCTTCCATGCGGCGTGGTACGGACAGAGCGGCTACCCGACGCTCTGTCCCGGGCAGCGCGCGACGGCGACTGTCGCCTACTACAACAGCGGAACGCGGGGCTGGCTCGGCGGCACGATGGGCCAGGTCGCGTACCTCGGGACGTGGGACCCCGATCCCGGGCAGGACCGCGCGAGCGCGCTCGGCGGCGACGGAACACAGGGATCACCGGCGACGGGGTGGCCGCGCTACAACCGCGTCGCCGTCCAGCCGGCCCCCTGGGTCGGCCCGAACCAGGTCGCGTGGTTCCAGTTCTCGGTGATGGCGCCTCTGGTCCCGGGTACGTACCGGCTCTCCATCCGGCCGCTCATCGAAGGCGCGCAGTGGATGGAGGACTACGGCGTCTTTTGGTACGTCACCGTCGCGGGGAGCGCTCCCGTCGGCGCGCTCGCGCCGCTGCCGGCGAAGTGGCCGAGCCAGGCGGTCGAGATCGGGATGAGCGACGATCCGAACGGAGCGCCGGCGCTGCGCGCGACGGCTCCATTCGCGTTCCGCTACCAGTACCTCGCCGGCGGAGTGAATACCGGCGGGGGCTGGTCGACGTGGGATGCGAACGCGCAGTTCCCCACCTACTACATCCGGGAATCGGCGAGCAATCGCGTGACTCCAGTGTTTACCTACTACATGATCCGGCAGTCGGCGCCCGGCAACGGCATGGGCGAAGCTGACGGCGATCTGGCGAACCTTCGTAACTCCTCCACGATGAGCGCCTACTACGCCGACCTGAAGCTCTTGTTTCAACGTGCCGGCGCGCAGAGTCCGACGACGGTCGTCCTGCATGTCGAGCCAGACCTGTGGGGATTCATCCAGCAGCGATACGGCGACGACGCGGCCGCGGCTCCGGCGGTCGCTGGTGGGACCGGGATCGCCGAGCTCGCGGGACTTCCCGACAATGCGTCCGGGCTCGCCCGAGCGATCGTGAAGCTCCGCGATGCGTATGCGCCAAACGTCCTCCTCGCCTATCACCTCTCGCTCTGGGGGACGAAGGTCGATCCGCTCTTCCAGAAGCCGACCGATGCGCAGATCGATCAGCTGGCCACGCGCTCAGCCACCTTCTACCAATCTCTCGGCGCAACCTTCGATCTGTCGTTCGCCGAGTTCAGCGACCGCGACGCCGGCTACGCCATCTACCACGATGGGACGAGCGGCGCATGGTGGTATCCGGACGACTTCGCACGCAACGCGCGCTACCTCGGCCGGTTCTCGGCCGTGATCCAGAAGCGGATCGTGCTCTGGCAGATCCCGCTCGGGAACACGAAGATGCGCGCGGTGAACAACACCACCGACCACTACCAGGACAACAAAGTCGAGTGGTTCTTCGACGATCCCGGCCGCGCGAACCTGAGCGCGTACGCGCGCGCGGGCGTCGTCGCCTTCCTCTACGGCCAAGGCGGCGGCGGGATGACGTGCGCGTGCGATGCCGCGAAGGACGGCGTGACCAATCCGCCGCCCATCGGCGCGAACACTCGCGACTCGCTGAGCGCGGACGATGATGGCGGCTACTTCCGCGAGCGCGCCGCCGCGTACTACGCGAGCGGAGCGATGGGCTTGCCCTGAGCGCGCCCGCGTCTCAGGTGGCGGTGGTCGTGCGGTGCCCCTGCGCGAGCCAGGCCGGAATCGCGGTCGAGACCATCGGCTTCGCCACGAAGTAGCCCTGCGCGTCGTCGCACCGCAGCGCGACGAGCGCGTCCCACGTCTCGCGGTCCTCGATGCCTTCCGCGATCACCTTCATCCCGAGCGAATGCCCGAGCTCGATGATCAGCTTCACGATCGATTCGCTGCTGCGGTCGCGCGTCATGCGGCTCACGAAAGAGCGATCAATCTTCACCGCATATGCGGGAAGCCGCTGCAGGTATGCGAGCGACGAGTAGCCGACTCCGAAATCGTCGATCGCCAGCTGGACGCCGAGGTCGCGTAGGCCTTCCACCGCGCGAAGCGCGCGGTCGGGATCCGCCATGAGCATCGTCTCGGTGATCTCGAGGCCGATGAGCTCCGGCTTCGTGCGCGTCCGCTCGATCGAGCGCGCGACCGTCTCGATTAGCTCCGGGTCGAGCAGGTTGCGCATCGAAAGGTTCACCGTGCCCTGAAGCGGGAGTCCTGCCTCTGACCATACGCGGCACTGCGTCAGCGTCGTCACGAGGACGTGTTCGAACAACGACCGAACGAGCCCGGAACGTTCGGCCAGCGGGACGAACTCGGCTGGAGGGACGAGTCCTCGCTCCCGGTGGCGCCACCTCGCGAGCGCCTCGACGCGAAGCACCCGCTGCGAATCCATCGCGACTATCGGTTGGTACATGACCTTGACCTCGTCATGGGAGAGGCCGTGTCGCAGCTCGGCCATCATCGCGAGGCGGTTAGTACCGTCGTCGTCGGCGCCCTCCGCGTACACGGCCGCGCCCTGAGCCGAGCGCTTCGCGCTGTACATGGCGATGTCGGCACGGCGCAGGAGCGTCTGCACGTCCTCGCCGTGGCGCGGGCTGAGGGCGATTCCGATGGACGCGTTCACTTCGAGGGCCTCACCGTCGAGCTCGAACGCCCGCTGCAGCGCGGCGATCACGCGGCGCGCGACGAGCGCAGCACCCTCCTCGTCGGTACCGGGTAGAACGATCGCGAACTCGTCGCCGCCGAGCCGGGCGACGGTGTCGACTTCACGGAGATCCTTGCGGAGGCGCTCGGCGGTCTGCCGGAGGATGAAGTCGCCGGCCTCGTGGCCGAGGCTGTCGTTGACCTCGCGGAAGCGGTCGAGGTCCATCACGAGCAGCGCGAGCGGGATGCCAAGCCGTCGCGCGGAACGGATCCCTTGCTCGAGCCGGTCGAGCAGCAGCGCGCGATTGGGAAGACCGGTGAGCGCGTCATGGAGACCCTGTTCTTTGAGCGCGATCTCGGCCTTCATGCGGTCGGTCACATCGGTGAAGCTCGAGACGACCTCGTGAACGCTGCCGTCCTCGTTCTTGATCGGCACCGCGTCGACCAGCAGCCACCGCACATAACCGTCGGATCGAGCGAGGCCCATCATCACGTTGCGAATCGGCTCGCCCCGGCGCTGCGCCGCGACGTTCGGGACTTCATCGTCGGGCATGTTGGTGCCGTCCTCGCGCAGACGACGAACTTCGCCTGGCGGCGCGCTGCCCGCGAGCTGCTCGGGCGGCCGTCCGAAGATGCGGTGAGCGGCCGCATTGGCGAAGACGACCGCGCCGTCCGCGTCACGTACGACGACGCCGCATGCCATCGCTTCGTAGATGGCAGCGAGATCGCGTCCCTCCGTGGCATCCCCTCTGCGCGGTCGCGCACACGACCGCGGCCGCGACCGACCGAAGCTACCGGGGCGCCTGGCTGCTCGCGTATGCAGCGCGGTATCGCCTTAATGGGCAGGAAGTACTAGAAGCGAAGATCACCACGCGTCCGCGCCGCACCGCGCGCGAGCAGCCGGAGCTCATCCTTCATGGCGGAGCGACGCACCAGGTGCGCTCCCGGTGCCTCGGGGATCACGCGCGGGTGAGCGGACGATACCGGATGCGGTGCGGTCGCCAGTCCGCACCGATGGTGCTGCGCATGTGCTCCTCGTACGAGCGGTAGTTGCCCTCGAACCACCGCACCGAGCTGTCGCCCTCGAACACGAGCATGTGCGTCGCGACTCGATCGAGGAACCAGCGATCGTGGCTGATGACGGCGACGCACCCCGCGAAGTCCAGGAGCGCTTCCTCGAGTGCGCGGAGCGTGTCCACGTCGAGGTCGTTCGTCGGCTCGTCGAGGAGCAGGACGTTGCCGCCCGAGCGGAGCAGCTTCGCGAGGTGCACGCGATTTCGTTCGCCGCCGGATAGGTCGCCCACCTTCTTTTGCTGATCCGCTCCACGGAAGTTGAACGAGGCGGCATACGCGCGTGCGTTGCGGAGCCGAGTTCCGACCTGAATGCTCTCCTGTCCGCCAGAGATCTCCTCCCACACGTTCTTCGCCGGGTCGAGCGTGTCGCGCGTCTGCGATACGTACGCGAGCTTCACCGTCTCGCCGACGCGCAGCGTTCCGCCGTCGGGACGCTCCTCGCCGGTGATGAGGCGGAAGAGCGTGGTCTTGCCCGCTCCATTTGGACCGATGATCCCGACGATGGCGCCGCGCGGCAGGGAGAACGTGAGCCCGTCGAAGAGGAGCTTGTCGCCGTATGCCTTGCGCAGCTTCGTCGCCTCGACGACTACGTCGCCGAGTCGCGGCCCGGGCGGAATCGAGATCTCGAGCTCCCGCTCACGCAGCTCAGGATCTTCAGCGAGGAGCCGTTCGTACGACTCGATTCGCGCTTTGCTTTTGGCCTGACGCGCACGGGGTGATGCCCGAACCCACTCGAGCTCGCGCGCGAGGGTCTTCTGCCGCGCGCTCTCTTGCTTTTCTTCCACGGACAGACGCGCTCGCTTCTGCTCGAGCCACGAGCTGTAGTTGCCCTGGTACGGGATGCCGAACCCGCGGTCGAGCTCGAGGATCCAGCCGGCCGCGTTGTCCAGGAAATAGCGGTCGTGCGTCACCGCGACGACGCAGCCCGGATATTCGACGAGGTGACGCTCGAGCCAGGCGACAGATTCGGCGTCCAGATGATTGGTCGGTTCGTCGAGGAGCAAGAGGTCGGGTCTTGCGAGGAGAAGGCGGCAGAGCGCGACCCGGCGGCGTTCGCCGCCGGAGAGCGTCCGGACATCCTGGTCGCCCGGCGGGCAGCGAAGCGCGTCCATCGCGACGTCGACCGTGGTGTCGAGATCCCAGAGGCTTTTCGCTTCGATCTCGTCCTGGGTCCGCTGCAGCTCGTTGGTCACTCGCTCGAGCTCCTCGGCCGCGAGCTCCTCGGCGAGACGCATGGAGAGCACGTTGTAGCGATCAAGGACCGCGCGCTGAGCGGCGACGCCGTCCTCGACGTTGCCGCGGACGTCCTTCTGCGCATCGAGGAGCGGCTCCTGCGCGAGAAGCCCGGCGCGAAAGCCCTCCGTGATGTGCGCGTATCCGGAGAACTCGGTATCAAGACCCGCCATGATCCGAAGGAGCGTGCTCTTGCCTGCGCCGTTTGGTCCGAGCACGCCGATCTTTGCATCGGGGTAGAAGGCGAGCGAGATACCGCGCAGGATCTCGCGCTGGGTCAGCGGCGCGACCTTGTGCAACTCACGCATGGTGAAGATGAACTGGGGCGGCACAGCCAGACCGTAGCAGGTAGGCTCTCCGGCAGTTGACCGAAGAAAAACGCAATTTTCGGCTCAGTAAGTCGGTTCGCCCGAGCCGATACGAGCTGCGCTTCGAGCTGGACCTCGACGGCTGGCACTCGACGGGACAGGCTCGCGTCTTCCTGGTGTTGGATGCACCGGCGCGCGAGATCACGCTCCACGCGGTCGACCTCGACATCAAGAGCGCCGCCATCGACGGCGACGCGACGATGCGCGACGTGGCCTACGAGCCCGAAGCGCAGACCGCGACGCTGCGCTTCGCTGGCGAGATCGCGAAGGGCGAGCGCGTGCTGACGATCCAATGGACCGGAGAGATCCGCGAAGCACTACGCGGTCTCTATCGATCGACCCGTCCTGGCGAGCGCTACGCCGCGACCCAGTTCGAGGCAGCAGACGCGCGCCGCGCGTTCCCCTGTTTCGACGAGCCCGAGTTCAAGGCGCGGTTCGCGCTCGAGCTCATTCATCCGGCGGACCTCGTGGCTATCGCCAACATGGCGGTCGCAAGGACCGAAGCCCTTCCCGACGGCCGAGCGAAGACGCGCTTTGTCGAGACACCGAAGATCTCGACCTACCTCGTCGCCTTCACCGTCGGTCCCTACGAGTCGACGGCCGAGGCAAAGACCCCGAGTGGCGTGCCGACCCGGGTGTGGCTTCCGCGCGGGCTTGCGGAACAGGGCATCTACGCGCGCGACGCACACGTGCGCTCGCTCGCGTACCTCGAGAAGTACACCGACATTCCCTACCCGTACGGCAAGGTCGACGCCATCGGCATCCCCGATTTCGAGGCGGGCGCCATGGAGAACCCAGGCGCGATCACCTATCGCACGCGACTTCTGGCCGCGGACAAGAACAACGCGTCGACCGGGGCGTTCAAGGGCATCTTCTCTACCGCGGCACACGAGCTGACCCACATGTGGTGGGGCGACCTCGTGACGATGAAGTGGTGGACCGATCTCTGGCTCAATGAGTCGTTCGCGAGCTTCGTCGGCGAGAAGGCCACCGCGGCGCTGAACCCCGAATGGGGTTTCTGGCGCGACTTCGTCGCCCAGAACGCGAGTGCCTTCAACCTCGACGCCCTCGCGTCGACGCATCCCATCTCGGTCGAAGCGAAGAACGCGGAGGAGGCGTCGGAACGCTTCGACGCCATCACATATACGAAGGGCGCGGCTGTCCTCCGCATGATCGAGGGGTATCTCGGTGAGGACGCGTTCCGCGAGGGCGTCCGCAGCTACCTGCGACGGTATGCCGAAGCGAACGCTTCGGCCGACGACTTCTGGCGTGAGCTCGATGCCGCGTCCGGACAGGACGTCACGCGGATCGCCAACGCGTGGATCAAAGAGTCGGGCCATCCGCTCGTCGACTGCGAGGCGCGAGAGCGCGACGGCGGACTTGAGGTCGGCCTCGCCCAGACGCGCTATTTCTCTGATCCCGATGCGAAGCCGACGGAGCAGCGCTGGCCGGTGCCGCTCGTCATCAAATACGGCACCGCGACCGGGATCCGCGAAAAGCGCCTCGTCCTGGCAGAAGAGCACGCGACGATCCGACTCGACGGCGCGCGATGGTTCTACCCGAACTCCGGAGGCCGAGGGTTCTACCGCTTCAAGCTGAGCGGGATCGCCGCGCGCCGGCTCGACGAAGGCATTCACCAGCTCGGCGCCGAGGAGCGCCTCAACTCGATCGACAACCTCTGGGCGCTCACGCGCCACGGTAAGGTTCCGCTCGCGCAGTTCATGCGCCGGCTCGAGACGCTGCGCGGCGAGCAGGACCGGGCGGTCATCCAGTCGATCTCCGACGCCGTCAGCTGGATCGCGAACTACGCGGTGCGCGACGCGACCGAAGCTCCCTTCCGCCGTTTTGTCGAAGAGCTCTATCGGCCGATCTTCGAGCCACTCGGATTCGCGACGAGAGAGTCGGATGATCCGGATACGCGCGAGAAGCGAAGCCGGGTCCTCGTGATGCTCGGCATCCACGGTGATGCGCGCGACGTTCGCGAGGAGGCGACCCGACGTGTGCGCAGCCATCTCGACGGCGTCTCGCGCCTTGACCCCGACGTTGCAGGCGCGAACATCACCATCGCGGCGGTGGACGGCGACGACGCGCTCTACGACCGGTACGTCGCGCGCATGAAGGAAGCCGCCGCGACCGACGCGCAGGAGGAGGCACGCTTCCGCCATGCGCTCGTCTGCTTCGAGCGGCCCGAGCTTGCGCGCCGGACGACCGAGGCGATCTTCAGCGAGCTCATCCGTCCGATGGAGCGCGGCCTGATGGTCATCCCGCTGCTCCAGAATCGCCTCAACCGGCGCGTCGCCTGGCCGATCATCCGCGACCGCTGGGACAGCGACGTCGCCACGGCCGAGCCGCTTCTCAAGCAGCGCTTCGTCAACGCGGTGAGCCAGCTCGCGCAGCCCGATGTCGCCGAGGAGGCGAGCCGCTTCCTCGAGGCGAAGCGGACCGCCGACATCACCGAGGTGGTGGCCCAAAGTGTGGAGCGCCTCCGGGTCAACACCGCGGCCGCCCAGCGTTTGGCGGACGAGCTGGAGGACGCCCTCAAAGTCGCGGTCTGAGGCAGAGCAGCGTTGGCCTCGCGGCTCTGCTGTACGCCAGTGCGCTCGCGTTCGAGACGCTCAAGTACCTGGGCCTGCTGTACACGGCGTGGAAGACGTTGAGGGAACAAGGCGGCCTCCACGTGCGGGAGCAAAGCGTCGGCCGTCCGAAGCTGTCGATATTCTTCTTCGCCTTCCTGCCGCAGTTCGTCGCGGCTGACGCGCCGGATCGCCTCGCGCGCATGCTGGCGCTGAGCTCAGTCTTCATGCTGGTGACCTTCGTCTTGACCTGGATGCGCCGCTGCTTTGCCGGCGCGTTCGTGGCGCTAGGCCTCAAGCCGGCGATAGCCGAGCGCTGACGGGATCAGCCACCGATGATGCGGCAGCTGCGCGCCATCTCGAACGCCCGCTCACGGCGGATCCGCGACATCAGCGAGGTGGCTCAAGAGGCCCGAGGTAGATTCAAACACCGTGCATGGGCTGCGAGACCACGTTCTGTCCGACCTCCTCTGGTCCGACCTCGCCGACAATTTCTATGGAGCGCCGCTGCTCACTGTGATCGCCGGCCTCGTGCTGTTGGTGGCACCCCTGCTGTGGCTGCGCTTCGACGGGGCAAGCCTCGTTGCGCTGGTCCTCTTCGCGCTGGTCGCCCTTCTCGTCGCATGGCGGTTCCGGATCCTGCGTCGGCTGAGTCGCTCCGGCGTGGAGGTGGACGCTGAGCTGATTGGAGTGTCCGATGATTACGGGGGAGAGACCGACTTCAGGCACGCGACCTATGCGTATGAATATGCGGGGAGCAGGTACTTCCTGTCGGTCAGGGGCGCGGACTTCTTTGTCGGGCAGGCGACCCGGTACGGCGAACGCATCGTCCTGCTGGTCGATCCGCTAGACCCGGACATCGCGGTCGTGATCCGAACGCGCGAATTCGGCGACCCATCCCGATGGCAGAGGCTGAACGGAACTGTCGACCGACGTGGGAATGTGAAGGAAGTGCCGGCCAAGACCCGTGGCGCTCGGCGGTGTACGAACGCGGAATGCACGAACCAGCCGACGTAATTGACCCTGAGAACGAGGATTACCCGATTTACGTCAAGCGCTGACAAGATGAAGGGACCGGACAGTCACGGTACGGCGCGACTCTGTGGTGGCTTGGGCGATCAGCCGCCGATGAAGCTCATCTCGATCTTGTGCAGGCCGGCCGTCTCGCTGGAGCGCAGGTCCGAATAGCGATCGGTGCGGACGCGCCAGATATCGCTGATGAAGCCGGTGATCTCCTCATCGCTCGCGCCGCTCCGCACGAGGCCGCGTAGATCGTGGCCCTTCGTCGCGAAGAGGCACGTATACAGCGATCCGTCGGCGGAAAGACGCGCACGCGTGCAGTCCGCACAGAAGGGCTGGGTGACCGAGGAGATCACACCGATCTCGCCGCCCCCGTCCTTGTAGCGATAGCGCGCCGCGACCTCGCCCCGATACGCCCGATCGATGGGCTCCAGCGGAAGCTCACGATCGATCATCGCGACGATGTCGCGTGCTGGGACGACGTCATCGAGCCGCCAGCCATTCGTCGAGCCGACGTCCATGAACTCGATGAAACGCAGTGTCATCCCGGTGCCTTTGAAGTACCGCGCCATGGGGACGATGCTGTGCTCGTTCACGCCGCGCTTGGTCACCATGTTGATCTTGATCGGCCCGAGCCCGGCAGCCTGCGCCGCCTCGATCCCAGCGAGGACTTTCGCCACCGGGAAATCGACGTCGTTCATGCTCTTGAACGTCGCGTCGTCGAGCGAGTCGAGGCTCACCGTCACGCGCTTGAGGCCCGCCGCCGCGAGGACCGTGGCCTTCTGCGCGAGCAGCGAGCCGTTCGTCGTGAGCGTGAGGTCGAGGTCTCCGAGGCGCGCGAGCTTCTCCACGAGACGCTCCAGGTCACGTCGGACCAGCGGCTCGCCGCCGGTCAGACGGACCTTGCGGACACCGAGCGACACGAAGACGCGGACGACACGCTCGATCTCCTCGAAGGTGAGGATCTCGGCGCGCGGGAGGAACTGGTAATCCTTGCCGAAGACCTCCTTCGGCATGCAGTACACGCAGCGGAAGTTGCAGCGGTCGGTCACGCTGATGCGGAGGTCGTGCAGCGGCCGGCCAAGCGTGTCGAGCGGATCCATCCCCGCGTAAAAGTATGAGGCCGGCGTCGCGGTTAGGACAGGCGCGCGCGGACCGCGCGCTTGACCGCGTCGTGCTCGGGAAACCCGCCCTCACGGTTCATCGAGTGCACGAGCTCGCCATCGACCGAAACGTCGAAGGTGCCACCTTCCCACGGAATGAGCTCGATGGAGCCAAGGCGCGCACCAAACTCCAACATGAGGGCCTTCGCGAGGTCGAGCGTCTGTGGCTCATAACCACACTCGGCGCAGTACGTGATCTTGACCTTGTGCGCCGTCACGCGGCGACGCGCGTCACGAGCTCCCGCAGCTCACGGATGACCTCGCCGTTGGCGAAGGCGGTCGTCTCCTCGCGCATCTGCGCGAGCTCCTCCTGGAGCCGAGCACGCACGTCCTCGGGCAGCTGATCGACCGGGGCATCGGGCGATCCGAAGGCGGGGTCGCTCGCGAAAATCTCACGGCGCCTCTTCGCGCGAAGCTCCGTCACCGACGCCGGTCGCTCGATCCAGTGCCCAACCTCACGGAAGCGCTCGTCGAGAAAGACGAAGACGGGGATCGACTTGTACTTCCCCTGATTGAGGTACTGCTCCATCACGTCGTCGCTCTGGTCCCGCAACAGGATTCGAACGTCCAATTTCCCGCTCTGCTCGGAGAGGCGCGCGAGCACCGGCAGGTTGGCGATCACGTCGCCGCACCAATCCTCTGCAAGCACCAGCACGTGCAGCGGGCGCGGCAGATCGCGGAACGCGGCGAGATCCTCGGGACGGATCTCGACCCGACGCTCGTTCTCCTCGAGGCGCTCGCGGTTGCGCGTCATCTGGCCCTTGAACGCGTCGTAGCTCATGCCCGTGGCGAAGCGCGCGCGGTCGATGGTCATCGATAGCCTCCCGTCAAGAATGCTCGCACCGCTCGCCACAACACACGCAGGGGCCGCCGTCTTCCAGGCGACTAGCGCTTGCTTCGCGTCTCCTTGGCCTGCGAGCCCTTGCGGCCCGCGGCGGACATGTCCTTGCGCGCCCCGGCGCGCTCCGCCGGAGACTTCTCCTCCTTCGTCTCGCCCCTCGCCGTGCGGGTCTGATTCACCGTCGCCGCGGCGATGCGTTCCGCCGCGTCCTCGCTCCGCCCGCGCTCGAGCTCGCTCTCCTTGACATGGTCGTACTGGCGCTCGCGCTTATCGCTCCAAGCCTCGCGTGGCATGACGCACCTCCAAGGATGATGCGTGCAAGCCACGTGCTCGATCAGGCCAGCAAGCTCAGGTCGCGGTCGACGAGATCGCCGATCCGGCCGATGACGACGTCGGGCGGTTGCCCTTCGGGCGGGTCACCGGCGTAGTGGCCCTGCAGGACGTGCACGGTCGTCACCCGGGGACCGAGCCGGTCCTTGGTCGTTGCGAGGAGCGATGCCTTGTCGTCGACTTGGACGTAGCGGTCGGCCGGGAATCGCTCGAGGACCGCATCGACATGCTCTTCTTTGTGTGCGTACACGAGCACGTTGCCGCGAACCGCCCCCGCGAGGCCGGACCGTTCGATCTTGCGAGGCTGATACTCCGGGTCGCCATCGGACAGGATGGCCGGCTCCCCCGCTCGCCACATTCGCTCGATCACCGCGAACGCGCCCGGATAGACGAACTGCGCGAACGGCGGGTCCATGACGACGCGCTCCAGGTCGGGGCCGGCGAGATCGGGACGCTCCTCACGAAAGCGCGCAAGCGTCGCCGGATAGTCGATCACTCCGCCAGCCGCCCGAACCTCCTCATAGATCGCCCAGAAGCGTCGGGCGGCGTCGTAACCCGCGACGCCTCGAAGCTCGCGATCGCAGAGCGCTTTCAGCGCGTCGTTGTCCAGGAGCGTGTTGTCGACATCGATGAGAAAGACCACGCTCACCTGACGGTCCGTCTAACCCAGGATCTCGCGGAAGACTCGTTCCGTCTCTTTCGATGGCGACGCCTGCGCCGAGGCGAGCGCCGCGCGGCACTCATCCATGACACGTGCAGCTTGTGCCGCATTGCCTCCCGACGCGAGCGCGCGCATGAGCAGCCGGTAACCCGACTCCCGAAGGGCATCCGTGGCGATGAGCCGGCGGGCGACCCGCTCGGCCTCGGCCGGCCGATCCTGATCGATCTCGACTTCCGCCAGCACCTCGAGCGCCTGCAGCTCGATATCGCGTAGCGTCCTGCGCTCGGCCTCGATCCAGTCGCCCGACTCGCCCGGGAGAAATCCCCGTTGCGCGATCTCGCAGGCGATGACGCTCTCAGCCCATGCCCCGGCGACGTCGCCGCGGCTGCGGATCGCGGCCACGTGATGGATCGCGCTCCACGCCCGTTCGCGGTCGACGAACGTGCCGCTCGGGAGCGCGAGCGTGTATGCCCCGGTCGCCGACCGCAGCTCGGCGAGCTCGCCCGTCCGGGCGAGGGTGTGGCGCAATCGGCTTGCGAGCGCGTTGACGCTCGCGTCCGAGGCACCCGGCGACTCCTCGCCCCAGAGCGCTGCGACGATCTCGCCTCGGCCGACCGGCCGCCTGCGATTCAGGACGAGATACGCCCAGAGGCGCCGGCCGAGCCGCCCCGGAAACTCGACCTCATCGATCGTTCGCGCCAGTCCTTCGATCGAGAGACGGCCGCAAAGCTGGATTCGCACGCGACAAGGAAATCACAAGGTGCCGGGGAGACGATTCGGCCTGCGCGACAGGAGGTTCCGATGAAATACACCGTGACGATCCGCGCCAAGCTCCGCGATGCGGCGACGGCGAAGAAGTATCACGATGAGGTCACGACAGCGACCAAGGCCGCCGCGAAAGAGGCCGGTGATCTCACGCACGCCGTCTATCTCGACCCGAATGACCGGCGTGCGTTCTTCGGGGTGGATACCTGGTCCAGCCTGGAGGGCATCCAGCGTTTCGCAGGTTCGCCTCAGATCAAGGAGTTCTTCGCCAAGCTGTTCGACGGCGAACCCGAGGTGCGTATTTGGGTAGATTCCGACTGGAATCAGTGGTGATGTGCTACCAAGAGCGCCAATGAGCCAGCTGAAAAGCCTTCGCTGCCCCTGCGGCTTCGAGGTCCGCAGTCGCGATGAGGATGAGATCGTGCGGATGGCCCAGCTCCATGCGAAGACGATTCACGGTCAGGAGATCACGGTCGAGCAGGCACGCGCCCTGATCCAGATCGCCGCCTAAAGCCGGCGCTCGAAGAGGAACGCCTGCTCCGACCACGGCGGATGAAACCCGGTCCGCTCGGCGGCGACGCGCTCGGCGCGATCGCTGACGTAGAAGGAGACGATCCGCAGCCGGCGCCGCGCGGCGAGGGCGCGAAGGCTCAGCAGGAGCTCGCGCAAGACCGCGCCGCGACCGCCGATCGCGACGATCGGAAGGCTTCCGCGCGGGTCCCGCGCGCTGCCGACGATCGCGGCCGCGCCAAGCGGATCGCCGGCCACGAACACCCGACCCCGTTCTGTCGCGGAGCGGACGTCAGCGACGGTGAGGTCACGCCACTCCCAGCTCGGGCGGATCTGGATGAACGATCCCAAGGCCTGTCGCACCGCCTCCGCATCGACGCGCGTCGCCTTCCGCGGGACCGCGCCCGCCAGAGCCGGTGCTTCATGACGCCACAGGTGGGCGGCGCGACGGAACCCAAAGCGCCTCGCGGCCTTATGTATCGGGGTGTTGTCGGACGCGGTCGAGAAGCGGATCACCGCGAATCCGCGGTCGCGCGCGAATGCGATCCGGTGCGCGATCAGCGCGGTCGCGATCCCGCGACGGCGATAGCGCGGCGCTACGCGGCCGCCCTCGAGCCACGCCTCACGCGGAGTGATCTTGGTCAGCTTCCCCATCCCGACGACGCGCCCGCCGACTTCGGCGACGAAGAACGGTCCGGTCCGGCCCGTGACCCATGCATCGAACAAAGCGGGCACGCGGTCCCCGCCGTTCCAGATCGTCTTTACGGCCTCGCGGACACCTCGTTTGTCGCTGGGCCGCGCGCGACGGATGACCAGCTCCACGCGGTCATCCTGCCCGATCGGTTACCGGGAGGCTCGCGTCAGCGAGGCTTCAAGTACAGGCCGAGCGGTAGCTCGGGTCTTATCGAGAGTCCACGGGTGTGATCGTGGTGTGGCGCAGCTCCCCGGCGCGAACGTACGCGAGATCGGCGGCGCGGCCGATGCGATCCGCCGAAAGGACCCGTTGAAGCTCGGACAGCGTGATGAGCGGCGTCCCATCGAGCGAGACGAGTATGTCGCCCGCGCGAAGTCCGGCACGCTCAGCCGGGGAAGGGGCAACGACCTCGAGAACGCGGATCCCACCGGAGCTCGCGAGCCCGAGCTCACTGGCAAGACTGCGGCCGATCGGCGTCGGCGCTCCGCCGATGCCGAGGTACGCGCGCCGCACACGGCCGTCGCGAATGAGCATCCCGGCGACCAGCCGGGCAGTCGTCGCGGGAATCGCGAAGCAGATGCCCTGCGCCATCGGGATGATCGCGGTGTTGATCCCGATGATCTTCGCGTGCGTGTCTACCAACGGACCCCCGGAGTTGCCGGGATTCAGAGCCGCGTCGGTCTGGATGACGTTCTCGATCATCCGGCCATCGTTCGCGCGTAGCGAACGTCCGGTGGCGCTCACCACGCCCGTGGTTACCGTGGAGTGGAAACCGAGCGGGTCGCCGATCGCGATAACGAGCTGACCGACGCGCAGCGTATCGGAGTCCGAGAGCTCGGCCGCCGGGAGGCCCGATCCGTTGACTCGGATCACGGCGAGATCGGTCGCGGGATCCGATCCAACGACGTCGGCGTGGAGCTCAGCGCCGCTGTGCATCGCGACGCCGACCTCGCGAGTCGCATCGACGACATGCGCGTTCGTGAGCGCGTAGCCGTCTGGCGTGACGATGACGCCGCTTCCGCCGCTCCGTCCGCGCCGCACGTTGATAACGCTCGGCGCGACCCGCTCGACGACGCGGATCACCGCCTGGGAGTACGCGTCGAGCAGCGCGCTCGCCGCATCGGTCTCGGCTCGCGGCCGGTCGCTTACCTCGCTTGCCATCAGTTCAGCGGCCCGTGCGACCGCGCCTCGCCGACCTTCGTCATCGCTTCCTTGAGCTCGCCGAGCCACGACGACTCGTTCTTCTCGACGAGGCGGACGCACCACGCGAGTGCGTGCGAGCGGCTTCGCGCGACGCCGGCGCGCACCAGCGTGTCCAGGAGCTCCCGCTCGGGCAGGCGCAGCCGCGTCATCACCGGAACAGCGAGATGCGTGAAGAGCGCGGTCTGGTCGCCGATCTTGGCGCCCCACGCCAGGTTGCGGCCGAAGCGCTGGCGCGCTTCGCCGGCGATCTTCACCCGCTCGTCGCGGGTCGATTCGCGGAAGCGCTGGATCGCGCCCTCGCGCGCCGCCTTCACCGCATCCGCCCCGCTGGCTTGAACATCGGCCAGCGTCCCAACGACCCAGATCTCATCCTCGTCCATGCGGACCTCGGGCTCGCCCGTGTACCAATCCTTGGGAAGCCGCCCAGCGAGCCAGCCCTTGACCTCGTCGATCCCCGCCATCTCGACCCTCCAGCCTGCTTTCGCTACTAGAAAATATGTAATTCCGCTTGCAAGCCTTGTCAAGGGCCCAATTCCGCGGATTTCGGCACAGTCGCCCGCACCGCGCTCAGGCGGTCACTTGGCTCCGCGGAGACGAGGGTCGAGCGCGTCGCGAAGGCCGTCGCCGATCAGGTACAGACAGAGCACGGTGACGAACACCGCGACGCCGGGGGGATAGATCAGGTAAGGGGCCTTCCCGAGGTACTGCGAAGCGTTCGTGAGCATGTTGCCCCACGACGGTGTCGGCGGCTGAATGCCGAAGCCGATGAACGAGATCGCGGATTCGGTGAGGATGAGCTGCCCGACCTCGATCATCCCTAAGACGATCATCAGCGGAAGGATGTTCGGGACGATGTGCCGGACCATCAGGCGTACCGGTGTGCAGCCGACGGTGCGTCCCGCGAGAACGTATTCGCGCTCCCGCAGCGAGATCGTCTGCCCGCGCGCGTAGTTCGCGATCCCGAGCCAGCCAAGCCCACCGAGCAGGACGGCGAACGGCAGCGGCTCGAGCCGGAAGAGCACGCCGATGATCAGGAGCAGATAGAGCAGCGGGACGCTGTTCAACGTGGTGACGAGCCAGACCACGATGTCATCCCAGCGGCCCCGGAAGTAGCCGGCCGTCACGCCCATACCGAGACCGATGACGAGTGCGGTCAGCGCACCGAAGGATCCGATGAACAGCGAGACGCGGGCGCCAAACAGCAGTCGGACGATCTGGCTTCGCCCGAGCTCGTCCGTTCCGAGCCAGAGCCACGCCTGCGCGAAAGTGGGCTTGGTGTAGTTGGAGAGGATGTCCTGGTCTCGCTCGGTCTTGTGGAAAAAACCGTCGCCGAGAAGCGGCGCCGCGAGCGCCAGGATGACCATGACGCCGATCACCGTCAGCGCGATCAGCGTCGTCGGATCGCGCCGCAAACGCCAGAGCGCGTCGCGCCAGAGGCCCGCGCTCGCGCGACGCGCTTCGCGCTGGCGGAGCGTGGCGACGGTCGCGGTGACGGCGTCGGTCGCCATCAGCGGACCTTGATGCGCGGGTCGACCCAGGCATAGGCGACGTCGCGGAGGATGTAGGAGACGATGAGCAGCACGCTCGAGATGACGACGCCGGCCTGGACCAGCGGATAGTCCTTGTTCACGGCGGCCTCGAACGTGAGCCGGCCGAGGCCTGGCCAGTTGAAGACCCGCTCGATGATGAGCGAACCCGAGAAGAACACGAGCAGGATCGTCCCGAAGGACGTGACCACGGGGATCAATGCGTTCCGCAGCACGTGGCCCGCGATGATGGCCTGCTCCTTGAGACCCTTGCTACGGGCCGTGCGCACGTAATCCTGCGAGATCACCTCGAGCACCTCGGTGCGCAGCAGGCGTGGCAGGTTGGCGATGCCGGCGATCGAGATGACGGCGACGGGACCCATGAGGTGCCAGAGACGATCCCAGCAGAGCCCGCAATCGATGCCGACCGCGTTCATGCTGCCGATCGGGAACCAGCGCGCTTGGACCCCGAAGGTGAGCACGAACATCAAACCGAGCCAGAACTGCGGGATGGCGTGCCCGCCGACGCTGAACACGCGGATGCCATGGTCGGCCAGGGTGCCGCGACGCAGGGCCGCGAGGATCCCGAGCGGGATGCCGACCGCGATCGTGACGATGAGTGCGGCCAACGAGATCTGCAGGCTGTTGGGGACGCGCTCGAGGATCAGCGACATCACCGGCCGCTGGTAATAGAAGGAGTTGCCGAAGTCGAGGTGCGCCACGTTCCAGACCCACTTGGCGAACTGCACGGGCAGAGGGTCGTTGAGCCCGAGCGATTCGCGAAGCGCGATGCGATCCTCGGGTGTGATGTCGTACTGCCCGCCGAGCATGAGCTGGATCGGATCGGACGGGGAGAGCCGAGTGAGGAGGAAGGTCAGGACGAGGATGCCCAGGAGCGTCGGGATCGCGATGACGAGTCGCCGTGCGATGAAGCGAGCCAGGCGGTCCCCCGATCCGAGACGGCGCCCGAGCTATTCGCCCGGGCGCCGCCGCCGCTTATCCAGCTATTTCTTGAACCACCACTTCTCGACGTTCCAGGTAGTGCTGTAGGTCGCGGGGTCGAAGTTCTGGAGCTTCTTGTCGGCGTAGGTCAGGGAGTCGCGCGTGAACAGGAACGTGTACGGGACATCGTTGTTGAGCTGCTGGTCGACGGCGTGGAGCGCCTTCTTGCGTCCGGCCTGGCTGCAGTCGGGGCCGTTTCGGTTGTCGAGAAGCGCCTGGTCGACCTTCGCGTTCGTGTAGAAGACGTCGTTGAATTGGTCCTTGCCGGTCTGGCTCGAGTGCCAGATCGAGTACGGATCCGGGTCGGCCCCGAGCGACCAACCGATGATGAAGCCTTCGTAGTCGGGGCCGGGCTGCGTGCGGTCGAGGAGCGCGTTGAACGACTCGAGCAGCGGATCGATCTCGATGCCGATGTCCTTGTACTGCTGCTGCGCGAACTGGAGGATCGTCTCGCGGACGTTGTTTCCCTGATTCGTCTCGATGCGCATCTTCATCGGAGAACCGTCGGTCCAGCGGTAGACGCCGTCCGAGCCCATCTTCGCTCCAGCCTGCTCGAGGAGCTGCTTCGCCTTGTTCACATCCCGTGCGTACTTTGTGAGCCCGCTATCGTCATAGGCCCACGAAACAGGCGGCGTGTGCGCGTAGATCTGCGAGCCGAAGCCGAACAGCACCTTGTTCACGATCGCCGGCGCGTCGATGCCGTACGCCAAGGCTTGACGCACCTGCACGTTCGCGAGCCACGGCGCCTTCGCCGCCTTGGCGTTCCAACCGATGTAGTCGTACGCGGAGGTCTTGAAGCGGTAGAGCTTCAGGGCGTCGTTCTTCGAGACCTCGTCGTTGTCGGAAGGGTTTACCGCGGCGTACGTGACCTCACCGGTCATGAGTGCGTTCTTAACCGCGGTCGCGTCGGCGTAGACCTTCACGATGAGCTCGTCGACGAGCGGCGCACCTCTGAAGTACTTGTCGTTCTTCGCGAACGTCACCTGGACGCCTGGCTGGAACGACTTGAAGATCCACGGCCCCATCGAGGCCGGGGGGTTCATGTTGTATGGAACGTCGTCGATGTTCTTGGTCACGTCCGTGGTCTTGTTGTCCCACTGCGTCTTGAAGGGCTTGCTCGGCAAGATCCCACCGGCGCCGCCTGCACCAAGCGCGGCCACGGCCGGGCAGAAGACCTTGTTGAACTTAATCTCGATGACTTTCCCGCCGTTCTTGATCGTGATGCCGGAGACCGTGTCGGCCTTTCCGTCGACGTAGTCCTGCCACCCGACGACGTCCTGGTACGTGCTCTTCCGGACCGTCTTCTTGCTGCGGCCAACCGCTTCGACGGTGTATTTCCAGTCATCGCCGGTAAACGGGTCGCCGTTGCTCCAGACCAGGTTGTCGCGAAGAGTGAACGTCAAGGTGAGGCCGTCGGACGAGAGCTCGAATTTCTCGGCAAGGCTGCCTTCGGTGATGCCGGTCTTGGAGTTCGCGCGCGTCAAGGTCGGATAGACCTGGTTCCAGATCAGGCTGGATTGGGTGTCCGCCGAGATCACAGGTTGCATCGTCTTCGGATCACCCGTGGCGCCTACCACGATCCGGCCGCCCGCCACAGGCTGCTCCGACACGGACGCCGAGGCTTGCTCTCCGCCAGTCGTCGCCGGGCCCGCGCCGCAAGCGGTCGCGACGAACGCCAAGACTCCAAAAAAGGCCAGGAATCGCCGCATGAGGACCCCCTCTCGTGCTGTCGGCCACCCACGGCCGCCACTTCGAATACGTCGCCGTTTACAAAACGGTTCTATCGGGCGGCGAATCTAGCAGGTCAACTCCGGCAGGGTTCACCCCGTGTCGGCGATGAGCCGCGCGACCACGCGGAGATCCGCGATGAAGGCGCGCATCTCCTCTTCCCGGGCGGCCTCGTCGTAGGCCCTGAGGATCGAGGAAGGGTGCACCGTGGCAACCACGTGAGGAGCGAGCGGGGAAGCGATCAGCTTGCCCCGTTCTTTGGTCACCCTGAACGCTGGCGAGATGAGCGCCTGCGCCGCGGTCGCACCGAGACAGACCACGACGCGCGGCTTCAGGATCGCGAGCTCCGCATCGAGCCAGAGGCGGCAGGCCTGGATCTCGCTCCGTCCGGGCTTCTCGTGCAGGCGCCGCTTGCCGGCCTTGCGCCACTTGAAGTGCTTCACCGCGTTGGTCACGTACACCGTGCTCCGGTCGATGCCCGCGGCCTCGAGCGCCTCGTCGAGCACTCGACCCGCGGGACCGACGAAGGGCCGACCCGCGATGTCCTCTTTGTCTCCCGGCTGCTCGCCCACGAACACGACTTTGGACGTGCGCTTTCCCTCGCCGAAGACGGTCTGCGTCGCGTTCTTCCACAGGTCGCAGGCGCGGCAATGCGCCGCCGATTCGCGGTATCCGGGAAGGCTCGTGCGCTCTGGGAGCTCGGGGTACTCGTGTCCCGGCTCGGGCTTGGGCGGCGGCAGCGAGCCGTCCTTCATGGACCGTGGACGGAGCAAGGCGCGCGCCCGATGGTCCGGTCGTGAAGATCGCCGCGCCGGCACTTGCTGTCATCGCCCTTGTGGCGATCGGCACGGCGGAGGCGCTCGAGAGTGCGCGCGAGCTCGCGGAGCTACCGGGGCGCGGGCGGCCGACGCTCGGCGGTGGCGGCGCGTCGCTGACGCTGGCCGGTCTGGTCCTCTCTATCGGCGTCTATGCGGTGCTCGGCTGGTCGGTCTCGTCGTGGACCGCCCGAGAGAGCGTCGCCCTACGGATCGGTGCCGGGGTCGGTCTCGCCGCTGGACTCATCGGGGGGACGATCCGCGCGCTCGCGGTGCGCGATTACGTGGATTCGATAGTGAGCGGCTTCGGTCTCCCGCTCGAGCTCGCGACATTCGCGCTGGCGGTCTTCGTCGTACTTGCGGTCGTCGCGAGCGCCTTGGGAGGCGCCGGGATCACTTGGCTGAGCTTCCGTTCTGCTCGGAAGAGGTCGCAGCGACCTCTTGCCTGATGCGGTCGACGGCCCCCTCGCGAGAGAGACCGACAAACGCGCTCACGACTTCGGGGTCGAATCGCTCGCCGGCACCCTTCTCGATCGCCTCGAGCCCGGCCTCGGCGGACCACGCGTCCTTGTACGGGCGCTTCGAGGTCAGCGCATCGAATACGTCGGCGACCGACACGATGCGCGCCGCGAGCGAGATCTCGTCGCCCTTCTTGCCGTCGGGGTAGCCCTTCCCGTCCCAACGCTCGTGGTGCTCGCGCGCGATCCCGCGGGCGATCTCGAAGAAGCGCGCGTCTCCGAGCATCTTCTCCCCGTCGGTGCAGTGCTTCTTGATCACGTCGAACTCGTCGTCCGACAAGTGATGCTCGCTCTGCAAGATGTGATCGGGTGTGTGGATCTTTCCGACATCGTGCATGACGCTCGAGTAGCCGAACTCCTCGACGAGATCCGCCGGCAGGCCGAGCCGCTCGGCGATCGCCTCGACGTAGCGGCGCACGCGAAGGAGGTGGTCTCCGGTCGTGCGGTCCTTGATCGTGGCGGCGAGCAGCAGGTGGCTGATGCCCTGGAGACCGGTGCGGCGAAGCTCTTCGTTCGCGATGCGCTCCTGCTCGAGAGCGCGCTCGAGCTCGTGGCGCCGTTCGCGCTCGGTGCGCAGCATCTGCGCGAGGTCCTCGGCATAGCGCGTCGCCTGCTTCTCCATGAGCGCCATCTGCCGGAGCTGTAACTCGAATTCCTTGCGGACGCCTTGCTCGCGCTCGTACACCTTCGCGAAGTCCATCGCCATACGCATGGCCTGCGCGTTGGAGAGGTCGGCGACGCGTACCGCTTGGTGAAGGAGCTGCCTGAAGACGTCGGGGCTCGCGGCGCCGCTCGGCGCTTCGGGCATGGCCGGCGAGACATCGACCGTCTCGACCATCTTCTTCGTGTCGTCGGGGTTCATGGGCTCTAGCTGTGGGCCAGGATCCCGCGGATCGTGTCGATGAGCTCGAGCGGCCCGAAGGGCTTGGTCAGGTATTGCGTCGCGCCGGCGGCGAAGCCGATCGCGCGGTCGCTGTCGCTCTCGTGAGCGGTGAGCATCACGACGGGGATGTCCTTCGTCGCCTGATCGGCCTTGATCTGCCGGCAGACATCGAAGCCATTCGGACCGGGACCCATGTCCACGTCCAACAGCACCAGGTCGGGCTTCTCGGAGCGGACCAGGTCGAGCGCCTCGTTTCCATTCTTGGCCTCGACGATCGTCCAACCCTGCGTGGACAGAGTGATACGGACCATCTGCCTGATGGGCACCAGATCGTCGGCGACGAGCAGCTTGGCCATTTTCTGCCTCCGGATGCTAGATATAGGTCCTAACGACCCGTACCCCCGAACGAATGGTCTCTATGACCGTTCGGGTGTCGGACCGTTTCCCCCGCGCGGGGGAGCCGGGCGCTCGCGAGTCCAGGATTCGAGCGTGACGAGCCCGAGGCGAGCCGCTTCCGCGACTGCTTCGAGACGGGAGTGCGCGCCGAGCTTGCGGAGGACCGCCTGAACGTGGGCACGCAGCGTCGCAGTGGAGATCCCGAGCGAGTCCGCAGCGGCGGAGGTGCTGGTCCCGCTCGCGAGGAGGCGCAGGACCTCGAGCTCGCGGCTCGTCAGCGGCTCGATCACCTTCTTGTTCGCGCCGCTCTCGAGGAGCAGCCGCTGAAGCTCGCTTGGCGCGAAGAGGATCTCTCCCGATGCCGCTGCGCGAACGCTCTCGACGACCTCCGCGAATCCCCGCTCCTTGGTGAGGTGTCCCACCGCGCCGGATCGCGCGACGTCGTTGAGCGTCGCGGCCGATGGGTCGGCGGTCAGGACGAGCACCGCGGTGTCCGGGAGGGTGTTGCGCACGGCCCGGGCAAGGTCGGCTCCGGTCCCGTCAGGGAGGTGATAGTCGGCCAGGACGACATCGGGCTTGTGCTCGTTCAGCGCGGCGATGGCCGTCTTGACGTTGTGCACGACAGCCTCGACGTTGATCCCGTCGGCCCCGCGCAGCGCGACGCGCATCAGCTCCGCGAAGAGCCGCTCGTCGTCGACGATGACCACCCGGATCGGACTACTCGTTTCATTCACGGCTGCTGCCCTCCGTTCGACCGGATCTGCGTCGCGAGCGCCGCGACGACCGCGGCATCGAGCTCGCCTCGCGCGACGGCGCCTTGCAGGATGCGCACGGCCTCTGCCTCGGAGACTCCAGGCCGGTCGGGACGATCGGTGAGGAGCGCTTCGAACCGGTCGGCGACGGTCACGATACGGACCTCGAGTGGAATGAGCTCGGCGCGCAACCCATCGGGATAGCCGGTGCCGTCGAGCCGCTCGTGATGGTGCCGGACTATCGGCAGCAGGCCCGAGAGCCGGTTGAATCCGCCGAGCAGCTCCTCGCCCAGGATCGGATGGCGCTCGAGCATGGCGCGCTCGTCGGGCGTGAGCTCGCCCTGCTTGGCGAGGAGCGCCGCGGGAAGGCGCGCGTTGCCGACGTCCTTGAGCAGGGCTCCGAGCCGGATCGTCATGCGCGTGGACTCATCGAGCCCGAGCGCACGTCCGATCTGCACTGCACGCGCCGCGACGCGCTCGCTGTGCCCTTGGCTTGGGCGATCGTGCGATGCGACTGCCGCGGCGAGGACGATGAGCGCCTCGGCGGCCGCGCTCAGATCCTGATCGAGCCGCTCTTCGCGGACCACGAGATCGACGATGCGCGGCAGCTGCGCGTCCACGGGCACGATCTCGGGACGATCATCTGACGCGCGCCCGCCGGTGACGCGAATGACCGAAGCGTCCTCAGGCGCATCGGCGGGGACCGGCGCGTTCCCCTCCACGATGAGGACGTCTGGTGCCTCCGACCCATCCGCGATGTCGAAGCGGGACCCCAGCAGCCGCTCGACGTGTCCCGCGAGGGCGGAGTCCCCGATCGCGACGCGAGCCCGAAGACGCGCTCCCCCGGAGCGGTCGACGGTGCGGACAAGACGCGGCACGCGCGGGTTGCGCGCCTGGCCGAGCACCGCATCGATGCGCGCGAGCAGCTCGGCGGCCTGGAACGGCTTGGTGATGTAGTCCGCGGCGCCGCACGACAGGCCGCGGACCTTGTCCACGACCTCGCCGCGTGCCGAGAGGAAGATCACGGGGATCGGCGCGGTCGAGCTGTTGCTCTTGATCCGCAGGCAAACGTCGTAGCCGTCGGTGTCGGGAAGCATGACGTCGAGGAGCACGAGGTCTGGGAGGAGCTCCTCGACCAGGGCGATGCCTCTCTGGCCGTCATGCGCCACCGAGACGACCATCCCGTTGGCCTGAAGTCGCCGCTGCAGCACGTCGGCGGACGCTTGATCGTCCTCGACGACGACCACGCGCGTCGGCGGGGCATCGGAGCGAATGGCCTCTTCCACGGCCTTCATTTTCTTGCCGCGCCGTTCTCGCCGAGGAGATGGCGCATGGCGACGATGAACTTGGAGGGACGTTCCTCCTTGGTGTTCTCCTTGAGGTACTGGTGAAGGTCGACCGCCCAGTGCGGAAGGTCGGAGTACCACTTCATCTCCACGATCACATCCGGCTCCATCGCGAGGAGCGAGCCGAGCGGCGAAGGGTCATCCTCGTCGGTCGTCTCCCACGGCAGCGCGAAGTACATGAGGTTGTGATCGGCTGTGATTCGGACCGAGGAATCCAAGGAGCTGTACGCGAGGCGGTTGTACTGCGTCACGCATACCGGTCTCGCGCCGTCTTTGAGGAGACGGCCCGCCCGCTCCGCGAGACCGTGGTTCAGGTCGGAGATCGCGGGCTCGCTGCGGAGGAACGACCGTGCGCTCTCCATCGGCACGCCGTATCGCTCTTTGAGCGACGTGTCCTCCTCGTCGTCCTTGAACTCGATCCAGGCCGTGCCGGGCCCGAGGACCTGGCGCGGTCGGGTGCGATGGTATTCGCGGATCCGCAGCTGCATCGCGGAGCCGCGCTGCGCCGAACGGTAGATGGACCAGGCGACGGTGTCGCAGTACGTCGTCGTCGACCATTGATAGGGTCGGTCGTCGCGGGAGAGCGGAAGATTATTCGCGGTCGTGCGCATGACCAGCCGAGCGACGCTCTCGCTCACCTGGAAGCGATGCTCGTGTCGCCGCTCGGCGTCCGCCTCGTGAGCGGCGACGACTTTGGTGGTCACCCTTCGATTCCGGGCGTTCACGTTAACGCTTCCTCACTCGGTCACGTCCGCGGCCACGGCGAGCACGCCCCTTCGGGTCAGGGCGACCCGAACGCCGTGCTCGACGTCCGCTGGGATGGCGCCGTTAAGCGAGCGGAGCAGCTCGTCCGGCACCGCGGCGTGCTCGGTCGCGAGGATCTCGGCGGCGCTCCGCCGAACATCCGGCTCGATCGAGGTGATGTTCTCGGCGATGCGGCGCCCGAACACCGCGCGGGTGTGGAACGTGTTGTAGAGGTACACCACCGACAGTCCGGTGCCCACCGCCAGGAGGGTCTGCACATCGGACGCGGCGAGACCCACGATGAGCCCCACGGCGGCGACCATGTTGCCGAACGCGTTCACTCCGCCCGAGAGGAATGCCCGGGCGCGCGGGCGGATGTCGGCGGAGACCTGGCTGTAGACGAGCTCCGCAGCCGGCCGGTGGATCGCCGGGATGACGATGCGCTCCCCGAGCTGCAAGGCGACGCCGGCAATGAAGCCGATGGTCAGAGCGTCCGGGGCACTGATTGCCGCGCCGGCGTACGTGGCGAGGTACCAGAGCGGCAGCACGAAGAGGACGCGCGCGATGCCGAGCCTCCGGAGCGCGGCGCTGGTGATGACGCTCTGGATGAATAGCGCGACGATCGACGAGCTCGTGTAGACGGACGCGTAGAGCTGGCTGAAGAAGTCCTCGCTCGCGACGCCGTTGCCCGCGGCGGCCTGATTCAGACCGAGCAGGTACAGGAAGTTCGCGAACTGCATGAGGAAGTACCAAAAGAAAACGCCGACCGCGAAGGTCTGAAGTAGCCGATCCCTTGCCACGGTGCGGTAGCCGTCGACCGAGTCGCGGATGCTCCCGCGAAGCCCGTGAGGACGTTCATCCGAGTCGATCTTGCTGCCGTGCCCCTCCGGCAGGCCGCGGTAGATGACGAGGGCGACGAAGCAAATGAAGAATCCGACCGCTTGCGCGCCGATGAAGTTCTCGGCGTGGATGATCGGCGCGATCGCGGCGCCCAGGAAGCCGCCCGCGATCTTTCCGACCAGGACCGATCCCGCGAAGAACGGGAAGAGACGCTTCGACTGCTCGGCGTCATAGAGGTTCCCGGCGTATACCCAGAAGAGGATGTAGATCGTCTCCTTGACGCCGTGCGCGAAGACGTACGAGATCGGCTGCACGATGTTGCCCACGACCGGGAACGTGATGCCAAGCTGGATCGCGACCGAGAGCAACGTGACGCCGGCGACGTACCAGAGCAGCAAGGTGCGGCGTCGGACCCGATCGACGAAGAAGAAGATCAGCGCCGAGACCGCGAGCATCGCGACCGGCGTGATGATGTACATCCACGGCACGTACTGGACGCCGTACCGCTTGACGAAGAGCGCGTCCGCGCCGAGCTTGCCGATCCAGTCGGCGCCGACCATGAGCGTCAACAGGCCGTAAAGGAAGAGGCCGAGGCCCCATTCGCCTCGGCGCAGCGGGAATGCGTCGACCAGGACGCGACGGACCATGGGCGCTAGGCCTTCGCCGGCGTCCGTTGCGCCGCGGGCAGCGTGAACTGCACGACCGCGCCGGGCTTTCCGGGGTTGGCGACGCTGATCGTGCCGCCGTGCAGCTCGACCGCGAGCTTGCAAAACGCGAGACCGAGGCCCGTGCCGCCGCGGCTCCGGCCCGCACCTTGATAGAAACGGTCGAAGATGTGCGGAGCGTCGTTCTCGGATATGCCGGGGCCGGTGTCGACGACCCGGACGACCACCGAGCGCTCGAGCGACTCATCCGGAGCGCTTTCGATGCGGACCTTACCGCCACTCGGCGTGTGCTTGACCGCATTCGCGAGCAGATTGGTGAGCACGCGAACGATGAGCGCATCGTCGACGAAGACCGAGGCATCCGCGGGGAGCGTGGTGTCGAGCTCGATCCCCTTGGCGAGCGCCTCGGGGGCCACCTGCGCCAGGCTGCGCTCGGCCAGAGCCGCGAGCCCGATGACCTGGGGCATCGCCTCGAGCTTGCCCTCCTCCATCTTGTAGACGTCGAGAAGGGCGTTGACCATCCGCAGCAGCTCGCTGATGTTCGATTCCGAGAGTCGCAGGAGCTCGTCGAACTCATGCCGCCCCGGCTCGAGCTGACCCATCCGCACGAGCTGCATGAACGCGACGACGCTGTTCGCGAGGTTGCGGATGTCGTGGCCGAGCATGCCGATGAGCTCTTTGCGCGACTGCTCGAGACGATGCAGGTCGACATTCGTCCGCCGCAGCTCATCTTGCAGGTGCTTCGTGAAGATGGCGCTGCGCACGCGCGCCGCGAGCTCCATCGGCTCGATCGGTTTGGTGATGTAGTCGATGCCACCGACCTCGAATCCCTTGCTCACGTCCTCGGACCGGTCGCGCGCGGTCACGAAGATCACCGGGATCTCGGCGGTCTCGGGCTGGGACTTGAGACGCCGGCAGGTCTGCCAGCCATCGATGCCCGGCATCATCACGTCGAGCAAGATCAGGTCGGGCTGTTCCGTTCGGGCGAGTGCGATCGCGCGCTCTCCTGAGCTCGCCACCTGCGTCTGGCAGCCGATGGCCTCGAGGCGGCGAGCGAGGAGCTCGACGTTCGCGACCTCGTCGTCGACGATCAGTACCCGGCCGAGGGGAGTCGGCTGCTGGCCGCGTGCGGGCGCGGCGCCATCGCGCGCGGGCGTATGCGCCGCGGGGCCCCCGGGAAAGTACCTGGTGAGGATCGCGCGCAGCTCCGCCGGCGCGAAGGGCTTCGACACGAAGTCGTCGCACCCGGCCTCGATCGCGCGTGCCCGATCGGACGGCAGCGCCAGCGCGGAGACCGCGATGATCGGGATCGCCGACGCCCAGCCCTCGCTCCGAAGCGACCGCGTCAAGCTCCATCCATCCATGCGCGGCAGCAGCAGATCGACGAGGATCGCGTCCGGCCGCTCGACGCGCGCGAGCTCGAGACCTGCGACGCCATCCGAGGCGACCAGGGCTTCGTGGCCCGACGCGCGGATGATCCGCGAGGCGACGTCGAGGTTGTTGGCGTCATCCTCGACGACGAGCACTCGCGCCATCAGCGGCCCGCGGCGGCGCGCGTGAGGAGCACGCTCTCGCTGCCGGCACGCACCCGGATCGGCAGGGTGAAGTGGAACGTGCTCCCCTTGCCGGTCTCGCTGTCCACCCAGATGCGGCCGCCGTGCAGCGTCACGAGCCGCTTCGAGATCGCGAGCCCGAGCCCGGTGCCGCCGTAGCGGCGTGTCGTCGAGCTGTCGGCCTGGCGGAACTCGTCGAACACGTAGGCCTGCGCTTCGGGACTGATCCCGACACCGGTGTCCGCCACCGACATCGTCACCCAGCCCTCGGCCGCGCTCGCCGAGACCGTCACAGAGCCGCGCTCCGTGAACTTCACCGCGTTCGCGAGCATGTTCGCGAGGATCTGGCGCACCCGCGCGCGGTCTGCCCACACGTTCGGAAGGCCCGCCGGAAGCAAGGTCCGTACGGCGAGGCCCTTCTCGTCGGCGTGCGGCCGCACGAGCTCGAGCGCCTCGTCGGTGACGTCGACCATGTTCACCTCTTCGACGTTGAGCTCCATCTTTCCGGCCTCGATCTTCGCCAGATCGAGGAGGCCATTGATGAGACCGAGGAGGTTGTCCGCGGCCTGAGCCACACGGAAGAGATCGGTCTGCTGCTGCGGCGTCATCTCGCCGTCGAGGCCGTCCAGCATGAGCTTCGTGTAGCCGATGATCGCGTTCATCGGTGTCCGGAGCTCGTGGCTGACCGACGCGAGGAACTCGCTCTTTAGCCGGTTGGCGCGCTCGAGCTGCAGGTTGTTGACCCGGAGCTCGGAGACGAGGTCCGCGTTCTCGTTCGCGACGGAGACCAGACGCGCGATCGTTCGCAGCGCGCGCGCCTGCGTGTCAGTGACTTCGCGCTGCTGCCGAAAGTAGGCCGAGAGGAGGCCGATGGTGCGTCCCCGCGCGGAGAGCGGAACGTGCGCGACGAACTTCAGGTCGCCGGCCTGCACGCTCGAGAGCCGGATGCGATCGGCGTCGGCCTCCGAGCGGACGAGGACGCGCATCGCGAGCGTGACCGCGGTCTCGGCGTCGAGCCCCACGGTCGCGGGTGCAGAGAGACGCCCACCTGATCCTGGAGGCGCGCCGGGCGGGTCCTCCCGGATGACGATCGCGCCACCCTCGGCGCCGAGAAGCGAGACCATGCGGTCCAGCGATCGAGCGAAGATGCGCTCCGCATCGGTCACGCCGACGACCGCGTCCGCGACCTCGTTCACCGCGCGGACCTCGTCGAGGTACTCGCGCTGGGCTCGTTCGCGTTCGTAGAGCGACTGGGCCATCGTGTCGAAGGCTCGCTCGAGCGTGCCGATCTCGTGCGGGGACGCTTGCGGTACGCGCGCCGCGAGGTCGCCCGCTTCGATGCGCTGCGCGGCGGAGGCCAGGCTCGCGAGCGGCTCGGTGATGCTTCGTGCCGTGCGGTAGGCGAGGAGGGTGACCACCGCGACGAGGCCAAGCCCGAGCACGATGAGGATCCCGACGAGGGTGCGCTGCGCCTGCTCGACACCGGCGGTCGGCACGAGAACGGCGAGCAGGCCCGGGTTCTGGCGCTGCGAGCGAATAACCCGGAAGATGCCGTAGTAGTTGGTGTTGTGGGCGCTGACGTTCTCGATGAGGACATCGCCGGGCTGCGCGTCGACCTCGGTGACGCTCGGGAACATCGTGTTGCTGCCGAAGTCGACGGTCGACGCGCGGACCTGTCCGTTCCAGATGAGCGCAAGGTCGGCGTTCGATCGGGTCTTGATGTCGGTGAGGAACTTCGACCCGAGGATCGCGCCGGCTTCCATCATTCCGATTGGCTCTTGCTCCGCGTCGCGGATCACGTAGATCGCGCGGACGAACAAGCCCTGCGGCTCGTCGAAGAGGACCCAGGATTGCTGCACCTGCGCTTGGGCCAAGGTCACGAGCTCGGGCTGGAACGTGTCGCTCGTCTTCTCCTGTGCAGTCGCGATGATGCGTCCGTCGTTATCAGCAACGCTCATGTCGTCGACGCCGATCTCGGACTTGAGCGGCAAGAGGAAGTTCGTGAGGGCGTCGGCGTCGCGCGCCGCGGTGAGCTGTCGGGTCGTGGGAAGGCTGGCGACGGTCTGGGCGGCCCGGCCCGCCAGGTCCGACTGGTCGTTGATCTCGTTCAGCGCGACGTCGGCAAGGATCGCGGACTCGTCGGCGAACTGGCCGAGGATGAGCTGGTTCGATTCGTAGATCGCGACGGCGACCACGACGACGAGGGCAAGCACGCTCACCAGCACGTTCCGGCTGACGAGCGCGCGGAGCAGGCTAGGCGCTAGCAGCGTCTGCATCGACCCTACCCTCGCTCCTCCTCGACGATTCTCCGGGGTGACGCCCGGCCCTCGCTAGAGACCCGCCAGGATCTTCTGCCCGTCCGGTCCCTTCACGAAACTGATGAAGGCTTGGATGGTCGGCTTCACTTTCGCCGGATCCGTGGTGTAGACGAGGTATAGCGGACGGCGGACCTGGTACTTGCCGGAGTTGAGGTTGTCGCGGGTCGCAGAAACGCCATCGATCGTCGCGAAGGCGATCGTCGGATCGGCGAACGTGACCGCGCTCATCGTGACCATCCCGATCGACTCTTTGAACGAGTTGATCGCCTTTACCGTCTGGTCGATGTTCGTGACCTCGACCGCGTTCGGCGCGTAGGTCGGCTTCTTGCCGTCGAAGAAGTACGACTCGAACGCGCTGCGCGTCGATGCGCCCGCCTCACGGATGAGGATGCGGATCTTGCCGGGCGTCCCTCCGACATCCTTCCAGTCGGTGATCGCGCCCGTGAAGATCTTCGCGACTTGATCCTTGGTCAGCGCCTTGACCGGATTCGACGCAGCCACGGCGACCGCCGTGCCGCTCGCGCCGATCGAGAGCGCCTCGACCTTGCCTTTCTCTGGGTCCTTGAGCTCGCGGCTGATGTAGCCAAGATCGGTCTCGCCCGAGACCACCAGATTCACGCCGGCATCGGAGCCGATGTCGGCGAGGCCCTGCCAGGTGATGTTCGGATGAAGCTTGCCGAATGCGTCGGTGAGCGCCTTGACGTTTTCGAGCGCGCCGCCGCCTCCGTTCACGATGTACTGCCCGGCCAGCGCGTCAGGTGTGGACTGCGCGGGGATCGCGCCTCCGCAGGCAGCCAGCGACGCCGCCAAGATACCGAGCAACGTTGTCCGCAAAGAACGCACCCCGGCCCTCCTCATGGGTCGAATCGCGACATTAGTCTCTGACCTCTGTATAGGAAGGTCTATCCCTCTGGAGGCGGATTCCCGTTACACCTTGGGATAGACGAGTCCTAATCCAAATTCGGTAGCCGAGACCAAAAGTGGACCAAAAGCGTCCGGGTTGGAGCGATACTGCGCCGGATGAGCCAGCCGGAGACCGCCCTGCGGACGCCTAGCGTCCCTCGGGGCCGCGTCGCCGAGGTCGACGTGAAGGGCCGACAAACGCTTTTCATGACCCTTCTGGTCGTTTTCAGCGTCGCCGTCATCTGGCTGGTGGACATCTCGAGTGGGCCCGAATACGGATTCGCGATCTTCTACCTGATCCCGATCGGCATCGCGAGCTGGTGGCTGGGACGTCGTCCCGCGATCGCGACCGCGATCGTCTCCGGGGCCGCCTGGATCTCCGCCGACATCCTTTCGCGCACGGCGATATCGGTCCCGGCGAGCATCTGGAACGGCATCACGCGCACCGTGATCTTCCTCGTGCTCGCGGTCCTCCTCGATCAGGTCCGCAGGGAGCGCAACGCCCTCCAGAGCGTCGATGCGCATCGCGAGGAATCTCTCGCCCTCGTCGCGCACACGCTCCGGCGGTCCGCGACCGAGATCGACGCTGCGATCGCCGACGCCTCTCGGGCACCCGCTCTCAGCGCGGCCGAGCGCGATGCGATCCTGGAGCTGCGCCGACAGAGCCGCAACTTCAATCGCTTCGCCGAGGACGTTCTCGAGGTCGGCCAGCTCGAGACCGGACACTTCCGCCTGAACAAAGGACGGTTCGACCTCAGCGAATTCGTCGCGACGCTCGTGAAGGAGACGGACAGGGAACGCCTCCAGCTCGTCGCTGAGGCCGACGCGGTCTGGGTCGATGCGGACCCTGAGCGCCTGCGCACCGCGATCGAGCATCTTCTCAACAACGCACTTCGCTTCTCACCGGCCGGCTCGACCGTCCACGTGAGCGTGGACGTTCGCGACGGGCGGGCGCGCGTGGTGGTGAAGGATCAGGGCGTCGGCCTCGCGCGTTCGCATCTCCCGACGATCTTCAAGAAATACGGACGCATCGAAACGCCCGAGACGCGCGACCGCATCGGTGTCGGTCTGGGTCTGTACGTCGTCCGCCTGATCGCGGAGGCGCACGGCGGGAGCGTGTCGGCCGCCAGCGTCGGCCTAGGCCTGGGGTCCACGTTCACGCTCCAGCTGCCGGTCGCCCAAGCACCCGGCTCCAGCCAATAAATAAGGGGAAATAGATAAGGGAGAGGACCTGCGCGCGGTCTGATGCCCTTCATCCCGGACCGCGCCTCGGCCGCTCTCCCTGGCCCGATGCGCGGCGAGTGTTGATCCCGAGCGAGCGCGCGTAAATCGGCCCGCTGGTGGAATTTCCCTAGCGCAGATGCATTAGGCGCGCGCTCGGACGGCGTTCGGGACTGGTGTCTGAGCGGCCTCGATCGCCTCCAGCAGGCGGCGCGACGCGTCGCTGACGTCGTCGACGGCCCTGTCAAAAGCCTCGGTGTTGCGGCGGGAAGGGCTTCTGTAGCCGCTCACCTTTCTCACGAACTGAAGCGCGGCGGCGCGGATCTCCTCGTCGGTGGCGGGAGCGTCGGAGCGGCGAAGGGTCTTGATGCTTCGGCACATAAGGAAAAGGCTAACGGCTTCTCGGCAAATCTGGGCATCGCGGTTGACTTCGCCGGGATGCCGTCGGATGTTCGGCAGGTGAGCCCGAACGTGGTTCTGCCGTTCTGCTCCTCGGTAGTGAGCTTCGCCTTCGCATTCGCTGTCCTCGCCCAGTGGTCCCGCCGCCGGCAGGCTTTCCAGCTTGTGTGGGCCGTCGGTCTGCTCTGGTACGGAATCAGCGCGGGGACGGAGTTCGTGGGGTCCGCCTTCGGCTGGACCGAGCCGCTGTACCGCGCCTGGTACCTGATCGGGGCGTTCTTCGTGGCCGCGTACCTGGGCGCCGGCACCATCGTGCTCCTGGCACGCACGCGTTTCGGCTATTTCGTCGCAGTGAGCTTCCTCTTCGGCGCGCTGTACGCCTTCGCGATCCGCGGTCGCTATCCCAACGACACGCTCTCGTTTGCGATCGTCCTCGCGGTCTGCGTCGCGACCGCCATTGCGCTCGCCATCGCGACGGCCCGCGCGCGCCAGGCCGTAACGCCGATCGTGATCGGCGTGCTTGTTGCGGGCTCGGCGATCGCGACGGTCGCGGTCCTCGGCGCGACCCTTTCCGCGGCATACGCCGTCGACCCCGTGACCGGCGTGCCCGTCGGTGAGGCGATCCCCGGAAACGTGAGGATCCTCGCGGGTCCGTTCAACATCATCGGCGCATTCGCGCTGGTGGTCGGTGCACTCTTCAGTGCCTACGTCTTCATGCCCAAGAAGCGGGTTCTTGGACGCCGCGCCTTGCCACCCGGCGTCGCGCAGATCTATGGGGCGCTCGCTGTCGTCGTGAACTTCTTCGCGTCGCTGCCGCGTGCGGCGGTGGCCCTGGTGCGCGGCGACCTCCACTCGCGGGTGCCGGCAACGCTCCTGATCGCGATCGGGGGATTCATCCCCGGCGTCACGAGCGGTCTCAATCGGTTCGGGATCACGTGGGCGTTCTTCCTCGGCGAGCTGCTCGGCGTCCTATTCATCTTCGCCGGCTTCCTCGTGAGCACAGAGATGTTCGGCTCGCGCGTTCGGCTGGGGCCGCTCGTCGTGCGACGCAAAGAGGAAGCGCCCGCGACCTAACATCCCGGCGTGCTCGTTCTCGCCCGATCCGACGTCGAGCGACTCATCGATCCAGACCTGCTGCGCGAGGCGATCGCCGGTGCGATGGCGGATCTGTCCGCCGGCCGCGTCTCGATGCCGCCGCGGATCGCTGCGCTCGTACCTGAGCGCGACGGACTCCTCGCGGCGATGCCCGCGTACCTTCCTTCAGCGGGCGCCCTCACGACGAAGCTCGTGTCGCTCTTCCCGCGGAACCGCGATCGTCCGACACATCAGGCCGTGATCGTCGTGTTCGATGCGGAGCACGGGACGCCCGTCGCGCTCATGGACGGCGAGGCGATCACCGCAGCTCGGACCGCCGCCGCCTCTGCTCTGGCGACGGACCTACTGGCGCGCCAGGATGCCGAGGTCCTGGCGATCGTGGGGACGGGCGTCCAGGCGGCGGCGCACCTTCGGGCCGTACCGCGCGTGCGCTCGTTTCGCGAGGTCCGCGTGGCGGGACGCGATCGGGCGAAGGCACAAAGACTCGTGGATGAAGCGCGTGGCTGGCCCGATTCGATCGGCGCTCGCGCCGTCGCGACCTACGAGGAGGCCATCCGCGGCGCGGATGTCATCTCCGCGGCGACGCACTCACCCGAGCCGGTCGTTCGCCGCGAGTGGCTCGCCTCCGGTGCGCACGTGACCTCGGTCGGCTACAACACCGCGGGTCGCGAGGTCGATGGCGCGACGTTCCGCGATGCCCTGCTCGTCGTCGAATCGCGCGCCGCGGCGCTGGCGCCGCCACCCGCGGGATCGAACGACATCGCGCTCGCGATCAAGGAGGGCGCTATCGGGCCGGATCACGTCCACGCCGAGCTCGGCGAGATCGTGAACGGCTCGCGACCAGGTCGCACTGACGCGCGACAGCTCACCGTTTACAAGTCGGTGGGCGTCGCGGTGCAGGACGCGGCGGCGGCTGCGCTCGTTCTGGAGGCCGCGCGACGGCTAGGCGCGGGGCGCGACGTAGCGATTTAGCGGAGGTCTAGGAGACCGCGACGTTCGGCGACCGGCGACCGAGGCGGCACGCCGTGTCGGCAACGGTGGCGACGAGCCACTCGTCCCCCACCTTCGCCTCGAAGCGATACGGCATCGGCTTGCCCGTGTCGAGCGCGGCGACGAAGTCGTCGGAAACGCTCAGCACGACCCAGGCGACACCCGGCGTCTCGCCCTCTGGTACGCGCGCGTGACCCTTCTGGCCCGGTGCGAGCGGGATGCACTTGCGCGTCTCGATGACGTTGTCGTCGCGGTCGACGAGTCGGACCGCGGACGGCGTGAGCTCCGCCGTGCCGCCCTCGAGCTGCAACCAATGGAGGCCGCCGTCGTCGTGGATACAGAAGCGGAAGGGGACCTTGGGGAGAAGGTGCGGCGCGGGCAAGGTCGGTGTCGATGCAGCGGTGCCCGGAACAAGGGCGCGGACCGCCGTGGCGATCTTCTCTGCGGCCTCGTGGAGCGCGGCGTGCCCGCCGAGCATTCTCGCGCCGTACTGGAGCTCGTTCGTCGCACGGCCAACGTCGCC
>Ga0209577_10000471_pt1 | contig 40990 bp, 40 predicted proteins | sample GraSoiAngelo_109_FD_185874 | JGI IMG/M metagenome (GOLD analysis project Ga0209577, IMG submission 185874) | Grasslands soil microbial communities from the Angelo Coastal Reserve, California, USA - 14_0903_12_20cm (SPAdes) (version 2) | ecosystem: Environmental > Terrestrial > Soil > Grasslands... | reverse complement strand
ACGCCGTCCACTCGACGCCGTGGCGCTCGCACACGGCGGCGATCGAGCCCGTCTCCATGTCCATGGCGACGACGCCCCGACGGTGGAGAGCGCGCACTTCTTCGGCGTCGATGATCAGCTCGTCGTGGGTGTGGATGGTGCCCTTGCGGTCGAGAGCGGCCACCGACGTGGTGGACGTGTGCGTCGTGCCGCCGGGCCCGTGGATGGCGGACTCGGGCACGACCACGTCGGCGACCTTCAGGTGCGGCGCCGTCGCCCCGGCGATGCCGACGACGACCACCAACGGCACCGACACCGTCTGCAGCACGCGTTCGGTGATTTCCGCCGCCCGCCGGGTGCCGACGCCGACGGTCGTGGCGACCACGTCGACGCCCGCCAAACGGCCGGACACGGCGCGGGCCCCCAACGCCGGAAACGGCTGGACACTCTGCATGCGCCGGCGCACAGGCGCCAGTTCCATCGGCATGGCCGTGAGCACGGCCGCGCCGAACGCCGGGCGTGCAGCGTCAGCGTCGGTCGTCGACGGCGTCCTCGGTGAGGGCGGCGAGCACCGGCAGCGTCTCGCCCCGGAACAGGCCCGACGTGGGGTTCGAGCCGGCCAGGGCGTCGGCGGCCAGCACCACGGCGGCCGCCGTGTATGTGCTTCGCTCGGCACCCGGGAACGTCTTCTCGACCGGGTACACCATGCCCGTCCAGTAGGAGCCGTCGGCCACTCGCAGATGCTGGGCCCACTCGAAGAGGGCCAGGGCCTTGCCCTGCTCGCCGGTGGCATCGTGGGCCATGGCGCACTCGCACGTCTCGGCGGCCGTGATCCACGGACGGTCGGAGACGCAGCGCACGCCGAGGCCTTCCATCACGAACGTGTCCCATCGCTCGTCGAGGCGGGCCCGGGCGTCGTCGCCGGTGAGCACGCCCGACAGGACCGGGTAGTACCAGTCCATCGCCCACCGGTTCTTGGGAGCGAAGTACTCGGGACGCCTGGCGACGACGTAGCCGAGGCGGGCGGCCGACAGCTCCCAGTCGGGGCGCTCGTGGCCGAGCTCCTCGGCGATGGCGATGGCGCAGCGCAGGGAGTGGAAGATGCTCGACGAGCCGGTGAGGATGGCGTAGGGCCACGGCGTGCCGTCGGCGTGGCGGGCCCACTTGATCTCGCCCCGAGCCGTCTGCAGGTCGAGTACCCAGTCGATGGCCCGCTCGATGACCGGCCACATGTCCTCGAGGAAGCCGAGGTCGCCGGTCGCCAGGAAGTGGTGCCACACGCCGGTGGCCGGATAGGCGCACACGTTGGCGTCGAACTTCGGATCCTCGACGCCGCCGTCGGTGTAGTAGTGGTGCCACGAGCCGTCGGCCCGCTGGTTGGCGCGCAGCCAGCCGTAGGCCCGCTCGGCGTCGGCTCGGCGTCCGCCCACCAGCAGCGCCATAGCCGCCTCGACGTGGTTCCAGGGGTCGGAGTGGCCGCCCGGGAACCAGGGAATCATGCCGTTCCGCAGCTGCACGTCGGCGATGGCGTCGACGGTGGCCACCACCTCGTCGGCGTCGAGGATCCCGGGGACGTCAGGCAGCTGCACGGGCCGGCTCCTTTGGACGGGCCGGCGCGGCGGCGGGCTTGGTGGCGTACATGACGAGGCTCTTGCCGATCAGCGGGTCGAGGGCGTGCTCGACGACACGCACGGCGCGCGTCGGGTTGGTGATCTCCCACGCCAGGAAGCGGTGGTACAGCCGGGCGAGCACGTGCCGGTCGTTGTCGACGCCCACCGCGCACTTGATCCACCAGTACGGCGAGTGCAGGGCGTGGGCGTGGTGGGACCCGGTGACGTCGAGCCCGACGGCGGACATCCGGGCGTCGAGCAGGCCGGCCTTGTAGATGCGGATGTGGCCACCGGGCTTGCCGTGGTACTCATCGGACAGGGCCCAGCAGATGCGTTCGGGCAGCCACCTGGGGACGGTCACGGCGATGGTGCCCCCGGGCCGCAGCACGCGCACGAGCTCGGCCAACGCCGCTGTGTCAGCCGGGATGTGCTCGAGGACCTCGGCGGCGATCACGCGGTCGAAGGTGGCGTCGGGGAACGGGAGCGCGAGGGCGTCGCCGCGAGTCGCGGCGCCCGCGCCGGGCGGTGCGGTCTCGCCCGTCTCGTCCATGGCGGCGATGATGGTCAGGGCGTCGAACAGCTCGTCCTGGTCGCGGTCGAGGGCGACGACCCTGGCGCCCCGACGCAGGGCCTCGAAGGCGTGGCGCCCGCCGCCGCAGCCCAGGTCCAGCAGGCGGTCGCCGGCGCCCAGCCCCAGCCGGTCGTAGTCGACGGTCAGCATCAGCGCTGCCCCTCCGCCGATTTCGAGGAAATAGCTGTCGAGTTTCGACAGCTATTTCCTCGGGACTGCTCGTCGATCGCCAATCGGTACTGCTCGACGGTCTGGCGGGCCATCTCCGCCCACGTGAACCGGTCGAGCACGTGGGCCCGGCCGGCGGTGCCCAGGCGCTCACGCAGGGCCGGCTCGTCGAGCACCCGTCCGATGGCGCCCGCCAGCGCGCTCGGGTCGCCGGGCGGGACAGTCAAGGCGTTGCGCCCGTCGGGGCCGACGACCTCGGGTAGGGCCCCGCCCGTCGTGGCCACCAAGGGCGTGCCGCACGCCATCGCCTCGATCGCCGGCAGCGAGAACCCCTCGTACAGCGACGGGACGACGGCCACCTCGGCCTCGTTGTAGAGCTCGACCATGCGGTCGGGGGCGACCCCGCTCACGAACCTGACGTGTCCCTCCAGGCCCAGACGGTCGATCACGCTCGGGATGCTGCTCCCGTCACGCGGCTTGCCCACGACGACCAGCTCGGCGTGGCGCTCGGTGCGCACCTTGGCCACGGCCTCGAGCAGCGGCAGCAGACCCTTGAGGGCGACGTCGGCGCTGGCCGTGGTCATGATGCGGCCGGGCACGCGGTCCACGTGGGGCAAGGGCCGGAAGTGGTCGGTGTCGACGCCCACGGGGACGATCGACATGCGCTCGTAGGGCACGCCCATGTCCCGGGTGATGTCGCGCCGCGACGACTCGGACACGGTGACGATGCGCGGCATCTGGCGGGCCACGCGGCACTGCATGCGCAGGAACCCGAACCAACGCCGCAGCGTGATCTGCCGGATCGGCCGCTTGGTCCAGGGGTTCTGGGCCAGCTCCAGGCGGCGGTCGACGGTGATCGGGTGATGCAGCGTCTCCACGATCGGAAAGCCGTCGTGGAGCAGGCCGAGGATGCCATTGCCCAGGCACTGGTTGTCGTGCACGACGTCGAAGTCGTCACGGCGGGCGTTGAGGACCCTCCGCACCCTGCGGCTGAACGTGCGGGGCTCGGGGAACCCGGCCGTGCACATGATGGCGAACTCGAGGACGTCGATCGCCGAGCGGAACTCACGCAGGTGGGGGATGTGGAAGGGGTCCTCGGCCCGGTAGAGATCGAGGCTGGGGACCTTCACCAGCGGGACCTCGGGGACCAGGTCCGGGTAGGGCTGGCCGCTGAAGACCTCGACGTGGTGGCCCAGGGCCGCCAGCTGGCGACTCAGGTGGTGGGTGTAGACACCCTGGCCACCCGAGTGCGGGTTGCCGCGGTAGACGAGCAGGGCAATGCGCAAGGAGTCCCCCATAGGAAGCGGTCAGCCTGCCGGGAAATTGACCGACCGGTCAAGCGGGAGACGGGCCGGGCGCGAAGAAGCGCCCGGCAGGGTACCGGGCGCTCGCTCCGCGGAGAAGGGTTACGCCGCGCTCGACGTGGCGCTGATGGCCTCCGCCTTCCCGTTGTCGGCCCCGCCGATGGCCACCTTCCGAGGCTTCGCGGCCTCGGCGACCGGGATGCTCACCGTGAGCACGCCCTTGTCGTATTCGGCATCGATGTCCTCGGTGTCGAGGGTCTCGCCCAGGAACAGCTGGCGGGTGAAGGTGCCTCGGGGGCGCTCGGCGACGACCACCTCGTCGCCCTCGGCCGGCTCCCACGAGCGCTCGGCCTTGACGGTCAAGACATTCTTCTCGACCTCCAGGTCGACACTCTGGGGATCGACGCCGGGCAGGTCGAAGTGGACGTAGAAGCGGTCGCCTCGTCGGTAGGCGTCGATCGGCATGACCCCGGCCGCCCAGTTGCGCTGTGAGAGACGGTCGAACTGCCGGTCGAGCTCCCGGAACGGATCGAATCGCATGAGCATGGTGTGGTGCCTCCTGCACTCGTCCCTGTCGTCATTCATTCTGCACCAGGTCCAACGCTCACGCAATAGGAAAACTATTCCCTAGACACTCAACTTCTCACGGCGCTTGGGGAGGGCCACGGCCAGGGCCGCCGCCACCAGGGCGGCCAGTGCGGGGAGGCCGTCGCCCAGCCTGGTCGCCGGCGTCTGGCCGGCCCGGCGCTCGACGGTGCGCTGGATGACGTCCTCGTGGCCCAGGTCGGAGTGGGCGAGGACCGTGCCGCCGGGGTCCACGACGGCGCTGTAGCCGGTGGGCGCCGACTGCACGACCCAACGGCCGGTCTCCATGGCCCGCAGGCGGGCAGCGGCCAGCTCCTGGGCCGGGACCTGGCCGGTGCTGAACGAGGAGGCGTTGGTGGGCACGAGCATGACCTGGGCGCCGTGGCGGACGGCGATCCGGGCCCGGTCGGCGAAGAAGACCTCGTAGGAGATGGCGACGCCGAGGGGCCCGGCGTCGGTGTGCAGGACACCTGGCCCATGGCCGGCGCGGGCGTCGCGGGGGACGGCGTCCAGGTTGGCGAAGTGCTTCACCAGTCCCCGGAACGGGATGTACTCGCCGTAAGGCACCCGGTGGACCTTGTCGTAGCGGGCGGTGATGGTGCCATCGGGGTCCCACGCCAGGGCGGCGTTGGCGAAGTGAACGGGGCCGGCGTCCTCGACGATGCCGGCGACGACCGTGGCGTGGAGGTCGCGGGCGACCCTGGCCACGGCGTCGGCCTGCGGGGACCCCTTTACCTGGTCGACGTCGATGACGTCCTCGGGCCACACCACGAGATCGACGGGGGGCTGCACGTTGGTGCTGGCCCGAAGCTGAGCCAGGAAGACCTGGGTGGGATCGCCGTAGATGGCGCGCAGCCCGCGTCGGCCGCCGCCCTGCACGGCGGAGACGCTGAGCGTGCCCGTGCGATGGGTGCCGCCGGAGAGATGGCCGCCGACGACGGCGACGAGCACGAGGGCAAGGGCGATGGCCGCGTACACGAAGCGCTTGCCCAGGGCGGCGACGACGGCCACGGCGACGCCGCCAATGAGGGCGACGACGAGCAGCTGACCGCCGAGGCGGGCGGCGGGCGCGAGCGGGCCGCCGACCTGCCCGAGGGGAAGGCCGGCGAGCGGCACCCCGCCGAAGGGGAAGTGGTCGCGCACGTACTCGGCGAGGACGAGGGCGGCGGGCACGGCCCAGAGCCGGCCGCGGGCCACGGTCACCGACGCCGCGGCCAGGAAGGCCGCCTCCCCGAGCACGGACAGCACGTAACCGGGCATGCTGAATTCGCTCATCCAGAACCAACCGACGGCGTACAACGTGAGGCCGGTGGCGGCCGCGGCCAGGAGGCGCATCCGCCACCCCTCGACGCGGAGCAGCGTGTCGGCGAGGAGCGCGGCCCCCGCCAACCCGAGGACCCACCACCCGAACGGCGGCACGCTGGCCGTCAGCAAGAGCCCGGCGACCAGCCCGCGGGCCGCCACGAGTTTCCAGCGCATTACAGCTTGGGCAGCTTCTGCTTCAGCTTCTGGACGGGTGCGAAGAGGTCGCCGTCGGCCTCGACCCGCTTGATCACGTCCGGCGCCTCGAAGCGCAGGGCGTCGGCGTCATTGTTCTCGAGCGCCGCTCCGACCTCGTCCCATGTCACGGGCGTCGACACCGTGGGCTCCTCTCGGGCCCGCAGCGAGTACACGCTGACCGTCGTCTTGTGCTCGTCGTTCTGGCTCCAGTCGATGAAGACCTTGCCTTTGCGCAGGTCCTTGGTCATCACCGACACCACTTCCTTCGGGTGCTGCTTCTCCAACAGCCGGGCGAGGGCGTGGGAGAAGCCCTTGGTGTCGTCGTAGGTGAGCGGCGTGTTGAGCGGCACGTACACCTGCAGGCCTTTCGACCCCGACGTCTTCGGGAAGCTCGCCAAGCCAAAGTTGTCGAGGACGTCACGGACCCACAGCCCGACCTGGGCGCACTCGAGAATGGCGGCGGGGGGTCCCGGGTCGAGGTCGAAGGCGAGGGTCGTGGGCTGGGCGATCTTCGGCGCGTGTGACAGCGACGGGTGCAGCTCGATGGACGCCATGTTCGCCACCCATACCAGCGTGGGCAGGTCGTTACACAGGCAGTAGTCGATGGGGCCGCCGTGGCGGTCGCTGGGTACTGGCGCAGTCGCCACCCAGTCGGGCCGGTGCGTCGGGCAGCGCTTCTCGTAGAAGAACTTCTCGTCGACGCCGTTGGGGTAGCGCTTCAGCGTCAGCGGGCGCTTCTTCAGATGGGGGAGCAGGGCGCCCGCGACGCGCGTGTAGTAGTCGATGACCCGGCCCTTGGTGTACCCGGTCTTCGGATAGAAGACCTTGTCGAGGTTGGAGAGCTTGAGGCGCTTGCCCGCGATCTCGACCTGCGTATCGGCAGCCGCCACTACTTCTTCTTCGCAGCCTTCTTGGCCGGCTTCGCCTCGTCCTTCACGGCAGCCAGGCTGGCTTCGAGGGCGGCCATGAGGTCGACGACCTGGGCCGGCTCCTCGGTCTGGGGCTGGAGCACGATCTCCTGGCCCTCGGCCTTCTTCTCGATCAGCTCGAGCACCCGTTCCCGGTACTCGTCGCGGTAGCGCTCGGGCTCGAACTCGGTGGCCAGCGACTCGATGAGCTGGCGGGCGATCTTGAGCTCGCGGTCGCTGACGTCGACGTCGTGGGGCACGCCGTCGAGCTCGTCGGGGTCGATCACCTCGTCGTTGAAATAGAGGGTCTCGATCACGAGGACGTCGCCGACGGCCCGCAGGGCCACCAGGTACTGCTTGGTGCGCAGCACCATGCGGGCGATGGCGACCATGCCCGACTCCTTCATGGCCTGCACCAGGAGGGCGTAGGCCTTGGCGCCGCCGGCGTCGGGCACGAGGTAGTACGAGCGCTCGTAGAAGACGGGGTCGATCTGGTCGAGGTCGACGAAGTCCTCGATGTCGATGGACTTCGTGGCCTTGGGATCGAGGGTCTCCAGCTCCTCAGGAGTGATCATGACGTACTGGTCGGGGGCGATCTCGTAGCCCTTGACGATGTCCTCGAAGGCGACCTCGTCGCCCGTTTCGGCAGAGACCCGCTTCTGGCGGACGCGGGCGTTGGACTTGGCGTCGAGCTGGTGGAAGCGCACGTCCTTGGGTGACACAGCGCTCACCAGTTTCACGGGGACGTTCACCAGCCCGAAGCTGATGGCGCCTCCCCAGATGGATCTAGGCATGCTCCAGTTTCGCGTGCTCCGCGAATCTCTACTGCTTCGCCGATTTCTACTGCTGTGGCGGTTCTTCCCTGACGACCTGGCGGGGGTCCTTGTCCTCCCGCAGGCCCTTGAACGACGGCTGGCGCAGCGTGCCGTCCCGCGTCCACTCGCTGAACTCGACCTCGCCGACCAGCTCGGGGTCCACGAACGTCGGGTTCTTGAGGCGCGGCGTGGGCGTGTCGAAGGGACTGTCGGGCCTTTGCAGCGGCGCCATCTCCTTGCGCAGCTCGTCGAGCAGGCGGTCGGTGAACCCCGTCCCCACGTGGCCGGCGTAGGTGAACTTCCCGTCGTCGTAGTAGCCGACGAGCAGGGCGCCGATGGTGCCCGCCCGCCGTCCCTCGCCCGTCGTCCAGCCCCCGATGACGAACTCCTGGCGCCGGTGGTTCTTGACCTTGAGCCAGGCGCGCGAGCGCTTGCCAGGCTCGTAGATGCTGTCGAGACGCTTGGCCATGACGCCCTCGAGGCCGGTGCGCTCGCTGGCCTCCTTCACCGCGCTGCCGTTCCCGACCGTGCTGGGCGGCACCTGGCAGCACGGGCCGGCGATCGGCAGTTCCTCCACCAGCGCCCGCCGTTCGGTGTAGGGCAGGCGCATGGTGGACTTCCCATCGAGATACAACACATCGAACACCAGGTAGGCGACCGGCGTCTCGACCATGCGCCGGCGCACCTCGGCCGCCGCACCGATGTGCATCCGGCCCTGGAGCAGCTGGAAGCTGGGTCGCCCCTTCTTGTCGAGGGCGACGATCTCACCGTCGAGCACCGCCGTCCGCCCGTCGAGCTTCTCGCCGACACCCGTCACCTCCGGGTACTGACCGGTGACGTCCAGCAGGTTGCGGCTCTCGACACAGACCTCTCCTTCGCGGATATAGGTCAGGGCCCGGACCCCGTCCCACTTGAACTCGTAGGCGTACGCCTCGTCGGGGGCCGGCATGCCCTTCGGCAGAAGGGTGGCCGCCATGGGCTTGAGGTGCTCGGGAAAGGGATCGGTCAACTGGCCGCTGAACCGGCGCGGCGCGGGAGTTTCCAGCCGGGCCGCACGAAGTGGCAGGTGTAGCCACCCGGGTACCGCTCGAGGTAGTCCTGGTGCTCCGGCTCGGCCTCCCAGAAGGGACCGGCGGTCGAGACCTCGGTGACGACCTTCCCGGGCCACAGACCCGACGCCTCGACGTCGGCGATCGTGTCCTCGGCGATCTTCCGTTGCTCGTCATTCGTGTAGAAGATGGCCGAGCGGTAGCTGGCGCCGATGTCGTTGCCCTGGCGGTTCTTCGTCGTCGGATCGTGGATCTGGAAGAAGAACTCGAGGAGGTCGCGGAAGCTCACCTGGTCGGGATCGAAGACGATCTCGATGGCCTCGGCGTGGGTGCCGTGCTTGCGGTAGGTGGCGTTGGGGATGTCGCCGCCCGAGTACCCGACCCGGGTCGAGACGACGCCGGGCATCTTGCGGATGAGGTCCTGCATGCCCCAGAAGCAGCCGCCGGCGAGGATGGCGGTCTCGGTCTGGTTGCCCACTAATGCTCCTTCGGTTGGGTGTTCCTCATTCAACACGCGAAGTCGCGGGGCCGTTCCCGACGTCAGCTGGGCTGGATGACCACCAGGCGGAACTCGGTCATTTCGTGCACCGAGTAGGCGGGGCCCTCCCTCGTGTTGCCGCTCGCCTTCACGCCGCCGTAGGGCATCTGATCGGCGCGCCAGGTAGGCACCTCGTTTACGGTGACGCCGCCGTACTCGAGGGTGCGGGCCGCCGCGATCGCGTGATCCAGGTTCCTGGTGAAGATGCCGGCCTGGAGCCCGTAGTCGGTGTCATTCGCCAGCGCCAGGGCCTCGTCGACGTCGCGGTAGCTCTGGATGCCGACGACGGGCCCGAACACCTCCTCACGCATCACCCGCATGTCGCTGGTGACGTTGCGGAGCACGGTGGGCTGCACCAGACCGTCGACGACATCGCCTCCGGTGACGACCTCCGCTCCCGCGGCGACCGCTTCGTCGATCCACTCCTTCACCCGTGTGCTGTCGTCGGGCGTGATGAGGGCGGACACGTCGGTGTTGTCCTCCATGGGATCGCCGACGACGAGGTCGCCGACGAGCTTGGCCAGCGTGTCGGTGAAGCGGTCGGCGATCTCCTCGTGGACGTAGATGCGCTGGATGGAGATGCACGACTGGCCGGCGTGGCTGAAGCCGGCTACCGAGATCTGGCGGGCGGCCCGGTCCCAGTCACCGTCGGGCTCGAGGATGATCGGGGCGTTGTTGCCGAGTTCGAGGCCGACCTTCTTGCGCCCCGCCTTGGCCTTGAGCTCCCAGCCGACCTGGCCCGAACCGGTGAACGTGATCAGGGCGATGTCGGGGTGCTCGACAATGGCGTTGCCGACGGTGCCCCCGCTGCCGGTCACGACGTTGAGGTAGCCGGCGGGCAGACCACAGTCGTTTAACAGCAGCTCGGCCAGCTGGATGGCCGACAGCGGGGTCTGAGTGGCCGGCTTCAGCACCACCGGGCAGCCGGCGGCAATGGCCGGTGCGACCTTGTGGGCGACCAGGTTCAACGGGAAGTTGAACGGCGAGATGGCGCCGACCACGCCGATCGGGATCGGCAGGGTGAAGGCCAGCTTGCCGTCGCCCACGTCGCTGGCATCGATGGGCACCATCTCGCCGCTGAGCTTGCGCGCTTCGGTCGCCGCGAAGGTGAACGTGCTGATCGCACGCTGGGCCTCGACGCGCGCCGTCTTGATGGGCTTGGCCGCCTCGGCGGCGATGGTGCGGGCGAACTCCTCGTTCCGCTCCTTCAGCAGCCGGGCGGCGGTGTCGAGGATCTCGGCCCGCTTCCACGGCGCGAGCGGATTGTTGGCCAGCGCGTCCTTGGCGGCGGCCACCGCCCGGTCGACGTCCGCCGGTTCGCAGACTGGGATGCGCGCCAACTCCTTGCCGTCGTACGGCGACGTGACCGCTTTTTGCTCTTTGCCCGAGAAGCGTTGTTCGCCGATCGGAACCGCGCGCGTATCAGCCATGTTCCTGTTCTACCCATGTTTTGCGCGTTTGCTTCGCGGGCACACGACGAGCAAGAACAGATAGAGGAGGACCCATGTTTCGCAGGAGAGCAGTTGTCTCCGACGCACCTCTCGCCGAGGATGAAGTTGCGGCACGACGCACGGTCGTCGAGCGTCCGCCGTGGAGCCCGGCCCAGCTGGTCGCCCTGATCATCGGGATCATCGCGACGGTGATCGGGGTCATCGCCCTGATCAACACCGGCGTGCACGCGCATGCCATGGATGTGGTCCGCACCGACGGGCCGCTGTGGCAGCACACGGCGTGGCTGGCGATCGGTGAGATCGTGTTCGGCCTGATCATGATCGGCGCCGGCGTCGTGCCCGGAGGCGCCCGCGGGCTGATGACCTTCATGGGGATCCTCGCCGTGGCGTTCGGGATCGCCGTGCTCGTGGCGCCCAACGACCTGCGGGCCGAGGACGCCACCGGCTGGGCCTTCATCATCGCCGGCGGCGTCAGCCTGCTTGCCGCGGCTGTGTCTCCGGTGTTCTTCACCGGCGACCGCAGCGTCGGCTACGCGCGGAGGCGAGAAGTCACGGCCTAAGCAGTACGAATGTGCTGAGCAGCTTCTCTGGCCTGACGCACACAAGACGCGATTCCGACTCCCCGGTAGGAGGCTCCCACCAGCCTCACGCCGGGGAGTTCTCGCGCCAGGGCCCGCTCAGCGGCGTCGATCCGGCCCAGGTGGCCGACGTCGTATTGCGGGAAGGCGTCGGTCCACCGGGTGACGACGGATTCGACGGGCGCGGCGCGCATGCGCAGCGCCTCGACGACTTCGTCGTGCATGCGGTCGACGAGCTCAGCGTCGTCCAGCTGGCTGATGCGCTCGTCGCCGTCGCGGCCGGCCGAACAGCGGAGGAGCACAAGGCCGCCGGGGCGGACTGCAGGCCATTTCGAGCTGAACCACGTGCACGCCGTGAGCAGTCGTCCATCGACGCGTGGCACGAGGAACCCGCTGCCGTCGAGCGGGTGGACGACGTCGGAGGGCCGGTAGGCGAGTGTGGCGACGGCGACCGACGCGTACCGCACCTTGTCGAGTGCATCGGCCGCCTTCGGACTGGCGCCGCGCACGAGGGCAGCGGCCGCGCCAGCGGGGACGGCCAGGACGACGGCGTCGGCGTCGATCGGTGGCCCGTCACGAACGGTCACAGCCAGTCGCCCGCTCTCCGAACGGGCCACGGCCGCGGCTGACGTCGACAGCGACACGTCGAGCTTGGCGGCCAGCGTCGACGTCAGCCGCTCCATCCCGCCCCGCAGTCCGAGGAACAGCGGGGTGTCCTCTTCGGTTTCCCGCGCGTTTTTGGTCGTGATCCTGACCGATTCGCTCCGTTTCGGCGACCAAAATCGCGCGCCAAACCCGAGGTGGCGCTCAGTGCGGAGGCCGAGGATGAGGCTGCGGTGGAGACGGTGGGCGGCGAACAGGTCGGGGGCAACGGCCGCCATGCTCAGGCGGTCGGAGCGGCCGGCGTTGATGCCGCCGATCAAGGGGTCGACGAGGCGGTCGAGCACTTCTTGGCCGAGACGGCCGCCGATGACGTCGGCCACGGACGGATCGGCCCGGGGCTTGATCTGGGGGAGGACGACGTCGAGACCGGCGCGCGCCAAACCGGCAGGGCTGATGACGCCCGAGCGAGCGAGGGCCAGCGGCTTTAGCGGGACGCCGAGGGCGAGCCCCTCGGGCAGCGGCCGCAGGTGGCCGCCGCTCCAGAGCCAGGCTCGTGACGTCGCGGGCGCGACGAGATCGTCGCCCAGGCCCACCTCCCGGCAGAGGTCGACGGCCCAGGGCATACGCCCGAGGAACGTGTCCGCACCGACGTCGAGGGGAACGCCGTCGAGCTCGCTCGTGCGCACCTTGCCGCCGGCCCGGTCGGCTGCCTCCAGCACGACGGCGTCGACGCCGCGCTGTTGCAGGTGCCACGCCGTGGCCAGTCCGGCGATGCCGGCGCCGATCACGATGACCCGCGCTTCAGGCATGGTCCAGCACGGCGTTCGCCACTGCCTCGGACAGCCGTGGGTCGTCGTTCAGCGAATCGGTGCGGGCGAACGCCAATCCCAGATGCTCGGCCCGAGCGCGGGCCTCGACGTCGAGGTCGTAGAGGATCTCCAGGTGGTCGGACGTGAAGCCGGCCGGACAGACGAGGACGCCGTCGGTTTCGTCGAGGGCGGCCAACTCGTCGAGCACCTCGAGAATGTCCGGCTCGATCCACGGCTCGGGCGTGCGCCCCGCGCTCTGCCACGCGACTCGCCACCGCTCGGCGCCAGCGCGCGTCGCCACCGCTTCGGCCGTCCACCGAAGCTGGTCGGGGTACGGATCGCCTTCGTTGACGATCCGAGCCGGGAGGCTGTGGGCGGTGAACACCACCTGGGTGCGGTCGGGAAGGGTGGCCAGGGCCTTTTGGACCCGCTCGGCGAGAGCGTCGAGATAGGGCGACGCGTCGTACCACGACGGCACCATGGCGACGTCGAGGTGATCACCGGCGGCCGCCCGCGCCCGCTGCTCGTACTCGCCGATGCTGAGCCGCGAGTAGTGGGGCGCCAGCACAACGCCGACCACCCGTGACACAGCGCGCGCGACGAGGCGCTCGACGGCGTCCTCGATGAACGGCGGGGCATGCTTCATGCCCAGCTCGACGGTGAAGGTGCCGTGGGGGTCGAGGGCGGCCTGCACGCCGCGCGCCTGCGCCTCGGTCCGCGCCAGCAGCGGCGACGTGCCGCCGATGGCTTCGTAGCGGTGCTGCAGGTCGGCCAGCTGTTCGGGCGTCGGCGCCCGGCCCCGCCGAACGTGCGTGTAGTAGGCCTCGATGTCGGCGGGCGTAGCCGGCGTGCCGTAGGCCATGAGGAGGACGCCGCAGTCGGGCGCCCTAGCCAAGGGCGTGCACCAGGTCGACGATGCGCCGCAGCACATCGGGGTCGGTCTCGGGCAGGACGCCGTGGCCCAGGTTGAAGATGTGGCCGGGACGGCGGGCATTGCGCTCGAGGATGTCGCGCACCTTGGCCTCCACTGCCTCCCACGGCGAGAGGCACACGGCCGGGTCGAGGTTCCCCTGCACGGCGACACCGGTTCCCAGCCGCTCGCGCGCCACGTCGATCGGCACCCGCCAGTCGACGCCCACCACGTCGGGACCGGCGTCGGCCATGAGCGTGAGGAGCTCGCCGGTGTTGACGCCGAAGTGAATGGTCGGGACGTCGAGATCGGCCAAGCCGTCGAAGACTTCGGAGCTGGCGGGCAGCACGGCCCGCTGGTAGTCGTCGGGGCTCAAGGCGCCGGCCCAGCTGTCGAAGAGCTGCACGGCGCCGGCGCCGGCCTCGACCTGCACGCGCAGGAAGGCACTCGTGATGTCGGCCAGCGTCGACAGCAGCTCGGTCCACGTGTCGGGCTCGCTGTACATGAGCGCCTTGGTGTGGGCGTAGGTGCGCGAGGGCCCGCCCTCGACGAGGTAGCTGGCGAGCGTGAACGGCGCACCCGCGAACCCGATGAGCGGCACCGGGAGCTCGCGGGCAAGGATGCGAACGGTGTCGGCGACATAGGCCACGTCCTCGGGCTCGAGGGGCCGGAGGCGGTCGATGTCGTCCGCCGTGCGGAAGGGCGTGGCGATGACCGGCCCGACGCCCGCCTCGAGCTCGACGTCGACACCGACGGCCTTCAGAGGCACGACGATGTCGGAGAAGAGGATGGCGGCGTCGACGCCGAGCCGGCGCACCGGCTGCATGGTGACCTCAGCAGCGAGCTCGGGCGTGCGGATGATGTCGAACATCCCGTGCTTCTCGCGCACAGCCCGGTACTCGGGCAGCGAGCGTCCCGCTTGACGCATGAACCACACGGGCACTCGTTCAGCAGCGCGGTTGCGGCACGCCAACAGGAACGGCGAGTCGGCCACAGTGGGCGAAGTTACCGGGCGCCCCTCTTAAGCAGCCGGGCGCTTCAGGGCGCGGGCCCGTTCCCGCACCTCTTCCATGAACGCCTCGCCCCGCTCGGTGTCGCGCAGCACGTTCAGCTGGGTGGCCGGCCGGGGGATCATCCAGGAGTGGCCGCCGAGGATCCACCACACCTCACGGCCCACGAGCTCGCCGAACTCCCGCCCTGTCGCCGGCGGCACCAGGCGGTCGAGGCGCCCGTGCATCGGCAGGATGGGAATGTCGCCGGCGGCGCCAACCGCGGCCGCCGTCGCCGTGAAGTCGCACGCCATCAACATGGCGGCGACCGGCAGAGTGTTGGCAAAGGACCGCATGTTGAGCCGGATGTCGGGCGCCGCCGTCGACACCATGCTCGTGACGCGCGAGAGGGCGAGGTCGGGGAGGTCGGTGGCGAAGGCGGCGAGGAAGTCGAGTGCGGTGCCGAGGTCGGGGACGATGGGGCCGAGCAGATGGGTGAACAGGCCCCGCCGCTGCTTCCACGACGAGGTGGCCACACCGTCGCGGTAGATGATGCCGAGGGTGCGCTCGGGAAAGTCGTGGGCGAACTGCACGGCGACGGCGCCGCCCATCGAATGGCCGAGCACGAGGGCGGAGGGTGCGCCCAGGTGGTCGAGGAGTCCGGTCATGCCACGGGCGAAGCTGGAGATCCGCAGGTCCTCCCACGGCAGGGGATCGCTGCCGCTGAAGCCGGGAAGGTTGGGGTTGATGACGCGCAGGCCGAGCTTGGCGGCCAAGCGGGCGCTCTCCCGCCAGTAGATGCCGCCGCCGGCCATGTAGCCGTGGACGTTGAGGGCCCACGTCGACGCGTCGAGATTGTCCGAGACGGAGTAGCGCCAGCGCCGGCCTTCGATCATGGCCTCGCCGTCGACCATGCGCACCTGGCGTGGCGCGCGGGGGCCGGTATGTGGGCTGCTACTCGTACGTTTGACGGTACCGTCTCCTCCGCTCGAACCGGGTGGATAGTGTGCGGTCCACGCGTCGGGAGGAGCCAATCTTGGTACGGGCGAGCGACCCCTTTCCTTCGCCGGATCCGCCGATTCCGACTCCGCCGCCGGAGCCGCCGATCCCGGGCCCGACACCACCGGTGGACCCGCGGCCGGGGCCGGCGCCCGAACCTGACCCGATGTGAAGGGTTCGCCGTATTGAACAGCGAACAATAGATGACGACGGCTCGAGGAGAGGCTGGGCTACTCGGGTCGATGAGCAGCACGTAGTTCCTGGGGGGAACAGGTAGAGGATGGCAGAAGAGCCCAGCGCGAGCGCCGGTTCGGGCGATGCGACGAGCGCCGAACGTCTGCGGGTCGCCGAGCGCGATCTGCGCGCGGCCGACGAACGCTTCCGCCTGCTCGTCGAGGGCGCGCGCGACTTCATCAGCTACCGCTTCCGCCTCGTTCCGGACCAGGCCTTCGAGCACGTGAGCGACGGCACGCTGTCGATCCTCGGTGTGCCGCCCCATCGCTTCCTCGACGACTCCGACGTGTGGGACGAGCTCATCCATCCCGACGATCGTGACAAGGCCGGTCAGGCGCTCGACCCGGCGAAGGCCGTGGTGATGCGGTGGCGCCGGGCCGACGGGGAGTACGTCTACCTCGAGCACCGGCGCATGGGCGTGTACAACGAGGCCGGAGATCTGGTCGCCGTCGAGGGACTGGCCCACGACGTCACCGAGGCGACCCTGGCCCGGGAGGAGCTCGAGGCCCGGGAGCACCGCTTCACCTCGCTGGTGCAGAACGTCAGCGATCTCATCATCGTCGTCGATCCCCACGGCGAGATGCAGTACGCGAGCCCGTCGCTCGAACGGCTCCTTGGCTACGTCGGCGACGAACAGCTGGCCGGGATGCACGGGGAGCGGATCCATCCCGACGACATCGCTCGCCTGCGGGCCGCCTTCGTCCACGCCCAGCCACCCGGTCCGAACACGCCGGTGACGACGGCCCGAACGTTGCACAAGGACGGCACGTGGCGGTGGCTCGAATACAGCGTGACAGACCTCCTCGACGACCCGTCGGTGCACGGCTACGTCGTCGTGGCGCGCGACGTCACCGAGCGGAAGACCGCCGAGCAGCAGCTCGTGCACCAGGCCCTGCACGACGCGTTGACCGGGCTGCCCAATCGGGCCCTCTTCCTCGACCGGCTGGGCCTGGCCCTGAGCCGTCTCGAGCGGCGGACCGGCCTGGCGGCCGTGTTCTTCCTCGACCTCGACTACTTCAAGGTGGTCAATGACAGCCTCGGCCACTCGGCGGGCGACCAGGTGCTGATCGCAGTGGCCGATCGCCTCCAGCAGTCGCTGCGCGACGGCGACACGGCCGCTCGGCTGGGCGGCGACGAGTTCGCCGTGCTCTGCGACGACTTGGTCGACGAGGGCGAGGCCCTGCAGATCGCCGAGCGGCTCGGCGACGCCATCGCGGCGCGGCCGGTGAAGCTCGCCGGGCGCGACCTTGTCGTCACCGTCAGCATCGGCGTCGCCTTTGCCACCCATTCGGGCCAACGGCCCGAGAGCCTGCTGCGCGACGCCGACGCCGCCATGTACCGAGCCAAGGAGCGGGGCCGGGCGCGCTACGAGCTCTTCGACGCAGCCATGCGGGCTCGGGCCGTCGCCCGGCTGGAGACTGAGACGGCCCTGCGCGAGGCCATCGACCAAGACCAGCTCTCGCTCTCGTACCAACCCGAGGTGCTGCTGCGTGACGGCATCCTGGTCGGCGCCGAGGCGCTGCTGCGGTGGAGCCCCGATGCGCGAGGTGGGAACGCGGAGCACGCCGCGCCTCGTTCCGATGTGATTGCCGTCGCCGAGGAGACGGGCCTGATCGTGCCCATCGGCGCATGGGTTGTGCGCGAGGCGTGCCGGCATTTGGCGCGCTGGCGCGAGCTCGCGCCCGATCGGGCGCCCGAACGGGTTGCGGTCAACATCTCAGGGCGCCAGCTGGCCCGGCCCGAGCTGCCCGACGTCGTCCAGGAGGCGCTGGAAACGGCCGCGCTCTCGCCCAACAGCCTGTGTCTGGAGATCACCGAGAGCGTGCTGATGGACGACATCGACGTGGCCGTCGGCGCCCTGAAGGCGTTGAAGGCGATCGGCGTCGAGATCGCCGTCGATGACTTCGGCACGGGCTATTCGTCACTGGCCCATCTCCGCCGCTTCCCCGTCGACGTGCTCAAGATCGACCACTCCTTCGTCGCCGGTCTCGGCAACAACCCCGAGGACGCCGCCATCGTCCGCGCCATCCTCGCCTTGGCCCGCACCCTCGAGCTCGGCGTCGTCGCCGAAGGCGTGGAACGGGCCGAGCAGCTCCACGAGCTCCGCACTCTCGGCTGCGAGCGGGCCCAGGGCAACCTCTTCTCGCCGGCGCTCCCCGAGCCCGCCTTCGCCGACCTCCTCGTCAACGGCTAGGGCCAGCGGCGCTCACGCCGCGGGCTACGGGGTGATGCGGCCGACGGGGCCCTTGGTGGCCACTCGGCAGAGGACGTCGCTCAGGGCCTCGAGGTCGCCCTTGTCGACGTAGGTGGACGCGCCGGCGTCGACGCACGCGTCCCGCCAGATGTCGTAGGCGGAGAAGACGATGACCGTGCTCCGGGGCGAGACCAGCTTGAGGATCGGGATGGCCTGGAGGCCCGACATGCCCGGCAGGCTGAGGTCGAGGACGATGACGTCGGGTTGGGTCAACTCGGCGAGGGAGATGGCCTCGGTGGCGAGGGTGGCCTCCCGGATGATCTCGAACCCGGCTTCGACGAGGAGGGGTCTGATCGTTTCGCGCACCATCGAGTAGTCATCGCAGACGAGGGCGCGCAGGGAGGGCATACCGCTGGATCGGTGGATGGCCGCGAGGACTTGAGCGATTCGCGCCGCGGATAAGGTGGCAGGCAACGGGAGCTCGGACGGACCGGGCTGAGAGGGTGCCTGTGATCGGCACCGACCGTCGGAACCTGTCCGGGTAATGCCGGCGAAGGGAGTGAAGGCCATGAAGGCCACGGGCCGGAGCAAGGTCTACGTCGATGGGGCGCGCGTCCACGTGCCGGTCACCGAGGTGACGCTGACCAACGGGAGCTCGGTGCATCTCTACGACACCAGTGGCCCGGGATCGGACCCGGCAACGGGGTTGCCTCCGCTTCGCCGCCCCTGGATCCTCGACCGCCAGGACGTCAAGGCCTACGACGGCCGAGCCGTCAACACCCGCGACGACGGCCGGGCGGCCGAGCGCAGGGGAGCCACCGCCGACCAGTTCCGCGGCCCGACCCGCAAGCCCCTCCGGGCCAAGCCAGGCCGCCGCGTCACCCAGCTCCACTACGCCCGCCGGGGCGACGTCACGCCCGAGATGGAGTTCATCGCCGTCCGCGAAGGGCTCGAGCCCGGGTTCGTCCGCGACGAGGTCGCCCGGGGCCGGGCCGTCATCCCCGCCAACGTCAACCACCCCGAGTCCGAGCCCATGATCATCGGCCGAAACTTCCTGGTGAAGGTCAACGCCAACATCGGCAATTCGGCAGTGACGTCGTCGATCAGGGAAGAGGTCGACAAGCTGGCGTGGTCGACCCAGTGGGGCGCCGACACCGTCATGGACCTGTCGACGGGCGCCGACATCCACACCACCCGGGAGTGGATCCTCCGCAACGCGCCGGTGCCCATCGGCACGGTGCCGATCTACCAGGCGCTGGAGAAGGTCGACGGGACGCCCGAGGAGCTCACCTGGGAGATCTACCGGGACACGATCATCGAGCAGTGCGAGCAGGGCGTCGACTACTTCACCGTCCACGCCGGCGTGCTCCTGCGCTACATCCCACTGACGGCCAGGCGGGTCACCGGCATCGTCAGCAGAGGCGGGTCGATCCTGGCCGCCTGGTGCCTGGCCCACCACGAGGAGAACTTCCTCTACACGAACTTCGAAGAGCTCTGCGAGATCATGTCGGCGTACGACGTCGCCTTCTCGCTGGGCGACGGCCTGCGGCCCGGCTCGATCGCCGACGCCAACGACGACGCCCAGCTGTCCGAGCTGCGGACGCTCGGGGAGCTGACGACCGTGGCGTGGGAGCACGACGTCCAGGTGATGATCGAAGGGCCCGGCCATGTGCCGATGCACAAGATCAAGGAGAACGTCGACCTCCAATTGGAGCTCTGCCACGAGGCGCCCTTCTACACACTCGGCCCGCTCACGACTGACGTGGCGCCCGGCTACGACCACATCACGTCCGCCATCGGCGCGGCGATGATCGGTTGGTACGGCACGGCCATGCTCTGCTACGTCACGCCGAAGGAGCACCTGGGCCTGCCCGACCGTGACGACGTCAAGCAGGGCGTGATCGCCTACAAGATCGCCGCCCACGCGGCCGACGTGGCCAAGGGCCATCCCCGCGCCCACGAGTGGGACGACGCGCTGTCCCAGGCCCGCTTCGAGTTCCGGTGGCAGGACCAGTTCGAGCTCGCCCTCGACCCCGACACCGCCCGCCGCTACCACGACGAGACGCTGCCGGCCGAGCCGGCCAAGACGGCGCACTTCTGCTCGATGTGCGGGCCCAAGTTCTGCTCGATGCGCATCAGCCACGACGTGCGCGAGTACGCCGAGACCCACGGCGTGTCGGCCGAGGAGGCCATCACCCTGGGCATGAAGGAGAAGTCGGCCGAGTTCGTCGCTGGCGGAGGTGAGGTGTACCGGGCTCCGGGGTAGCTTCCGGCGCATGTCCGTGGCGCATGGAACAGAGGACGTTCGCTGGGATCTCCATCGTCTGTATCCCGGAGCCGGCAGTGGCGAGGTTCGTCGCGACCTCACGGCCGCCGAGCAGATGTCGGACGGCTTCCAGTCGCGGCTGCACGGCCGGGTGGCGGAGCTCGATCCTTTGGGCCTGGCCGACGCCGTCGAGGAGTTGCAGGCCATCCAGGAGAAGGTCGAGAAGGTCCAGACCTTCGCCTTCCTGAACTTCTCACTGGACACCTCCGACCCAGGTGCCGGTGCGTTCCTCCAGCGCGTGCAAGAGCGTTCGACGGTCGTGTCGACGAACCTCCTCTTCTTCGAGCTCGAGTGGGCGGCCGTCCCTGACGAACGCGCCGAAGAGCTGCTCGTCGACCCAGCCCTCGCTGAGTGGCGGCACTTCCTCCGCGCTGTACGCCGGTTCCGCCCGCACCTGCTGACCGAGCCCGAAGAGAAGATGTTCACCGAAAAGGCGGTCACGGGCCGCGCCGCGTGGGTGCGCCTGTTCACGCAGGTGACCGACTCGATCGAGGTCGACGACGACGGCGAGAAGTATTCGCTCGAGGAATCCCTGGCCGACCTCAGTCTGCCCGACCGCGAGATCCGGCAGCGGGTGGGCCGCAACATCACCGCCGCCCTCCAGCCGGGGCTTCCGGTGCGCACCTACATCCTCAACACCGTGCTCGCCGACCACGCTCTCGACGACCGGCTGCGCCAGTACTCGTCGTGGATCGCGGCCCGGAATCTCGGCAACGAGATCTCTGACGAGACCGTGCAGGCCTTGGTCGACTCGGTGACGTCGCGCTACGACATCCCGGCTCGCTGGTACCGCCTCAAAGGCAAGCTGCTCGGCATCGACGACCTCAACGAGCACGACCGGTACGCGCCGCTGAGCCCCGACGAGGCCGAGATCGAGTGGGACGACGCGCGCGAGACGGTGCTCGACGCCTACCGCTCGTTCTCGCCTGAGATGGCTGACATCGCCGCGGGCTTCTTCGACGGCTACATCGCCCCGCCGCTGATGGGCAAGCAGGGTGGGGCCTACTCCCATCCGGCGGTGCCCTCGGCCCACCCCTACGTGCTCCTGAACTACACCGGTCGCCGTCGCGACGTGATGACCCTGGCCCACGAGCTGGGCCACGGCGTGCACCAGGTGCTGGCCAACAAGCTCGGGCTCTTCAACGCCTCGACGCCACTGACGCTGGCCGAGACGGCGTCGATCTTCGGGGAGACGGTCACATTCGGCCGCATTCTCAGCGCCGAGCACGATCCCAAGGGTCGCCTCGCCCTCCTCGGCGGCCGCATCGAGGACATCCTCGCCAGCGTGTTCCGCCAGATCGCCATGAACCGCTTCGAGGACAGCGTGCACAACGCCCGGCGGACTCGAGGCGAGCTTTCTTCGGACGACATCGCCGGCCACTGGGTCCGCACCCAGCGGGACATGTTCGGCGACTCGCTGACGATCACCGACGAGTACAGCTCGTGGTGGAGCTACATCCCGCACTTCATCCACACGCCCGGCTACGTGTACGCCTACGCCTTCGGCAACCTCCTCGCCCTCGCCGTCTACGCGACGTACGAGAAGGAGGGCGCGTCGTTCGTGCCCAACTACCTCCAGCTGCTGTCGTCGGGCGGGTCGGACACGCCCGACGAGCTGGGCCGCCTGGTCGGCGTCGACCTCACCGACCCGAACTTCTGGAGCGCCGGCATCGAGGTGGTCGACGACCTCGTGAGCGAGGCCGAGGCGTTGGCCGCCGCGCAAACGGGCTCGCTGTAAGGCGCGCGAGACTCTCCGGATGTCTCGGACCTTCTCACCTGTGTTGGCGGCCGTGCTCGGTGCCGCCATCCTGGTGGGCGGCGTCGGAACGGTCGCCTTCGGTGTCGGCCGCTACGGCAACGACATCTCCTGGCCGCAGTGCGGTGGTGCCTTCCCGACCAAAGCCGGGTTCGGCATCGTCGGGGTCAACAACGGAGTGCCGTTCTCGCAGAATCCATGCCTCTCGGCCGAGTGGCAGTGGGCGCTGGCGAACAAGGGGGCGCCCGCCTACTACATGAACATCTCGAACCCGGGCACCACCTCGCCGTCGAGCTACGGCGCCAGCGCCGCCGCCTACGCACTCAACTACGCCACCACGGCGACCGGCGCGTCTTCCGCCGCGAACCACGTCTGGTGGATCGACGTGGAGACGGCCAACAGCTGGTCGTCGGACCAGGCGGCCAATGCCGCTGTGGTCCAGGGCGCCCTCACCTACCTGAAGCAGCACACGGCGAAGGCCGTCGGGATCTACTCGACGGGCTACCAATGGGGCGTGATCACCGGCGGCGTGCATCTGGGTGCGCCCGTGTGGGCGGCGGGGGCGTCGAGCGCCGCGTCAGCCCCGTCCATGTGCGGCACCGGCTTCACCGGCCAGCCCGTCAAGGTCGTGCAGTACCCCGCCGGCGCCTACGACGGCGACTACAGGTGCGGCCGCTGACCTGAAGCTGCTACGCGGCCGCCGCCAATGCGTCGGCTGCGACCTGGAGGTCCTCGACGAAGCGCTTCATCTCGATGCGGCGGCTCTCGTCGTCGGCCGCCCGCAGGATCGAGGAGGGATGCACGGTCGCCAGCACCATCGGCGCCAGCGGTGACTCCACCAGACGCCCCCTGTCCTTGGTGACGCGGAACGTGCGTCCCAGCAGAGCCTGGGCGGCGGTGGCGCCCAGGCAGATCAGCATGCGGGGCTGCACGCTCTCCAGCTCGGCCGAGAGCCACGGCTTGCACGCGGTGATCTCCTCGGCGTTGGGCTTCTTGTGGATGCGGCGCTTGCCCTGCGCCGTCCACTTGAAGTGCTTGACCACGTTGGTGACGTAGACCTTGGTGCGGTCGATGCCCGCCGCCTCCAGCGCCTCGTCGAGCACGCGGCCGGCCGGTCCCACGAACGGTCGGCCCTGCTTGTCCTCCTGGTCGCCGGGCTGCTCGCCCACGAGCACCACGTCCGCCTGCCCTGACCCTTCGCCGAACACCGTCTGGGTGCCGGTCTTGTACAGGTCGCATGCCTGACAGCCGGCCGCGGCCGTTCGCAGCGCATCGAGGTCTCGTTCGTCGGGGACGGGGGCGCCGGCCTCGTCGAAGAGCGTCATTGCCTCACGCAGCAGAAGCGGCGTCGACCGTGTCGTAGCGCTCGAGGACGCGCTCGAGGCCGGTGACCTCGAGGACCTTGCGCACCGAGCGTTGACGGTCGCACACGATCCGCAGCTCGCCGGAGCGGCTGCGGGCCAGCTTGAGCCCGGCGACGAGGGCTCCCAGTCCCGAGGAGTCGAGGAACTCGACGCCTTCGAGATCGACGATCACTTGTGGGTTTCCCTCGCTCAGAAGGGAGATGAGCTGGGCGCGGACGCGCGGCGTCGTGGTGACGTCCACTTCGCCTCGAACCGTCAGCACCTGCCAATCTGCCTTCTGGTCGACTTCGAGCTCGAGCGTTGTCATGGCCATGTTTTGACCTCCGCGCGAACGCGTACCCAACCCGTCACAGGGCTAAGCATTCGCGCCATACGGGTAGAAACTCTGTATGAGCAAGCAACAGCCGGGCGACGACCGCGACCAGCAGGATCCGTACCCCGCCGACCAGCAGTTCGGGAAGGCAGCCGCCGAGGATCAGGAGCGGGTGGACCGAGGCGAGCAGCCCAAGGGCGCTGATGGCGACGAGCCCCGCGCCGCCAACAAGGCCGACAGCTAGGCCGCGGGCGCTCGGCGGACGGGCGCGTCGAGGCGGTCGGCCAGGAGGTCGGCCGCCCGGGTGGCAAGGGCCATGATCGTGACTTGGGGGTTCACGGCCACCGAGCTGGGGACGACGCTGCCGTCGGCGATGTAGAGGCCCGGGGCGCCGAACACCTCGTGGCCGGGCGACACCACGCCCTGGCCGGGTTCGGTCGCCATGCGGCACGTGCCGAGGGGATGAAACGCGGTGAGGAGATAGTCGGCGGCCGCCGTGCGGGCCTGCTCCATGCGCTCGAGGTCGTCGGCGTTGCGTACGACTCGATGCCTGTGCAACGCGGGATACACCTCGCGCGCCCCGGCGGCGAGGAACACGCGGGTGACCATGGCCATGCCCCGCTGCATGAGATCGCGCTCGCGCCGGCCCAGCCAGTACAGAACGACCGGTCGTCCGCCCGGCCCCAGCCGCACCTGGCCCTTCGACCGGTCCGAGATCATGACCCCGAAGCTGGCGACGCGGTCGTAGTTCTCCATGAGGTCCATCAGCCGGCGGCCGACGAAGTTGAACTGGCTGGCGGCCATGTCGATCGGCGCCGACGCGCCCATGGGCAGGATGCCCTCGCGCTGGAACTCGTCGATGCAGTAGCCCTGGGGGATCGCCGTGTATCCCATGATCTCTTCGTCGAAGAGCGCGCTCACGGTGCTGGCCGGGTGGATCGACAGGTGCCGGCCGACGTGGCGGCGGCCGCGGTGCAGGCCTTGGCGCTGCAGGAAGGCGGGCGTGACCAGCGTTCCGCACGACACGACCGTCGCCGACGCCCGCACGCGGAGTCGATGGCCGGTGGCGACGGAGCGGCCCTCGATGCCGACGGCCCGGCCGTCCTCGAAGAGGATGCGCTCGGCGCGCACGCCGGTATACAGGAGAGCGCCGCGCTGCAACGCCGACGGGACGTAGGACACGTCGGTGCTGCGCTTGGCCCCGCGAGGGCAGCCGAAGTCGCACACGCTGGCGCCGTCGCAGCCGGGCGCGTTGCGGTTCAGGGGGCGGTGCGAGTAGCCGAGGACGTCGCAGCCCCGGGCGATGACGTCGGCCACACCGCCGAGATGGGCGGGGTCGGCGGGACCGACCTGAAGCTCGTGCTCGACACGCTCGAAGAAGGGCTCCATACGCAACGGCGACAGGTCGGCGAGACCGGCGTCGACCCACTTCTGCAGCACCCAGTCGGGCGTGCGCCAACAGGTGCCGGTGTTGATCGCCGTCGACCCGCCGACCAGGCGGCCCATGGGGATCGGGATGACGCAGTTGCCGAGCGAGCCGGTGGCGCCTGCGTCCCGGTAGAAGCGGCGCAGGTTGTCGACGGCGTGGCCCGTGAACGATGAGCGGCTGTAGTACTCGCCCTCCTCGACCATCAGCACGGCGTGGCCCCGCTCGGCCAGCTCCTTGGCCATCACGGCCCCGCCCGCGCCCGTGCCGATGACGACGGCGTCGCACTCGATCTCCTCGTCGCCGTCGAGCGTCGTCATCTGGTCCCGCCAGCGGGCGGGCTCGTCGGTGGCCGTGAAGCCCCACGGCGAGCGCAGCTCGCGGTAGACGTCCTCATCGTCGAAGTACGCCATCTTCAACGGCATGGTCGCCGCCAACGCGAGGGCGCGGGAGGCCACGCCCCCGTCGGCCAGATGCACGAGGTGGCGCTCGGCTTCCTCGGCCCCGAGCTCCGAGAACGGGCGTCCGCCGTGCGTCAGTCGCGCTTCCTGCTCGAGAGCCTGCAGCGCGGCGCTGTAGCCGGCGACGGCGCGGGGATCGATCTCGACGAGCGCCTCGGTGAGCTTGTCGACGGTGGCGGACCCGCCGCCGGCCAACCGCCGGCCCGGCGGCATGCACGCCCGAGCGACGGCGACGGCGATGCGGCGGTTGGATTCGGTGAAGCGTTCAGCCATAAAGCGCCGGCGCAGGCACCTCGACCGGCTCGGATTCCCGCCGCCACGGCCACAGGAACCGGAAGCTCCCCAACAGGCCGGGGAAGTGGTAACGGAACGAGAAATGAAGGGTGGCCGTGGCCCACACGTCGCCGTTGGCCTCGTAGACCTTGCCTGGCAGGGTTGTCCACGAACGGCGCGGGTTCCAGCCTGCTGACTTCCAACCATCGAAGCGGTACTCGTTGCCGTCGTCGGCGGTGAACGTGAACGTGTAGCGGGCCAGCCGTCGCCGGAAGGGCGCCAGCTCGAGGGTGCCGACGGCCGGAGCGTTGCCAGCCACACCGTCGATGTGGCACGTCCCTCGCGCCCGTCCGATGGCGACCGTGAGGATGCGCCACAGGGCGGGGAACACCACGCGCAGGTCGAAGCGGAACTCGCGGTCGAAGTTGTCGCCCGGCTTCCGTAGCGAGCCCTCCATCACCTCGGAAACCTCGAACCCCAAGTGCCTCATCGCTTCACTTTCTGCTCGGCGTACCAGTCCCGCAACTCCACCATGCCTGGGCGGAGCGTGCGCGGCTCCCACCCCAGCTCCCGGCGGGCTTTCTCGCCGGAGAACGACCAGTTCTCGCCGGCGGACATGGCGATGGCGTCCCGCAGGATGCGCCCCGGCCGGCCGGGGACGATCCGCCGTGCGACGTCGCCCACGTCCCACGTGATGAAGTCGGGGATGTAGTAGCGGGGCGGTCGCTTGCCGGTCACCTCGGCGATGGTCTCGAACCACTGCCGGAAGGTCGCCGTGTCCGACACGAGGATGTACTCCTCGCCGTCGCGGCCCCGCTCGGCGACGCGGACGAGCCCGTCGGCGCAGTCGTCGACGTTCACGAACGACATGATGAGGCGGGCGCCGATGGCGACGGGCAAGCCCCGGAAGAGGAACTTGTGGGCGGTGCCGAGCAGGCTGGGGTCGTCAGGCCCGTAGATCGATCCCGGCATCGAGATCCGCACTCGGGCGCCGCTCCCGGCCATGGAGCGAGCGAGGAGATGGGCCCGCTTCTTCGTCGCCTCGTACGGCGAGCGGGGCATGTCCTGGCGCCAGTGGCCTTCGACGGCGGGCTGGGTACCCGTTGGTCCGAGGGCCGCCACCGAGCTCACGTGGACGGCGAGGATGTCGCGCTCGTGGGCGGCGGCCAGCACGTTCTCGGTGCCACCCACGTTCACCCGCTCCATGTACTCGGGGTTGGCGGTACCGAGCTCGTACAGAGCGGCCGAGTGGTAGACGACCTCGACGCCGTCGAGGGCCTTCTCGACCGAGGCCCGGTCGGTGACGTCGCCCTCGGCGTACTGCACCGGGAGTCCTGCGAGGCGGCGACGGTTGCTGGTCGGCCGCACGAGCACCCGCACGTCGTCGCCGCGTGCGCAGAGGGCGGCGGCCGCTCTGCTCCCGAGGAAGCCCGTCGCACCGGTCACGAGTGACGTCACGCCGTAACTCTGGCACCGCCATGGGCCACAATGCAGGTTCGAGGAAGCAGGACCGCGTCCTGAGGGGGACACCATGGCGACGAGCGACGAGCTGGCGGCGGCGGTCGAGGGCCAGACCATCGCGGGAGAGTTCGCCAAGACGGCAGCCCGGCGGGCCGATCTGACTGCGCTGCGCTGGCGCACGCCCGACGGAGGCTTCGGCGAGTGGACGTGGCGGAACTACGCCGACCGGGCCGCTCGGGTGGCGGGCGGCCTGATCCGTCTCGGCGTCGAGCGCGGCGAGCGGGTCGTGCTCATGCTGCGCAACCGGCCCGAGTTCCACGTGGCCGACATCGGCATCCTCCTGGCCGGGGCCACGCCGATCTCGATCTACAACTCGTCGTCACCTGACCAGATCCAGTACCTGGCCTCCCACTCCGACGCCGTCGTCGCCATCGTCGAGGACGTCGACTTCCTCGAGCGCTTCCTCAAGGTGCGTGGCGAGCTCCCGGCGCTGCGCCAGGTCGTCGTGGTCGACGACCCCGACGGTCTGGCCCCCGACGACGTCGTTCGCTTCGACTCGTTGCTCGACGTCGACCCCGTCGACATCGAGGCGGCCGCCGCCGCCGTGCAGCCTGGCGACCTGGCCACGGTCATCTACACGTCGGGGACGACGGGGCCGCCCAAGGGCGTCATGCTCAGCCACTACAACGTGTGCTGGACGACGGAGTCGACGCGGCGAGCCATCGGCTTCCCGGTCGAGGGCTTCCGGCTGGTGTCGTACCTGCCGATGGCCCACGTCGCCGAGCGCATGGTCACCCACTACTTCCACGTGCTCGACGGCACCGAGGTCACCAGCTGCCCGGACCCCGCCCAGCTGGCGGCCTATCTCCGCGAGGTACGTCCCAACTACTTCTTCGCTGTGCCGCGCGTGTGGGAGAAGCTGTACGCGGGCGTGCACGCCGCGCTGGCCGCCGACCCCGAGAAGGGGGCGTCGGTCTGGAAGGCCATGGAGGCGGGGGCGGTCGACGCCCTGGCGCCGGTGCGGGCCCAGATCGGCCTCGACGACTGCAAGGTGGCCTTCAGCGGCGCGGCGCCGATCCCCCTCGAAGTCTTCATGCTCTTCCTCAAGCTGGGGCTGCCGATGTCGGAGATCTACGGCATGTCCGAGTGCTGCGGCCCGATGACGTGGGAGCCCTTCGACGTCCACCCGGGCACGGTCGGTCCGCCCATTCCCGGCTGCGAGGTCAAGCTCCTCGACGACGGCGAGGTGTGCTGCCGCGGCGGCAACGTGTTCCTCGGCTACCTCAAGGACCCGGCCCGAACCGCCGAGGTGCTCGACGACGAGGGCTGGCTGCACTCGGGCGACATCGGCGTGTTCGACGACGGTGGCTACGTCAAGATCGTCGACCGCAAGAAGGAGCTGATCATCACCGCCGGCGGCAAGAACATCTCGCCGGCCAACATCGAGGCGGCGCTCAAGTCATTCCCGTTGATCGGACAGGCGTGCGTCATCGGCGACATGCGGCCGTTCGTGTCGGCCCTGATCGTCCTCGATCCCGAGGTGGCGCCCGCGTGGGCGAAGTCGAGGGGGATCGAGGCGTCGACCATGGCCGAGCTGTCCCGCCACCCCGACGTCAGGGCCGAGGTCGAGCGAGCCGTGGCCGACGCCAACGCCCGCTTCTCCCAGGTCGAGCAGGTGAAGCGCTTCACCTTGCTCACCGACGAGTGGCTCCCCGACTCCGAGGAGCTCACGCCGACCATGAAGCTCAAGCGCCGCGGCGTCCTCACCAAGTACGCCGAGGAGATCGAGGCGCTCTACACCTGACCGCCGGTTCCGAGGAAATGGCTGTCGAAATTCGACAGCTATTTCCTCGGGAAGCGAGTTAGAGGCGGCGCCAGAGGTCGTCTTCGTCGGCGTCGATCGCCTTGGCCAGGGCCTCGGTGCCGTCATCGCCCCACAGCCACGGGCCGTAGGTCGCCAGCTTGGCCCGGCTGATGGGCTCGGGGCCCTCGACGGTGTGGCCGGCGCCGCCCCGGGGGCGGGCGCACTCGACGACACGTGCGGAGCCGTCGGTGGCGACGACGCGAACGCGGGCCGGGAACGTCATGGCGAAGGCGTCGATCGACGACGGATCCCAGAACGGGCGGCGTGAGCGCATGGTGGTGAGGTCCGGGGGTGGCCAGAACATGCGCTGCAGGCCTCGGAGCTCGGAACCGCCGCCGCCGCCGCCGCCACGACGGCGGCGCATGGTCGTGCCCAGCCGCCGGAGCCCGGCCTCGCCGGCCACTCGGCCGAACGGGATCAGGGAGGCGAAGGCCTCGGTGGCCTGGCGGGTGAGCGACCAGTCGTGGTGAAGGCGTACGCGTGACGCGACCGACCGGAGCTCATCGGCATGGGCGGCCAGCCAGTCCTCGGAGACCTGACGAGGGCTGAGCTCGCCCGCCACCAGGGTCACGGCCACGTTCCACGGCACCGAGAAGTTGATCGTGACCGGCGTCGGCACTGTCGACGCCGACGCCGACGCGTACGGGCGCGACATGCGATCCATCTCGTACGTCAGCAGGCTGGCCTCCACGACGACGTGGTCCACGTCGGCCGCCGCCGGCGGCCCCAGCTCCAGGAGAGCGTCGACGGTGGTGTCCAGGTAGGCGCAGCCCGGATACGGCTTCACGCACAGCGTCCTGGTCGCCCATCCAGAGCCGAGGCCGTCGAGCATGCCGGGCAGGGGCGCGTCGGCGAAGGCGGCGAGGAATCCCTCGCGGTGCTCCAACACGTCGAGAGGACCGGTGACCCCGGCGGCCGCCAAGCGGGCCGCCCGCAGACCGGCAACGGTCGGCTCGGCCGCAGTCAGGAGCTTGGAGTCGGGGGCCATGAAGCCGGGCACGGTGGCGCGCGGCGCCTGGTACAGGGCGATGGCCAAGGCGTGCGCCATCCGAGCGGCGTCGAGCCCGAGCAGGCGGCCGGCGGCCAGCGCCGCCCCGGCCGCGTGGATGAACGACCACAGCTGCCCGTTCAGCGGGCCGACCAGGCAGGCGCCGCCCAGCCGGGCCTCGACCTCGTTGGCGACGGTCTGGGCGACGAGCTGCTCGGACGCCGGCGCTCCGGTCGAAGCCGCCAACAGCAGCGGGACGAGTACGCCCGAGTGACCGGTGTGGCCGAAGCAGACGTAGTCGTCGAAGTCGAGCGCCATCGACAGGGCCGCCGCCCCGTACAACGCGTCCTCGACCGAGACCCTGCGCTCGGTGCCCACCAACGCCACCGGGCCGACGTGGGCCCACCCCTCGACCGCCGCCAGAACCCGGCGGGCGGCGCCGTCGCGCGTCGATGCCGCCACCGAGGCCAGCACCGACCGCCGCTGGTCCCGGCCCAGCGCCAACACGTCGACCGGGATGTCGTCGACGCGCAGGCCGGCGGCCCACTCGGCGATGTCGGCGACCGAGGTCATGAACCTCCGCTCACGGCCCGCAGTCTGCCGCGGCCGAGCGGCCTAGGAGAAGGTCTTGGCGCCCGTCAGCTGCTCGAGGCGCCGGTGGCGGCCTGCTTCGAGGTCGGCGGGGGAGCTCTGCAGCACGTGGGCGACGGTGACGAGCAGGGCGGCCGGCTCGAAGGGCTTGGTGACGTACTCGTGGGCGCCCAGCTCGAGGGCGTGGGCGATGTCGCTGGTGCTGGCCTTGGCCGAGAGGACGATGACCTTGGTGGTCGAACCCTGATCGGCCAGACGCTGCAGCACGCCCCAGCCGTCGACGACCGGCATCATCACGTCCAGGAGCACGACGTCAGGGCGCTCTTCGACGATGCGGCGGAGGGCGGTCTCGCCGTCGGCTGCGAGCAGCGTCTCGAAGCCCTCGGCCTCCAGCTCGATGCGGAGCAGGAGCAGGACGTCGGGCTCGTCGTCGACGATGAGGACTCGGGCGGTGTGTTTCATTGGTGTACCTGTTGGGGCTTGGGGCGCACCGGCGACGCGGGCAGGCCGACGTGGAAGGCGGCGCCCCCGCCGGGCCGCTGGGTGACGGTGATGTGCCCTCCCTGGCGCTCGACGAGCGTCTTGACCAGATAGAGCCCGAGGCCCATGCCCGGGGCCGTCACCTTCGCCCCTCTGCTGAAGCGTTCGAACACCCGGGCCACGTCGGACACGGGCACCCCCGGCCCGTGGTCCAGGACCGACAGCCGCACCATGCGCCCGTCATCGTCGGCGGTGGCTTCGATCGCAACCGGCCCCTGGCCGTGCACGAAGGCGTTGTCGACCAGGTTGATCAGCACCCGCTCGAGGGCCTCGGGATCACCGTCGATCGTCAGCGACCCGTCCACCCGCACCGAGACCTCGCGGCCGAGGGACGCTTGGGTCGTGGCCACCTGGGCGACGGCTTGGGCGACGTCGATCGTCTTGCTCTGGAGCAGCGGTCCGGTTGCGCTGCGCTGGACGTCGAGCACCTCTTCGATCAGCCGCAGCAGGCGATGGCTCTGGCGGTCGATCGTCTCCAGGAAGTCGGCGTTGATCTCCGGCTCGAGCTCCCGGCGCTGCATCGTCTGGACGCAACCGAGGATCGACGTGAGCGGCGTGCGCAGCTCGTGGCTCACGGTCGCCACGAACTCCGACTTCATGCGATCGAGCTCGAGCAGCTCGTTCACGTGCGCCCTCTCGGTCTCGTACAGGCGGGCGTTGGCGATGGAGACAGCGGCGTGCTCGGCGAACAGCCCGAGAGCCCGCAGGTCGTACTCGGTGAACTGGCGGTCGGAGGTGGCGTGCACGTTGAGGACGCCGAGGACTTCTCCCCGATTGATCAAGGGCACCGACAGGGCGCTGTCGACCGGCGCGTCCTGGAGCACCAGGTTCTTGAAGCGCTCCCTGCTCGCCGGACCGGAGATCAAGAGCGGCTCGCGTTCTTGGGCGACGTGGCCGGCGATGCTCTCGCCCATCTTGAGGCGGGCGCCCTCGGCGTGGCTGTGGCCGCGCACACACACGGCGCGCAGCTCGTCAGGCCCCTCGAGCAGCATGATCGAGCCGCCGTCGGCCGACAGCAGTTCGAGGGCGCTCGAGAGGATGATGTTGAGGACCTGGGTGAGGTTGAGGACCGAGTTGACGGCCTTGCCCACGGTGGCCAGGGCGGCCAGCTCCTTGAGCCGGTTCGAGAGGGCGGCGGTCAGGACGCGCTCGTCGAGCAGGAGCCGGGTCAGGCGCCGGAGGTGAACCTCCTTCTCCAGCACGTACAGAGCGAACCCCATGGTCAGGAAGACGAGCCCCACCCGAACCGGAAGGTGCTTGAACAGCCCCACCGATCTGGCGCCCGACGACGCCATGAGCACCAGCCCACCTGCGAGGGCGACCATGACCACGAATGCCACCGTCCAGAGTTGCCAGCGACGGCGCTCGACGGCTTCGAGGGACGGTGTCGAGAAATCGCGCAGGCCGACAACCCTCGCCTCGCGGGCGAGCTCTTGCCGGTCGGCAGCCATACCTCCCTATCGGCGCGCCCGGAGGGGGTGTTTAGGTCTATGGACCTATAAGGAGAGATCCGTTGATCTCGTGGGTGCCGGGGTCGACGCGGAAGTGGATGGTGTCCTGGCGGGTCTCGCCTGCGGGGATGCTGCCGATGCGCACGGGCACGGTGGTGCCGCCCAGCTTGAGCTTCACCGAGCCCTGCCACTCGTGCTTGGTGCCGTTGACGATGGGGAGGATGATCTTCACCTTGTTGGCGGACTCCTGCCCCACACGCATGTTCAGCCGCAACCCTCCGCACAGCCCATTGGCCTGCTCGCGGGTGATGACGGCCGAGCTGGAGATGGTGGCCTGGCCGTGCTCGGGGAGCTGCACGGTGAAGGGGACGTTGGTGGCCTGCTGGCACGTGAGGATGTGCGTCAGGCCCTGCAGCGACGACAGCAGGATGGGAATGAGGAAGGCGCCCAGCAGAGCCATGAGCGCCATCCGCGAGCGCAGGACCGACGGGATCACGCACTCGTACCGTACATTGAACAGATATGACTGACGGCGGTTACGGGACCGGCGCGGCGGCGGCCCGGCCCCCCCGGGGCCTCAACTACAACCAGGTCCGCATCCTCATGCTCCTCGGCGGCCTGGCCCTTCTCGGGATCACGGCGGCCGTGAACTACATCCGCCGGGTGGAGACGGCCGAGGTGGCCGCCATCCTCTTCTTCATCCCCATCTTCATCGCCTTCGTGTTCTGGGACTGGAAGGGCGGGCTCATCGCCGCCGCCCTGGCCACCGTCGGCTACATCCTCCTGCGCCTGCCCGCCATCCACGCCATCGGGGCGGGGCGCTACACGAGTCTGATCTTCTCCCGGGCCGTGGCCTTCTTCGCCTTCGCCGCCATCGGCGGCCTGGGCAACCAGCAGCTCCGCGCATCGCTCACCAAGCTCGACCTCTACGACCAGATCGACGACGAGACGGGGCTGTTCAACGCCCGCTACTTCCTGCAGGACTCCGACCTGGAGATGTCCCGGGCCCGCCGCTACCAGACGATCTTCTCGATCAGCTCGGTCGACTTCCCCGGCTCGGCGCTGGACGACATGGGATGGCGCAAGCGCCGCAGCACGCTCAGCCAGCTGGGCCAGCTGCTGGCCGACAGCGTGCGCACCGTCGACCGGGCCGTGCACGCCCACGACGGCGACCGCCACCGCATCCTCGTCGTGCTGCCGGAAACGGCGGGCGAGGGCGCCCAGGTGTTCACGGACCGGCTGGCGACCCGCATCGCCGCCTTCCTCGCCCAACGGGGGGCGACGGTCGGCGAGACGGCGATCTCCCGGAACGCCATCACCTTCCCGGGCGATGAGATGGTGCTGCAGCGCCTGCGCGAGGAGTTCGCCGACATCGAGCGCCGGGAGCACCCCGAGCACCCCGAGGAGGCGCTCGTCGACGGGACGAGCGGACCCGAGCGTCGCCGGTGAAGGAGGGGTGATGCACGAGATCGGCGGGACGGTCTTCCACCGCTGGTACGTCACCCTCTTCGGGCTGGCCTTCCTGTTCTTCGCCGTGCGTCACCTCGGATGGCGCAAGACGCTGGTCTACGGCGTGGTCGCCTTCGGCGTGGGCGCCCTGGCCGAGAACGGGTCGGTGCACGTCGGGTTCCCGTACACGACCTATGCCTTCGAGCCGGCCCTTCGCGGCAAGGAGCTCTGGATCGGCGACGTCCCGGTCTTCGTCCCCCTCAGCTACACGTTCATGGGCTACTTCGCCTTCGCCGCCGGGCGCCTGGTGGCGTCGGGGCCGTGGCGCACGCGCGCCCGCTACTGGTGGCAGGAGTTTCTCATGGCGTGGATCCTCGCCGTGTGGGCTCTGTGGGTCGTCGACCCGATCAGCCGCCTGGGCGACGACTTCTATCTGGGGAAGGTGTTCCACTACCGGGGCCCGGGGTTCTGGTTCGGTCTGCCGCTGGGCAGCCAGCTGGGGTTCGCCCTCACGTCGTTCGTGCTGCTGTCGCTGCTGTTCTGGCTCACCCGCGGCGAGGCGTCTCGCCCTGTCGAGGGTGGGTTGTTGCGCCATCCCCATTTCGGTGCCCTCGTCACCTGGCACGCCCAGGTGTTCCACATGGCGGTGATCGCGTTCGTCGTCGGCGCCGACAGCATCGGCGGGTCGGCGTTCCTCATGTGGGTGCCGGCGGCTGCTGTCACCGCCGTCTACTGGGCGTCGATCTCGCCCCGGGCTCGCCGTCTGGACGCGGCGGCGGCGTCAGTTGAGGGTGACCGGCAGGTGCACGAGGCCGCGCATGAGACTCGAGCGGAGGCGCTCGGGATCTCCGGCTAGCTCGACCGTCGAGAAGCGCTGCAGCAGCTCATCGAAGAAGATGCGCGCCTCGAGGCGGGCCAGGCTGGCGCCCATGCAGAAGTGCTCGCCGAAGCCAAAGGCCACGTGTGGGTTGGGCTGACGGCCGACGTCGAGGGTGTCGGCTGACGGCCCGAAGACCTCGGGGTCGCGGTTCGCCGAGCCGTAGAGCATGAACACCATCTGGCCCTCCTTGATGTGTTCGCCGCGCAGTTCGACGTCGGTCGTTGCCGTGCGGGCGAAGTTCATCACCGGCGTCACCCAGCGCAGCATCTCCTCCACGGCGCTGGGGACGAGCGCACGGTCGGTGACCAGGCGCTGCAACTCACCGGGATGACGAGCGAGGGCCTCGACCCCGCCGGTGATGAGGTTGCGCGTCGTCTCGTTGCCGGCGACGAGCAGCGTCATGCAGAAGCCGTTGAGCTCGGCGTTGGTCAGCGGGACGTCGTCGACCTCGGCGTGGGCGATGACGGAAATGAGGTCGTCAGCCGGATCGACGAGGCGCTGCTGGATGATCTTCTCGAAGTAGCCCCACAGCTCGAAGGCCAGCTGGTAGGTCTCCTCCCTGGGCTCGGTGGCAGCTTCGATCATGGCGTCCGACCAGAGCTTGAAGCGGTCCCGGTCCGCCGCTGGCACGCCCAGCATGTCGGCGATGACGAGCATCGGCAGCGGCTCGGCGACTGCCGGGGCAACGTCGACGGGTTGGCCGGCCGCAATATCGTCGAGGAGTTGACCGGCGAGGGCGCGGACGCGGTCCTCGAGAGCGGCGATGCGCCGGGGCGTGAACGCAGGGCTCACGAGCTTGCGTTGGCGCTGATGGTCGGGCGGGTCCATGAAGAGGATCGACTCGGCGCCTGTGATCTCGCGCTCGCGGTCCATCGGCAGCACGCCCTGGCCCGAGCAGAACGTGGCGGGGTCGCGGGAGATCCGCATGACGTCGTCATGGCGTGCGATCGTCCACAGCTGGGCATCGTCGTGCCACGCGACAGGCGACTCGGACCGAAGCCGCGCGAACTCCGGATACGGGTCGAGCCAGAAGTCGGTGTCGAGGACGTTCATGGCTTTCACGGTAAACGCGAACAATCGGCCATGGTCAACGACGCCTCCGGGTGGTTCGATTCGGTGTGAGGGAAAGGGGATCGATCGTCATGGACGAAAACCACTGGGAACGGTATGGCGCGGCCGCAGGCGTGGCCTTCGCCGTCCTCGTGCTGATCAGCTTCTTCATGGTGCCGTCGGCGCCGCACGTCGACGCCAGCTTCCGCAAGATCGGCGACTACTACGCCAACCACCGGCGGGCCATCCTGACGTCGAATGTCATCGGCACGTTCGGGGCGCTGGCCTTCATCTGGTTCCTGGGCCACCTGCGCCACGTGCTGAACCGGGCCGAGGGGGGCGTCGAGGCCCTGTCGCCGATCGTGTACGGCGCTGGCATGGCGACGATCGTGGTCGGCGTCCTCGGCGCCATCCCGGCAACGGTGCTGGCCTTCTCGTCCCACGAGGAGGTCATCAACAGCAATGCCGGCATCGTGCGCATGCTCTACGACATGAACACGATCATGTACAGCCTGCTGCTGCTGACCGCCGGTCTGTTCGCCGTCGCCGGCGCCTTCGCCATGGCGCGCAAGGAGTTGGTCGGGCCGTGGCTGGGCTGGGTCGGCATGGGCGTCGCTCTGCTCGACTGGACTTCGGGGACCGCCGGCTTCTACGTCACCAAGTACAGCGGCTTCTGGACGGGCTTCACGATCGTCGCCATCATCGGCTTCGTGGCGTGGGTGCTGGCCGCCAGCGTCGTCATGCTCCGCCGCCCCGAGGTCGAACGAGCGGCCGCCTGGGAGCCAGTCTTCGCCCACTGATCCTCCCCCCAATCGCGTTCTGAGGGTGGAAGACGCCCGGTGAGGGGCAAGATCCACCCTCAGAATGGTGACGGGAGCGGATACCTCGGAGGCGATTCGCTTCGCGATGGCGCGGACGCGGGTCGCGGCTGCAGGAGCCGCCGGCGTGGCCGTCTTCGCCATCGGCCTGGTGTTTGCTGCGTGGCAGGTCGCCGTCCTGAGCGGGTGGTCGGCAGTAGGTCTGGTGTTCGTCGTCTGGGCGGTCAGCGGCCTCTGGCGCCTCGACAGCCAACGCACGGCGCAGCTCGCCACCCGTGAGGACGACTCTCGGGCGCTGGCCGACCTGCTCCTTCTCTCGGCGGCGACCGGCAGCCTGGCCGCCATCGGGCTCGGCCTGGTCAAGGCCGGGTCGTCGAAGGGAGCAGGACAGGCCTGGATCACGGCGCTTGCGGTGCTCACCATCGTGGTCTCGTGGTCCGTCGTCCACACCGTGTTCGCCCTGCGGTACGCGCGCCTGTACTACAGCGAAGGCGGTGGCGTTGACTTCAACGAGGACGACAAGCCCGACTATCGCGACTTCGCGTATCTGGCTCTCACCATCGGCATGACCTTCCAGGTGTCGGATACCGACCTGCAGTCAAAGGCCATCCGTCGCACGGCGATCCGCCACGCGCTGATGTCCTATCTGTTCGGCGCGGTCGTGATCGCCATGGTGATCAACGTGGTCGCCGGCCTGCTCAACCACTGAGCGACGCGCTCAGCGCTTCTTGGCGGCCGCCTTCCCGCCCTTGCGGCCGGCTTCCTTCTTCTGCTGGGTGGTACCGCCCTGCTTGGAGGTGCTGCGGGAGGTGCTGCTGCCGGAGCCCGACTTCTTGCCGCCGCGACTCGACGCGCCCGGCGAGTTGGCGATCTTGGCCGCCCGCTGTTTCGACATGCCTCGCTTCTTGAGGCCTTCGTACTGCTTCTCGTTCTTGACGTTGGCGCTTTTCGACGGCACGGCTGCATCCTCCTTTACTGCTTGACCTCCTGTTGCTGCCTGCCTGTCGACACTCTCCCCACTTCTGTGCGCCAACAATCAATGGGTAGCGTCCGCAGCCGTGGCCAAACCCAGCCGACGGGCCGTGATCGTGGGCGTGTCGACATCGGACTATCCGAATCTGCCCGACATGAGCGAGCAGCAGGTTCATGCCCAAGCCGCCGAGCGGGCGCTGGCCGACGCCGGCTTGGAGTTCGCCGACCTCGACGGCTACGCCACGACCGGGTTCTTCCCCATGTTCGCCGTCGGCATGTGCGAGTACTTCGGCATCCGCCCCCACTATGTCGACGAGACCAACTGGGGCGGGGCGTCGTTCGAGGTGCTCGTCGAGCACGCGGCCACGGCCGTGGAAGCGGGCGTGTGCGACAACGTCCTCGTCACCTACGGCAGCGTCCAGCTGTCGGCCATGGGCCGCAAGCTCGGGACCGGCGGCGGCACCGGCGCCCCTGTCGGGCCCGCCGCCTTCGACCAGCTGTGGGGGAACACGCTGGTGGGCAGCTACGCCTTGGCCGCCGAGCGCCACATGTTCGAGTTCGGCACCACGTCCGAACAGCTGGCCGAGGTGGCCGTCACCATGCGGGCCCACGCGGCGACCAATCCCATGGCCCAGTACCGCGATCCGATCACTGTCGACGACGTGCTGTCGTCGCGCATGATCGCCGACCCGCTGCACATGCTCGACTGCTGCGTGATCTCCGACGGCGGCGGCGCGTGCGTCGTCACGACCGAGGAGCGGGCCCGCGACCTCCAGAAACCGCCGATCTACATCCTGGGCGCGGCCCACGCCATGACCCACCACATGGGCATCTCCCAGATGCCGGAGCTGACGGTGACGGCCGCCGCCCAGAGCGGACCGCTGGCGTTCCGCCGGGCAGGGATCAGACCCGCCGACGTCGACACCCTCCAGGTCTACGACTCGTTCACCATCACCGTCGTGCTGTCCTTGGAGGACCTGGGCTTCTGTGCCAAGGGCGAGGGCGGCGCCTTCGTCGAGGGTGGGCGTCTGCGCTTCGACGGCGAGCTCCCCACCAACACCGACGGCGGCGGGCTGTCGGCGTGCCACCCGGGGATGCGCGGCATGTTCCTCATCGTGGAAGCCGTCCGCCAGCTGCGTGGTGAATCGGTGAACCAGATCCCCGATCCCAAGATCGCCGTCGCCCACGGCACCGGCGGCATGCTGTCGACGGGGGCGACGCTCGTGCTGGCAACGGAGGCGCCTTGACCGACTCCCGCAAAGAGCCCAAGCCTCGACCGGCGCCGGTCGCCGACGCCGAGTCCGAGCCGTACTGGAAGGCGGTCAACGAGGGCCGGCTGATCGTGCAGCGCTGCACAGTGTGCGGCGCCCACCAGCTCTATCCCCGCTGGCGCTGTCTCCGGTGCCGCGGCCAGGTCGAGTGGGTCGAGGTGACGGGCGGCGGGACGGTGTACAGCTTCACCGTCATCCGGCAGAACTTCTCCCGGTCCTTCCGCCACCTCATCCCGTACGTCGTGGCCTTGGTCGACCTTGACGAGGGTCCCCGTGTCATGACCAACGTCGTCGGCATCGAGCCCGACGATGTCCGCATCGGAATGCGCGTCCGCGTGCGGTTCGAAGCCGTGTCAGAGGAGGCGTCGATCCCGCTGTTCGAGCCTGAGCCCGCCGCCGGCTAAGCGGCGCGCCGCTGCTCGTCGAACCGGCGGGCCAGCTCCTCGGCCAGCCGCATCGACTCCTCGTCCTGCACGATCGATGAACGGTACGGCCCCAGCACCGTCAGCTTCCGCAGTCGTCGGAACATGCTCCGAGGGTAAGGGGCGAAGGTTTCAGCGCGTGAACCGACGCGTGTCGGGCGGATGAACTCAGTTGGTGACGGCGTACAGCTGCCACTCGTCGGGGACGCCCTTGAAGGTGTGCGTGCCGCGGTCGGTGAAGGCGATGCCGGAACCGGCGACCAGGTCCTTCACGGTGCGGGAGACGAGGACTTCGCCTGCCTCGGCAGCGGCGGCCACACGAGCGCCGATGTGGACGGCGATGCCGCCGACGTCGTCGCCTCGCAGCTCCACCTCGCCAGTGTGGAGGCCGGCCCGAATGGGCACGGGGAGCACCTGACGCAGGGTCGACGCGCAGCGGATGGCGCGCGCCGGCCCGTCGAACGTGGCCAACAGCCCGTCGCCCGTGGTCTTCACCAGCCTGCCTTGGTGTCGGTCCAGCTCGGCGCGAGCGAGTTCGTCGTGGCGGTCGAGCATCTCGCGCCACTTACGGTCGCCGAGCTCGCGGGCCTTCTCGGTCGACCCCACGATGTCGGTGAACAGCACGGTTGCCAGCACGCGGTTGGGCTCGTGCACCGGCCGGTGGCCGGTGATGAACTCCTCGATCTCGTCGTTGCCGGAATCCGCATCGCCTTCCCATCCGGCATGGTCCTCGCCCGGCAGCTCGACGAACTTGGCGCCGGGGATGTGTTCGGCGAAGTAACGCCCCTGCTCGATGACGCTGAATTGATCGCCGGTGCGGTGCATCACCAATGTCGGCACCTGGATGGTGGGCAGCACCGCTCGCACGTCTGTGTTCACCAGCGCGTCGAACATGCGCGTGACGTCGCCGGGGCCTAGTGACATGCGCTCCACTCTCGCCCACCACCGACGTACCGTCTCGTCGCCCATCGTCGTCGGAGCGGCGACGATCTGCGACACGCCTTGGCCCCACTGGTCGCCGACCATCGACCGGATGCTCTGCCACTGATCCTCGTTGAACGCCCATGGGAAGTCGTCGGTGACCGTGACACGGGCACGGCCGTCGCTGATGACGAGTGCGGAAGTGCGCTCCGGGTGGGTCGCCGCGAACAGTGCCGTCATCATGGCCGCGTCGCCGCCACCGATGAGGACAGCCTTTTCGGAGCCGACGGCGTCGAGCACGGCCACGACGTCGTCCATCTGCTCTTCGAGCGTGGGCAGGGGTACTGCGCGGTCAGACAGTCCGGTGCCGCGCCGGTCGAAGTGGATGAGGCGCCCGATCGAGGAGAATCGCTCGAGGGTCCGGCGGGCGGGTGGGTACTCCCAGATCACTTCGATGTTCGAGTACGGGCCCCAGATGAAGAGGATGTCCGGGGGGCCCTCGCCGACGACCTGATAGGCGAGGTGCACGTCGCCGATCAGCGCGTACTTGAAGTCGGGCATGTCGATCACTGCTGTTGTTCCCGCACCGCTTTCCTGAT